>JABAOH010039600.1_pt2 | contig 12603 bp, 11 predicted proteins | sample 7062181 | NCBI WGS metagenome assembly JABAOH01 (sample SAMN14538630, study PRJNA623070) | marine sediment metagenome | biome: marine biome [ENVO:00000428]; feature: marine pelagic biome [ENVO:01000023]; material: deep marine sediment [ENVO:00002113]; isolation source: pool of 5 deep marine... | reverse complement strand
GTCGGGTCGTCGGTTGGGCACACTACGGAGGGTACGGAGAGATCTTAGGTTTCGTTGTTTAGTCCGCTGCCACTGGCAGGGCCGTAGGAGTGCCGGGGGCCCGCAGCAGCTTGAGCGACGCGAAGAAGCCCAGCACGGCCAGGAAAAACAGGGGTTGGACCAGTGGCCGGTGAAAGAGGGCGTGGGTCCAGGCCGCCAGCCAGATCAGCAGGATCGCGCCTGCGGCATTCCAGGACTGGCGGGCGGCCAGCAGCATCATGGGAAGTGCCAGGAGGCCCAGTTCGTAGAACTGGCTATGGGGGGACAAGAGGACAAGTGCCGCTGCGGCCACCGCCCAGCTTTCGGCCACCAGCTGATCTCGCGCGACTTTTGACCAGAACAACCAGCACAGCCAGAGGATAAGGGGAATACCGGTGAGGGCGGCGGCCGCCCAGGCCAGCGTGTTGCCGGACCCCAGCAGCTGTTCACTGACACCCAGCAGGGAGACCAGGTTGGGACCGTTGACATCACCTTCCAGTTGGCGGTAGCGGACCACGGAGATCAGCCATCGCCGGGGCCATTCCCAGCCGAAGAAGGGGACGGCGGCCAGGCCGCAAGCGACCGCGACGCTGATGCTAACGGCTACGATCTTCCCGCGACGCGCCAGCAGGGCCAGACCGATCAGGGGCAACGCGAAATGGGGCTTGAACATCAGCAGTCCCAGGCAAACCCCGGCCAGGCCGTCGCGCCGCTGAACCGCCATCGCCGTAGCCCCACAAATCAACAACAAGCTCAAGGCGGTGTTTTGCCCTCCGGCGACAGCGCGGAACAGCGGATAGAAGCTTAGCGTCGCGGCGAATACCGGCCCGCGGTTGTGGGCGATGAAGGGGCTGATGCGGCCGATGAGGGCCACGGCGTACCAGCTGCAGACGGCCATGAGGGCCGTGAACAGCAGAAACGACGGCAGGTACGGCAGACGAGCCAGGAGGGCCAGCGGCAGGGCGGTGTAGGGCGGATAGACCCAGGCGTGAAAATGGTTCAGGTCGGGTTTGTTGAGGGCATCCTTCTGCGCCTGATTGACCGCGGAGACCTCGAACACGGAGGCGTAGTTGCCTGCCCCCACCAGCGACCCGACCCCGTAAAACACCAGATAATCCCCTCCCAGAGGCACGCCTTGGGGGGTGATCAGGTCAGGGGAGGCCACCAAGATCAGCAGAAAACAGACGGTCAGCGTCCCCAACGCCGCCCAGGGATAGACACGCAAGCGCCACGGGTTCAATAGCCGGTTGATCATGACAACGGGTGGGTCCCAGGAAGCGGAGGGGACGGATGGGTGGAGCGCCGTTTCCAAGCGACGATCCGGGGGGTAGTGGTTCCGGTTTTGCGGGTAAACCGGACGCTGGCTCGTCTGGGCGGACGCTGGGGAAACACGCTGTAGTCTAGCATGGGGGTTTGCCTGTGGCGTTGTGTGTTTCTGTCTGCCGTTAGCGGTGCCCCGCGGATGCTAGGCTTGATTTATGCCTTGGGACCCGTTCAAAAGCCTGTCCGCAGCGCGTTGGTGGCTTTGGCTGGCCGTGGCCGTGGTGGCATGTGCCGTGGAGGGCCCCGGATTTGTCCGCAGCCTGCGGCCGGCCCCGACCGAGGGGGTCGACTTCTTCCAGGAATGGGCCTCGGCCAAGAATTACTTCCATGGCTTGCCGGTTTACGCCAGCCACCGGGTAACTGTCCCCAAGTATCTGGGCTACCGAGTTGCGGGGGATGCGGCAGAGGTTCGAGGGGGCGGAGATCGTGCCGTCCGTCTGGGCCTGGAAGTGAACGCTCATCCGCCTACCTCTGTCCTGCTGGCTCTACCTTTCGCAGGCCTGGACTACCGGCATGCCACGTTGGCCTGGAACCTGGTGTCGCTGGCGGCCCTGGGTGCCAGCCTGTGGTTGTTGGGCCGCGGCCTGGGTGTGGGCTGGTCGCCCTGGGCGTTGTGCCCGCTGATTGGACTGCTGTTATTATGCAGTCCCTTTCGCCAGCAGATGAACCAGGGGCAGCTGAACCTGGTGCTGCTGCTGTTGCTGACATTGGTTTGGGTGACTGCGCGTTCCGGCCGGCCTGTCTGGTGCGGTGTATTTCTTGGCCTGGCGACTGCCGTAAAGCTTTTTCCCGGATTCCTGCTGCTGCATTTTGCGATCCACCGGCGGTGGAAGATCGTGGCCTCTGGCCTCATCGCTCTGGTGGCGATCACCCTTCTGACGGCGGTGGTGTTGCAGCCGGTGACCTACACGACGTACGTGGCCGAAGTGCTTCCCCGGGTGAGTGGATTCCGAGCGGACTGGTTGAATTCGTCGGTTGTCGGTCTGAGCACCAAATTGTTTCACTCGTTAGCTCAGCAGCGGAGCCTGGTGCCGCTGTGGGCCAGCGACCAGCTGGCGGACCTGGCCGGCCTGCTGGGATGTCTGGCCGTAATGGCCTTGTGGTGGTACGCGCAACGCCGCGCTCGCGGCGAGGGGGCGAACGACGTGACCTTTGGTCTTTCGATTACCACGATGCTGCTGCTTTCGCCGGTCACCTGGGATCACTATTTTTTGTTGTTGATCATTCCGCTGGCCATTTTGTGGGTTTCCTTGCCAGCCACGACCCTGGCACGGGTATCCTTTTTAGGGGTGATCTTGTGGCTGTGTTTGCCACCCCTACCGCTTTGGGAACGCTTTATTCCTGGTGGTCGCAGCGGCCTGGCCTATCCGGTGCACACCGTGACGGTACTATCCTATGGCCTGTACGGTCTGCTGGCTTTGTTCATGTTGTGCTACGTGAAGCTGCAGGGGGCGGCAGCCAACGCCCAGCGTTGCGAATAAGCGGTGTATCTGCGTGTGTCCCGTGGCATGGGAACTTGCCTCAGGCGGCCCACCTGCTTCCCAAAGGGACCGGACCGGGTCACCTCCGGCGACCGCTGGCCCCCCCACCACTTCGTCTTGCCAAGAGTCATCGGCCATTGCCCGCGCGGCCGAAACTCTTGGCAACTTTCGCGATCCGCGCAATAGTCACTTTTTTCCGCCACGCAGATCCTTTAGCGGCGAGGATTCCTGTAGGGCAACCGTCGCCCTCTCAGACACCCTTCAGGGGCGCGTTTGGCGGCGGGGCGGCGTCGACTGGCTTGGCGGGCACCGAAGGGCCTGGTGAGAGGAGATTGTATTTGAGGATGCACCAGATGGCCCGCACGCCGTCTTTCCAGTCGATCTTCTTGCCTTCTTCATAGGTGCGACCGAAATACGAGATGCCGACTTCGTAGNNCCACCTTGGCGGTAATTTCCGGTTCGAATCCAAAGCGGCTCTCGACGATCTGGATTTGTTCCAGCACAGATCGGCGAAACACTTTATAGCCGGTTTCCATGTCGGTCAGGTTCAGGTCGGTCAGCATGTTGGAGAGCAAGGTCAAAAATTGATTCCCCAGCGAATGCCAGAAATAGAGGACGCGATGCGACTCCCCCCCAGCGAATCGGGAACCAAACACCACATCGGCTTTGTTGTCCAGAATCGGCTGGATCAATTTGGGATAATCGTGAGGATCGTACTCGAGATCCGCGTCTTGAATAACGACCAGTTCACCCCTGGTTTTGGCAAAGCCCGTCCGGAGGGCGGCCCCCTTGCCTTGGTTTATTTCGTGATAGAACACGCGGAGGTTGTCATACTCCGGCTCGAGTTCCGCCAGAACGGCCCGGGTGCCATCGGTGGAGGCGTCGTCCACCACAATCAGCTCTTTCTCCAGGGGGACCGCTTGCACCGTCTGCACCAGGGTTCGGATCGTTGCTTGCTCGTTGTAGACCGGGATGACGACGGAAAGCAGCATGCGGGGCCTTTTTTTCTCGCGAGCGGGCTTTGCTTCCGGCTCAGCTGCTGTGACAGATCACAAATCAAGCATGCCAGCTGACAAAGGAAGTTTTATGGATGGTATCCGAAAACGTTTGCCCGGGGGTGTATGTCGCGTTGAGTGTGTTGGGGTGTTGGCTGGTCGTGATTGCTGGGTCCCTTCCAAAGCGGGATCGGTGGCATCGGCAGTTTCGTCATGCAGGTGCGGNNTGGCTTCGGCAGTTTCGTCATGCGGGTGCGGATCCGGTTCGAGTTGTCGAGCGGTTTTCGTTTTTGTGTGCTGGCAGGTGGCAGCCTCTGCACGGCCATTGGGTCGGGTTGTTGTTGACGGAATCCCCCCTGGCCGACTAAGGTTCGGCAGGGGTTGGCACGATCTGAGTCGTCGTATTGTGCGCGAAATCGAGCCACGATCGAATACCGGTTTGTGAACTGCTGAACGTGTCCTCCGCCAGCCATTCTGCCGCTCGTGTTGATCTTCGCCAGGCCATTTACCGCTGCCTGATTGGAATAGGTCTGGCGGTCCTGGCCGTGACGCAGATTCTCCAGACGGACACCCCCGACTTTGCTCAGGATTACGCGGCGGCCTGGGCCTGGTGGGAGGGGCGTCCCCTCCAGACTCGGACCCAGGAGTTGTTGGACGATTGTTGGCCGGAGCACGGCTACGGCAAGCTGCAGTCGGTCCGCCAGCCGCATCCCCCGCCGGCCACCTTACTGGCCCTGCCTCTGGCGCGGCTCCCCTTTCCCGTCGCTCGGCTGTTGTGGTGTGGGCTCAGCCTGATTGCGATCGTGGTCGCCTGGCAGCTGGTGGGCGCCAGTGTGCCGACCTGCCTGGCCACCGTCCCGATCTGGTGTATCGCGCTGGTGTTGGGCACGCACGAGCCGTTATTGTTTGTCTCGATTGCGTTGGCCGTGGTCCTGTTGCCTGGCGCGCCGGTTCTTGCGGGCATGGCCTTGGGGTTGAGCATCGCGATCAAGGCGTATCCGGCCGTGTTGTGTCTGGGGCTGGTCCTCACGCGTCGCTGGCGTTCGTTGTGGGTAACGCTGGCGACTTGCCTTTTGTTGTTCGCCGTGGCAGAGCTGGTTTTGGGCCGCGGGGCGACATTCCTCTGGTTGCGCTATACGGGCGAGAATACGGCCCACTACGTCTTGAGTTCCCAGAACGGTTCCCTGGTCCGGTTCGTTCATTCGGCGATTGCCTTGCCGCCCGCAGCGATTGCCTTGGCACTGACGGCGGTGCTGGTCTGGCCGTTGCGCTCAAAAATCGACGCTGCTGATCCGCTGCGTCCACTTTTGCCGGTCACCCTCTTGGTCAGCCCAATCAGTTGGCGTCATTACATGGGGCTGACCGGTCTGCTGGCCCTGGGCCGATTCCAGCAGGCCTGCTTGTTCCTGGCGGGCACGCTGGCCCTCTTGCCCAGCATGCGGATTAGCGGGCCCATGCCCGAGTTGTTCGTCCAGGTTCCGCTGGTAGTGGTTTTGCTGCTGGAATGGGCTCGCTCGATTTTTGGGGCTCGTACATCCGCGGCGGGTCGGGTTGCGAGCCTGTGAAAGGGCTAGCACCTCCGCGGCGGTTTGGCGTGGGCAAGCGGGGCCATGCTGATTTTCTGATTCCTCTGCGGTTGCCAATTTTCTTGACAGGTTGCGATTGGCAATCATAGTGAAAGAAGCTCTCGCGAGGGACTTTTCCCGGATTTTTCGCCGGAAGGGCTGCTCGCCAGGCGCTAAAGACCGCGGATCCGGTTCGGTGAGGCAGGTCTTCGGAAGGGAAGATTGCACGGCGGCAGCAGGGCAGCTTCCGCCGCTGGGATGCTGAATTTCTCGTGGATGGCACGCCAGATGCTAGTTTGAGAATCGCTTGGTTTGCTCGTCCGAGCCAACCGGCCATCATCCGGGATCGCGCAGCGATCCGGAACCTCTAAAAAACCCGACTGAAGAGCGTCCTGGAAGCCAGGGGCAGGGGCGCCTTGTTTGTTTCCATGAAGGTAAGCGTTCTGTTCATTTCCCGCGACCGCGGGCTGGTAGAAGGTGTCCAGCAGGCGGTTGCCTCGGTTTCCGGTTGGCAGCTGACCGTGGTCGACGCGTACGGCCAGGTCGACAGCCGGTTGGGAGAGGCCCGGTTGGTCCTCGCACACATCGTTGACGATGCGGACCAACGAGCGGTGATACAGCTTTTGCAGAAGCTGCGGGCTGAACCCCGTCAGATCCCTCTGGTGTGCATTGGCGACAGTCACGAGGTGGGGCGTGGCATTGACGTCCTCCGTCGCGGAGCCATCGATTACTTGACCCGGCCTGTCAATCTGAGGCGGTTGGCCTTGTTGTTCGATGTGATCCGCCTGAATTCCGGCATGAGGGCAGAGACTCAGCGGGGCAGCTCGGTGCAGAGCATCGGCGGTGCGGACCCCTTCTTTTACGATTCGCCCCCGATGATCGAGGTCGTCGACCAGGTCCGCTCAGTCGCTCCCCTGAATACCACGATTCTGTTGAGCGGCGAGACGGGCACGGGGAAGACCCGTTTAGCGCGGCTGATTCACGAGCTTTCACCGCGCCGCGAGCAGCCCTTTGTCGTAATTGATTCCGGAGCCTTGACGCCGACGATCGTCGAAAGCGAGATGTTTGGGCACGCCAAAGGGTCCTTCACCGGGGCGGACAGGCCGCACGAAGGGAAGTTTACCGCCGTGGCCGGGGGCACGTTGATGATTGACGAGATCGATGCCTTGCCGTTAACCACTCAGGCCAAACTTTTGCGGGCGGTGGACGAGCGGGTGTTCGAGCCGGTGGGCAGCAACCAGGTCCTGCCGCTGCGGGCCAGGATCATCGTGGCCACCAATCGATCCCTGGAAGACGAGGTCGCGGCAGGCCGCTTTCGGCGCGACCTGTATTATCGTGTGAACGTCGTGGCCTTTGCCTTACCGCCGTTGCGCAAACGCCGCTCGCTGATCCGGCCGCTGGTGGACAAGTGGGTGGCCAGTTACGCGGCAGACGCCGGTTGTGCCGCCCCCGCGATCGCGCCCCAGGTCCTGGAGGCCATGGAGGCGCATTCCTGGCCGGGCAACATGCGCGAACTGCGAAATGTTGTTGAACGCTCCGTGGCGCTCAGCGCCGGCCGACGGATTGAACTGTCCGATTTGCCGAGCGTATTTTTGGCCTCGAGCGACCAGCCAAAAACGAGCTTGGTGGAAGATACCAATTCCAAATGGCTGCAAACCAAGGTTTCGGCCGAGATCCACGCGATCGTTGCCTCGCTGGAACGGAATGACAACAACCGGGCTCGGACGGCAAGGGATTTGGGGATCAGCCGGGTCACGCTGTATAAAAAGCTGCACAAGTACGGGCTGATCTAAAAAGTATTAAAAAAATCGTGGTGCCGGTCGCCACCTTGCGGCATGTCGTCCTTCCACGCGGGGACGGTCTTTTCCGGTTCCCGATTCGTGCTCCGCCGCCTCGCGGCGACAAGCCCTCGCTGGACCGGCCAATTCCAGCCTCTGATCGGTTTCCTGAGGGTCTCTTACGGCCTTGTTTTCTTCCGGCAGGTGGCATCCAGCGGGTGAGACCGCTGCTTGTCGCTTGTGTTTCACCAGCGAATGCTCGGCTCGCCTACGGGCTTGGCCACAGTCAAGTTTCAGGTTGCGAAAACGGGTCCAGGGTTTCGGTAATTCCACGGTGTCCGTGAGTTTTGGCGACTTTTGCTGCAACGGCAAGGGCGGAATTTCGGGGCTGAGCAAGGGCGAGGGAGGGGATCTGCTCGGATGGCGGGGAGGCCTTTTTTGTCGAAAAATCCGTGGTTCAAGGGGGGGTGTAACCCTGGCTTAACGCTTTTCCGCCCTGTAAGCGCTTGGGGTGTAAGCCTCGGTTAGCGCTCAAGGCCGTGCCGCGGCTCGCAACGCAAGCTCATGCTGGGGGGCCAGGCGGGCGGCCGGTCAGTACAGGGCAGTTTCCGAGGGGAATTTCAGGGTGGGGTGGCGAGCGGCGATTGTTGAGGCTGGCGAAACATCAGAAAAAATTCTAACTGGCACAGGACGTGCTGCTAAAAAAATTTCGCCGTGTCGGACGGCGATTGTTGCGGTCTCGTGTGGCGTGTCCGCCATGCCGCGTGGTGGGATCGTCGGGTTTTTTCATCAGGGTCCTTTTTAAGGGAGAGCTTTAGATGAGCAACGTCGTGAAGTTTGCCAAACGCTTTTTCAGCGATGAGAAGGCGGCCGAAGTGACGGAACTGGGTATCGTACTGGCCCTGATCGTCGCTCTGGCAATTGTCGCTATCCAGAACATCGGAACCAGCGTATCGACCGCTTACAGTTCGGTTGACGCGGCGTTGCCGTAAAGAACGGATAGCCGACTGGCCAGTAGGCTTTATCTGTCAGCCGCATGTTTGGGTGCGGAGGGCTTCGCGTATCTGCGAGTGCCTTTTTCACCCAGGCGGCGGCGACAGGTGCTTGGGGGGGGCAGAGTTGTGAAGCGCAGCGCCGAGTTTGTGAAAAGGGTATTGGCATGCCAAGCGGATCGGTAAAGAAGTTTTTGGCTGACCAGAAAGCGGCTGAAGTCACCGAACTGGCTTTGGTATTGGCATTAATTGTGGCGGGGGCGGTCTCGCTGATTGTGCTGATCGGACAAAACGTAAAAACCTTTTACGAGGATACGGATTCCGCGCTGCCATAAAAATCCCGTTTGGCTTCGCTGGCTCGCGAAGGGGAAAAGAATATTGGACAAGCGTCTGGGAGAGTCCTGCGGCTCTCGTGCGGATGTGAGGAGTTTCCCATGGCAGAAATCGCCTGGTTACCGAAAACGATTGTTTTGCTTGCCGCCAGCGTCGGTGCTGCCACCGACCTCTGGAAGTATCGCGTCTACAACGTCCTGACCATTCCACTGTTCTTTAGCGGTCTGATTTATCATGCGATTGTCGGTGGCGGGGCCGGCTACGTGGACGCTTTCCTGGGGGCTTTGTTTGGATTCGGGGTCCTGATCGTGCCTTACGGCCTGGGACTGATGGGGGCGGGCGACGTCAAGCTGATGGCGGGGCTGGGCGCTTGGCTGGGACTGCCGTCAACCATTCATGTCTTTGTGGCCAGCGCCCTGATCGCCGGGCTGTACGCCATCATCCTAATTCTGCTTCGCGGAAAACTGAGAGAGAGCTGGCTGACCATCAAACTGATCTTCTACCGCCTGGCCCTGCTGGGCGTGCACTTCGGCCGGGAAGACCTGGTGGAAAATTTGACGGTCGATCGGGAACGTCGTCTGCGCGTGATTCCCTTCGGTGCCATGGTGCCTTTGGGAATTATCAGCGCGTACGTTTGGTTTCAATGGAATGGATAAGCCAGCCGACCCGGTTGGCGGGAAAAACAGACATTCGTATCGGTGCCGCTGCGGACCCGGTTGGGAAACCGGCTTAGGCGTGGCACGCATTTGAGGAGAGATCTGCTATGAAAACCCGAACCCTGGTAGTCATTATTTTGGCATTAGTCTGCGGCGGCTCGGCCGCGATCGGCGTCGACCAGCTGCGGCAACGGGCGATTGCCTCGTCCCAGGTGGAAATGACCACTGTGTTGGTGGCGGCAGTGGATGTGCCGCGAGGCGCGATGGTGACGACCGAGGCGGTGAAAGTACACAACTGGCCGAAATCGATGGTCCCTCCGGGCGCCATGCACAATCTGGACGACGCTCTGGAACGCGCCGTGATCGTGCCGCTGGTGCGGGGCGAGCCGATTTTGGAAGGCAAGCTGGCGGACAAGAGCGCCGGCCGAGGCCTGGCGGCCATGATCCCCATCGGCATGCGGGCCTTCACCATCCACACACCGCACGTGGCCGGTGGCGTGGGGGGATTCATCCAACCAGGTAACCGCGTGGATGTGTTGTTGACCACGCGCACCAGTAAAAACGACGAGACGGGTGGGGGGGCCACGACAACCTTGCTGCAAAACGTGCAGGTGCTGGCGGTCGACCAGTCCCTGGACCCGTCCGACAAGAATTCCGTCGATCCGCAACAGATGAAAAGCGTCACGCTGCTGGTTACGCCGGACCAGGTCGCCAAACTGGATCTGGGGATGAACGAAGGCAAGCTGCATCTTTCGCTGCGGAACCCGGAAGACACGCACGAATCGAAGGCCCGGCCGGCGACCCTGGCCCAGCTGCGGTTTCACCAGGAACGGCCCAATCCGGCCGAGGGGGTGGGCCAGACGGTGGGCAAGCTGATGGGCGCCCTGGCCGGCGCGGTCTCCACGGCTGCCAGCGGGGCGAATGGCGAGCGGCAGGCGGAAGGGCCGGGCACCGCGAAGAGGCAACCGCGTCAAGCCCAAATCCGCACCTTGCGAGGCTTGCACCGCAGCACGATTCGCGTGGAGCGGGCCGGGGACGGCTGGCAGTAAGCCTCCGCGGGCTGCGGAGCGGCCCCGCGGCAGGGCAGGCCGGCTGCGGCCCGCCAGGGGCCTGCCGGATCCTGACAAATTCTTGGGAACTTGAAGACACCGACTTTGAGGAGAGTGAAACATGGACTGGCTTTCTCGCAAGAGAAATTCGAACGGCAAGAAGATCAACGTGGAAACCGCTTCGCAAGAAGAAGTGCCCCCGCTCGCCGATCAGCCCGCTTCGGCAGAAGCGGAAGAGCCTGCCCCCCCTGCGGCGGTCGAGATGGATGAGGGCCTCAATCGCATCAAACGCGATTTGCACCAGCAGGTCATCGCCGAACTGGACCTGACTTCCATCGGCAACATGCAGGAACAAGATCTGCGGTTCGAGGTCCAGCAGATCACGCAGGAACTTTGCCGGCTCCGTTCCGATTTTCTCACTGCCGCCGAGCAGGAGGTGTTGATTAACGGGATCATGGACGACGTGTTCGGACTGGGTCCCCTGGAGTCGCTGGTGGCCGATTCCGACATTACCGACATCCTGATCAACGGACCGAACACGGTGTATGTCGAACGGTTCGGAAACCTCTCACTGACCGATGTCAAGTTCATGGATGACGCGCACGTCGTCTCGATCGTCCAGCGGATTGCCGGTCGCATTGGACGGCGAATTGACGAAACCAATCCCATGGTCGATGCGCGGCTGCCGGACGGCAGCCGCTTGAATGCGATCATTCCTCCTTTGGCCCTGGACGGCCCCCTGGTGTCGATTCGTCGTTTTGGCACCCGGCGGTTTGCCTCGAGCGACTTGCTGAAGTTCGATTCGATTGCGCCCGATATGCTCGAATTTCTGGCCGCCTGCATCAAGGCGCGCGTGAATGTGCTGATCTCCGGCGGCACAGGTTCGGGCAAGACCACACTATTGAATGTGCTTTCCTCCTTCATCCCGGCAGAAGAGCGGGTGGCAACGATCGAAGACGCCGCCGAATTGCAGCTGCAGCAGCCGCACGTCGTGCGGATGGAAACCCGACCTGCCAACGTGGAAGGGAAGGGGGAGGTCACAACCCGGGACCTGGTCCGCAATGCCTTGCGGATGCGGCCTGATCGCATCGTGGTGGGCGAGTGTCGTGGTGCCGAGGCGCTGGACATGTTGCAGGCGATGAACACGGGCCACGAAGGCAGCATGACGACTGTCCACGCCAATACCACGCGGGACGCCACCAGCCGCCTGGAGATGATGGTCGGCATGGCCGGTTTTGATGTGCCCATCTGGACCATTCGCCGCCAGATCGCTTCGGCGATTCATATCGTGGTACAGGTCGCGCGGCTGGTGGGCGGAGCCCGGAAGGTGGTCAAGATCTCCGAGATCACCGGCATGGAGGGTGACTTGATCAGCATGCACGACCTGTTCGAATTCCGCCAGCATGGGTTGGACGAAAATCGTCGAGCCAAAGGCAGCTTTTACGCCACGGGTCTGCGGCCCCACTGCCTGTCGCGGATGGAAGATGCAGGCGTGGAGGTACCGATGTACTTGTTCGAGGAACGTGTGCTGGAGATGCGTGTCCCGGAGGAAATCCAAAAGTGACACCCTTGATTATCAACTTGTTCGCTTTTGCGGCGGTCTTCCTGTCGATCTTTGCAATCAACTGGATCCTGGCCGATCTGCGGGAAGTGGAACGCAAGAGGCTAAAGGAAAAATTAGACGCTCAATTGCGGAAGGAACAGCGGCAGCGGTTAACCAAGGACTTCAGCCAGATCGCGGCCGAGGCCATGTCCGACGACGAGGGGCACAAGACGCTGCGGGAAAAAGCCCAGTTTTTTATAGAACAGTCCGGGATAAACATCTCTCTCTCCCGCCTGGCGATCATCAGCCTGATGTTGGGTCTGCTAACGGCTGTGCTGACCTACCTGTTTACCTATGTCCTCCCCTACGCGATGGTCGCTTTCTGCGGCGGTCTGGCACTTCCGGCCCTGGTCGTCAATTACAAGCGGACCAAAAGGATGCGGGCGCTCCGCGAACAGTTGCCGGACGCTTTCGAGTTGATGGCTCGCGTCTTGCGATCGGGACAGACGATTTCCCAGGCGATCCAGGCGGTATCCCAGGAATTTTCACCGCCCATCTCTATGGAGTTTCTGTATTGTTACGAGCAGATGAATTTGGGGCTGGAAGCGGAGACCGCCCTGCGGCATCTGGGGCGACGCACCGGGGTGCTGGAGCTGAAGATTTTTGTGTTGGCCGTGCTGGTCCATCGCCAGACGGGTGGCAACCTGGCCGAACTGCTGGACAAGCTGGGGTCTGTCGTCCGCGAACGTTTCCGCATTCAGGGAATGATTCAAAGCCTCACCGCTCAGGGACGTCTGCAGGCCGCCATTCTGCTGTCGTTGCCACCCTTCATGTTTGTGCTGTTGATGGCGATTCATCCCGAGTACGAGC
>JABAOH010002410.1_pt1 | contig 12603 bp, 9 predicted proteins | sample 7062181 | NCBI WGS metagenome assembly JABAOH01 (sample SAMN14538630, study PRJNA623070) | marine sediment metagenome | biome: marine biome [ENVO:00000428]; feature: marine pelagic biome [ENVO:01000023]; material: deep marine sediment [ENVO:00002113]; isolation source: pool of 5 deep marine... | reverse complement strand
GGGTCATAAGGTGATCCCCATATTACGTTGTTTGTTATGGTGTTTCCAGAAATAGTGTTGTATGAAGAACCCTCGCCCCCTATTCCCTTAAGGCATAATCCAACAATATTGTTCCCAGAAATTATGTTGTTTCCAGAATTTTCTTCGAGAAAGATGCCATAAGGAATTGGATCTAGACCCTCTCTAGGTTCCGTTATGTTGTTTCCAGAAATGGTGTTATGAGAAGTTGAGGGCCCTATGTAGATGCCATAGTAGTCGTTTGCGGTTATGTTGTTTCCAGATATTATGTTGTTGTTTACAGGATCATCCATGTCCCACAGACCGAGTTGGATGCCAATAATGCCGTTGTTTGTTATGTTGTTCCCAGATATGGTGTTATTATGTGACCCAAAAACGATCGAGATGCCAACGCCAAAGCCCTTGATGTTCGTGTTTCGGATTGTCACGTTGTTTATCAAAGCTAACCAAAACCCTTCTCCCCCTGCACCCTGAAGCGTGTGTCCGTTTCCATCAATTATTATGTTGCTTCTCTCAACCACAATATTATCGGTAATGTCTGCAGTAAAAGTATACGTGACGTTATCATCGCTCACAATGTATGTCGTACCCTCAACACTTCCATCCGCCTTAATAGTAATGGTTCCACCTGCTTCAACCTCATGAACGTTAAAGGATACACCTAACACTCCCATGAGAACAATCACCAGAACCGTTAAGTAAACAGGTTTCTTGCTCAAGACACCTCACCTATTTTAGCCTAGACTCAAATCATTATGCAACTTCAGTTTTTATGACTTGTGGAAAATGTTACTCTACACTACATAATTTTATGGCAGTTTCCTAGAATGAAGTTCTCAATTTCGCTTACGGTGTAGATACACCGCTTTCCCAACTCAGCGCGCGCGCGTAAGAACATCTAGGTTTCGCTGTCATTTTTTGATGTGTGAGCAGAGTTCGAGTAGAACAAAGCTAAAAATATGTATGAGCATTATGGATGAGACACCTAAAACATAGTAGAACCTGCCAAATCAGAAAGAAACATTTTTGGAGTAACGATTAAACAGCTAAGACACCCAGCATCCGTACGCCAAGTATAGACGTGCGCATGTAGCAACGATTGTTCCATCTCCTATGCATGCTGGTATTATGTCCTTGATCGTTGAAGCGCACCCTCCAGTTGCAAAAACTCCTTTAATATTTGTTCTTCCGAACTCATCCACAATGATACATCCTTGTCTATGAGTTTTTATTCCGGCCTTCTGCAAAACTGACACAAATGGTTTAACGCCTGCAATTACAAGGATCATGTCTGCTTTCAATGTTTTCATTGCAGAATCACTAGTACGGTGCAACACAAGCCTTTTGGAGGGTGGTTTGCCTTTAATCTCTTTTCCCTTGAAATCCCCTATTAATGTAACATGTTCTTCTTCTAATCGTTTCCTTGTGTGACTATTGATGTCGATCATATTGGCATGGTTAACCAGCCTTACACTCTGAGCGGCCTTGGTTAAATGCACTGCCTCGTCAACCGCGTTCTTGGTGCTTCCAATGACAATTATCTCTTTCCCTTCGAAAAAAGGCGAACCGCATTCTGTACAGTACACAACGCCACCACCTATCCAAGTTTCCCACTTCATTCCTAAACCTTTCATTGCATCTCCTGTCGCCAGAATTAAAGCTCTGCATTGATACTTGCCCCCTTGAGTCTTCACAGTTTTCTCTTTCCCACGCAGAAAAAGGTCAGTAACCTCTTCTGAAGTGTGAAGTTCAGCACCATTCTTCTCTGCTTGAGTTATCATCTTCTCCATAAGTCTCAGCCCAGATATTTTCCTTGGAAAGCCAGGATAATTGCTTATTCCACGCGCCCTAGTTGCTATCCCGCCTGCTTTCTCATTTGCTTCTAGGACGAGTGTATGCAAGCCAAAAATGGCGGAGTGAATAGCTGTGGCTAGTCCTGCTGGTCCACTGCCAACAATAATCACATCATACATGTTGGTGCCGATTCTTTACTATTGATATTTATCCGCTTAAAGAATTGTATGTTTGCTACAAGATTGCGGATTTCAGAGTTAAGAAACAATTTCATTAGTGTTTCCACAAAGTAGATACGGTTCGTCATTGTCACGCGCAATTTGAGATTCTTCCGCAAACCACAAAAATCTATAGAAGAATATATCACAGTATGGTCAGAACTGAGCTTCAGCTTATTACGAGGCGCGAACTCGTGACGGATCTAAGAAAACTAAGGATTAGATCAGGCGACACTATAATGCTAATCACCTGTCTGATCTAGATCAGCTAGTTGTTCTTTCTTATCGTGGCTTAGAGATTTTATTTCTAGTTCTCTCTTCATAGCTTCACCGCGGCTGTTGAATTTCTCCAAGTACACGAGTTTCTCGGGTCTGTGTATCCTTGTATATCTGGCACCCCGTCCCTTCGTGTGTTGTCTTACTCTCCGCCCTACATTCTTGGCATAGCCAGTGTAAAAGCTTCCATCTGTGCAAAGGAGCATATAGACATAATAAGGCATTGCCGATCTGCCTAGAACCCGAAAGTCTGCTTGAGAATAGTTCTTCAAGAGATATATAGATTAGTATCCCATCAGGGATGTTCGAAGCTTGCAGATTTGGTTATGAAACAGGGGCAAAGCTTACCTATTCAGCAATGCCATTCTACCTTTGTAATTGGGTTGATTGTGATGCTTGATATCTTTGAGAAATGCTTGGACACGAAGATTGCCGAACAAGCTAGTCTGACACAGTTCCGAGGTCAGAGGCGATCCATGATCGTCTGCAGGATTAGGAACGGTGTAGTGGAAGATTTCTCAAATGTTTTTCTGGACGGAGTAAGTGTTAGGGTCTTGATGGATGGTGAGTCCTGGGGCTTTAGCTCAACCAACGCGATCGACCTGAGCAGCGTGGAACAAACGCTTGAGAAGGCGACAAAATTGGCTAAGGCTTCTCTCCCACTGAAAACCAAGAAAATGTCGCTCGAACCCATTGGAGATGTGAAAGCTGATGTTTCGATTCCAGTAAAGAAGCCCCTCAAAGATTATTCCATCGAAGATTTCGCAGCTCTTCCCCTCAGTGCTTCTGAAGGTGCAAGAGAAGGTGGATCCCAAGTTGCTGAAGTCAAATCTACATTCCTCGCTATAGAAGACGACAAGTATTTCCTCAGCTCAGAAAGATCGAAAATCCACCAAAAGGCCACACGAGTATTTCTCTTTGTCAATGTTATAGCCAAAGCCAACGGCGCACTATGTCCTGCACAAGAAAGCTTCGGCCACACAGGAGGATTAGAGCTCTTCGATACGAACTCACCATATTCCCTTGGAAAATCAGTTGCAGAGAAAGCGGTGAAGCTTCTGAACAAAAGAGCTCCACCGTCAGGCAGATTCCGTGTGGTCATAGATCCTACTCTATGCGCCACCCTTCTCCATGAAGCAATAGGGCATCCCTTAGAAGCAGATATAGCAATGACTGGTGGCGGCTTTGGCAATCGCATTGGTGAAGTCGTTTCATCCGAACTAGTCTCCATCTATGATAACGGTCATGTCCCCAGCGGCCTGGGATATTTCGCATATGATGATGAAGGCGTAGAATGCAAACACACTATACTGATCGAACAAGGAAAGCTAAAGTCTTTCATGCATGACAGAACAAGTGCGGCAATACTGGGCGTCCCGCCAACCGGCAATGCTCATGCTTGGGACTACAGTGTCGAGCCCTTGATCAGACAAACAAACATTGGCATCGAGATGGGTGACTCTTCGTTTGAAGAAATGGTTGAGGATGTGAAGGAGGGCATGTTTCTTGAAGGGACTTTTGGCGGTCAAGCAGATGTCAATGCAGACTTCACTTTTGGTTTCCAGAATGCAAGACTGATACAGAACGGCAGGCTTGGTGAAGACTTGCGTGGCGCTAATGTAGCCGGAAATGCCATCGAGGTCTTCAAGACTGTAGACGCGGTAGGAAAGAAGGTGGTTCTGCGCCCCGGTGCCTGCGGCAAGTTCCAGTTTGCTGTTCAAGGTCGGGTTGTTCCTGCAATTCGATGCGAGATCACAGTAGGCGGGATGGGGGGATAATAAATGAGTCTGGGCGAGAACTGGAACATTCTGAAGGGATTTGTACATAAGGCAATGCTGACGCTGGAAAAGAGAGAAGCGACTGAGGGGGAAGCGTTTTTCACAAGCACGCAGACAACGGATATTGCGATACGGAATTCCGAGGTTTATACTCAGAACATGGTTTGTGATGCGGGTGTGGGATTCAGGGTCATTGTGAGAAGAAACAAGATTGGCTTTGCTTGCACCAATTCTCTAAGTCAGAAGGCCATTTCTGAGGCTCTAGAGAAAGCTTCTTCCATTGCAAGGGCAAGTTCCGAGGTTCCAAACTTTGCTCTTCCAAGAGTTACTGAACTCCCCCAGGTAAGGGGATTGTTTAACCGTGAGGTTGAGGAGATGGATGTGGATGAAGGAGTTGACATCGCGAAGAGGATGCTGAACGCTGCACAAAGTGTTGATGATAGGATTGTAGCTAAGTCTGGACGTGTGCTTTTCGAGTCTGGTCGGCGGGGTGTCATAAATACCTTTGGGGTGGATCTCGAAGAACGGGAGACTAGGTCCGTCCTGTATCTTGATGGGAGTGGCGAACAGGATGGCGAAGTTACGGGAAGCTGTTATGATGCTACATTCAATCGTGGGGCAGACGTGAATCCAGAAAAGATCGGTGAAAACGTAGGAAAGATGGTCGTGGAAATGTTCCGACCGCAGCATGTGGAAAGTTTTGAAGGAACAGTAATTTTTGGCCCAGAGGCGGTCTCTAATCAGTTCTTCACCGTACTAGTGGATGCTTTGAAAGGCGATAATGTTGCTGCCGGCCGCTCTGCATGGACGAATAAACGAGGAGAGCAGGTGGCTTTGGAGAAACTGACAATAAGAGATAACGCGCTCCTCAAAGGCCGGTTTGCATCTAGATCTTTCGATGATGAAGGCTCCGCGTCGCAAAACACCTGCGTAATTAGAAAAGGTAGACTCGAAAGCTTTCTGCATGATGCGACTTCTGCAGACGCTTCAGGAGAGAAGAATACGGGAAACGCTTCGCGTTTTCCGGGCGGATTCGATATGATTCGTGCAATAGTTGGGAATGGTTACAGATCAAAACCTGAGATCTATCCATCAAACCTAATGATACAACCGGGAAACAAGGCAAAGAGAGATCTCATATCAGAGGTCGACAAAGGGATCTTGGCAGAGTCCATGGCGGGATTTGCCCAGCCCGGGTCAGGAATGATCAGTACTAAGCTTTCAAGAGCCTTCTACATAGAAAGTGGAGAAATCCTTCATCCCGTAAAGGGAGGAATGATATCTGGTGTGGCCTTCGACTGGTTCAAACAGATATCTGGAATAGGCACTGATGTAAAACAGTTCATGAACTCAGTCGTACCATCTGTCCGCGTGGAAAACGTTAAGTTCATAGGCGCCTGAGCTTGTTCGGAAATCTACAAAATGCTCAGAGATCGAAAAACTAGAAAGTCTTCTAGACAAGTAAAACTCGCAGCTAAAGACCTACTTGCTCAGCGTATCTTTTCAATCCCCGTAAGGCAATCTCTAAGAATTCCTCCTTGGGGACACCTATTTTTTCGCAGAACAGAATTCTTTCTCGGTCAGCTCCTCTGGCGAAATCCTTATCTTTGAACTTCTTTTTCACTGTCTTGACTTTCACTTCGGCCAGCTTCTTGGACGGCATTACAAGAGCGCAAGCAACCAGCAAACCTGAAATCGCATCACAGCAGATCAATGCCTTCTCCATCCTGCTTTCAGGTGTGATCCCTGTACGTTCAAAATTGTGAGTCTTAACAGCTCTAATAACTTCTTCAGTTACCGAATCCTTCAGAATCTTCGCGGCTACAACACCGTGTTTCTCCCAATCGCTTCCTATCTTCTCATAGTCGATATCATGTAGCAGACCTGTCAATCCCCAGAAGTCTTCATTCTCCCCAAGATGCCTTGCCAACTCTTTCATGATCGCTTCAACTGCAATCATATGGAAAACGATATTCCTTTTCGAAATATTCTCCTTGACCAAGCTGATAGCTTCATCTCTCGACAGCATATGCATTCCTGCCGCAAGTTTAGGAAGGCATCCCTTATAACATTCTCCACACATTAAACGGATCTATTCGGATATTCCGTACATCTCATCGGGACCCAAAATGTCTCCATAGCGCTCGCGCAGTAGGCAGCGGGCTTCATAGCATAGGTGACATGCATCCGCGTAAACTTCCGTATGGGGCAAGTTGAACCTTTCAACCAAGGCCACAGGGCCACCACGAATCAAAGTTTTCAGGACAGGGTTCTCTTGAGGATCGTATTTGGTGATAATCTTTGAAAAGGGCTTCTGCCAGGCGTTCCCAATAGCTATGCCTTGGCACACGTGAACAAAACCCTTAGGTCCAATATGGATCCTTTGAGGATCTTCCAGTTCTTCGTGCGGACACTTCGTGAATTCACGCCAATGCTTCTTATCGGCTTCGTCTGCCAGTTTTGAAACCGCCCTTCCTTTATACATAAGCTCATACGAGCCTACTTTGGCACCTTGGATTTCACTTGGGCAAGGAGTTTTCGCCTTAGGGTATTCGATGGCGAGTATCCCGACTTTCATGTTCAGATCCTTTGCAGCTTTCACAGCATTCTCCACTTCTTCGATCTGCCAATGCTCTGCATGATAAAGATCACTACTCAGCCCTAGGTCGATATCACCTGCCTCAGCTATGGGGAGCAGCCAGAGTTTGGCGTCTTCCTTGGAGCTAGCCCAGTAGCAATTGGAAAGAATCCCTACGCTGAAACCAAGATCTAAGGCTTCCACCACACTTTTCACCAGAATAGGATAGTAGAGAAAGGGTTCTCCACCCTCAAAGAAAACGGAATCTACAGTCCCCAACGTGTCTGCTTCGGTCAGTATGCTTCTTATTTGTTCTAGTGTGAATACGCCTCTGGCTTTTGGGCTACCCCAGACAAAACAATGATCGCACTCCAAATCACACCTGTAAGTCAGAAGAAAGTGAACCCCCTTGAGTTTCAATCAACGACACCGTAAAAGACTCCTAAGATTCATGTAGTTAAGGCTTGGGACGCCACGCTCTGACTTTTTGCATGCTGGTCCAGCTGAACAGAAGGTATCTGTAGTCTATGACATCATTCTTTTCAGATCAAGGGGACTCCGTGCTAGCAGAGAGTTCCGGAAGATGGTTCCTGAAGGAGAGGAAAACGCTAGTCTTCACCGGTTCGGATTAATCCGATTTTCAGCCGTTCGCCAGCGATCTTGTAATCTGTAACATTGGCTTCTTCTGGCGGGCTGGCTTGCTGTAAGGCTGTGGACAGGGTTTCTGATGTGATATAGTCCTTTTGGGTAATGAAGACCTTGCTAAGTTTGGGTCCTGCTTCATAATAGGTCACGATTTGATCATCAATGTCGAAGCCTGCATCCTTACGTTGGTTCTGGATGCGACGCACAATCTCACGTGCTAAACCTTCTTGTTTCAGATATTCACTGATCGTTGTGCTGACCCCAACGATAATATCCTGATCTTCTGACAGTGCATATCCTTCTAATGGCCGAGTTCGAACCTCAACCTCTTGGGGCAACAGAGTTATCACTTGATCATCCACCAGTATTTCAGTGCTTTCACCTTTCTCGATCCTTTGAACGATCTCGTCTGTTTCAGCATTTGAAACAGCCTCGCATATCTTCTTGTACAACTTTCCAAATTTCTTGCCTAGAAGATGGGGTAAAGGTGCAACTTCATAGTTAACCAAGTCCTCCTTCTTGGTCGAAAGACTCAACTCCTTCACATTGAGTTCATCTTTGATTATTTCTCTAAACGGTTCAATCCGCTCCAGTCTGGCTTCGTCTGTTACAACTTTAGCCTCTTTCAGAGGTTGCCTAAGTTTTATTCCAGCCTTGTCTCGTGCTGACCGACCCAAGCCGCAGATTTGGATGATTAAGTCCATGTTCACTACTAGCTCTTCATCGATGAAGGATTCATCAGACTTTGCCCATTCATTATGATGCACACTCTCAGGAACGTTGGCATCTACACTGCGGACAAGATTTTGGTACATCTCTTCAGCTAGAAACGGGAGAAAAGGTGCTAGAAGTTTTGTGAAAATCGTAAGACAAGTGTATAAGGTCGTGTAGCCTGCTCTTTTGTCTGTATCTGCTTCGCTTTTCCAGAATCTGCGCCGAGAACGGCGGACGTACCATTTGGAGAGTCCGTCGACAAACTGTTCTAGCTTCTCAGCCGCGCTGTAGACATCACATTCTTCTAGAAGGCCAGTTACTTCATGTACAAGGGTGTGAAGTTTTGACAATATCCATCTGTCCAGAAGAGAGTATTCCACAGTAGCGCTCTTGGGAGTCCACTTGTCAATGTTTGCGTAGGTAACGAAGAAGCTGTAGACGTTCCACAAAGGCATCAAGAATCGACGCTTCACGGTCTCCGCTAACGCATAGCCAAAAAGCATGTTCCTCTCAGGTCTACTTGTGCAGTACATCCAACGCATTACGTCTGCACCTATAGTTTCTGCAGCGTCGTCGAACTGTATTAGGTTCCCTGAAGACTTGTGCATCTCATTCCCCTTCTCATCTAACACTAGACCATAACCAAAACAGGTCTGGAATGGACTGCGACGTTCCAAGATTGTGCTCATGGCCAGCATCGAATAGAACCAATTGCGCAACTGTCCTGGCAGTGATTCACAGATTAGATCTGCAGGGAACCATTTTCCCCAGAAATCTCGGTCATACCGATATTTGAGTGTGGAATATGCAACGATCCCAGCATCCAACCACGGATTCCCCACGTCCGGAACTCGGGAAATAGCCTTGCCACATCCTTTGCATTTGATCTTGACCAAGTCTATCCAAGGACGATGCGGCGTATGTCCTTGGAAGTCGTTCCAACCTTCTATAGCTCGAGACTTCAGTTCCTCCTTACTTCCTATTACCTCAAAGTTTCCGCAATCATGACACTCCCATATCGGCAACGCTAGACCCCAAAACCTCTTCTTTGATATCATCCAATCTTCCATGTTCTGCAACCAGTCTAGTTCTTGCTTCAAACCGTATTCTGGAATCCAGCGAACCTGTTTGGTCACTTCTATGATTTGATATCGAAGATTCTTTTTCTTCTCCTCTTCCTTGATCTGTTCAAGCGGCTTCTCTAGCTTTTCGCCCATGGAGATGAACCATTCATCCACCAAACGGAAAACCAATTCACTCCCGCATCGCCAACAAACAGGGTAACGATGCACATAGTCCTCAACCTTGAAGAGCAGACCCTTGTCCTTTAAGTTATTGATGATCGGTTGCGCTGACTCGTAAACGTGAGTTCCTGAGAGCCAATCAAAGCCTTCGACAAAGACCCCAAAATCGTTCAGTGGGGCCACTGCAGGGAGGTCATGCTCCTTCCCGAGTTCTAGGTCTTCCTTTCCACAGCCAGGGGCAATATGGACAATGCCTGTTCCTTCTACTTCGCTCACCTCTTCCCAAGGAATTATACGGTGGGCGTCAACCGCTCCTTGTTCTTGCTCTGCAGCGAGCTCATCAAAAGGTCCAACGTAGGTCCAGCCCTGCATATCTGTCCCAGTCAGTTCTTCTATCACCCTGTAGTCAGCCTTTTCAAAGAGCCGACCTAGAGCTGCCTTGGCCAGATACAGAGTCTCATTGTCCCTCCGAACCTTCACATAAGACATATCAGGATGGACAGCTGCCGCCACGTTGGAAGAAAGAGTCCATGGCGTAGTAGTCCAGACTAACAATGCTTCGTTCGGTCTTCTACAAAGGGGGAATCTGAGGGTGACTCCCAAGTGTTTGACATCTCGATACCCTTCAGTCACGATCTCATGTTGAGACAACGCTGTGGAACACCGAGGACACCAAGGCATAACATCTCTACCCTTGTATATCCACCCACGTCTGTGACATTCTTTGAGTACAGTCCAAATCATGTAATTATTCTCATCCGAGAATGTGAAGTAGGAGCCACCTAGTTCAGGCGAACCTAACCTGCTGACCAGCCCTTCCACCGTATCCGATACAGGGCCTTCGGGACCTTGGACAGTCAAGACTTCTCCTTCGTCTTCCAGTCCTTCCGCGAGCCTGCGAAGTAGTTCCGGATCATCCCAGTCCATCCAAGATCCAAGACGAAGGGATTGCTCAGCTTGTAAGGCTGCATAACGCAAAGCTCGTTGCTTGCATCGCTTGACAAACTCGGCTATTCCATAGGATTCAATGTCACGTTTTGATCTGAATCCCAGTTCCCGCTCCACTTCTACTTCGATCCATAGACCTTGACAGTCAAAGCCATTTTGATAACGTAGGTCAAACCCGTTCATGGCTTGATAACGCTGAAATACGTCTTTGTATGTTCGTCCCCAAGCGTGGTGGACCCCCATGGGGTTGTTGGCAGTGATTGGACCATCTATGAATGACCATCTCTCGTTGCCTTGGTTTAGACTAACTCGTTTCTCAAAGGAGTTATGAATTTTCCAGAACTTCAAGATTCTATGTTCAAGCTCTGGAAGATCGACTAGAGATTTCGCTTCTTTGAACACCATTCAACCTCCAAACAGCAAGAACTGAGACAAGTCTTGCATAGTATATATTGCTCAAAATTTTCATGATGTTTGACGATTTCAGTGGACCGTGATCTGGTTTCAATCAGAAGGATGAAGTCAAGACTGAATTTGACGGTCACCTTTCATCTTGGACACTTGCCACCCATTCAAATAGAAATGGGAACATATAACTTTTTTGAAACTTTGATAATGAACAAAGGGGTAAGCTAACCTTGCCTATTCCATTTCTATAATCTTTCAGATGTCTATCCATATTTTTCTTCCATTGAGATCATTCTTGTACCGTCCGAATTCTCCTCTCGCTTCTTGTAGTTGATGACTGCTGAAGACTGGGCCATCCTTGCATACGCGGTATTTGCCTACAGTGCAGCTCCCACACAAGCCTACTGCGCACCGCATCAACCTTTCAAGACTGGCTTGCAAGGCTATTCCAAACTCTTCAGCCATATCGAAAACCTTCCGCATCATCCGATCGGGACCACACGTGTAAATCATGTCAAATCTCTCTTGTTCCAACAAAGACCTCAAAGGAGTGGTAGCAAACCCTTCAATGCCATGACTGCCATCCTCAGTTGTGGCTAGGATTCTCATTTTTTCTGTTCCAAGCTTTTCAAACCTGTTCATAAACAGTAGCTCCTCACCTGTCTCAGCCCCGATTATACAGGTTAAACGCTTCGACTCAGAGACCAATCTTTCAGCCAAGAACAGTATGGGTATTGCACCAGTTCCTCCGCAGATCATCAATATTCTGCCTTCGCTCAAAGTAAAACTGTTTCCGAACGGGCCTCTGACGCCTATTGTGTCACCCATTTTCTTTTCATGGAGGGCGGTTGTTGCCTCGCCAACTCTTCTGACCGCTACTGATATGATGTCTTCTTCTGTGTTGAGTATACTCAGAGGGATTTCATCTACTCCCGGAATCCAAAACATCAAGAACTGCCCGGGCTTAGCCTTCGCACACAACTCATCTTTGAATGACAAGGTCTTCACCGTAGGGCTTTCAGCTTCAATATTCAGGATGCTCGTCGTCCTGAGTTCGTTACCTGCGATGTGACAGCCCAACAATATCTTCCACACTCCGAAAACCTTTCTTTTCCAGATAAGCTTCTATCCCGCGAGAAACGGACTGGAATACTCCCAGACCTTCAGAGGCTATAGCGGTTCCTATCTGTACAGCTTTCGCACCAGCCAGAATGAACTCAACTGCATCTCTCCAGTTGTTTATTCCTCCGCACCCGATTATCGGCAGTCTGACACTCTCATATATCTCGTAGATACACCTGAGGGCAATTGGCTTTATCGCGGGTCCCGACAGTCCCCCTGTTATATTGCTCAGAATAGGCCGTGTGGTTTCAGAATCTATCGCCATGGCTTTGACAGTGTTTATAGCTGTCAAGCCGTCGGTTCCTGCATCAGCAGCTGCTTCTGCGATCTGTGCTATATTCGTGACGTTAGGAGACAATTTAACAAAGACAGGTTTTTCCACAACATCTTTGACTTCCCTAATGCATTCTGCCAAAACAGTTGGATCTTGCCCAATTTCAGAACCGGTTTTCTCTACGTGAGGACAGGAAACGTTCAGCTCCACGCTGTCTGCACCTGCTTTCACAGCTTTCTCAGCAACGTTTCTGTATTCTTCAGCCGAGAAACCGTATATGCTGACGATTAACGGGACATCGAGATTGTGTTTCGCACAACTGATTTCTTCAGCAAACACCTCGATTCCTGGATTTGGGAGTCCTACAGCATTCAACAATCCGCAGTTTGTCTGAACTATCGAAGGGTTGCGGTAGCCAGTCCGAGCCTTTGATCCAATGGATTTGGTGACTACGGCGCCCGCCCCACCAGTGGTTACACTCTTGAGAGATTCTGAAGACAGGCCCAATATTCCTGAGGCCAAGATCGTGGGATTGGCAAGCTTCAAACCTGCTAAGTCTATGCTCCGAGAACTAGCTGCCAATCGT
>JABAOH010028102.1_pt1 | contig 12607 bp, 15 predicted proteins | sample 7062181 | NCBI WGS metagenome assembly JABAOH01 (sample SAMN14538630, study PRJNA623070) | marine sediment metagenome | biome: marine biome [ENVO:00000428]; feature: marine pelagic biome [ENVO:01000023]; material: deep marine sediment [ENVO:00002113]; isolation source: pool of 5 deep marine... | reverse complement strand
AGAGCGCAATAAATTCTTGATATTTTTTGTTTCCTTTTGCGAAGTACATTGGTGTTCCTCGTATGTTCTGTTCTGTGGTTTCTAAAATGTTTTGTTGCGCGCTAGATCCATAGTTGACTGTAGCAATCTAAGCAGTAATAGACGGTTCCGCTGCCAAGTGCGCGCGCGCAGATTATGGGTACTGAGAAGCCCACCACGACTGAAAGATAATCCCCAATCTCCTCCCTTTCTTACATGAATACATGCGCAGAATCGGAAGCAAAGAGAATAGGTTCAAAAGCATACGCCATTATTTCAGGTGCTTTCTTTTTTCTCTACTTTCTTAACCTTTTCGAGTATCTTGGTGATATCCTCTGATGACATTTCTCCCTTAATAGCAATGGATTCAGAGTCTGTTTTTAAACGAAACTCACTGATACCTTTGGCTTCGGGCTTCTTTAAAAACTCTTTCAGCCCTCGGACAATAATAACGATGTTAGCGATCACCTGAATAATGAGAATAAATGCGAGTGGCTCTATGTCACTTCTTAGATCAACATAATGTGAATCTGCAATTTTGACATCTGAAACACCTACAGCTTTGAAACTTGACACAACCTCTTCAATCAATCTTTCTTTATTCGCTGTCTTAAGTGGTGCAGATACTGGAATTTCAATATTGAGCATCACCATTCTGATTGCCTCTTAAGATAGTTTCAAGTCTCTTCCATAAATAGGGTTTGCGCCCCTTCGGTTTTTTGTAGAGGATATCTACGTTTTGGGATATATTTTCCTGCATCCAATGCATGCATGCGTCCTTGTATCCAATATCAAACCCTGAAATATGTCAGGCTTAGGAATATGATACTTATAGAAAACATTTGCTGACATAAGACAGTGATGGGACGTGGCCTACGTAGTCGAAATAAAGCTCCCTGGTTCAGGCACCTGGTTCAAATATTTTGCTGGAATAGAATCACGGGAAGAAGCTGAAAACATCAAGCGTGAGGCAGAAGGAAAACTCAAAGCAAGAGTAAGGAAGCTTGAGCCAGAAACACGCAATTTGCGGAGGATTTTGGAGCCACGACTTGAAGAAGATCTTTTCGCGGGCCGCAAAACGGGGTCATTGGTTGAAAACGTGGTTGAAACGATCTTACGTGGAACGGATAGATTTACCTGCCCAGAATGTAAAGCCGCCATAGACAACGACGAGCAAGACCGCGAAAACGATTCCAACGCTTACTTCTGCGCTAACTGTGGGCTCGTATTCTACAAATGGAAATGAACGCACGCGTAATTAGTCTCTCTGACGTTCTCTGTAAGCCCTGAGACTGTAGAATATGAGTGTGCACGCGCAAATGGGTTTTTTATGTGTACTGCATAAGATTTTTATGATTGTGATAACGATAAAATGCGTCATTATGCATGCATGCATGGAGTTTGAGAGACAAGAAGGAAAGATGGATAGTAAATGGGGTATCACTGCCCACAAGATCACCTTGATGATCTGCAAGAAGTGTCGTTTCATTTTGAGTTTCTCAAAGGGACGAACAATCTTCGACTTCGATTAAGACTTGCATGCATACGCGTGAGAGCTTAACCTTCCCTTTTTTTATAATTGTGCGTGCTTGAAATAGAATTTGGTTCCAGAACCCTTAAGAAAAAATGTGGCAACTGGGTAATCGGGGTGCGCGCAAGCAACTACAGTTCATAAAAACTGTTTAGTTGCTGAAGAGAGAAAGGAGTTTTTCTTCAGCGCACCCCTACCCAGCAAAAGCGTTATGAGACAACTTTAAACATATAAAGTTTGTTGCACACGGAACGTGCTACCGTTTTCTGTCTATACCAAACCGAAAATATTTAGACTCTTTAAACTGTGCGCGCGTAGTTGTGAACGTTGTTATTCCTGATGCGTGCACGCCTCTGGGAGGTCATCTTTTAAAATAAGCCGAACGTATGGAAGGAGCCTAATCTCCATTCATCAAGAGTCACTTATTTTCATCACGCAGTCCAATACTTTTGGACAGATTAGACATTCTTTTGGGATGGGGTTGTTTTTAGGAAAACTTGCCAAGTATCCAAGATAACCACCGCACCTTGAATAACCTTTTGCGCGTGCGCGTATCTGTGGCATCGGTGAAGGTGCTTGTTTCGTTTGTGGTTCTTCCAATCTTCCTCTCAGATCATTCATCTTGGATTTGAGTTGTTCCAAGGCTTTACCTTTCGTCTCAACCTTTTCTTCTAACTCTTGAATTGCCACTTTTTCTTCAAATATCTTTATGCTTNNGTTTTTTCTTTTTTCTCCATGGACTGCAACTTACTTTTCAATTCCGCCCTTTTCTTTTGAAGATCTTGAAGTTCTACTGAAACGCGCATAATGTGGAAATCTTGACTGGCTTAAGGATATAGATTTGATGAAGCCAAAATATGTAGCATAAGTAGGCGCGCGCATGCATGCATCGATGCTTAGAACCATCTGCGTTTCTTTTTCTTTTCCCATTGTTCTTCTATCTGTTCTGCTAATCTTTCTTCCAGCTCTTCTGCACCCATTTCAGGCTCTTCGACACCTTCTTCAGGTTCTTCTGCAAGTTCTTCAGGCATGGGTTCCTCTTGTGGTTCCTCAAATTCTTTTTCTTGCACCTTTTTCTCAGATCTCTTTTTTGTTGGTTTTAATTTCTTTTCCAAGGTCTTTCTCTTTTTCTGCAGTCGTTCCACAGCCGCACGTTTTGCGTTAACCTTTTCTTCTAACTCTTGAATTGCCACTTTTTCTTCAAATATCTTTATGCTTTCTTCCAAAGTTTTTTCTTTTTTCTCCATGGACTGCAACTTACTTTTCAATTCCGCCCTTTTCTTTTGAAGATCTTGAAGTTCTACTGAAACGCTCAACTTATTTCAACCGAGTTTCATTACGGCATTAGAAAGATAATATAGGTTATGAAGAGGCAATCTATATTGGCCATACTTCTTGTTGTACAAACCTTGATTAGCGCGCGCATGAAGCACTTACCTCGATGAAAATCTTAAATCATAAAGTGAAGAAATCAAACTACTCAACAAAAATGATGGACCCTAAATGAGAGATCCTCCCTTCCATTGGAGCAAGGTCATCCTGCTGGCGACTTTTCTCACGGTTTTCGTATCCTTCAGTATTAGGTCTGGATTTGGAATCCTACTCCCCGAGATCATGGATGCCTTGGCTTTGACGAAGGCGCAGGCAGGATATATTGGTAGCGCTTACTTCGTTGCCTACATGGTTTTCGCGCCCCCAGTGGGCGTCCTTACAGACAAAATAGGCGGGAGAAAGGTGATAACTGCCTTCTTCATTGTAACGGGGGCTGGAACAATACTGATGGGCGCGATTACCTCCTTGTGGACGGCTTGCCTGTTCCATTTCATCGTTGGAGTTGGGGCAGCAGCATGCTGGGCGCCAGTGTCGGCTTTGCTCCAGAAATGGTTTAGTGCGAGGCAAAGAGGAGTGGCCCTAGGAATTATGACCGTAGGAGCCTATTCGGGATCCGCTATCATGGGACTAATCCTGCCATGGTTATTGTTTGGGTATGGATGGCGGTTTTGCTGGTACGTGGTGGGGCTCTTGGCTCTTATTGTGGTTCCTATTAACGGACTTCTACTAAGAAGCAAACCAGAGGATGTTGGTATTAAGGTTCAGAGTGAAGTTTCAAATCTAAGACCGCCCATGGCCCAGATAAACTATAGAGATGTGCTCAGAACCAGCAGATTCTGGCTTATAGGAACTTCTTATCTGGCCATGTCCTTCGCAACGTATGTCGCTTATACCTTTCTGGTCACCTATACGACGAAGGAGCTTGAAATGGGATACATAGTAGCTAGTATGCTGGTCACCGTTTCAGCCCTCTGTGGTATACCCGGTGCATTGATTCTCCCGGCTCTCTCCAATCGCCTAGGAAGGTGGAGAACCCTAGTCGTAAGCAATCTTATGTTGGCCTTTATCCTCTCAGCCTTTGTATTGGTTAAATCCAATGTATTTTTGCTCGCTTTGAGTGCGGTTGCCTTTGGAGTATTTAGCGGGGGAATTTGGCCTATCTATGCGGCCTGTGCGGCGGATTATTTCTCTCCAACCGTCGCTGGAACCGTATTGGGGTTTTGGACTACCCTTTACGGCTTAGGATCAATAATCTCTCCACCGATTGCAGGGTACTTAACCGATCTTTACGGCACGTTTTTCTGGTCTTTTATTATGTCCTCGATAGTGGCGGTGATGGCGACCTTACCTATATTTCGAGTAAAAGACCCTAGTCACGCGCTTCTGAAGGTAAAAAAAGAGTAGTTGTTGCACGCCCACGCTTTCTTGAAAATTATCGCGCGCGCATAACTTTCTATTCTGGGCACGCATGCGTGCGCATGAGTTGCATGGAGTGAGCATGCACGCATAACACAACAATAATGAGGAGAGTTGAATTAACTACGTTAGAGGTGTTATGCTGATGCCTTTTACTCCATTTCATTTGGGTCCAGGGTTGTTTGTTGGACTGTTCTTCGTCAGTTACATAGATTTCCCAACGTTCTTAGTGGCAAATGTAATCGTTGACATTGAACCTTTTCTGGTTTTGTCGTTGAGCTTGAATTATCCGCTTCATGGTTTCTTTCACTCTTTCTTGGGAGGAACCCTTGTTGCATTTCTCCTGGCCGCAGTGATGAGCAAAGTTAGAGAATCTCTTTCACCGTTATTGTCGTTTTTCAAGCTTGAACAGAAATCCTCGTTCAAGACTATTCTATTAGCCTCTTTGTCTGGCATCTACATTCATATATTGCTTGATTCACGGATGTATATGGACACCCGACCATTCTTTCCGCTGGATTTCAATCCTCTCTTGAGTAGCAGCACACTACCGGGACTGGAGTTATACATATTATGTTTCTGGTGCGGTATTGGAGCAACAGTCATCTATGTGGTTAGGCTGTTTCTTAAATGGAGAAAAGTTACCAAAGAAAATCTTTGACGAAGGCATCGCGCACGTGTAGTGTAGACTTCTTATTCTATCTTGACCGCGGTGCTTGTAAAATTGAGTATTCCAGTTTCAATAACCCATTCTCTTTCTATTCTGGCCAGTTCTCTTGAAAACTCTTCTCCGTTAGAAGCCTCTATAATGCACCCTTTCTTGATTTCCTATTTGTGGGCGTCTATTTTGAATTTCATGCTATCATTATATGGAACATTTTTCCCTAAATTTTTGTGTGCGCGCATACTCAGAATATGAATTTAGCTACTTGAGTGGAACTTCATAACAGATAAGTAATGATGAAGGAACTTCGGCTTTAGGAGGTGCCGTTGAATGAAAATTTCCTTTGGAGGCTACGCCGTGGCAAGCGGAGTGATAGGCGGGTTTGTGTGTGCACTGTTTTCTTTCATAATGACAATGGTAACGAATACCCTTGGATACACTAACAGTCCTTTAATAGCCGATTACCTTATTTGGTACGCTGTTGCAGGGTTCTTCTCAGGAATGTGCACCGTTTACATCGTACTAAGAGATATAACTGGACGATCCATACTCAGACGAAAGCCGCGCCCGCGACAAAGAGATTATTCGGCCCAAGTTTGAAACTTCGGTTTATGCATGCATGCCAAACTTTGATAGGTGATGTAATAGTCCTTCAATGTGGAAGGAATTTTCAGAAGAAAGATTATCAAGAGAGACTTGTGCAGTTTTTAGGGACTCCATAAAAGAACAGTGGCGAAGCACAAAACAGTTGTGTCAAAGGTGTCGTTAGTGTCCTGTAATCTTATTAACGTCTACCAATCGTTATGTTGAGGTTAGGAGGTGCTTAAAATGGAGGCGGAGCGAGTCTGGCCTTACGTTCTTCCCTTTCCCTTGGAACCTGAAAAGCGTAAGCTGATTTGGAGCATCCTCCAATCCAGAGTAGGCATGAGTATCCTCTTGAAGCTGAAGGTGGAAGGTCGCACCTACCAACAAGACCTGATCCGAGGGACTGCCTACTCAAACAAATCCATAATAGAATACTTGAAAAGGATGGTTTCAGCTGGAATGCTCGAACATGGCATGGAACAGGTCTTAACCGAAAAAAGGAGAGTGTGGGTTAAGTGGTATACGCCTACGAGGCTTGGAAGATGGTTCATTCTTTTCCTGAAGCCTCCTGGAGAAATTCCCGCCGACCTAGCCAGAAAAACCATCGAGGAACTCTTCCAGGTCTATTCCTCCAGCATTGTGGAGGTTTGCGAGAAATACGGAATCAGCCTTGACTCTTTTCATCGCGTCTTAAATGAGCAGTATCGCAAGAAATCAGTGAAAAGCGTCCGAAAAGAAGGCTAGGGCGGTGGTTTATCACAAGATCATAATTTTTCGTCTCGTGCCAAAATCTTATTATATCCACCATGTGGCTGTAGTAACGTGAACCATGAATAGTCGCGGAACAATTGTGAGCGAAGCCTTTTCAGCTGGGATAGGAATGGCTTTAGGGCTAGTTATGAGCCAGTATCTGCTCCAAGCCACGAGACCACCAGAAAAAGTTCCGGTTAAACGAGTTCTTATATGCCAAAAGTGCGCTGCACAGAACCCTGTCGAAAACAAGTTCTGCGGAAACTGCGGGCAAAGTCTTTATCCTCCTCCGCAGATTACGTGCCAAGAATGCAACTCAAAGATGCCTGCTACTATGAAGTTTTGTGGAAATTGCGGTTCGATTTTAAAGAAGTAGGCTCCTCTGAGAAGTAAGACTCAGAATAAAAAGGGGGAAGTATGGGGGTCGTTACTTAAGCTTTGCCCCGCAACTGCCGCAGAACTTGCTAGTAGACGGGTTTTTCGCTTTGCATTTTGGACAGTCGATTTCTTCTACCTTCAATGGAGACCCGCAGCTGCCGCAGAACTTCATCGTTGCTGGCATGTCTGCCCCACACTTCGGGCACTTCACTTTAGCTACTGGAACGAGACTCGTTCCGCAGTTGCCGCAGAATTTAGTTCCAACAGTGTTCTGAGCTCCACAGCTTTGGCACACTACGAGTTGCTGTGGGGCTGCGGGGGCTTGGGGCTGTTGCATCGTTTTTGCCATCTGCGCTCCCACGCCTATTCCAATGCCTGCTCCGACTCCCGCCGCAGCGGCTCCGCCTCCTCCTCCAGGTGGAAGTTCTCCTACTGTCTCCTTCGCATACTGCATCGCCATAGCCTGCTGTCCAACGCCAGAGGCAAATCGCCTCGCTTCCTCTGGGATTTTGACACCCTCAAAGACGGTGTCTACGATTTTGAGTCCTATCCGTGCCGCTTCGTCTGTGATTATCAAGGCGACTTTGTCGGTAGTTTCATCTACATTTTTGACCATGTTGAAAATGTCGTAGTTGGCAATTTCGTCTATAACCCGTTCATTTATGAAGCCGCGGATATAATCTTCGACGTCACTAGACGTGCTGGCTCCCCGGTTTCCGAAAAACTCTATAACAAATAGCTTCGGGTCTTCTACCTTGTAAAGCAGATAACCGAAGAAACCGATCTCTGCTTGATATTGTATGGTCCCGCTGGGTGCAGAATAGGCTTGTCCACCAAAGTTTCCTCTGAATTGGCTGTTGCTCACAAATACTACTTCACACTCGAAGATGTCCCCGATTATCTTTAGGGCTTTTAAGGCTCCTGTTAGGAATGGAATGTTCTTGCTCGTTATGGTATGTCTACCAGGACCGAAAACGTCATAGGCTTTTCCGTCACGGAAGAAAACGGCCCACTGGTTTTCCTTAACAATAACTTGGCTTCCGTATTTTAAGGAAAGTTTGGGAAATCTGTAAGCTATGTCTTCTGATCCAGCAAAATCCCAAGATACTTTTTCAACGAGTGGCATTTTTCCTCCCATTCTAAATTTCTAACGGTCTGAATTGGTTCTCTCTTTCACGCCATTTATTCTCAAAGGCGAGTAATAAACCTTTTATTTTCTTTACTTCGGCGGGTACATTGGTCCAATTTTCAGCTTCAGCTTCGCTGTAAGTCTTGTTCACGGCTTCCTTCATGCTTTCGACATCACTGCTCAATGCGCTGTCGTAGTTGAAAACTCGAGCAAGTTCTTTTTCTCGTATATGTCCCTTCCTATCCATGAGACCAGCGTAACCGTAGTCTGCGTGTCTGACTTCCTCCATGACACGGTCCAATACTTGGATAACTTTTTTGAAGTCCCTGCTTGAAGCTGTAAGACCTGCGTCCAAGGCTGCTAAGTAAACGTCTTCCCATACGTGACGCATGTCACGGAGGTCCTCGTAATATAGGTCTCGAAGTTTCTTGTCAAGTTCCCTCAGATCTTCTTTCGTTCCGTATCCTAACGTCAAGAAGTTTTGAATTTGGGAAAGGGCGCCTTGCTTGTCTTTCACCTTCTCAATGGTTTCGCGCTCTGCCATTCGCCATCCCTCTTTCATGTTGCACAATCAATTCTATTTGAGTGCACCTTAATATTAATTTGCTTGTCCCACTAGGGTTCAGCGCGGTTAACGTTCGCTATCCTGCGACAGGTATTACGCTTCCGCAGTATTCACATTGCACGGAGGTTTGGCCTCGGTAAACTTCGCGTGTATATGGTGCACCGCAGTTTGGACATCTTAGGACCTTCACTGTAGGTGGTGCTATCTTTGGTGCTACGCCCCTAACGGTGGCTATGTCTCTGTCTGCTTCTCCTGAAATTATATAATTGAAAAATTTTGTTATCATGTCAACTTCTTCACCCTTCACATCAAAGGGTATCTCTTCTAGTCCACTATCAGGTTTAAAACGAACATAAACTCCTGCCCAAGCCAAAAATCCAACTCTACCTTTAGATATTTCTTGAATAATGCCGATGGGCTGATCTACCAAGACAGTTCTAACTGTTTTCTTCTTTGTCGCTACGAAGAGGACTCTTTTAAGAACTACCTCTTTTGTGCCTTCGAATATGAACCTCTGGTTTGTCAAAAAAAGAGTTCCCTCCTTTTTGTCTCCCGTCATGATTTTTCCTTTCAAAGCTAAAACAGGGCTTTCACCCCCCTTCCAGGGAAAGGAAGCTTGGGAAACCCATCCCATTGTTGTCTCTGCTATTCTTAGGTCTCGGTCTAATGCTGAAACGCTGCTTTTGAACTCCTTAAGGGAACTGCTGAACTTACTAGTCTCGGACGCGATTCTTACTCTGAGGGATGACGCTTCTGATGACAAGCTGCTCGCTGAGCTGCTAACCCAGACAAGGCTACCATACTCTATCTCTGATCTTAATCTATTAATCTCGCTTCGAAGCCTACTGATTTCACCACGCAAAGGTTGTACGCTGTCCAGAAAACCTTGTTTTATGAGCGGGGCGGATTCAGCCCATTTTGTTGTTAGAAGATCTTGACTCTTTTCAAGATAACTCATACATTCATAGCCTTGGCTACGAACCTTTGAAAGCCTGGCGGGAAGAGAGGCCATTGCTCCCTCAACGTAGTTTAGATCACTTTCGACACTGCTTATCATACCGGAGGCGCTGGAAAGTTCCCCTTCAATAGATCCAAGCCTAGAACGAAGGTTTTCTTTTTCTCTATCCATAGTTGACATTCTTTCTGGCCTTCTAGCCGGTTTTCTTTTTGGCATGCTAGCCGGTCTTCTGGCCGGCATTGCTTGTGGCAGTCTAGCTGGTCTTCTAGCTGGCATCGCTTCTGGCTTTCTAGCTGGCACTCTACTTGGCACTCTAGCTCGCCTTCTAGCTGGCACTCTAGCGGGCATTCTAGTTAGCCTTTTTTCTGGCTTTTTTTTCTGGCTTTTTTTTGGCTTTCTTCTCATTCACGCTCCTCCATTTTGTCTTTCTGTCGGCGCCGATTTCTATTCTGAACTCCTCCACTGACATCTCTTCTTTGGAATCCACCACAATTCAGCAGTGAGTTCTCTGCGGCTTCATATGCGACCTCTTCGAGTTTCAATTCAATTTTGACTTTGGGCATTTTAAACTTCTCAGAAAGTTCCATAGAATTCCGCCGCTTATTACTCTCCAATGTATTTACACATAAAATTTTTTCTTCAAGAAGTACCATACAATTTTTCAGTTTTAGAATAGGTTATTTTCGCCATGCTCGGATTCCTGCAACCGCAACCAAGATTCCAACAATCAGCAACAAGGCTGGAAGAAGATATCCAACAAGCAATTCACGAACATAGAGCCACCATACGACACCAAGCGTTGTTAACAAGATTCCTCCAGAAAAGGTATTGAAAGCGCCTCCTCCATACTGTTCCGGGTTGGCTGCGCGTATTCCGGCGAGAACCATAATCCAAAAGCCAAAAAGAACCAAGGTAAGTGAAAATATCTCGGATACGTCGACGAGCATGTTGGCGGCGAAAGCAGCTGCAGATACAGCTAAAACTAAGATCAAAATGCCGAGTGAAAGAACACCTACAGGTTTCTTAGGCACAAAAATCCCCCAATCTTTTATGTTCTATGGATGGCTATAAAAGCTTTCATTAGAGAAAACCCGAAACACTGCATGCATGCAACTTTCATACATTCAGTGACTTCTGAAGGTTAATACAATGAAACAAAGACTTCGACTTACTGTACATGCATTTGACTGGTTCTTTGATTGTTTGTTTAAGAGATAATCCTTTCTTTTTTACATCTAGTTTTCGTACTTCATACAAAGAGTTAAGTCCTCTTGGGGTAGATAAGTATCAAGAAGGGATGATGAGATGACTATACTTGCCTATGTTTTGATCACTATGCAGTCAGGCGGAGAGAAGAAGGTATTGAAGAGAATTTCCAATTTCAAGGAAATCATAGAGGCAAATCTAGTGGTTGGAGAATATGATGCCGTTGTTAAGGTTAAAGTTGGGGACATATCTGATCTAGATACGTTCTTGACAGATAAACTTAGATCATTACCAGACATCTTTCTAACCACAACAATGATAATAACCAAGGAATTCAAGTAAGCACAACGAGCACACGCGCGCGCGAACTGCTCCGTGGAAGATGAACTTATTCAATAGTCTTGAAGTCTCCTCTTCGCCTATTCATGCATGCTCTTTCAAAACTTACTTCTCTGCGCCTCTCGTTTCCATGCGTTGTAAGGACACTGCCTCCAACAGTAGAGTGTTCGTTTATGTATGCATCCTTCGCATTGAACGTTAGAGAAATAGCGCTTCGAAGTCCGTTTAGTTCCTTGAAGACCCTGCGAAGGAATTAGGCGACCTGAAGCATCTCTACCTGGTATTGGCGATCCCTCCTTTTTCACTTCTATGCATGCATGCCAAACACGTGGCTCGTCAGGATTTTACCGCTTTAACAAACTTTCTCTTCTTGGAAGCCCATGGAACAGTTCGTTTCTTGAGTATTTTGATTAGTCCCGCTTTCTTCAAGGTGGGAATTGCCCCTCTCATCCTCGCTGGGATAGAGGAAATCAACATTTCTTCCCGTTCTTTGATAAACTCGTAAACCTGCTTTTCAAAATCCGCTAGTTCCCGAGACAAGCTGCTTCCCGTCTATAAATATGTGTGGACTTCTGAAATAATCTTATGTACCCAAAACACGCGCGCGCGCATAGAATCTGATGCAAAAGCGCTGCGCAAGAATTGATGATGCAAGAAAAAGAGTAGACGAAGTATGAAGAGAAATCAGTTTGGCACAATCTTAAATGATAACGTGGTGTATTATTTTGTAGCATATTAGGGGAGGAATTGAAGTGAAATACAAATGGGAACCACTTCTTGAAGAGTATGCTTCAAAAGACCAAGTAAAAAGACTTCGCCGAACAGTGGATGATAAAATAAGAAAAGGAAAGACAAAAAAATGGTTAATCATTATGAGCGGCCTTTTTTTCGTCGCGCTACTTCTTATTCTCATAGGTGTCTTGAATGTTCTGAACTTCAAAATTGAAGCGAGGACCAGTTCTATCAGCGGTATTATAGCTTTTGAATTGGCAATAGTCACCTTCATTTCTCCAATTCAAAGCAGTGGCATTACAAAAGAGGAAGTCAAAAATATAGTCGGAATACAAGTGACCGATGATATAATGAGAGAAATCCGCAAAACGGTGGAGCGAAAGACTTCAGGAATAGAAAAATGGTTCGCGGTCATTGGTGCTTCAGGAGTTTTTGTAACAGTAATTTTAGGGCTTACTGGCTGAAGGGAGGTGGAAAAATGGTTTTGGAAAAGTGTCCACATATGACTGCCCGCTGTCCGCATTTCCAGGTTGCGTGTAATGATTCGGCGAGCAATGACTGTCACCATATAAAACGCACTACCGCGAGTATGGTCACTGCTGCAGCATCCCTACGTGCGCTTGGCGTTGAAAGACTTCCCGAAGCAATGCAAGAATACTTGAAACAAACGGTTTCAACTTACCTAACAGAAATGAAGATGCCTTTGGGTGAGGAGTGAGAGATACCTATTCTGAAAAAAGAAAAATATACCTGAGAAATACTTGCGAGCCATATTATTTTTGTTCGCTGCCATAATGGTACCAATCTTTAAAACCTCGAACCAGGAAAAACCCTTGCAACATGCGCGGGCGCATTACACGGTTGGCGAGATCGCCAATATTAACGAGGCTACCTCACCTCAGCTACTTTTTCCTGATTTCGGCCAAAGCAGATTCGAACAAAAAAAGGGGAGATTGGGTGATATCTCCATGTCCCCGTGGGTTCAAATCCCACCCCCGGCGCCA
>JABAOH010063087.1_pt1 | contig 12610 bp, 11 predicted proteins | sample 7062181 | NCBI WGS metagenome assembly JABAOH01 (sample SAMN14538630, study PRJNA623070) | marine sediment metagenome | biome: marine biome [ENVO:00000428]; feature: marine pelagic biome [ENVO:01000023]; material: deep marine sediment [ENVO:00002113]; isolation source: pool of 5 deep marine... | reverse complement strand
CATGAGTTCTTCATCAGGCAGCCCGTTGTGAAGCCTCTCGGCGAGAGCATGCCGCTAACCGAGTTCTTCGCAGAGATCGCTCCCGATCTCGGTATAGAGCTTCCATTCAAGAACCATGAGGAGCTCGTGAGAGCCTATTGCGATTCCACCCCGGGTGTCAAAGCGGCGGGTGGGTTCGACTATATGCTGAAGCACGGTGCATGGTACGACCCGAACGAGAAACCCAATTTCTACCTGCACGAGAAGAAGCTTAAGGACGAGGACCTGAAGGGGACGAAGGTAGACCCCAAAACAGGTGTGATCTATAAGTCCACCGAGAAGCAGCCCGACTACNNCAGCCCGACTACGACACCAAGAAAGGATCGAACTATGTGGGCCAGATGATCGATGGCGTGGCCTACAAGGGGTTCAAGCCCGACAAGCTCGACAGGGGTAGCGGGGGCAAACTCGCTATCTACTCTGAGCCTCTGAAGAAGAAGGGGTGGGACCCCATGCCCACGTATTACCCGATACCTGAGCACGGGAAGATGTCTAGCGAAGAATTGATTCTCACGACTTACAAGGTGAGGGTCCAGACCCACTCGAGAACGCAGAACTGCAAACTCCTGACTGAGGAATATCATGCAAATCCTGCATGGCTCAATCCGAAGACGGCGATGAAATTCGGCGTCAAGAATGGAGACGTCATCGAGGTGAAATCGGATGTCGGGAAGTTCTTGACAAAGGCAAAAGTGACACACGGCATCCACCCATCGGCCATCGCGGTTTCCTACCACTGCGGCCATTGGCGTTACGGTCGATATGCATCAGGCCATAAATCCCCGTTTGGAAGAGATGACGATATCGATCTCAATTTGAAATGGTGGACCGACAAGGGCGAGCACCCGAACTGGGCGATCCCAAACTGGCCTGACCCAATCAGCGGCCAGCAGAGGTGGATGGATACAGTGGTCAGGGTGAGGAGGGTGTAAGTATCCTAACCCTGAGGGGGCGTCACGAGACGCCCCCTTGAGCTTTTGAAACTCGACTCATGCAGGAAGGGGAAGCTGAGAAGATGAGGGAACTGGTGAGGAGTAGAGAAGATACCTATGGATTCCTTGCAGGTATCTTCCGGGGGGAGCTCACATCCGAACAGATTAAGAAGATGATCGACTCGGACATGCTCTCTCTCATGGCTGATGTGGGCTGCAATATCGACCCGGATTTTTTCAAGAACAAACCCATTGAACAGATCGAGGAAGAACTCGCCTGTGAATACGCTAGTCTTTTTATTGGACCTGGCGAGCACATTCCTCCCTACGAGTCGATCTACGTTCCTGATAGNNTGGGGTACTATTGGGGTGAGTGCACTGTTGATGTGAAGAACTGGGTAGAACATTACGGCTTGGAGATTGCCGAGAAGTTCGCGTCGATACCCGACCATATCAGTACTGAACTTGAATTCATGCGGAATGTGGTCGAACAGGAGAGGTTGTCCTGGGAAGAGGATGATCGAGAGAGGGCAGAGAGATGCATTGAGGTTGAGCGGGCATTCTTCGATAAACACATAAACAGATGGGTTGGAGATTTCTGTGAGAGAGTTATCGAGGCGGCAAACCTGGATTTCTATAAGGAGATCGCAAGGCTAACTAAAGATTTCGTTTCGGGAGAGGCGGAGCTGTTACAAGCAGTATCCGCTTAACTATCGATATGCGACCCTTCGCGCAACTGCTGGAAGAATCTGTGAGACTGCACGGTCATCTCTGTCCGGGACAGGTTCTCGGGGTCCGGATGGCGATGAAGGGGTGCGCCCTCCTTGGTATAGAAGCTCCAGAGGAGGCTGTTTATTCTCGATCCAAGAAAATGATCGTCTATGTGGAGATCGACCGATGTGCCACAGACGCCATCTCCTCGGTGACGGGATGTAAACTCGGAAAGAGGACCATGAAATTCAAGGACTATGGGATCATGGCGGCCACGTTTGTGAATCTCGAGACGGGTCAGGCCTTTCGCGTCAGTGCGAGGGAAGAGGCAAAAACTCTGGCTACCCGTTATGCCCCGGGTATCGAAGACCGTCATAAGAGGGAGCTTTTGGCCTACCAGATGATGCCGGACGAAGAGCTATTTGAGATTGAGGAAGTGATTGTCAATATTCCCACCCTGGACCTGCCGGGAAGGCCGAGAAAAAAGGTACAGTGCCATAGCTGTGGCGAATGGATTCGGGACGGTCGAGAAAAGCGGGAGAATGGGACCATTCTTTGTCAGATCTGTGCGGGTGGGGCCTACTTTCGCCGGTTTGACGACGATGAGCGACCCACCACAACGATCAACGCTGGGAGCGAATCTTATGCCAAGATTCTTTGGTTAAGTGAACGCGAGGATGTTTCAGAGGAAACTGAGACACTAAAGGCAAAAGCGGCAAAACCGTAACAGGGGCTCGAATGTCTTGCCCATGGTCGTTTATATGAATAATTCCTCTGTTTTTAATGGGGGTTCTCATTATCCTCTGTGTCTTGGGGGCCGTTTTCCTCCTATTCTCAGGGGAAACCGACAAGGATCTGGAGAACTCAGACCTGAGATCGAAGAACCCCTTCTGCCCCAGTACTAAAAGCGAGTTTTTCTACAAAGCCTGCCTGAGGCCTTAGACTGGCCAGTCCTATCGCATCTCGCTATCATCTCTTCTGCGACCGGTCAATCCGGAAAGCACGCGTGTGTCTCACAAGGCGTCCAGAGACTCAGAGAAAACTTCCTCTGGAAATGTTTTTTTCTCCTTTGCTATCTCTGCGCGCTGTATGATGCCCTGCTGAGGATTCGCCTCAAGCGCTTTTCATTAATCTTGTACGTGAAAGCTTGTTTTCCATCGATGAAGACAACCGGAATCTTCTCTTTGAACTCTGCAAATAAATCTTCGCTCAATTCGATGTCGATCTCCTGAAACTCAAAGGGGAATTCCTCCCTTATGCGGTGGAGAACCTCCTTGGCGAGATCGCAAAGATGGCAGTCTTTCTTCCCGTATAACCGGATTGTGACCATGTTCTTCTCGCGGAAATGGCGTTGGGTGAGCTTCGCTAATCGACCCCGAGGAGTTATTCCTCCTAAGGAGCCCGAACGGTACTTTCAGGTGTCTTAGAATAGCCAAGTATGAGTCCGAGATTCCTGATGAGGTTGGGCAGCGATCATTCAAGAATTCCCAAGTATTTGGTTAACCCTCTCAACGATAGCATAGGGGCTGAACGGCTTCGTCACATAGTCCACGCCGTTCAATTGCCAGCCTTCCATCTGGGGAATTTCTTGTCCGATTGCCGTCAGGATGATCACCGGAAGATGCTCGGTATCTCGATTTTCTCTCAGGCGTCGATGAACTTCCCCACCCGATACCCTGGGCATCTTGATGTCAAGAATAATGAGGTCTGGCCTCTCAATCATTGCTAGCCTCAGTGTCTCCTCTCCGTCCCGGGCTGTGAGAATCTCATAACCCTCCTCCTCGAGCACCAGTTTGATGGACTTCAGAATGTTTGGTTCATCATCGGCTACCAAAATCCTTTTTCCGTGCATGTGCCAAACTCCCTCTTTTCTACAAGGATGTTGAGTTGCGACGCTCAGGTCTTTTCTTCTGATTTGGCATTGCTTTGCTCAATATATCGTGAACTGCTCTTATCAAAGTGGCTCTGGCTATGGGCTTTACGAGGTAGCTGGCGGCACCCATCCCCATTGCTACCTTCGAATCCTCCGAACCAGATAGGACGATGACTGGGACATGACTCGTTGCATCGCTGCCCTTCAGAGATTCCAATACCTCGTATCCATCCATACCCGGCATCACCGCATCGAGAAGGATTACAGTTGGCCTCATACTGTTGGCGAGTTCAATGGCCCTTAGACCGTTTTCGGCTTCATGGACTTTGAATCCCTCCTCCTTCAGGTAATACTTCAAAAAATCTCTGATCTTCTTGTCGTCGTCTGCGACCAGAACTGAAATCTTCTCCCTCAGATTCTTTGGATACTGAAGAAGATCATTCTGCTGAAGATTACTTGATAGTTGCGGAGGGGTTTCGCCCTCTTCCGCCGCCGGAAGACTGAAAACCAAGGTGGTTCCTTTTCCTTCCTTGCTTTCCGCCCAGATTCGTCCGCCATGCCTTTCCACAATNNTTTCCACAATATACTTACAGAAATACAACCCCAACCCTGTCCCTGTTTTGTCCCCCACAAAAGGCCGATCGATTCTATGAAATCTATCAAAGACTCGCTCTAAGTGCTCTGAAGGAATTCCAATGCCATTGTCCTTGACCCTAACTTCGACCTCTCCCGGAAGTCGTGAATCTGGATGTAAATGCTTTGCCGAGACTTGAACCTTCCCGCCTTCGGAACTATATTTAACGGCGTTGTTCAGGAGATTGGCCAGGACCTGCATTAAAGTATCCTGGTCTCCCGAGATCTTGGGAACATCCTTTTGAACCCTCTTTTCAATCCTAATATTTCTTCTTTGAGCATAGGATCGATGAGCCGGAACTGATTTATCTATTNNGATTTTGGTAATATTCAAAATGTCGTTTATCAAACGGGTGAGACGGTCAGCCTCCTCATTAATAATGTTCAGAAACTCAACTTTTTGATCGATAGCTCTATCTGGCTTTCTCAATAGGATTTCGGCATAGGCCTTGATCGACGACAGAGGTGTTCTGAGTTCATGGGAAACCAGGGAGACAAACTCCGTTTTCAACCGATCAAGCTCTCTTTCGGACGTGATATCGTTGAACACGCTGACAATTCCAAGAAACTTCCCATGGTCATCGAATATGGGGCAGAGAGAAACCTTTAGAACACGACGTTTTGGCTTCGTTAACTCTACCTCTTGCACCTGGACTTCTTTTTGCCTTGTCAAGGCCGACCGGTAAGCCTCGTAAATATCACATTCCCTACAGGCCACCATTTTTTCAGGATATTTTTCTGCAATCTCATCTCTGCAGTACGTTCCAGACATAAACCAGCAGCGCAAGTCATCTTTTTTGTATGCTGGACATTCTTTTTTATCACAGTTGAAGTATTTCCAGCACCGGATCATCTCATCCGTCGGATGAAGGCCCCCCAGCATATACAGAGGCGCAGTGGTGGGATCTTCGGGCTCCCCAATAATGGATGTCCCCTTAACCTGCTCTTCCTTCACCCCTAACCATTCCTCAGCAGCCGGATTCATCAGCACCACCTTTTGATCTGAATCGAACAAGATCACACCACTGTTCAAGTTGTCTAGAATGGACTTGCTGATGTTTCTCTCCTCTGAAACCTCTCCATATAGCAGGGAGAGTTCATCCATCCGTCTTCTAACCTCTTCCTGAGACTCTCTCAGCTGACCCACCATCCGATTGAAACTTTCGCCTAACTCGCCAACCTCATCCTTGGTCCTGACTGCGACGTTCACCCCCAAATTCCCTTCGGCCACCTTTCTGCTTGCTAGGGACAGTTCCTTTAACGGATGCGTGATTCTCCTTACAATGACGTAATAAAGGAGAACCAGCCCGATTAAGATGACCAGTGTGATCATTGCGTTCTGTAGGAGGATTCTTTTTTTGCTTATCAAGACCTGCTTGAGGGATTCTGAAACCGCATATATTCCCTGATTCTTGAAATTTATTGAAAGGGGTCCAAAAGCGATTTTTATCGGATCATGGGTGTCCGATATCTCCCTCACGAGGATGCTTCCCCGAATTGAAATTTCTCTCATAACCTCTTCATCGAGTATGCCGGACAACGGATTGGCTTCAGTTGATATGCTGACAGTGCTAGAAAATACCTTGCCCCCCTGAATGATCATGAAATCTGCACCAGTCTTCCTCTTCACCTCTTTTAAGAACTGAAGGTCCAGAGGGTATTCGGCAATAATGACCTCTCTCATGCCCCCCGCTCTCTCTATCGGAGCGACAGCCGCTATGCTCAACTCGGCTTTCCCCATGGTGCTTCCTTTCACGAGAGCAGTCGTCCGTATTCCGAGGAGCCCCTTTCGGATGAGTCGTTTCTTCCCCTCGTCACGTGTCAATTCACGGTACAGGCGGATTCTTACGCGGTCTTTTTTCAGGGAATCAAGCAGATATATGAGTACAGACCGACCAACGCTCGTATCGGCCAGCTCATCCGAGAGCTTCGTCACATCTGCCATAAACTGGGCATAGAAGGCTACCTTAGCCTCCTGCTCCTTGATGACTTCATTGAACAGACGGGTGTGGGCGTGAAGAAGATGAGTCGTCTGGGTTTCGACATCCCGGCTCATCCTTCTGGTACTCACAACGGTCTGAGTCACAGCGAAGAATATGACGAGACCCAGGAAGGCCATCAGGATTTTCAGATGAACCGTATTGCCTCTTTTGAGCAACTCTCTGAAAGACATCCCTTCGCTCTCATCGGATTCGGTTTATTGGATTTGTATTCTAAGATGGTCTATTCATTCTTCCCGTACTCATAGTTCTTCAAGTCCAGCCCTAATTCCGTAACCATGTGATAAAGCTCTCCATAATGGTCGTGTGTGGTCTCTATGAATCTGTCAGCCCCGAACTTCCGTAAGACTTGACGCCCTTCCGCTGTCTCCGGGAGACTCAGGAGTATTTCTTTGAATCTCTTTTTGAGATCGACCGAGTATCTTCCGCCAGGATGGGGGCCCTTCGGTGCTTTTCCCCCGGCTTCTTGATGACAATGGAAACAGACAAAATCGATATCCCTTCGAAGGACCAGTGCGTTTTCGGGTACGGGAGCGGACCGGGCGAGGATCTGAATTTCCCGCTCTATCGTGGGGTCTTCTCTCGCGAGCTTCTCAAAAATGAGATCCTTAGCCGCACCGGCGTCTGCCTCTCCGTACAATACTCTCAGTATGGCGACATCGTGACTCCCGACATAGTGGATTTTCCCCAAGTAGTTTTCCAGATTCTCAACACCACGGTTCTTGAAGAACATCCTTGGGAAGAGCTCGCCGGCTGTCGTCGCTCTGATCATGGCAAAACTTCGACCTTCTAAATCCCTCCAGTTCTTTATCCCGCTGTCTGTCCGAGTAAATATAATCCCCCTGTATTGAGAGATCCCATCCTTCAGCGGACGCGCTAGGGCCTCGACGCCGACTTTGGCATGGGTGAGGGCATAGACAAAGCTGCCAAAAAAAGCTGCATTGATCCGACCGGCGATAAATTCATCGACGATCTCTTCATAACTGGACAGATGCCGGAGGCCGATCCTTGTCCTGGTTCCCATCCGTTGAGAAAGATAGTCCACAAGGGGGCGGTATCGTTCTTCTTGCTTTAGGATGTTCCGCTCCGGTATGGTTGCGATGACGAATTCGCTGATAATCGGCGTATAGCCACTACTGTCAATTAGGCGTATTCCTGAATCGCTATAGATGAAATCAATGAATTTCATGACCCCCCTCTTGGGAACGGAGTTGATGACCATACCAAAGGGCCGAGCATAGCGATACTCGTTTCTCTTTACATGAGCTGGGAGGGGGGGCATCCCGTCAACATTCAGAACATTCACGTCTAGATCTGAAGAAATCACCTCTCCGAGCGAGGTGTATCCGATCGAGTAGGGGATGGCTTTCAATGATTCGTTCATTTGGCTTGGGCGCTCGAGAACCGTCGCGACACGAATGATCTTCATCTCCTTGCCGAACAGCTGATTTCTCAGGACAATCTTTGGAGAAGTATGCTCCGGTCTGTCGAGGACACTGATCGGCTTGTTTTCCCCTCCCAGTTGCCGCCAGTTTGTGATTTTTCCAGCGTAAATCTGTCTTAATTGTTCGCTCGTGATTTCCTTTAGCCTAACTCCCTTGTGCGTGACAAACACGATTCCATCCAGTGCCAGGTGAAGATATTGCAAATCGCCTGTCTTTTCAGACTCAGTGAGGCCTCTTGAGAGTAAGCCTATATCCAACTCCCCTTCGCGGACCCCGGCTAATCCTCCTTGTGTGTGTGTGTCTGGGAGAAAAACGATTTCCACTTCCGGATGGTATCGTTCAAATTCTTGGGCCAATAGTCTGACCAGCGGGAGCACAGAAGCAGAGCCTGAAATCCTGACTCGTTCCCCCGGCATTTCCAACTTCCCTTGTGCCCGTTCTCTTCCCTCGTCACATCCGAAGAGGAAGAGAAATGCAAGACCCAAAAGGGTTACCCTCACAGATCTTTCCCTGGAAGTTTCCACCAGGTCGAACGCTCCGAAGTTTGATCTTTTTGCCAGCTTTACTTTACCGTATTGCGTCATGATCATCTAGGCTCAAATTTCCTGTAGATTCTGAGAAAGACGACTTTGTGGAATACCTATCGGCTTTTTGCTCCACGCACGGATTCAACGCAGACCCAACAGGGTATGACAGGGCAACGGAATCTTGGACAGAGTGTAATAAGCTCAAAAATACTGGAACGAACAGGCCAAATGAGGAATTCATACGTGAACGCCGAACAGGTACGATTAATGGCAGTCGACAAAACCAAGCGGAAAGTCCAGGTGCCCAAAAAAAGCTACGGTCTGAGACAGCGATCACAGGCCCGTGTCATTTCCAACACGGCCAACAGTCCAAGAGAATTTGCAATCCCACAGTTTTGGTGTCCCCAAGAGGATTTGAACCTCTGTTTCCCCACAGAGAGCGGGACGTCCTTGGCCTGCTAGACGATGGGGACTCGCGGCGTCCTCAGTCACCTGAAATCCACCCTCTCTCCTTTTGATTGGAACGCGGGCGCCTTTGATGAGGTATATGTTAACTTTCCAGTACCCTCTTCACCCGATAGGTCACCTCATTGAACTGGAAAGGTTTGAAGATAAAATCACTCACTCCCGCTCGTTTCGCCTTTTCAATGAGGTCCTCCGAATCCAAGGCCGTCAGAATGATCACCTTTTTTGGTGGATAGGATTGCTTAATCTTTGAAATCACCTCCAAGCCGTTCATTCCCGGCATCTCCATATCGACAATGAGAAGGTCCATGTATTTTTCGGAAATGCATTTCAGCGCTTCTTCCCCGCTCCCTGCCGGGCAAACCTCGTAGCCCTGTTTCGTAAGGATCTCCTCCAGGGTCCAGAGGATCAAGCTCTCATCATCGACAAGAAGGATTCTTGCGTTTTTCATGTGGAAAGACCATATGGGCACAAGGGTCGCAGGNNTGTCAAGGTTTTATCTGGGTTCATCGGGTAGGGGCGGGGGAGTGCGGATCGGATCATCGGGACCTGCGAGAAACAGGAGCAGTGTGAAAAGGTGCACCTCGGTGCGCGATATGGCGCACTTTGAAGCCAAATAAAGAATCCCAAGATTAGACAACTTTTTGTTTTTTATAAGGTTTTTGTTGTTTCACAATATGGCACAATCATTGCCATGCATTTTGGTCATTCAGGTGTGTTGACTGCCATTAAGGGGTGCAGTTGGAAACAGCGGGGATATACGTTCTGAGCCGCCTGGTCTAGGCCCGATAAACTCAGGGGAAACAAGTCGTTACAATTCACGGAGCCAGGAATGAGGGTCATAATCTCATTATGCCTTGTGGTATTGATCTTCCTGGCCATTGAATGTCCTTGCAATGCGCTAGAGCTGTTTGGGCGGGCAACGACCGAATTTGCTTGGTGGCAGGACCTCATCGATCGGGACACCAAATTTGCGGCTTACCAGTATTTGAGGGTCGGAGCGCTGGATCTGGTCAAAGACCAGAACATTTCGGTTTTTGGATATGGTCGCTTCGGTTACAACGAGGTCGCCGACGATGAGGACGAGGAGGCCAACGGACGGCTCTACTATCTCTACATGGACTGGAAAGATGTGTGGAATGACCGGGTGGACCTGCGATTAGGCCGCACGTGGACCACCCTTGTTGCAGCCTCCACGATTATTGATGGCGCTCAGGTGGATTTCAAGAGTTTGGGTCCCGTTGGGGTCCTACTTCTCGGGGGGCGGGACGTCCTCTTCGATGAGTTCGATGAACTCACCCAATCGGGGGATATTGCGTGGGGAGGGGAGGTCTATCTTCGGGATGTGAGAAATCTCAATCTATCGGTCAGCTACGCTGAAAAATACGATGAGGATGATCTGGCTCGCCGCACGGTTGCATATGACGTTGGCTATAATATCAAGAACATATCCAGGGTCTACTCGGAGGCGCGGTTCGATATCATCAGTGAGGAGCTTGGTGAGCTCGTGGCGGGGATTAAGGTCTTCCCAAATGACGCGTGGACCATCCGAGGCGAATACTTTACCTCTTACCCGACATTTGACGCCACGAGCATCTATGCCGTTTTTGCGGCCAGCCGGTTTCATGCTGGAAGCCTTTTTGTGGACTATTATGTCTCCGACGACCTCTCCTTTTATGGTGGCTATACGGGGGAGTATTTCGAAATCGATCATGACGACGATGACGACGCCCATCTGTTCGAAGCTGGGACGCACACCAAAATCGAAAAGGCCCGTGTGAGCGGCTCCATCGTCGTCCGGGAAGGCTATCCCGGCGATCTTGTGGGTTTTTCGTTGGCCGTAGACCGTCCCCTGTTAGACAAAAAGCTCGATCTGGCAGCGGGGATTGATTACGACATCTATCAGAGGGACGAAATGACGGACGATGAAATCGCCACCAAGTATTGGCTCGCAGGGCGTTACTATTTTAGCAAAAAGGTTTCCCTGGCCTTGCATGTTCAGAACACGGAAAGTGCGACCCAGGACCACAACTTTGCGGGATGGTCCTCATTGGAGATCGCATTCTAGTTCTGACAAGACAAAAGGAGAAATCACATTGGTAAGAAGGGCATCTTTACTGGTTTTATTATGCCTTCTGATCGGCTCGGGTTTGATCATGGCGGCGGAAGACCTCCATAGGGACTACCAGGACCTATCGATCAAGGAGTGCAACGAGTGCCACAAGGCGGAAGGGGTGGCACCCACCCATCTGGGCTTCTGGAATGCTGAGCATCGCATACCCGCCCAGAAGACTCCCAACAACTGTGTTGAGTGCCACAACCAATCGTTCTGCCAGGACTGCCATTTTGGGGGAGGGATTAGCCCTGACCTCCATTTATCCACTTACCGAGGCAACTACAAGCCCCGGAGCCACCGGTCGGATTTTCGGGAGATCCACCCGATCCGATCACTGGACAATCCCCAGACTTGTGCACGGTGCCACGAGGCAAAGTTCTGCTCGAATTGCCACGCCCGTTTTCGGCCTGAGCAATTGAGGATTCGGTCGCACCGAAAGGGATTCTCAGACATTGAAGTTGCTGCTGGAGGCCCCCGGCATGAGACGTTCAGCCCATCCCAGTGTCAAACTTGCCATCCTGGGGGGATGTTACCGAGGCGTGTATGGTCTTCGGATCACCGGCGGGAGGCTTTGCGGGATCTTCAGTCGTGTCAAACGTGCCATGCTGATGGCCAGACCTGTCTGAAATGTCACAGTAGCCGCGCAGGGTTGCGGATCAATCCTCACCCCAGCAATTGGTCGAGCATCAAGGACAACCTCAGGAGTGCTTCTGACGGGAAGGTCTGCCTGAAATGCCATGTGACCGTACCGCGGTAGGAGCTGAGAAAAATGAGAAAACCTCGGATATACTGGAAATATCTCGGATTGCTTTTGGGGCTCTTCATCTTGGCCGGCTGCGACGGGGGAGGAAAAGACGTCGCCCTCCTCGGTGGGGGAGGAGGAGCGTCGACCCAATTTGTAGGAGCCACAAGCTGCAGCCAATGCCACGACACTGCTTTTGACGACTGGCTCGAGACCCCACACGCGGTGGCCTTTGTCAACCTGGATCCTGCAGATCAGGGCGATCCGGCGTGCCTCGTATGTCACAATACCTCGCAGAATTCACTTGAAGGTGTTCAGTGCGAAGCCTGTCACGGACCGGGTGGGCTTCACTTCGGCCTGGGACCCATCGCGCTGAGTTATCAGGATACAAACTGCCAGCGCTGTCACGACAACAACTCGGCTCTGTCGGCAAGCCACAGGGAAACTTCTTCCCAGTGGGAGGTTTCGGGGCATGCCGATCAACTGGCCGCCGCGTGGCTAGACTTCAGCGACGAGGCGCCCCCGCCTGGGCGACATCGGAGCACCTATCCCATACCGATGAGCAACAGCTCAGACGGCAATTTCAGATGCTTTCAATGTCACAATGGGATCGGGACTTTGAGCTACATTGAGAATACGATTCTCACCCCGGCAGCCATTACGGTCGAGGAAAATGCCACGGCCGAATGCGCGACCTGTCATGACCCCCATCAAGAAACCGCAACAAGAGATACGGCTCCCCTCGTGACAACGACCAAACATGTTCGCCTGCCCAAGGCCCTGTCTTTTAATACGAGTCTGGATTTGGTAAATCGCGTGTTCACGTTTCTGGATGGGAGCGATATCCCGGCAACGATCGGTAACTCCATCATCTGCGTGTTCTGCCACCAGGGGCGCTCGAGTGGGCTCGTTCTCAACGCGACTAAATTCGGCCTGGCAGTCGATGACTCTGGGAGGCGCTTTGAAAACGATCACTATTTGGCAGCCGGTGCGATCCTCTGGGGACGGAACGGGTATGAGTACGCCAACCGCTCCTACACCCGGGACTTCCCGCATAACACGGATTCTATCAGCGGCAACTGCACCGGGTGTCACATGGCCAACGCCAACACCGGTACCGAAGGGGG
>JABAOH010021057.1_pt1 | contig 12611 bp, 8 predicted proteins | sample 7062181 | NCBI WGS metagenome assembly JABAOH01 (sample SAMN14538630, study PRJNA623070) | marine sediment metagenome | biome: marine biome [ENVO:00000428]; feature: marine pelagic biome [ENVO:01000023]; material: deep marine sediment [ENVO:00002113]; isolation source: pool of 5 deep marine... | reverse complement strand
CTCCACAGGTCTATTGTTACATCCTCAGGAGCCAACCATTCGGAATGCCAGTCAAGAAACAGTACATTACAGCCTCTTCTATGCCGAGCTCTCGCAATCCGCCTGCCAGTTGTGATATCCTGACTATCGGAGGTAGGCAGATGACCCGGGGTCCACACATCACATCGATTATTTCCCGGGTCGTCGGCTTTTCTGATTATATGTCGCCACGAACCATCCTCATTATCAGCAAGGTAAATAGTACGTGCTCGATTGGTGCAGGTGGTTAACTTGGTCGGTATTAATATCTCTACGCCCTGCATGTCCTTTTTATCTCTGAAGTCCCAGCCGTTGACAACGTAACAAACGGTTTGCTCTTTATCGGGGTAACTGGGACAGCGATAAATATCTACTGTACGGTAATCGTTGCCGATAGGCTTCTGGGCTAACAGGGGCATAAAAAGCTGGTACCAGGCCCCCCCTGTGCCGCCTGCCTTGCCCCTTGGAACGAACAATTCATACTCCTCGGCATAGAAATTGGCTGCCAAACCTATCTGACGCATATTACTTCTACACTTGACATTCTTGGCTTGCTTCTTTGCACGTTGCAATGCAGGCATTAATATCGCCATTAATAACGCAATGATAGCAATCACCACTAAAAGTTCTATCAAGGTGAACCCCGTTAGAAAACTCCGGTGTCTTTTCCGGACGTCTGTTTGGCTTCCCGCGAAGCGGGGTCCCTCCCCGTGTCTTTCGGGAAATCTTCCGCTTCCCCGAGCGGGGGTTCTTATTTCTAACGGGGTGAATCCTCTTTGTTTGTGCTTGTTCATAAACCACCCTTCGTGTAAAAAGTTCTAAAAATATAATAACATTGTATATTTTCTCAGCTGTGAATCAACGAAAAAATACTATCACGGTGACTTCACGAAAGAGCAGAGGGAATGAGCAACTGTTTAAAATCAATTGTTTATTGTTATTCTTACGGGTGTGTCTTGGTTTCGAACTCTTTGATTTGCCGAATAATCTCTTGGGCCTGTTTGCGTAGGTCTTCGTCTTTCGAGACAGCAAGCAACCTGTTCATTGCTGTCTTAGCCCGGTCGGGGTGAGTTTCAAGAATTGCGCCGGCGATCTTTATCGTAGCCATCGTTGCTTCCGCCTTAACTGTTTCGACCTGCAGGAATGGCTCGACAATCGACAGCGCTCCGGGCTCGCTGACGTTTGCCAAACCCGAGAGCATAAGTTTTTGCTCCGCCGGTCCCTGGGCCTGTTGCATCGCCTGCTTACATAACTCCAACGTTTTCTCGACAGGACGTCCCTGAATAGGCAAAGATAACAGCCGCACAAAACCGCGCAGTGACAGCAGCCGATGTGTTTTGTTTTGTGTGTTACTGTAAATTTCCAGCAGAGCTTCTGCCGCCGTTGCCTTAGGCCATTTGGCCAATGTGCGAACGGCGGTATCCCGCACCACAGGATTCGTCTCTCTTGAGGCCTCCTCCAGTGCTCTCAGCGCGTCATTGTTTGCGATACCACCGAGCACTCGCAGTAGCGAACATCCGACAGCCACACGTTTCTCACCATCCAGCTCAGCCAATACAGCATCGGCCTGCTTACCCGTCTGGCTAATCTTTCGCGAAACCATTATGACGGCTCGCTCGGCTTCTCTGCGACTGCTGTCATCTTCCAGCTTCATAAGAAGTGTCACCAGCGATGGCAAATCTTTCTCACGCCCAAGCCTGCCCAAAGCCTTAAACGCTGCTTTGCGTACATTCCTGTTCGGGTTTATCGCCTCGTCTAAAAGTGCCGGAACCGTATCAACCGCATTACGCTCGAACAGTACCTCAATTAATTTAGAGCGGACACTCGGCTGCGAATGCTGCATGCTTTTTACTATCGCATCATCAACTCCGCTGCCGCGAAGCAGCTTTAGACTATTTATCGCAGCACTTTTTTCCTCGGAACTGACGCCTTCTGAAACGACTTTGACCAGGTATCCTACAGAAGAAGCGTCACCGAGTTTTCCAACGGCCTGCAATGCTGCTTTTCTGACCCCGGTATCATCGCTCTCGGCCGCTTTTATGATTGCAGGCAGCGCAGCGGCGTCACCCCGGTCGGCAAGAGCACCGATAATAAGCACCTGCTCATCCGGCGATGTCTTTGGCAGCTCATCTGCAAACAGTTCGGTAACACCCTGTCCCCTCATCGTCCGAACGCAGCTTCTGGCTGTCGTCCGCACCATCCTGTTTTCATCCCGCAGAGCCGCAATCACTAACGGCACTGTCTCCTGTCCGCCGGCGTCTGACAAACCCCTGATGGCCGCACTTCGAATAATCGCAGCTTCGTCTTTGTAGGCCAATTCCTTGTAGATTACAGTCGCCTGCTTTGATTTACCCTCAGCCACGAGGTCTTCGGCGCATCGCAGGTATGCATCCGTCGCTGCGAGTCGCAGTTCCGAATCACCTTTGGCTCTAACTTCGACCAATATTTTTCTCGCCTGAATACCGCCAATTTTTCCCAGCGCCGCAATCGCAGCCTCGCCAATTTCTCTTTCCACTCCAAACACAAGCTCACCAATTGCTTCGACGCTTTGGGTATCACGTCTGTCACCCAGGAGATTTATAATGCGAATCTGCACTTTAGGCGAAACATTATCCAGCGCCTCGCGCAGTGCCTTGCCGGCTTCCTCGCTCGGATTCTGCCCGATTGCATAACAGGCCATATCCGCAGTCTCCTCGTCCCTCAGAAGTTTTACGATTGCAGGCACTGAATCAGCCGTACCGATAAACCAAAGCTGCCTGCATATGAACGACTTACATTCCAACGTGGCTTCAGAAAGCAACTCAGCCAATCGAAGCTCGATGTATTTACGTTGTTCGGGCTGGTTTTGTGATTCCCGGATGAGTTTTTCAACGGCGATAAACGGCTCTCTGCTCATCCCACTTTCGTAGTTGACTATCGCCGCTAATTTCTTATCAATCTCCGATTTATCAATGAAAGTCCCAGTAGAGCCACCTGCCGCTGAATTTATGAACAACCATACCATCAATAGCCCAGCAAGTGCCTTTGCGGAAATTCTCATAGTCCGGTCCTTCGGCTGTCAGTTAGACGTGCTAACATTCTCAAAATAAACGGGGCCGCCCCATTTGCCTGTTACCACAACATCAAGGTCACCGTCCCCATCCATGTCAACCACGGGAATACTTAAGCCTGAGCCGATGCCCTCATCGTAAGAAATGATGTGTTTAATCCATTCAACAGCAGGCCCCCGTCTCAGCTCATACCAGTACACACCCAAAGTAGAACGGGCATCCGGGTCATTACCGTTATGAGCGAAAAATCGTTTTCCCGTAACAAAGTCGAGGTCACCGTCCTCATCAAGGTCGGCTAACGTTATACTGTGAGCCTGAGACCACGACTTGTCAATCAGATGCTTCTTCCACGATATTCTCGATCCTTTTTTAATCTGCTTATACCAGAAGATTCCATGCTGGTGAGCCGAGCTGGTTATAATATCATTTAGCCCATCACCATCGACATCATAAACCTGTATTTGGGGCGTATGCTCCGCCTGGCCTTCGGTAAGGCTGCCGACTGCAAGAGGATGTTTCTTCCACTGACCTTTCCGAGGGTCAGCCGGTGCCTCATACCATGCATCTGGCCGCAGAATATCCGGACGACCGTCGCCGTTGATGTCCCCAACGCCTCCGCCGAAAGGTCTTTCATCTTGTGAAACAGTGTGTTTAATCAGCCCGCGTTTGCCGTTGTCTTTAATACCAATCTCGTACCACTTGGTATCTTTGGTGTCTGGCAAAATTTCGAGCTTTTTACCATCACCATCAATATCCCACAACTCTCCGCACTCGTAGTTGCCATTCTTCTCGCCGATGGTCATCGGCCATTCTCCTCCGGCCGCTCCGGTATTCCGATACCAGTCAATTTGTTTGCTGAACCAGCAGCACGTTACAACATCCAGCAGCCCGTCCCCATCGACATCCAACGGCACATTCATAAAATCATCCCAATATCCTATGCCTTTTTCGTTGACACTGTAAGTTCTGCCCCTTTCATCGACCTTACCCTTCAAAGCTCGAATTTGGTGGGGTTTCCAGTCCGGCGCCTCGTACCAGTAGGGCCCGGCTAAAATATCCGACTTTCCGTCATTATTGAAATCACCTACACAACAGGCCTCACTGCGAAAGTTCCCAACACGGTGCGCAACAAATCTCACCGGCTCTTGCGATTTCACACCAGCCGAACAATCCGACAGGGCCGGTATTAACACGAATATAGCAAGACCGATGCAACAGCTACGAGGTATGAAATTGCGGATGTTCATCTCTTGTTCTTCCTTTCAGAGTTATTGAGTTTTATGTTAATAAGAACCGGGGTGACACCCTCAAACTTTTTAAGTTGTTTCTAACTGGACCTTCATAAATGCCATGGTCTTCGCATCGGTCTTGATATCATTTTGTCGGCCTCCGGGTCGTCCACAAAACGTTCGATTTCGCAGTCCCATCGCAGGTTGCGTCCGAGCCGTAGGCAGATATTGGCGACGTGGCAGGTAGTTGTCGAGCGGTGAGCCACCTCTGCTGAAGCGATGGTCGTGGCCCGCGTTTTCACACAATCCAGGAAATTCCGATGATGACCTTGCCAGTTCGCCGAATCGGTCCATTGCTGTTTTTCGAATTTTCTTTTTGCCAGCAGCGACTTGGGCCGGGCATCGACATTACCGCCGTCATCGACATACACCCAGCCTTCCGTACCTTCGAACTTAACTGATAATTGTGTATTTAAGTTTGGCCAAATATCCGGCGTCTTCTTATCGTACATTATCAACCTGACACCATCAGCATACCTGGCCTCGACATGCAGGGCTATGGGGACGTTACAAAATCCTTTCTTGGGGAATTTAGCTGTGCCTTCATACTCAACAGGCCCGGTCAATTCACTATTGTTTGCCCTCTGGGCAAGGTCATTACAGTGGCAGCCCCAATCGGTTATCATCCCGCCGCTGTAGTCGAAATGGTTTTTCCAGAGATTGCGGACGAAGCTCGAATTGTAAGGTATGTACGGTGTCGGCCCCAGCCACATATCGTAGTCAAAGCCTTCGGGGACCGGTTCAGGCGTCAGTACACCCGAGCTTTGTCCCGCCCTTACATAGCTGTGAAGAGTATGCAGCTTACCGAGCATACCGATGCGGGCGGTATTGACTGCAAAGGCAAAACTCCTCATGCTTCGCCTCTGCGTGCCGCACTGATAAACAGTTCCGTAGCGCTTCATAGTATCAGCTACTACTCGGCCCTCGGCGATAGTCAGTGACATCGGCTTTTCACAGTAGATGTCTTTGCCGACCTTCGCTGCGTAAATCGAAGTCAGCGCATGCCAGCGGTCTCCCGTCGCACTCAGTAGCGCATCAATATCGTCACGTTCCAAAAGCTCGCGAAAATCATTGTAGGCAGCGCAATCCTTGTTCCCATAGTTCTCATCAACCACAGCCTTGGCCCTGTTGCGCCGCTGGGTATCCACATCGCAGACAGCGATGAACTGTACGTCCGCATGCGTCATAAAATTACGCATATCACGGGTGCCCTGCCCGCCCAGGCCGATACCTCCCATTATGATCCGTTCGCTCGGCGGCACAGAGCCGTCCTTACCCAGCGCCGATGAGGGAACGATGTACGGCACAGCCATCATCGCACTTAGAGCAGCGGTACCGCGTTTAAGTAACTGCCTTCGGGTAATCTTACTCATAGAACCTGCCTCCAAACGATTCTCAATTTGTCCAGCATCAATTTCAGACGACTAATTGACGCTGGTAAGATTTTAGTTTTGAACAGCCTATGATTCAACCCCTACTGCATTAGGTTCCTCGATGTTTGGTATAGCAGTCTCGTCGGGCTTTATAGAATTGGGGTCCTCAACCTCGACTTCTTCTTTTGGTTTCTCTTCGTCCTCGATTAAATCTGAAAGTTCCTTAATCAGATTCTTCGCCTTCCACTCAGCTATTTCGTAAACCCATCCCTGATGTCTCCTGGTGAATTTTATCGCATTTTCCTGGGCGAGCAGTTTGGCCTCTTTCTTCTTCAGCTCTTCTTCTGGCTCAGCTTTGGTACTTATCATTACAGGCGTTTTATCCGTAAACTCTGCTTGGCAAACAGCATAAGTCTTATCGTCCTTTTGAGCTATCTTTAGGGTATAAACAGTCGAATCCTTCAGCCTGCAAATATATTGTTTGTCAAAGGTCAATTCGCCAGAACTTTTCTTAACGTCATCGCATCTCAAACTCGTTAAAGCAGTAAAGACACTATCACCATCACTACTTTTATACTTTTTGCCGGCGGGAACATTCTCAAGTATAACGCTTTTGCCTTCATCTGTTGTTTTCAATGTATATTTTCCGTTCGCAGTCATAACCGTTACGGACACAATATCCTCGCGCTTCACTGAAACCAGCTCCTGCTCAATGTAACTCATCGCCGTACCTCCGAGCCACGGCATACTTGGCGTCACATAGACCACGTCGCTCGAAGCCAATCTTACGTAAGTACCCTGCCCGAGCTCTTTAGATTTTCCTCCAACAACACCCGTAAGCAGCGAGGAATCCGGTTTGAAAAATTTAACTAAGGTATTGGCCTTTTCCTCCATTAGCCCGAGGTCTTCGTGATTTGCCGCGTTATCTGTAACAAACTGTGACGTCTGAATCTCCAGGCTCTTAGTAATCAAATTATTTATTTCACTTGCTTTGGCGGGATAATTGTCCTTATTAACAACAACAAAACGTCCTTGCTGGCGCTTGAGCGTTACCGCATCTTCACCGGTCCCTACCACGATACTGTCTATATCAACCGGGTCGAGTCCCTGGATAAGATAAGCCTGCCTGTCCATATCGGTCTTCGGCCTGCTTGAAACACGGGACTGAACTACTGCCCATATCACCATAAAAACCGCTACAATACCTAACACTGTAAGTTTTTTATCGCTCATCTATAAAACTCCTGTTTTTTTTATGCATCACTCGCGTGGCTGATATAATGTCTCTTCCTTACACTGCGGCGGATTCCCAATACTATAGCAATTATCAGAATAACCACCGGTGCCATCAGCATATTAAAACCTCGAAGAATATTACCTAAATGTTCGATTCGCTCACGTCTTGTCAATTTTACCTCATTCAATTGACGCTGTGCCTGACGTTGTTTCAATTCGAGATCTCGCTGCTTTTGTAATATTGAACTGCCGATAACCTCTTCCTGGCCTTCCTTGGCAGAAGCCAGAATAGTCCGCAGCTCGCTCTGGAAGCCCGCAATTTGCGCGTTAATTTTCATCACTTCTTCGCGGGTTTCCTCTTCCGCCCGCCTTTCAATTTCATCAACAATAACAAATGGCCGCTTAAAGTTCCCTCTCGATCTGATGGAAACCAAATCACCAGACCCGCTCAAATCATCAATAGTGTTCAGCACTAAAGCACTGTTATCTCCAACAACCATCTTGCCGAAGAACGAACTCTGGTACGCTATCGAATCGCTTATAAAGTCAACATCTGCAAAAACCACCACCGCACAATCCTCCTGGGCTTCTGTCAAACCTTTAATCCGCTTTTTTATCTTCTTAACATCGTTAGGGTCTTTGGTTTCGTCTGAAGAGTCCTCGTCGGCCTCGACCTCAATCTCAATACCATCAGGGAAACTGCTCTTAAGGCGGCCGGTTATCAGATAACCCATCGCAACCGGCTTATCACCCTCGCTAAATTTACTCATAAGATTTGATGGGTCTAATATCATCAATTCGTATGCGTTGCTTATCGAAAAGCTATTGCCCCTGTCAGTCGTTGTAACAAGTGGTGTCCGTCTTATCTCATCTTCCTCATTTGGGTCCGCAACTTCCCTAAGCACACCCGAGAATAAAATCCTTACCTGGTTAAGCTGAGCTGTAATAACATTGTCCGTATCAAAGCATTTTCTTTCCGGCGTCAGATTAAGGTAACCGATTATCCTCTCTGGTCTCTGATTAGCACGAATGGAAGCCATCGCCGCCAGATTCAAGTCACCGGCAAAAGTATTCACCGGCATCTCGATCCCCCATGTTTTCAGAAGAGCGTTCAGCTCCGAGCTGCGCGAAACTTGCATCCCCATCTGCATCATCCTCTGGTCCGGCTTATCCGCAAAGCAATGGGGGTCAACGAATGCTATCATTCTGCCGCCTTTCAGCACAAACTGGTCTATGGCAAACAACGTTTGCTCCGACAGGTCTTTTGGGTGGACAACCAGAAGAATGCCAATATCGTTAATGTCATTGGCATCTGTGGGGACACTGACAACTTCGTACTGTTTTCGCAACTGTTCGACAAAAGTCCAGGGCCCCTTTGGTCGCTGACCCTGCCTGAGCATCATCTCATGCATATAAGGGCTCACGTCGTCTCCCATAACATCGAGCGAGCTTAATACACCTATTTTACGTTTCTGTCGGGTAATTGCGGTATCAATCAGGTAGCTTATATCATACTCAACAAAATTCTCTCGGTCTGGCGAAAAGAACGGTATAGCCTTTTCGACCCCAAATTGTGTCTGCAACACTAAACCGAAGAAAAAGTTTTCTTCCTGAGTTATAGGAAATCGTCTCAGGCCGTACCTCAAAGCCTGTACCTCATCGTCGGAGAAAGGCCGCGGGTCGATTACTTCCAGCTCGACCATACCCTTGGACACTGCAACGTATTCTTCCAGCAGTGCTTTGACGAACTGGTAATAGTTATTGAAATACCGAATCTGGTCGGGTCCCTTCAGCGCAGCGGTCTTCGCATAGTAGAGCTTGGCTTTGATCGGCTGACGAAGTTTACTTAAAATCGATTTTGTTCCGTCCGAAAGCGTATAAAGCTTCTGGTCCGTAACATCGACCTTCAAACCCTTTCCAATATCTTGGCAAATACTTATCGCCGAAAAAATAATCACCAAAACAAAGATCGTTCCAATAATTGCCCGTATCGTTCGGTTTATCCACTTGGAAGTTTGCTGTTTTTGTGCCATATTTATATTTCCTTAAAACGTCTCCCTTCTTGGACTTTCTATTGCGTGTATTATCTCGCTTTCCTTTCGTCCAAAACAATACTGCAGGCGGCAATCCACCCAATAATCAACAATATAAAGTAAGAAAGGTCTTCAAACTTTAACACACCTCTCTGGATTGACTCGAAGTGGGCCTGGAAGCTCATATTTTCTATCGCTGTGACCAGACCAGCCGGCAAGAACGTCGAAACGTAATTTAGCGTCGTCGGCATACCTGCAAAAACAAGCACCGCACAGGCAACCACCGACAGAACAAAACTTATCACCTGATTTTTACTGACCGCCGAAAAGAAACAGCCGATTGCGAGAAATCCACCCGCCATCAGGAAGCTGCCTAAGTAACCGGTAATTATCAGGCCGATATCCGGCTCACCAAGGTAACATACTGTAATCACCATTGGGAAAGTCAACGCCAGCGCAATCACAAGGAAAAGCCACGCCGCAAAGAACTTCCCTAAAACCGCCTGTGTTATTGTAATCGGCAAAGTAAACAGCAGCTCAATCGAACCGACCTTGCGTTCTTCAGCCCAGAGACGCATCGCTGTCGATGGCACCATAAAAACAAACAGCAGCGGCAGATTCATAAAAAACGCGCGCATATCTGCCTGCCGCATCTCATAAAAACCCTGCTTGAATGTCAGATAACCCGAAAAAAACAAAAAAATCACAAGAAACACATATGCAAGAGGGGTCGTAAAATAACTCTTCAGTTCCCTCTTGAACACCGCCAAAAAACTATTCATTTCTTGAACTCCTCATTTGGTCAATAAATTAACTACTCACCAACTAACTTCTTACCATTTCTGGTAATCCTGCGAAAGACTGCATCAAGGCCGCACTGGTACTTCTCCTTCAACTGGCCAGGCGTTGAATCTACCAGTATTCGGCCTTTGGCAATGATTATTGTCCGTGAGCAAACAGCCTCCACCTCTTCAAGGATGTGAGTCGAGACAATAATACATTTGTTTTTTGCCATTTTATTTATGAGCTTTCTGACCTCATGTTTTTGATTAGGGTCCAGCCCGTCGGTGGGTTCGTCAAGAATAAGTACATCCGGGTCGTGAATTAATGCCTGAGCCAATCCCACTCGCCGTTTATATCCTTTCGATAATGTCTCAATCGTTTGATGATACACCGACTCAATCGAACACATCGGGACAATCCGGTCAAGGGCCTGCTTGCATTTCTTGCCCTTAATCTGTCTGGCATCGCAAACAAAGTGTAAAAAGCTCCCAACCGTCATCTCGTTATACGCGGGCACGTTCTCCGCCAAATACCCAATCGACTGCCTGACCTCAACGGGATTCTTCAAAATATCATACCCAAGTATATTAGCTGTCCCGCTGTCAGGCCGCAGAAAACACGCCAACATTCTCATCGCTGTGCTCTTGCCGGCCCCGTTAGGCCCAAGAAGACCCAAAACCTGACCCTTTTCAACACTGAACGATATGCCGTCAACAGCGACAACCGGGCCGAAACTACGCCGAAGTTCTTTGACCTCTATCATATTTATCTCCACAAAACCGACTCAAATTATAAATAAAACCTGATTTCCCTTATGGGAATTGTATAAATTTACTCAAAATCTCTTGACAGTCAATACCCTTGATAAGATTATTTTGTTCGGAGCATTTAACCAGAATAAGGCTTAGGACTTATGAGTCAAGTTGCTAAAGTAAAATTTATCGATTATAAAACCAGCATAGTCAGGGCTCTTGACCTTATTGACGCCCCAGCCCGTCTGCCCCGGCAAGGTCTTATCATTATCAAACCAAACCTGACAAACTCTTCACCGCCGCCGGTTACAACCAGCGTCGATGCTGCCGAAGCGACGTACAACTACTGCAAAGCTCACACAAAGGCTGAAATCGTGATAGGTGAAGGCTGCGGAACCGGAAGAACTCCGGACGTTTTCAATGCGCTCGGATACACAGACCTGGCCAATAGGTACGGCATGAAACTAATCGACTTCAACGAAGCCGAAACCATCATCCTCGAAAATGATAATGCCCTGCAATTAAAACGCTTTTATATTCCCAAGATTGTACGACAGGCGTTCGTGATTTCACTGCCTGTCCTTAAGGACCACAGCTTCACAAAAACCACAATTGCGATGAAAAATATGTTTGGTATCGCCCCGGGCAGGTTCTATTCGGGTTCCTGGAACAAATCAAAGCTCCACAGCCCATCAACGCACAAGTCCGTTGTGGATGTCTGCTTATATAAAAAGCCCGACCTGTCGGTAGTTGACGCCTCCGTCGCCCTGAAGGGAATGCACCTTGCCGGAAGGCACAAGAACATAGGTCTTATCCTGACTGGTTTCGACCCCGTCGCCGTCGATACTATCGGCAGCACACTACTCGGCCACAACCCAAAAAAGCTGGACTACCTGACACTGGCCAACGGCCAGCTCGGTTCTATAGACAACATCGAAATACTAAATGGTTAATCCTGCCTCATTAATCATTTATCATTTAAAAGGGGCTTACACCAAACCAATCAGTATAAGCCCCAATTTGACATAAATCCGTTGCCCTCTCGTTTACCATTGCGAGTCCGCCAAGGGCGGACGCGGCAATCTCAAACTTTGAGAGCTTTATTTCATCCACCTAAATCTCGGCTTAAGGTGCCGGGGGATACAGCCGAATATCATCAAAATACATCGTACCTGAACCACCAGCTTGCGGATTGTTCTTGTCACCTAATCCAAGGGCAATCGTATTGACATTGGCCAGGTTCACGCCCTGGTCCGCAAATGCCTGCAGGTCGATATTCCATTCTGTCCAGGTAGTTATCTGCGTTGCATCAAGATTATCATTAGTAACGATCGCATTTCCGTTGAGGGCAACATACAACGTCTCAGCGGCGTTATCCGAGTTGCCCCTGAACCAGATCGTCAGCGTGCTCACACCATTCTCAGTCCAGTCACGCGGATAAGTCAGCGTCAAAGTTGCCTCAGAGTAACCAACACTGTTATCGTAGTAAAGTGGCATCGACTGGCTGCCTCCGTGAACGATAGTTTGCTCGGCAAAAGGAGGAACTTCATAACCAACGAGAGAGCCGTTTGTCGGGTCGTCGTATCCGTCTATCCACGCGTTAAATATCCTGTTGCTCTCGGGGTCAGTGGGGTCAAGGTCATTGTAGCTCTCAAAGTCGTCCACGATAAGGAAGTTGGCCGTCGTAAAGCTCCAGACGGGGCCTATCCAGGGACTGTCGGGGTTGGTGGTATTGACCTCATCAACACGCCAATAATAAGTGCTGTCCCACTCAAGTTTTCCGGGGTCATAGCTCTCAGCACCAAGGTCCCTGGTGCCTTTATACTCCGGCGAACTTGTATCGGCATCGCGCACGACCTCTTCATCAGTGCCGAAGTACACCTCATGCGAAGCGGCTGCATCTCCCGGCGACCATGTAAGTATCTGTGTTTGCTTTACATCCACAGCGCCATTAGAAGGCTTCAGGCTCACAACGGCACCTTCAGTAGTAAAGCTCCAGACGTCTCCTTTATACGTCTCGATAATATCAAACTCATCGACCCGCCAGTAGTAAGTCTTACCCGTTTTAAGTGGGCCG
>JABAOH010020014.1_pt4 | contig 12612 bp, 14 predicted proteins | sample 7062181 | NCBI WGS metagenome assembly JABAOH01 (sample SAMN14538630, study PRJNA623070) | marine sediment metagenome | biome: marine biome [ENVO:00000428]; feature: marine pelagic biome [ENVO:01000023]; material: deep marine sediment [ENVO:00002113]; isolation source: pool of 5 deep marine... | reverse complement strand
ACCAACGTCTTCCGCAAGCACTTGAACAAGATGTCTAACCTTTATTTTTCCTTCAAATTCTAGGCCGCTTTCCTTCAGGTATCCGTTAACCATCTCTTTTAGTTTCTTGTTTTCTTTAAGCGTCATATTTACCTTGCGCATGGTGCCAGCGCAACCTGTACACAGGGTCATGATGTTCAGGTTTTGTTGCTCTGCTAAACATAGGTTCCGCGCTGCTAGAGTGAGCATCATGTCATGACTTACGGGGTCTAGGGGAAGGCCGCAGCAGTTGAACTCTGGCATCTCGACGAGTTCTATGCCAAGCTTTTCAGCAACTTTTCTGGCGGATATCTCGTAGCTGGAGATTCTGTATGGGATAACGCAGCCCAGAAAGAGCAGGTACTTCAGTTCAGCCATTTTAAGCCACCTTCTTTTCCTTAAACAGCTTCGAGAAGCCCGTAGCATCCGATAGTTTGGCTATACTTTCCAGGTTGGCTTTCGGTAATGGAGGCAATCCCTGCTCCTTCCGCTTTCTATGTCGCAACTCTGGAATCCTATAGGCGTAGCCTGTTTTGAGAATGCTGGAACCCAGTTCTTTATAAACTCTAGGAATGAATCCTTCATCTACAGCCAGGTTTCGAAGAGCCCTTATAATGCTGGCGATCCCCACGTCTTGCGGACAGTGATCGACGCAGGTGAAGCAGGCGGCGCATAGCCAGATAACGTCGCTTGAAAGAACCCTATTTTTTAGTCCCAGCTGCGTCATGCGCATGAGTTTTCTGGGTCTGTAGGAATCGCTGAACCGTGCAACTGGACAGTCAGCTGTGCAGGTGCCGCATTGGAAGCACAACATTATTTTCTCGGCGCCCGGAATCTTGCTGACCTCATACTTGAAGCGGGGATCCATTTCGCTGACTTCTATCACCGCTTTTTCTCCAAGCTCCTTTTTCTGCGTTTCTTTCGTTTCCGACATTTGATTTAGCCTCCAGCCCTTAAGGGGCTTGGTCCAAGTTTCTTTATCTCATTCACCATGCCCTTAATAACGATTGCGAACCGATCTCCCTCTGACGCTGAGACCCATTCCAGTCTGAGACGCTCTGGCTCAAGACCTAACTGTTCCAAGAGTTTTTTCAGCATTAGAATCCTTCGATATGCCTTGAAATTTCCCGATATATAGTGGCAGTCACCCGGGTGGCAGCCAGCGACTAGAACTCCGTCGGCTCCGCTTCTGAACGCTTCGAGGATAAAGGCTGGATCAACTCTTCCACTGCACAATACCCTCACGATTCTGAGGTTGTGGGGGTACTGGATTCGACTGACGCCAGCTAAGTCGGCTCCAGCGTAGGCACACCAGTTGCAGAGGAAACCCACGATTCTCGGTTCAAACTCAGTCATGTTTCGCTTCCTCCTTTAACGTTGCTCTAACCTGAGCCAGTATTTGATCGTCTGAAAAGTGGAGCATGGTTATGGCGCCGGTGGGACATGAGGAGCCGCAGGTTCCACATCCCTTGCAGAGGGCTTCGAGAACGTGTGAAGTGAGTTTTCCATCCTTTTCCTTCATTTCAATTGCGCCGTACTCGCAAACTGCCTCGCAGATTCTGCATCCGCCGCAGAGGTCCTCGTTGACGTTCGCTATTGCTCCCTCTACCTCTAGCGCCTTCTTAGATAGGATGGTGATCGCGCGAGCTGCTGCTGCACACGCCTGCGAAATGCTCTCTTCAACAGACTTAGGTGAGTGTGCCAGCCCACAGAGGAAAATGCCGTCGGTTGCGAAATCGACTGGGCGAAGCTTCATGTGAGCCTCCAAGAAGAATCCATCCTTGCTAAGTGGAACCTTCAGCATTTTTGCTATACGTTCGTTGTCTGGGTTTGGAGCAATGGCCGCACTTAACACTAAAAGATCAGGCTCAATTGGAACCCACGTTTTTAGGACGGGCTCCCTCATTAACACCTTGAGTTTTCCGTTTTCTCGGATGACCTTAGGCTTATTTTCGTCGTCATAACGTATGAACAGAACTCCCTCACTTGCGGCCTTACGGTAATNNAGGACTCAACTCCTTAATTTTCAAAGCGTTCTTGACCGCCTGAGAGCAGCATATTCGAGAGCAGTTGGGATTCTCATCGTTTCTAGATCCCACGCACTGTATCATCGCAACAGTCTTCGGGTTGAAGTCGCCTTTGGCCAGTTTCTCCTCTAGTTCGTGTTGTGTTAACACCCTTTCATCGTTTCCGTACAGATATTCGGTTGGCTTGTACTCAACGGCTCCAGTTGCCAATATGACAATGCCGTGGTTGATCTCTTTTTTCTCACCGGTATTGTTTAGTGTTGTCTTAAAGTTTCCAATATATCCTTCAATACCTGTTATTTCCCCGTTTAGGTAAACGTGAATCTTCTCGTTTTCAGAGACCTCTTGGATGATGGATCTTAGCCGCTCTTGGGGATCTTCGCTTCCGAGTAAATAGTGGATGTGGCGAAGGTTCCCTCCCAGCTCCTTCTCTTTCTCCACCAAGTGAACCTCAAAGCCTTGTTTCGCAAGTTCTAGTGCAGCGGTCATTCCAGATAAGCCGCCGCCTACGACTAAGCCCACAGGGGTAACATCAATCATGGGCTTTTTGAGAGGCCTCAACAAGCGAGCCTTGGCGATGATTGATCCTACTAAGTCTTTGGCCTTCCGTGTTGCTTCCTTGGGCTCGTGCATGTGCACCCAGCTGCACTGATCTCGAATGTTCGCCATCTCGAACAAGTAGATGTTAAGTCCAGCTTCTCTGATGGTTTCTCTGAAAAGCGGCTCATGAGTTCTTGGAGTGCATGACGCCACGATCACACGGTTAAGATTATGGTCCTTTATCTTCTCTCTAATCCTCTTCTGCGTGTCTTGTGAGCATGTGTATAAGTTATCCTCAGCATAGGCAACGTTTGGTAACGTTTTAACGTACTCCACAACCTCTGGAACGTTAACCACTCCACCAATGTTTATGCCACAATGGCAGACGAACACTCCGATACGAGGCCCCTCCCCGGATACGTCTATCTCTGGCGGAAGCTCCTTCACGACTGTCAGCTTTCCCCTCTCAGAGGCGATCAAGGTACCCGCCTTCGCTACGGCTCCGCTTGCCTGAGCCACGCTTTCCGGAATGTCTTTGGGAGAGGAAAATGCGCCACACACGTATATTCCAGGACGAGATGTTTCTAGAGGAGAGAACGTCTCAGTAGCGCAAAAGTTGTACCCATTTAGTTTTATTCCAAGGGTCTTTGAGAGTTCCTCGGCGCGTGTGGCTGGCATCATTCCAACGGATAGAACAACAAGATCGAATTCTTCATCTTCAGGTTTATCTTTCTTCACACGCCTCACGATGAGATTCTCTGATCCCTGCAATTCGTGTATACTGTGAACTCTGGATCTGACGAATCTAACACCGTGTTCTTTTTGAGCTCGGTTATAATATTCGTCAAACTCTTTCCCATAAGCCCGCATATCCATGAAAAAAATGGTGCATTGAAGCTCTGGATTGTGTTCCTTGGCTATCACTGCCTCTTTTATAGCGTACATACAACAGGCAGAAGAGCAGTAATTATTTCCAATTTGGGCGTCACGAGAGCCCACGCACTGGATGAATGCTATCCTTCGGGGAATCTTGCCATCAGACGGACGCAAAATCCTTCCACCATAGGGCCCTGAGGCGCTTAGAATGCGCTCAAATTCGACACTGGAAATTACATTGGCGTATCGTCCGTANNACCTCTTCTGGCTCTTGCTTGTGGTTGATAGCTTCGGCTCTGCATATGTCTCCGCAAAGCCCGCATTCTATACAGTTGTCTTTGTCAATGGTGTATTTGAGTGGGACAGCTTGTGGATATGGAACGTATATCGCCTTGCGAGCGCCTATCTTCATATCAAATTCGTTTGGAACTTCGATTGGGCAGAGTAGGGCACACATACCGCACCCATTGCACTTCGTTCCGTCAACGTATCTAGCTTTTTTGAGAACAGTTACCAAAAAGTTTCCCGCGGAGCCCTCAACTTCTTTCAGTTCACAATACATAAGCAACTCAATGTTAGGGTGTCTTCCAGCGCCCACCAATTTTGGCGCGAGGATGCACATTGAGCAGTCGTTCGTTGGGAAGGTTTTGTCGAGCTTAGCCATTGTGCCTCCTATGCAGGGGGATTCGTCTAATAGGTAGACCTTGAATCCCGAGTCTGCCAGATCAAGGGATGCTTGTATTCCAGCTATCCCGCCTCCGATGACTAGAACTGCCCCCACTTTTCTACTCATTCCCGAGGTTTCGCTCAACTTGATGCCTCCCAGACCTCTTGGTTCTTAAGGTCTTGCAAGTTCTCATTTTGATTGTAGCTGATAGATCATATGAACCGCTTTTGCAACCTGTTTTTTGTCGCCTTTCAAGATTATTCGCAGATTTGTTTCGAACTCTGTTGTAATACCGAACTGCTTCGATACTTCTTGCACCTTTGTTCTAGAGACTGGTTTCGTTAGAGTTATTCTTGTCCATCCATGATAGCGATCTCTCCCCAAGCCCGGGACAAATTTAGGGCCAACAGAAGGTATTTTGCGTAGCTCACTACGTTCGGCTTTGTCAATTTGGTCTATCCAATCCCTTGCGTAGTTCTCACGAAGGGATAGAGCTACTGCAACTAAATCATGTTTCAATTTTGCCAAACTATTATGCAGATCTGGAAGCCTCTCGTTTGCCAACGTTAAGTCGCATTCAGGGCAGGCGTGTGAACGAACAAAATTAATCAGGGTTCTGCAGTTACGCAGTTCACGAGCAAATTCTAGGTCCACTCCAATATTCCTTTTAATCAAATCCCCAAAAAGCCTGACCAAAACCCACCAAATCTGTTCCGAGCGTTCCAGCGCTACGTTTATGTAGTCTCTTGTGCCTAGTGAGGGCTCCACATCTGTTGTTGAGGCTATCCTACCGCTGCTGCGTGAGATTTCTTCTAATCTTAGTCGAATTGCTTCGGAAACGAACTCGGAGATGCTTCTGTAGCGGCCAGTCTTCAAGATTTTTCTGACTTCTTCAATGAGTTCCTCTCGGAGGCTTATAGTTACCCAATCTGGCATATGCAGACGACCCTTTTAGAGTAAGTCTAACGCAAACGTGGAGTATATATATAGTGTTTATATTTTATTTATGAGTAAATACTATAAATAGAGAGAAGAGCGTGCAAGAAGTGGAAAGTCGAAAAGTACAAAAAGTTGGATACTCCACACTTGGCGTTGCGCGCGCGCAGTAGCCCAACGTGAAAACGGAGCTGCAGCCTTGGAAACTAAAAAATGTCATAAACCCAAGTTACAATTAGGCGCGTATTCATGGACTTCTAGAATAAATGGGACTAGGTCTTTACATGACCTCAAGCGGCTCAAAAGTGTGATATTCCAAACCTTCCTTTTCGCATAATTCTAGGATTTTTGACACCGCTTTTAAATCGATCGCTCTTATTTTCTTTTCTTCGGGTCCAAGGACTTCGATTATGACTCCTATGCCTGACACTCCACAGCATGCGTATACGTTCTTGTAAACTCTTATGTCGTACTCTGGAGGGATACCCATTTCCTTCACGGCTGATTGAACCCTCTCTATTAAAGAGTCGATGTTTTTGCTGCTTATTTTGACGAAGTAACATTCCCTGCAACTTATTTTGGACATTCACATCCCTTTGGAAGCTATTAAGGTTACTGTTTCCTTTATCCCCGGGATCCTACGCATTTTATCGAAAATAAATTTGTCGAGCTCATCTATACTTTCAAAGAAGATCTCAACGTGTAAGTCATATATGCCATATGTGCGATTTGCACGCTTAATCCCTGCCATTTTTCTGATTTCTTCGAGCACCTCTTCGTCTCTTCCAGCTTCTACTTTTGCTAAGACGTACGCCGAAACCAAATCTAACACCTCTTCTAAAGTTCCTCCAAGCTTTTCTAATAACTTGCATACGGTAGTTTCCTTAGAGATTATTAATAAAGTTTTGTCACACAGGTTCTGTTAACTCTTCGGGACTTCTAAGGTCTCGGCACAGACTGTTAACCATCGGGACCTTTCAAGATGCGCATGCGCGCGCGTAGAGAGGTTTATGACCGCCTTATGGAAACTGTTTTAAAACGAGTTAATCAAGAAAAACGTTTTCTCAGCGTTTTAAGTGAAGTCGTTGAAGAATGAGCCCGTGAACATTTCGGCTTGCCAAAGAAAAAGNNGCAAACGCAAGCGTGAAAAGAAGTGGCTTGTCACTAAGAGAGTTGAAAACCATCCTATTCGTGGCGCGCGCATTATCAATTGTTCCGTCTAAAAACTAGGTGAGCTCAACGTACAATTCTTCTTGGGACAACTAAAACATAGTTCCTTACAATGTTCTTCGTATTTCATAAAGTCTAGTAAGTTCTTAATTTCGTCTTCGAGGTTTATTGGGTCAATTTCGGCGATCCACCCAGATCCGTAGGGATCTTCAACTATTATATGCGGGTCATCTCCTATCCCTCCGTTTAATTTTCTCAGTCTTCCACTAACTGGTGCATATATATCTAGAATAAAGTTCCAAGTTTCCACGACCCCGAAAGGTTCCATTTGTCTGACTTTTTCTCCTATGGATTCGATCAAAACGTGGGTGATCTTACTGATTCGCTTGCAGACAAGGGGAAAATCGCAAAGTCCAACTTTGACGTGACCTTGAGAAGTTACTTTAGCCCAGGTGTGTTCACGTGTACACAAAATACCCTTCCTCCCTTTCTCTTCAAGGCCGCACAAACTTCCTTGGCATTCCTGCCTACGTTGCTGACTGAATCGCGCGCGCACGTTTACGGTCTCCCAATCACGCATTTTTCATCCTTCCCTTGCATCATGTATAAACCAAGCGTAATGCATAAATACTATGCTTATATTTTACACACTGATATTTACAATAAATAGAGGATGAGTCAAATTGGAAAGCAGAAAAGTGCAACGAGTCGGCTACTCCACGCTCAGTGTTTCGTTGCCTAGGGACTGGGTGAAGGATGTTGGACTTGAACAGGGCGACCTAGTTACTTTTCTCAGAGAGAGGAATGGATCACTCAAACTGATGCCGAGCGAGTTGGTTGAGCATAAGACAAAAGCTGAGGAATTTGTCATTAACTCGGACTTGTGCGATGAGCCGGGGATGTTGGAGAGAATTGTTGTAGGAAACTACCTCCTCGGCCGAGACGTGATTACGATAATTTCTTCCAGTCGACTAAGGAGTGCACATGTCGAGGAAGTTCGAAGGATGGTGCATAGACTCTTTGGGATAGGCATAGTAGAGGGAACTCCCAACCGAATTGTCCTCCAGTGTTCTATAGACTCTGCGAAATTCAAAATAGACATGCTAATACGAAGACTGGCAGTGATCGCCTCAACTATGCAGAACGAAGCAGTACAAGCACTCCTAGAATTCAATCCTAATTTGGCAGAGGACGCCATCCGCCGAGAAGACGAGGCAGACATGGTGTACTGGCTTGCGATGCGATTGCTCCTTTCTGCACAACGTGTTCGTGCTATAGCTGAGAAAACGGGTCTAGAAGACCCTCTACACATCTTGTACTACGGACTGATCATAAGGTCCCTAGAGTTGATTGCTGATTACGCCGAGAACATCGCAAGAACTGCCATCGAATTTAAGGAGAGTTGCAAAGAGAAGTTGAGCAAACATATGGTAGACAGAATAAATAATCTAAGCGAACTAGCCCATAACGTATTCTTAAAAGCCATGGACTGCTTTTTCACTGGCGATATAAAAATCGCCCACAATCTTCTAGAGATAAGAAAGAACATCAAAAAAGAACATGAAATATTGATGAAGGAGCTCCCGCAAATTCCACACTTGAGGTCCATCGTCTGGACATTAACGAGAATAGCGGACAACGGCGCGGGCATCGCTATGATGGCCATAAACAGGGCGCTTGAGAAGCCAAGCAAAATGTGTTCGTACAGGCACATTGCGCCATAGTACCAAAACATGTATAAAAGGTACCGTATATTTACATACTATGCTCAAACCAAGAATGGAAGATGTTGTTTACATAGAAGAAACTGCAATAACAGTGCGCGGATACCGACGGAGAACGACCGTCCCTTCCNNTGTGACAAAAGTTGAACGTAAAAAACAAAGGTGAGACGCGAGTAAAAGAAGCATCGGTCGCTTGTTAGCTTCAGATCTTAATTTCGGCTTTCCTTTTTTCACTGGTTTGACTTTTCAGCGCAGCCTATATTGGTAGCCCACCAATATTGGGTCTCTACCAAAACGTTTATACCGTTAATTATCCTCATGTATAAGGTAGTATGTTCGAAACGCTGGTCAACAAGCTTCAAACAGAAAGAGGAAGGCCATTCATGGATCCCAAGCGACGGTCAATAATTAAAACCATCACATGGGGAATACTCGCCCTACTCATAGCAACAATTGTATCCTTTGCAATACTGTGTAGTTGGTCGGCGTCTATTGCCATAGGAGTGTTATCAAGCCTTCAAGAGACCCTGTTCTATTATTTTGGAAGCTGGTGTGACAAATGAATGGTTGGCTTATCGCATTGCTATTAGCTGGACTATCCTGCGGGTTCGTAGATGCAAGCTTAGGAATGGGTTACGGAGTTACTTCTGCAACCGTTCTGGTTACTTTCGGCATAGCACCTGCCATCGCCAGTGCAAGTGTTCACACTTCAGAAATGGTAGTAGACTGCGTGTCGGCATTATCTCACCATAAGCTAAGAAATGTTGAGTTCACATGGTTAAAACCACTTTCACTCTGCGGAGTTTTAGGTGCTGTACTCGGGGCATGGTTCCTAGTTTACGTTGCTGGTCTAGGGTTTGCTAAGCCCTACATACGCGTGGTGTTGCTTTGCATGGGTGCCACCATACTGTACAAGCACACTTTAAGATGGAAAAAGCTGAACCCTAAAAAACGCAATTGGAAAAGGAAGCACCTGGGGATTCTAGGTTTTTTAGCAGGTTTCATTGACGTTTCAGGTGGGGGCGGATGGGGTCCTGTAATGACGCCCACCTTCATCTTAACAGGTTCAAACCCCCAGAAGGCAGTAGGCACAGTAGAGTTCACTGAGCCACTGATCTCACTAGCCGGCGTGTTGGCCTTTGGATTCCTAATAGGATTTGAAACTTTTCTGTGGAACCTTGTATTACCTATGATTATTGGAGGCATAATTTTATCCCCGTTTGCGGCTTGGCTGGTGAAGAAGACACCACGTAGAGCTTTAGGCATAGCTATAGGTTTATGGCTTACCATGTTGAACATATACGGGTTAGTCATGGGGTAGTTACGAAATTGTCTCAATAGACACTGCGCGCGCATGCAACCTGTGACTACAGGGTAAAATGCAATGAAGAAAAAGAAGAATAGAGAAACTGAAATCGTTGTTCGAGCAGATGGATGTATCATAAAGCATAAAGGTGAGACTAAAGAACCGAAAGTATCCAAAGTGAAAAGGTTTTTCAAAGCAGTGTCACGATTAATGTATGACTCTCTTTATGGCTTTGTGTTGCGCTTCTTCAAGACCGTAAATCAAGAGTTTAGGTCAAGCTTCTCATTTCTCATCCTTTATGCTATGAAGTGTGAAACTTCAGAGCATGTTAAGTCTTTGATCAAGGTGTTCAAGTGGGTAGTCTTGCCGGCAAGCCTGATTTTCGTGTGTGCAGGGTTCTATTTTGGAGAGAATGCTCTAAACTCTATGTTCTTGGGTATCTTGATTTTCTTCTACAGCAACTTCCTTCCCGACCTGCCTTCCATCTTCAGAAAAAAGAGCAAGTACGAACACGATTTAATTCCGGAAGACAAGTATTTCGTCCTTCTCTTCGCTCCCTTGTTTATTCTGGCTTCTTTCTTTGGGATACAGTTAAGATGGAAGACAGCCAAAACCTTCCATAACTTCAAATCGCTAACGATATATGTTGCGTTTCTTCTTCTAGTGAGCTTTTTTGCATTCAGAGACTTTCCAATCTCAATTGGAGATATGACCAAAATTCTTTCTCTCCCATTCTACGGTCTGATAGGATACTTGACTCATCTGAAGGTTGACAAAATATGGTAAGGGAAAAGGGAGATGGAAAATGATGGAGAGTAAATGGTTGATAATCAACTTCGGAGGCGTGTCCGTCTAGCCCCAAGCGAGCAGTAGAAAGAGAACAAAAGAGGAGTCGTTTGTAGGATAAGCCGTTAGCTTCCCTCTTGTATTTGAAACTCGCAGTGTTCGTCTCCCTTTGCGAGGCATCTGATTTCGGTGAGGCTGACCTCCATGTTAAGGGGTATTGGTTATCCTACACACGACTATGGCTTACGATGTTGAACATCTACGGTTTAGTTGCAGCATGGTTATGAATTGGTTCAATAGGCACTGCACGCGCGGGATACACGACAAGAAGGCTTGCAGGAAGCTTCGAACATGACAAGTTTGTATGAGACAAAGATATATTAGGTGGTTTGATTTTGCATTAGAAGATACGAGGGTGTAAGTTGAGCGAGCTTGACTTAAATTTTATGCGTGAAGTCGCTAACACCCCGAGGGGCAGGGGAGTCCTCTTGTGCATCCAGTGTGGAAGGTGCTCAAGCAGTTGTCCTATCGCGAGACTAACCAAAGAACATAACCCAAGGCGACTGATGGAAATGGTCATTTTGGGCTCTCGATCCGAAGTTTTACCTCAAAAACTGCCATGGTACTGTTTGTCATGCTTTACATGCTTGGATAGATGTCCCCAGGGCGGCGATGTTGGTGAAGTGATGTTTGCGATCAGGAACCTGGCTGCAAGGGAGGGCAACATACCCGCCGGAGTTGTTACTCAAGCGAGAAGCCTCATCGAAACAGGGCGTGTCGTAAACCCAGTCAAGACAATTGTTAATAGAAGAGAAAAGCTGGGGTTGGTTAAGATCCCTCCAACAGGATTAGATGAGGTTCAAAAGATTTTGAAAAGGACGACGCTTAACAAAAAAATAGGTCTCAGATAGGCTGGTGAGAAAAAATGAAGTACGCTTTCTTCTTGGGTTGTCTGATTCCCGCGAGAGAACTCAGCTATGAGGTCTCTGTTAGAAAAGTTTTGCCAGCCCTGGGCGTGGAGTTGGTAGAGATGAAAGAAGCCAACTGTTGTGCGCCGTTTAGCATCCAGTCGCTGGACCACGCAAGTTGGATGGCGCTGGCAGCAAGAAACCTCTGCATTGCAGAGGAGATGGGACTCGACATTTTAACCTTGTGCAACGACTGTTACGAGTCGCTCTTGATGGTGAACAACATCTTAAAGGGGAATGAGATAGTCAAGAATGAAGTGAACAAAGTGCTTTCAGAGGTGGGCAAGGAGTTCAAGGGAAAGACGGATGTGAAGCACATGATAGACGTGCTCTACGATGACGTGGGTGTGGACAAGGTTAAAAACGCCGTTACCGAGCCCTTCACAGAACTGAAGGTTGGAACACAGCCCGGATGCCATCTAACCAAGCCTAAAAGGTTGCATTTTGAGGTTGTAAGGGGCTTTGGTGCACTAGACGAGCTTGTGAGGGCTACAGGCGCCGAATCGATCGATTACCACCGGAAAGAAATGTGTTGCGGAGGACCCCTGCGGGGCATAAACGACGAGCTCGCCATGCAGGTGGCAAGACAAAAGCTGATCCAGCTGAAGAACGCAGAGGTGCAATGCATCGTTACGGTTTGTCCATTCTGCTACGTAGAGTTTGATTTAGGTCAACTAGAGATCAAAAGGCATTTCAAGGAAGAATACAATTTGCCAGTTTTGCACTTTATAGAGCTTCTCAGGATGGCGATGGGCATGAAATTGGAGGATTGGGAAATCCGTTCCCATAGAATTTCCTTGGACACTATCTTAGAGGGGAGAATGTAGGAGGGATGGATTTGGGAGAACCTGCCGTGGTAGTTGTGGGCGGCGGAGTATCTGGCATACAAGCGTCGTTGGACTTGGCAAACAGAGGAATCAAGGTGTATGTAGTGGAAAAGTCGCCGAGTTTGGGAGGGAGGATGGCTCAACTTGACAAGACTTTCCCCACAATGGATTGTTCAATGTGCATCCTCGCGCCGAAGATGATCGAGTGTTCCCATCACGAAAACATTCAACTGCTTACGTATTCTGAAGTNNAGATATGTAGATGAAAGGAAGTGTACGGGCTGCGGAATCTGCGCTGAACACTGTCCAGTGGAGGTTCCAAATGAGTTCGACGAGGGACTTGGAATGCGAAAAGCCATTTACATGCCCCTTCCACAAGCGGTGCCGAGAGTAATGACTGTTGATAAGGTTAACTGTCTGGATTGTGGACTCTGCGAGCGGATGTGCGAAGCTAAGGCCGTAGATCTCGCTCAGCAACCACAAGAGGTTGAATTGAACGTTGGCGCAGTGATCGTTGCCATAGGCTTCGACCTTTTCGATCCGTCTGAAATTTCAGTTTATGGTTACGGACGCTACAAGAATGTAGTAACCGCTTTGGAGCTGGAGCGTCTGCTATGTGCGTCTGGTCCAACCGGAGGACACTTGATAAGGCCCTCTGACGGAAAAATACCTAGGAAAATTGCTTTTATCCAGTGCGTGGGGTCAAGGGACAGAAGATTTGGGAACACGTACTGCTCCAGCATCTGCTGTAAGTATGCGACTAAGGA
>JABAOH010124553.1_pt2 | contig 12618 bp, 10 predicted proteins | sample 7062181 | NCBI WGS metagenome assembly JABAOH01 (sample SAMN14538630, study PRJNA623070) | marine sediment metagenome | biome: marine biome [ENVO:00000428]; feature: marine pelagic biome [ENVO:01000023]; material: deep marine sediment [ENVO:00002113]; isolation source: pool of 5 deep marine... | reverse complement strand
AAGCCGGGCTCGGGATTGACCAGCACCTCGGGCCCGAAGCCGCCCAGCTTCAGACAGTCGCCGCCCGCATCGGCGCTCGCCGCCAACAGCGAAGCCGCGAGCTTCATCGGCGCCCGGCTCGCGTAGCACTCGTGAACCTGCAGCTCTCTATATATAGAGTCGTCGGGTTCGTAACCGACGTTGGCGATCACCCGGTCGAACTGCTGCCGCTCTTCTCCTTCGCTGGTGGCCAGCACGATCTCGAAGCGATCGTCGCCGGTCGGGCGAATCGCCACGACCTCGGTGCCCGGCCGCCACTCCACGCCGGGCGCCGGCGCGGTGGCCACCCGGTTCGCCGCTTCCGTGAGTGCGGCGCGCCGGATCAACGGATCATCGGCGATCGGCCGGATCGGCATCGGCCCCGCTCCTCGGGTCGCCCAGACCACCCGGGTGCCCGGCGCCCGCTCCGCCAGCCCGGCCAGCGCGACGGCGGTAGTGGCGGCCGAGAGACCGTCGCCGATCAGCAGCGTCGAACGTCCGGCGTAGCGATCGCGCTCCCTCCCCGCCACGTCCACCGGGTAGTAGGCGATCCTCCTACGCGCGTCACGCTCGCCCAGCGCCGGCACGCCGCCGCGACCCAGCCAATTCGGGTTGCTCCAGCTACCGCTGCAATCGAGAACGATGTCGGCCTCCTCGTAGCGCTCGCCGTCGGGGGTCGCGACCAGCAGCCGGAACGGTCGCTCCGCGCGCACGCCATCGCCGATATGCTCGTCTTTCAGGAGGCCCGCCCGACCCACCGTCACCACCTGCGCTCCCAGCGCCAGCCCGTCCGCCACGGCGGTGCCCTCGGCCAGCGGCAGGAGGTAGCGCTCGCGCCACTCGGCGCCCGTCTGGCACGCCTCATCGGCGGGCAGCTCCTGGCCCGCCGCTTCGAGCGCGCGGCGACCCAGCGGCGTGTGATTCATCCCGAACGGTGTGAACAGCTCGATGTGTCCCCACTCGGCGACGTGCTGGGCGACGGCCCCGCTCTCGTAGACGCGGACCCGTGCCCCCAGCGCGGCGGCGTAAAGGGCGGCCTCGAGGCCGATCGGTCCCGCGCCGATCACGGCGTATGTACGGTCAGCCAGAGGCTGGTGCTCGATTGGTAAGTCGCGGTTCATGAAACGACCCCGAAGTCAATTCCGTCGGTTGGGTTCCGGTTATCCCAACCTTATATGGGAGCCGCGGCGGTCCCGCCAGTCGAACCCCTCGAGGGCAGGGTTACGGAGACCCTGGGAATGCTCGGAAACTTCCGTTCTATGGGGCTGGGGTCGTGGCGCCCGATACGCCGAGTTGATATCTTAGGTGCTGTGGTTCTGGAAACCCTCGCCTTTTTCCTCCGCCGCCTTACACACCGGACCCAGCTTAACCCGAAGCGCTGTCCCACATGGTACTAGTCGAAGCACGCGCCCTGGGAAAGAAACGGCCGCTGATCGAGGGCTGGTCCGTCGATCTGCCGCCGATCGAACCGGAAGGCGGTGGCGGTGGCCTGACCCTGCGGCAGCTCATCGCCGGCGTCGTGCGAGCCGAGGTCGCCGCGTTCAAGAAGCGCCAGCGCGAGCGCCGGCTCCTGCGGGTGCTCTCCCAGCGGGAGATCGAGGCGGGCCGGCGGCGCGGCAAGATCGAGATGGGCGGCCGCGACCTCGAGCAAGAGGTCGATCCCGAGGCGGCGGTGGGCGTAGCGCTCGCGGCCTTCGAGGACGGCCTCTACCTCGTGTTCGTCGACGGTCAGGAGAAGAGGGAGCTTGACGAGCAGGTCTACGTGAACCGAGACAGCCGCCTGCTATTCCTGCGGCTGACGTTCCTGGCGGGAGCATAGGGTAATGGATGCGGAGATCGTAAAGCAGGAGCTGGAGGCAGCTGCGCACGATGGCGCCGTGCTCGAGCGTCTCAAGCGCTCGCGCGGCATACCGAAAGAGGTTTCCCAGCACTTCATCCGCTTGTACGACGGGCGCGGCCTGGCGCACCACGTCCCGGTCTTCAGCGGGCCGGACACCTTCGATCATCCATTTGGCCGTCTAAAAGACACGGATCGAGACGCGCTGATCGCGACACTCCTGCCCCATGTCGCGCCGAGCGCCAACGCCGGCTGGGACCTGCTCGCCCGCCGTCCGTACGCGCCGCTGCGAAAGCCGTTCAGAGCGGCTCACTGCAAAGAGACGCTCGCGCAGATCCGTCTCGACTGGCTGACGAACATCACGGCGGTGCTCGGTTCCTACGAACGCGACATCGAGTGGGTGGCTGAACGAGCGGCGCATATCGGCTACTGGTTGGAGGCCGATCTGGGCTGGCTGCTGGCCGGGGCCCTGGAACTGGGCGGTGAGACCGGCGACAACGTGCTCGAGATCCTGAAACAGTCCGCTGCCGGCGAGCACCCCATCGGCGAGATGGGCCGTCACGTGACCCAGGCGATGATGAGCTGCAGTCGGGAGGAGGCTTGGGAGTACATTGAGAAGATGCTTCTGGCCGCCCAACGGCAAGAGGGTCTGCGCGACGCTATCTTGCAGAGCGCCCACCAATCCCACCCCGAAGCCTTCCGGCGGCTGCTTCGCTTGATCCGCGAGGAGCGGCTCGCCCGCTTCTCCTCAGTCGTCCGCGCCATCGACTGGTGGTTCGGTTTCAAGTGGGACGGCTCGGCCAAGATGAAGTTGGATGACGTTGTGGACACGGTGTTGCGTTTCTTCGACCACCCCGACGAGCGACACGCGGCGCTGGACGAGAAGGATGCGCAGACGGCTTATCTGGCGCTCTGGACGCTGGCTTTCGATGACGTCGAGTCGGCCATCCCGGCGGCGGTCACCCTCCTCGACTCCGGGTCGGCGGAGATCCGTTTCGTCGCGACTCACTTCCTCGTGCAAGCGCGGTGGACGGGCGCGCTCCCCCACCTCACCGACAAGGGTCTGGCCGACAGCGATCTGCGCGTCGCCGGGCGCGCGCTGGATGCGTTCGGCAACTACTTCGGCTACGGACGGGATGTTGTCTCAGCCTGGAAGGCCACCCGCTGGGTGGACGGCGAGCTATTGACGGCGCGGCTGGAGGAGCTGCTGAAGCGTCTTGACTCACGCGTGGTGCAGCTGGAGGCACTCGTCTGGCCCTGGTGGGAGCAGAAGCTGGAGCGCGGTCAGGTCGCGTTGGCTATGGTCGAGCACGTCGGCTTTCGCTCGATGACCCGGCTGGTGCCCTACCTGCCTGATCTCGATCCGTCCCTCCGCGCCTCGATCCTGGCCGAGCTCTGCGGCGTGCCATCCCGGTGGGACCCGCGAGTGAAACCATCGAGAAAACCGTTGTCGGCTGAGTCCCGACAAGTGGCCCTCGACTTCCTCGGCGATCCCTCGCCCGACGTCCGCTGGGTCGCCTTCCAGGCGCTCGAAGGACAGCCGCTCGAGACGGACGAAGTGGAGCGGCTGGTCGAGCTGCTGCACCGGAAAGCCGGCGACCTGCGCAACGGTTGCATCAAGCGGCTCGGCTCCCTGGACGACGGGCGGCTCGTGAACCTGATCGAGAAGCTGTTGGCCGACCGCTCCGCCGGTCGCCGTACGGCTGGATTGGAGTTGCTGCGCCACGCGGTTGACGATGGGCGGGCAAGCGAACGCCTGCACGGCGTGGCCGCTCGCTACCGCGACGAACGCGACAAGCTGAGCGAGGCGGAGCACGCGCATCTGGAGGCCGTGCTGGAGCCCGACGTCGGGCCGGCGAGCACCGATGACGCCCTCGGCCTGATCGATCCGGCGCGACTTCGGACCTGGCCCGAACCGAAGGCGGAGGGTTTTCGGCTGCATACGCCGGCCGCGAGGGGAAGCCTCGACTCGCTGGCCCAACTGGTCCTGGAACATCAGAAGTACGAGGTCCGGCGCGAGGGGCGCGACGATACGACGTTTGCGGCCCTCGGCTTTTGGCTGCCAGGGCCGCGCCTGGCCGCGGAGATCGAGGAGCTGGAGAGCAAGCTCCCGCTGGCGGACACCTGGAAGAGCTGGCTGCTCGAGCGGGCCGAATCGCTGCGAGACCCGGACGGAATGGAGCTGCTGCGAGCCCTGCTGGCCGAAGAAGGTAGCCCGCCATGGAGCGGCCCCCACACGCGCCAGTTGACCGGACAGGACGAGTACAGTCAACCGTCTCACACCCTGCAGACGTTACTCGAATGGGCCGTCTACTGGCAGCACCCACCCGGGGCAGCCGCTTTTCTCCTCGACGGTCTCGAGTCCCGCCTCGCGGCGATCCGAAAGGAGGACTTCGAGAAACTCGCCACCGAGCCCGACTGGTCCTGGTACAGCATCAAGTACATGGCGAAGAGGCCCGACTACGAATCGGCCCTGCGGGCTTGGAATGCTGACGCGTGGCTTCGCCGCGTACGCTGGTGGCGCGACGTCACGCCTACTGACTGGAGCGAGGAAGATGCGGAGCGGCTCTTTGGTCTGCTGCGCTGGTTTCAGAACCGCTCACGGGGCGGCAACGCGCTGCAGATACGGCCGCATGACTTGCTCGACGTCTGGCGGACCGGCCGGATCGACGAGGGCGAGATCATCGATACGCTCGTCGGCCGCTGGACTCATCAGCCGCGGCTCGACCTCCTCGCGGGCATCTCCGGTCGCCGCACCAAGGGCGAGCTGGCCAAGCACCCGCGGCTGGTCGAACTGGTGGACCGTTGCCGGCGTCGCATCGTCGAGGTGGAGTCGCAACGCGGCGATCGAGAGAGCGCTGCCACCCATCTGGCGCTGGAGCTGCGCTGGAGCGGCGGCCTCGAGACCGTAACCCGGGCCGTGGAGAAGCTCGGCAAAACCAGCTTCGCCCGGACCGGGGTCTACTGGTCGGATCCGCGATCCCGCCAACACACCCTCAGCCGCCTGGTGCTGAGAAGCACGCCCCGCGAGGAAGACCAGCCGGAGGACTTCGCCGCCTGGGTAAAACGCGCTCGCATCAACGAGAAGCGGCTGGTCGAGCTGGCCGTCTACGCCCCGCAATGGGCCGGGTTCGTCAACCACGTACTCGAGTGGCCCGGCCTGGAGAGCGCCGTCTGGTGGATACAGGCCCACACCAAAGACGACCGCTCCTGGGGGCTGCCCGAGTTGCAGGAGCTCTGGACGGCACAGGTGAGCGAGCGGACGCCGCTCTCCGCCGCCGACCTCAAAGAAGGCGCCGTCGACGTCCGCTGGTTCCGCGAAGCCCACGCACAGCTCGGCGCCGAGCGCTGGGCAATGGTCCACGCGGCCGCCAAGTACGCCTCGAGCAGCGCCGGACACCGGCGCGCGCAGCTCTTCGCCGCCGCCATGCTCGGCGAGACCCGCCAGGAGGAGCTGGTGGCCGCCATCGAGACGAAGCGGCACCAGGACTCGGTACGGGCGCTGGGCCTGCTTCCCCTCGCCGACGGCGCGGCCGGCCGGGCCGAGCTGCTCGAGCGCTACCACGTGTTGCAGGAGTTCCGGCGCGGCAGCCGCAAGTTCGGCTCGCAGCGCAAGGCCAGCGAAGGGCGGGCGACAGACATCGGCCAGGCCAACCTGGCGCGCACCGCGGGCTACGCCGATCCGCTGCGCCTGCAGTGGGCGATGGAGCGTGAGGCGGTGAAGGACCTGATCGACGGACCGGTAACGCTCGTCACAGGAGAGACCCGCCTCGTCCTCAGCATCGACGCGGACGGCAAGCCGGACCTGACGGTGGAGAAGAAAGGGAAGACGCTCAAGTCGATCCCGCAGGCAATTCGCAAGGATCCGGCGGTGGTCGAGCTGAAGGAGCGTGTGACCGCGCTTCGGCGCCAGGCCTCGCGGGTCCGCGACTCGCTGGAGGGCTGCATGTGCCGGGGCGACACCTTCAGCGGTCGCGAGCTGCGAGAGCTGCTGGAGCACCCCGTCCTGGCACCGGGGCTGTCGCGACTGGTCTTCGTGGCCGATGACTTTGCCGGGTATCCGGCGAAGGCCGGCAAGGCTCTGCGCGACGCTGCGGGCGCCTTCCACGCGGTGGGCGTCCGTGAGTCGCTGCGGTTGGCTCACCCGCACGATCTGCTGGAGATGGGGGATTGGTCGGGCTGGCAACGCGAGTGCTTCCAGGCCGAGCGCGTGCAGCCCTTCAAGCAGTTGTTCCGGGAGCTGTATCTGTTGACCGAGGACGAACGAGGACGCACCAGCACCCGGCGCTACGCCGGCCACCAGGTCGCGCCCCGGCAGGCGCTGGCCCTGCTCGGCTCGCGAGGCTGGGTATCACACCCGGAGGAGGGAGTGCAGAAGACCTTTCATCAGGAAGGGCTGACGGCGCGGCTCGACTTCCAAGAGACCTGGTTCACACCAGCCGAGATCGAGGGGCTCACGCTGGAGGAGGCCTGCTTCACCCAGAAGAACGAATGGAAACCGCTGCCGCTGAGCGAGATACCGCCCCAGGTCTTCAGCGAGGCGATGCGCGACCTGGATCTGGTCGTCAGCGTCGCCCATCAGGGCGGCGTCGACCCGGAGGCCAGCGCATCGACCATCGAGATGCGCGCGGCGCTGCTGCGCGAGACCTCGGCGCTGCTGGAGCTGAAGAACGTCGACGTCAAGGAGAGCCACGCCTTCATCGACGGCGAGCTGGGCAGGTACAGCGTGCACTTGGGAAGCGCCGTCACCCGTGTGCTGCCCGGCAGCGCCCTGGTCATCGTGGCGGTGCACTCCCAGCACCGCGGCCGGCTGTTCCTTCCCTTCGCCGACGACGACCCGCGGACCGCGGAAGTGTTGTCGAAGGTGTTGCTGTTGGCCCGGGACAAAGAGATCAAGGACCCGAACATCCTCGATCAGATCCGCGCGGCACGTCGCTGAGGAAGCAATCCGGCCCGGGCACGCGAGCTGTATTGGCAAGGGGAAAGGTGGCGACAGGCCGCGCCGACTGTGACTGCTGCCCCTTCAGGGGCGGCTAATCCTCCGGCGGCCCCGAAGCGCTGGCCAGCTGATCGGGCCGCACCTTGCCCGCATCGAACCGCTGGGCCGCGGCCAGCATCTTCTCGATCGTCTCGTCCACGTCGGCGCTGACCTTGCGCTTGAAGCGCAGCGGGTTGATGCGCGCGACGACGAACGCCTTGAGGTACGGGCTCTCGAACCCTTTCTCCTTGAGGGCCTTGACCGCGGCGTTCACCGCGTCGTCCACCTCCAGCAGCCGCTCGGCCCGCTCGCGCCGGGTTTCGAGCGCGTTCGTCAGCTTCGAGCCGAGGAACGCTTCAACGCGCTTCAGCACCGGGTGGTAGGCACCGCCGGAAAAACGCCCGCGCTGCTGGTAGCAGAGCCCCAGCGTGAGCAGCGCCGGCTCCTCGAACTCGGTCTCGAACTCGCGCTCCGGCCGGTCATCCAGTTCGGCCAGTCCCTGGGCCAACCGCGCCACCTCCAGTGCGCGCTCGCGCAGGTTGTGCGCCTTCTCGGTGTTGAGCGCCAGGATGCGGTAAGCCACTTCTTTCTCAGGCGCCACCAGCGCAGCAATCGACTTCGCCCCCAGCCGCCGCAGCGCCTCCAGCCGGTGGTAGCCGTTCGGCGTCCAGTAGACGCCCTCGTCGGTGCGCACCGCGATCACCGGATCCAGAAAGCGGTCGAGCTTGTCGATCGCCGCGGCCAGCCGGTCGGCGTGCGCCTGCGACAGGTCGCGCTGAAACGGCGTCGCCTGCACGGAGTCGATGGGCAGGCCGGCCAGGATCTGCCAGTTGCCGCCCAGCGGATCGCGGTAGACCGCCAGCACCGCACCGCCGTCCGCCCCGATCGCGTCGGCCAGCTTCTGAACGGCGGCGGGCGGCGACGCCGACGCGAGCGCCGACGCCGCCAGACCCCGCGACTTCGGCTCGGCGCCCGCTTTCTTCTTTCGCCGCTTCTTTCCGCTTTCGGCGCTCGGTTTCTTCTCGCTCTTCTTTTCGTCTTTCTTCGCCACAGGCACTCCCCTCGACCTAGACAGACTCGTCGTTACTTGACCTCGACGATCCTCTTGATGAGCGCCGGGTCGTCGGGCAACAGCCCTGAAGCCGGCAGGCGCGGGACCAGCGTCCTCCAGTCGGGCCACATCTCGAACGCCTTCTTGAAGATGGGCAGCGCCTCGTCCACGCGTCCGACCCCGACCAGCGTGGCTGCGCGCCAGAAGATCATCTCGTGGTTGCCGGGCGTGAGCGATTCGGCTTTGCTGTACGCCGCCACCGCCGCCTCGACGTCGCCCTGGGTCATGTGCTCGTCGCCCTCGTTCATGTAGTTGTAGGCGCGAGCGACCGTCAGCAGCCGGCGCATCTCTTTGATCGGCTCGGGGTGGTCCTCGATGCGCAGATCGAAGATGCGCCCGTCCCACGCGGGCAGCGTCGGGTCGTCGGCCACCACCAGCAGCGCCGCCGACTGCCGCCCTCGGATGTCGCCGCCCTCCGCTTGCGCCGCTTCCAGCGCCGCCATCAGGCGCTCGGCCAGGTCGCCGCGCGTGTTCTCGTAGGCCCGCACCATGGCGTCGCACACCGTCGGCTTCAACATCAGGTTCGCCTGCACGGAGTAGCCCTCGCCGGTCCGATCGCACGCCTCGATGATCGCGTTCTCGCCGGTGTGGACGGCCACGTTCCCCTCCGAGTCGACCATCGCCACCTGGCGCACGTCGGTGTGCTCGTCGGCGGCGAGCAGCGCGGTCAGCGCCTGGTCGGCGGTGAGGCCGGCGCGCATCAGCTCGAGCCCCAGCGGGCCGTAGGACACTTCGACGAACGATTGGGTGGCCACGGCGCCGACGCCGGGCCAGGCCCACGACACGATCGAGCCCACCGAGAACCAGTGCGACTGCACGGCCACGCCCAGCTCGCCGGTCGCGGCGTCGCGGGCGACGATCGAGTAGGTGTGCACGGGGCGAAGCGGCCGCGCGAACTCCTGCGCCTCGAGCGGTTCGGACGCAGCGGCGAGGGGCAGGGCGAGCAGGGTGAGCGCGAGGCGAATCGTCATACGGCCTCCCAGTGTGAGCTTTGGCGAATTGAATCAGAACATACGAAGAGATCGAGCCGAAGACGATCCCCTTGGCCGGCTCCAATCGGGTCCATGCACAACGGGCCCTCGTGCCATAGAGGGGCACCGCGGTCGAGGACTCGTTGGCCTAGCCTACGATACAGCGTTCCTTTATTCTTCCCCGAACTCGCGGGTCGACGAATGATGCCCAGGATTAGCTTTAGGCGTCCCGGCCTCCTGTTGATTCTCTTACTGCTCGGGGCGCTCACGCCAGCGGCGGGGCAAGTTCAGCTTCCACCTCACGGGGATCGGTCCGTCCACGACCTGGCCGGAGTTCTCCTGCCTCAACATATCCAGACGCTGGAGCGATTCCACAAGGAGCTCTTCGAGAAGACCGGTGTGGCCATCGTGGTGGTGACCGTACCTGCGCTCGAGGGCGAGCCGATCGAGGACTTTGCGGTTCGAGTTGGTGAAGAGTGGGGCGTTGGCAGGAAGGGTGAAGACCGCGGGATTGTTGTCGCACTTGCCATTGAGGACCGACGGGTCTTCATCGCAACGGGATACGGCGTGGAAGGATACCTGCCCGATGGAAGAGTGGGTAGGATCCTCGACACCTACGCCGTCCCTTACCTGAGGCAAGACGACTACTCCACCGCCATGCACCAGACCAGCGCCGCCTTGGTGTCCGCCTCAGCCGACGAGTATGGGGTCACCATCGAGGGAGCCCCCCGTCTTCCGTCCACGCGGCCCACGAGACCCACTCGGAACGAGAGAACGAGCCCATTCGCCGGCCTGTTGGGTATCTTGTTCTTCGTTTTCATGGCGTATCTGTTCATCCGCCATCCAATGTTGTTCTTGTTGCTTCTCTCGTCCGGCTTAGGCGGTGGAGGTAGGCGGGGCGGCGGCTTCGGCGGCGGCGGGTTCGGCGGCGGTGGCGGATTCGGCGGATTCGGCGGCGGCGGATTCGGTGGCGGCGGTGCAGGGCGGAGCTTCTAGAGGACACGGGGGCCAAGGATGCAGGCGTCGGAAGCGATAGAGAATCCGGTTCTGCGAAAGATGGTCCGCTCACTGAGCGAGTCCCTGGGCGACCGTCTCGTTAGCGTCGTGCTCTATGGATCGGCCGCCCGAGGCGATTTCCAAAAGAAAACCAGTGATCTCAACTTGCTCGTGGTACTCGAGAACCTGGATCCGTCTACGCTCGAGACCCTGTCACCCATCGTGGCGAAATGGCGCCGACAACGCCAACCTTTTCCTCGCCTCTTCTCGCCAGAGCTCATTTCCGACTCGGCGGACGTCTTTCCCATCGAGTTTCTCGACATTCAGGCGCATCATGTCGTCCTCTACGGAGGCGATCCCTTTGCCGATGTCGTGATCCACCGAGACCAGCTGCGTCTTCAGTGTGAAAGGGAGCTCAGGGAAAAGATGATGCGCCTCCGCGAAGGTTACCTGGAAACTCAAGGAAGACCCCGGGCTTTGAAGCGCCTGCTGACCGAGTCTTTCACCACCTTCGTGGCGCTCTTCCGAGGTTGCTTACATTTGCTCGGTGGGGGAATACCGGTCCACAATGACGATGTGGTTCGGGCCTTTTGCGCCCACGCGGAGATCGATCGCTCCCCCTTCGACGCGGTGGGAAAACTCAAGCGGGGGGAGAAAACCGAGGCCGACCCTAGATCTTTGTTCTCCGATTACTACGGTGAACTCACGAGGGCGGTCCGTCGAGTCGACCGCTTCACAGCTAGAAGGGTCGATGAAGCATCGCAAGCATAGAGAGATTAGGGAAGGAGGATCGTCGCTTTGAAAAAATATCTAGCCATAGGTTGTGGCGCGATCGTCGTGATCGCTGTCGTCCTCGTCACCACGGGAATAGGGACTTACAATCGACTCGTCCAACTCGACGAGCGTGTCAAGGAGGGGTGGTCGCAAGTCGAAAACGTCTACCAGAGAAGAGCCGATCTCATTCCGAATCTGGTGAAAACAGTGGAGGGTGCAGCGGATTTCGAGCGTGAGACTCTAAGGGAAGTCATCGAAGCTCGCTCGCGAGCCACCGCCGTCCAGCTGACGCCGGAAATGCTCAGCGATCCCCAGGCGCTTTCCCGCTTCGAGCAAGCCCAAAACGGACTGGGGCAGGCACTCGGTCGGCTCATGGTTGTTGTGGAGCGTTATCCGGACATCAAAGCGAACCAGAACTTCGTCCAACTCCAAGACGAGTTGGCGGGCACAGAGAATCGGATTGCCGTGGAACGACGGCGGTTCAATCAAACCGCACAGGCATACAACTCGAACATAAGGCGTTTCCCCACCGTCTTGTTTGCTCGGCCGCTGGGCTTCAGCGAAAGGGCTTACTTCCAAGCGGCGCCCGGGGCCGAAGAGGCACCGGAAGTGGAGTTCGACTTTGGCGATCCCGGAAAAGAGTGAAGTGTTGACGAGCGCATCGCGCTGATCCTGCGCTTACCTCATATCGGTTTCTGATGTTAATCAGCTCACGAGGTTAAGCCTCTGGTAGGGGTTTCTGGGCCGTGAGCCCGAGGTGGCAGATGGCAACGCAGGGTGTCCCTGCGGCCACACGGGCTTGCGTCGTCAAGCCCAATACCTTGAATTCATCATTCCCGCGACAACCTGGAAGGAGCAGCCGTATGACCTCACCCGTCTACAGCTCGAAGGTCCGCATCGAGAAATTCGAAGGGCCGCTGCGCCACGCCTACATAACGCCCTTCAACCAGCCGGTGAAGTTCGGCGTGCACGGTGCGATCGCCGAGTTCTACGGCCGCAAGACGGCGGAGCCCATCGCCACCACGCTCGACTACGTGGTGGCGGCCGCCGGTGGTTGACTGACCGGGACGCTCGGAGGCGCGCTGGAAGCGCGCGGGATACCCAGTCATCCGGACAAGCTGTCGTCCGAAGTCGAAGGCGTGATCGAGGAGGTCGACGGCACCATCGCCGTCACCCAGATCCGCGTAAAGTACCGTATCAAGCTGCCACAGGGTCAGCGCGAAGCGGCACAGCGGGCGCTCGAGCACCACAAGCAGAAGTGCCCGGTGGCGCAGACCCTCACCCGCGGCGTCGAGATCACCTGGGACGCGGAGTTCGAGGAGGAGTGAAGCGCCGCTGACGTCGAACTCGTAGGTAGAGCGAACCCTTCGGGTCACCGCGGGTAGTTAGGGCCAGTCCAAACACATCCGCGAGAAGGCAGGAGGCCGATGAACAGCGCTGTGTTGCTGCAGTCCCCCGAGTATCCGGGCGCGCCGCCGTCCCCGTCCGGAGCGCCGCCGGCCGGCGACGCGCTCCTCGACGCCTACAGCCGGGCGGTCATCGAGGTGGCCGACAAGGTGCGGCCGGCCGTGGTGAACGTCTCGGTCTGGGGGCGCCGGCGAAGCCCCTTCGAGGATCCGCCCAGCGGCAACGGGTCCGGCATCGTCATGGCGCCGGACGGGCTCGTCGTCACCAACAACCACGTGGTCGAGGGCTCACGGCGTGTGGAGGTGACGTTCGCCGACGGCGTCGAGGCGGAGGCGGAGGTCCTCGGCACCGACGCCGCCAGCGACCTGGCCGTGCTCCGGGCCAACGCCGCCGGCCTGCCCGCCGCCGATTTCGGCGACGCCGATGAGCTGCGCGTGGGCCAGCTGGTCATGGCGATCGGCAGTCCCTACGGCTTCCAGTCGACGCTGACCGCCGGCGTGGTCTCGGCGCTGGGTCGCTCGATGCG
>JABAOH010008556.1_pt1 | contig 12618 bp, 10 predicted proteins | sample 7062181 | NCBI WGS metagenome assembly JABAOH01 (sample SAMN14538630, study PRJNA623070) | marine sediment metagenome | biome: marine biome [ENVO:00000428]; feature: marine pelagic biome [ENVO:01000023]; material: deep marine sediment [ENVO:00002113]; isolation source: pool of 5 deep marine... | reverse complement strand
CCAACTGAAAAAAGAGTTTATCCAGAAGGTTCGATGAGCGCTCATCTTCTTGGTTTTGTTGGCCAGGATTCTTCTGGTAAGGATAAAGGTTATTTCGGGATTGAGGGTTATTACAATCGCGAGTTGTCAGGTCGACCAGGGACTTTAAGATTAGAGAGAGATGTTCAGGGCCAACCAATTCTTATTGGTGAAAGAATTGAAGATCCGGCTGTTCAGGGAAGAGATTTAATTCTTTACCTTGACCGAGGTCTTCAATATTTGATTGAAGAAAAATTAAAGAAAGGAATTGAACGCTATGGAGCTAAAGAGGGTTCAGTCGTGGTTCTTGATCCCCAAACAGGCGGAGTTTTGGCCATGGCTTCATTGCCCAACTTTAATCCCGAAGATTATGCTCAGACTGATGCCCGGCTTTATCCTAATCCGGTTATCAATCAATCTTTTGAACCAGGTTCTATTTTTAAAATTGTTGTCATGGCTTCTGCTCTTGACGGCGGCGTGGTCAAGCCTGAAGACCGTTGTCCTCAGTGTGATGGGCCGAGGAAGATAGATAAGTATGAGATCAAGACCTGGGATGAGAATTATTATCCTGAGTCGACAATGACCGAGATTATCCAACATTCGGATAACGTCGGTATGGTTTATGTTAGTCAGAAATTGGGAATTGAGCGTTTGGTTGATTATTTAACTAAATTTGGTTTTGATTCAGCCACAGGAATTGATTTAGAGGGAGAGGCAAGTCCGCCTTTTAGGCTTCAAAATCAATGGAATGTTGTTGATTTGGCCGTGGCTGGATTTGGTCAGGGAATTGCGGTTACGCCGATTCAGATGGCCGGAGCGGCTGCGGTAATTGCCAATGGTGGCTATTTAGTTGAACCTCATGTGGTGGCTAAAATCAAATCAGTTGACCGGGAGGTTGAAATTAAACCCAAGGTGATTCGCCAAGTGATTAGTTCGGCCGCAGCCAAGACGATGACTGAAATGATGGTCAATGCGGTTGAAAAAGGAGAGGCAAAGTGGGCTAAGCCTGAAGGCCATCGGATTGCTGGCAAAACAGGCACCGCCCAGATTCCAATTGCTGGTCATTATGATGAAGAAAAAACAATTGCTTCTTTTATTGGTTTTGGGCCAGCTGATCGACCTAAGTTTGTGATGTTGGTTACCTTAAGAGAGCCGAGCTCTTCTCCTTGGGGAGCAGAGACAGCCGCGCCTTTATGGTTTGATATTGCTCAGGAAATGTTTCTTTATTATGGGATTATGCCTGATTATTAATTAGCCTGGAGATGGTATAATTATCAAATAGCCAAAAATTAATGATTAACAAACTATGGGTTGGTTTTCGACATAGCCCTCTCGGAGAAAAACTTCGCTCTTTAATGCCTGATTCCTTGGTTAATCTCTTTTATCATCTTCCCCTGGCGATTTTGGCTGTTTTTATCCATGGCTATCCTGCCCAAAAGTTAAAGGTCATTGGCGTGACCGGCACTGATGGCAAGACAACGACTGCTAATCTGATTCACCACCTCTTGACTAAGTCAGGTAAGAAAGCGGCTTTAATCTCAACCATTTCTGCTAAAATTGGTCAAAAAGAGATCCCGACTGGTTTCCATGTTACTTCACCTCATCCTTGGAAATTACAGTCGCTTTTAAGGAGAATTATGGACAAGGGTTATCAATACCTTGTCTTGGAAGCTACTTCTCATGGATTGGCTCAACATCGGCTCTTGGGGAGTAATTTCTACCTAGGTGTAATTACTAATGTTACCGAAGAACATTTAGATTATCATCAAACCTATGAAAATTATCTGGCCGCTAAGGCTAAGCTTTTCTCAGGCGTTAAAATTGCGGTTTTAAATAAAGATGATCAATCATATTTTTATTTAAAATCTAAAATCAAAAATCAAAAGTCAAAAATAATTACTTATGGCATCAAAAAAAAGGCTGATTTTACACCTCAGACTTTTAAGTTTAAGACTCTTCTTCCTGGAGAATACAATCAGTACAATTGTTTAGCCGCGATTGCGGTTGCTTCTTCATTAGGGATTGATGAGAAGAAAATAAAAAAAGCAATTGCTTCTTTTAAAAGCTTAGAAGGCAGGATGGAGGCCATAGACGAAGGCCAGGATTTTAAAGTTTACGTTGATTTTGCCCATACTCCTAATGCTCTGGAACAAGTTTTAAAAACTCTGAAAAAAGAACTTAAGGAAGGAAAAAAACTCTTGGTTGTTTTTGGTTGTGCTGGTTTGAGGGACATTCAGAAAAGGCCGAAGATGGGCACAATTGCTTCTCGATTAGCTGATTTAGTTATTTTGACCGCTGAAGACCCTCGGACAGAAGATGTTAAGAAAATTATTAACCAAATTGCGAGGGGTTGTTTAAAAAAGGGTGGGGTTGAGGGGAGAACATTTTTTAAGGTTCCTGATCGGAGTGAAGCCATTCGTTTTGCCGTTAATAAAGCCAAGAAAGACGACCTCGTTGTTATTTGTGGAAAGGGTCATGAGAAAACAATGTGTTTTGGGAGAAAAGAATATCCTTGGAGTGATCAAAAAGAAGTCTCAAGAGCTTTAAAAGAGAAAAGTGTTTCGGAAAACAAAAACTAATTATTATATTTTTGATAGATTTAAAAGATATTCAGGCATAGTTCACGGATTTTCGACTCGTGACTTTGGCGATTTAAGCATTAAAAAGAGTTTAGGGGAAAATAACAAATTAGATGGCTTTTTGAGGGTTTTAGGATTAGGAAAGGGTAATTTGGTAATGATGGAGCAGATTCATGGGAAGAGAGTAATGATAGTAGGCGAGAAAGATAGAGGAAAAGTGATTAAAAGAACAGATGGTTTAATCACTCAACATTCAGGAGTTGCTTTGGGAGTCAAAGTGGCTGATTGTTTACCCCTTCTTTTTTGGGGTCCAAAAGAGAGGATAATCGGAGTGGCTCATGCTGGTTGGAAAGGAGTTCTATTAGGAATTACCAAGGTAGTTATCGAAAAAATGAAAACTTTAAAAAGTCAGCCTGAAAACATTCTTGTTGGCATTGGTCCTCATATCGGTAGTTGTTGTTATTCGATTGATGAAGAGCGAAAGAAGAGATTCATAAGGAAATTCGGTAACTTGCGAGGAATGATCTTAAAAAAAGGAGGTAGAACCTTTCTTAATTTAACAATTCCCATGAAGCTTCAATTAATTAAATTAGGTGTAAGAGAAAAAAATATCGAATTGTCAACAGTTTGCACGTCTTGCCAGACTGATGAGTTTTTTTCTTTCCGAAAAGATAATCAAGAAACCTATGGTGAGATTTTAGGGATAATTTGTTTGAAAAACTAGAATGATTAAGAGAAAACATGTCCATTTCATGGGAATTGCTGGTAGCGGCATGTCAGCTGCTGCTTTGATTGCTCAGGCCCAGGGTTTTCGAGTCAGTGGTTGTGACTTAGAACCAGAGAGTTATTATTCTCAGCAATTAGAGAAAAAGGGTATTGAGATTGTTCAAGGCCATCATCAGGATCATTTATTAGGGGTTGATATTTTAATTGTTTCTCCGGCTGTTTTGGAGACGAATTCTAAACATCCAGAATTGACTGAGGCAAGGAAAAAGAAAGAAGTCATTACCTGGCAAGAATTCATGGGTAAATACCTTCAAAAAGGAAAATATGTTATCGCTGTCGCTGGCACTCATGGTAAATCAACGACGACTGCCTTGGCTGGCTTGGTTCTTGAGGCAGGAGGTTTGGAACCAACGGTTGAAGTTGGTGCTCTTGTTCCTCAATGGCAGGCCAATGCTCGGGTAGGCAAATCAAGGTATTTTGTTTGTGAAGCGGATGAGTATCATCATAACTTTCTTCATTATTCTCCTTCAGTTGCTTTGATTAACAACATTGAGATGGATCATCCAGAGTTTTTTAAAAACTTTGACGCTTTTCTTAAAGGTTTTGAGAAGTTTATTAAAAGATTGGTTAAGCCTAAGGTTCTTATCCTCAATCTTGATGATTCTGGTGTTCGTCAGTTACTTAAGAGGCAGAAACATTTTTTAATCAAAAACCATATTCAGGTCATTGGCTATCGTTTAGGGGCTGAATTTAAGTTTCCATTAGAAAATGAATATCAGGTTACGGTCAAGGACTTAGGTAAAAGATCTAGTTTGTTTGGGGTTTCCCTTAGGACGGGTGTTGGTCAGAAGGCGGATATCGAAGAACTTTTTAGATTAAAACTGGCTGGCCTTCATAATATTTCTAATGGTTTAGGGGTAATTGCTTTGGCTCGGTTGTTGAACATTGATCTTAAGAATGTTCGTCAGGTCTTTCAAACTTTTGATGGAGTTGGTCGGCGACTAGAGTTTTTAGGTCAGGGAAGGGGAGTCAAGGTTTTTGATGATTATGGCCATCACCCAACCGCAATTAGGGCGACGATTAAAGCCTTAAAACAAAAATATTCACCAATGAGAATCTGGGTGGTTTTTGAACCTCATCAATTCTCTCGGGTTAAACTTTTTCAGAAAGCTTTTATCAAATCTTTAAATCTGGCTGATCGAGTGATTGTTACCAAGATTTTTCCAGGTAGGGAAAAGCCAATCAAAGGCGTCAGTGGCGAATTATTGATTGAAGGGATGAAACCCTCAAAAGCTCGCTATCTTGAAGATTTTGAAAAAATTAGCCAGGTTATTTCTCAAGAGGCTAAAAAGGGAGAGGCGGTTTTGGTTTTTGGGGCGGGCAAGTCATATCAGTTATCCCAGATGATTTTAAAAAAGTTGAAAAATAGATAAATAGATGATTAGAGAAAAAAAGTTGTCACTTTTAAAGAGAGAACTAGGTAAGAGGTTAAGACTTAATGAGCCTCTGGGTAAGCACACCTCTTTCAAAATTGGCGGGCCGGGGGATTTGTTCTATGAAGTAGAGACTGAAGAGGAAATCATTAGGGTAATAGAAATTGTGAGGGAATTGGGAATTCCTTATTTTATCCTGGGAGGCGGCTCAAATCTTCTGGTGAATGATAAAGGCTTTAGGGGAATGGTTATCAAAATAGAGAATAGAAAATGGAGAATAGAGAATGAAAAGGTGATAGCAGGAGCAGGGGCGCCTTTAGCGAGATTGGTCGAAGAAGCCGCTAGCCATTCCCTTTCTGGGCTAGAATTCGCAGTGGGAATTCCGGGAACGATCGGCGGTGCCGTAGTGGGCAATTCGGGATTAACGGATAGAGCCATTGGCGATGTGGTTAAGACTGTTAAGGTTTTAGACAAGAATGGAAGTTTGATTGTTCTTAATAATTCAAAATGCCAATTTGGTTACCGCTCGAGCATCTTTCAGAAGAAATTGGCAACTATTCTTGAAGTGGTTTTAAAATTAAAGAAGAGAAACGAAAAAGAAATAAGAGAGAAAATGCAACAATATTTAGACAAAAGAAAAAATCAACCTAGAGAGACTTCAGCTGGCTCAATCTTTAAAAATCCTTCTGGAGAATCAGCTGGAGAATTAATAGAAAAGGTTGGTTTAAAAGCAGAAAGAATTGGTCAGGCCCAAATTTCTTCTAAACATGCTAACTGGATTATTAACCTAGGCGGAGCTAGTTGTCAGGACGTCTTAAAATTAATAGCCTTGGCAAAGAAAAAAGTTAAAGAGAAATTTGGGATTGAACTTGAGGAAGAGATTGAGATTGTTGGAGAATCTTGATTTAAGATGAGTAAGTTTATTATTGAGGGTGGTCCTGCCTTAAAAGGAACGATTACTTTAGCCGGAGCTAAGAACTCTGGTTTCAAATTGGCGATTGCCGCTCTTCTGGGTGATTCGCCCTCAAAGATAATTGGTTATTCCAAGATTGGTGATATTGAGATTACTCGGGAAATAATTGAGTCTTTAGGGGGTCGAGTTGAGATTGAAGAAGATTTAAAGGTTTTTCCTCAAGGACTTTCTTCTTATCAAGTTCCTGATGGGCTTGGCCGGGTTTCTCGAGCTTGTAGTTTTTTTGTTCCGCCTTTGCTCTATCGGTTTGGCCGGGTGGTTTTTCCTATTCCTGGTGGTGACCGGATTGGACCGCGACCAATTCAATGGCATTTGGCTGGTTTGAAAGCTTTGGGAGCAATTGTTAGGATCAAGAATGGTCTTTATGAGATTAAGGCGCTTAAAGGCTTAAAGGGAAAGCGGTTTAGGTTTAGAAAGAACACTCACACGGGGACAGAAACTTTATTGATGGCCGCGGCTTTTGCTAAGGGAAGAACGGTTTTAGAGAATGCGGCTGAAGAGCCAGAAATAGATGATCTGATTGGTTTTCTTAATCAAATGGGAGCCAGGATAAAAAGAGTTGGCAAGAGAAAAATTGATATTCGGGGAGTTTCTAGTTTTAAAGGAACAACTTTTAAAGTCATGCCTGATAGAAATGAGGCGGTTACTTTTGGCGTGGCCGCCTTAGCGACCATGGGAGACGTTTTTGTTGAAAGGGCAAAACCAGAACATCTTCAGGCTTTTTTAGAAAAGGTCAAGGAGTGTGGGGGAGGCTATCGAGTTTTTCCCAAGGGAATCAGATTTTGGCGAAAGCATGAGCTTAAGGCAATAAAAATAAAAACCCTGCCTCACCCGGGTTTTATGACTGACTGGCAACCTTTGTGGACGGTCTTGATGACTCAGGCTAAAGGTGAGAGCGAAATCATTGAGACGATTCATAATTTCCGTTTTAATTATGTTAAAAATTTAATTTCCATGGGAGCCAAGATTAGGCCTTTTAATCCTCGAGTCAAAAATCCTCAAAGTTTCTATAATTTTCCTCTTGAAGATGACCGAAAGAGCTTCTATCACGGAATAAAAATCAAAGGACCGACTCCTTTAAAAGGAATTAAGGTTTCTATTCCTGATATCCGGGCGGGAGCGACTCTGACTTTGGCGGCTTTGATTGCTAGGGGTAAAAGTACTCTGACTGGTATTGAGCACATTGATCGAGGCTATGAGAATCTTGATGAGCGTTTAAGGAAACTGGGTGCGAAAATTAAAAGAGTAGGTTAAAATATGAGTTGATATGGTAGTCAGCGATGAGAAGGCTGTTCTTCAAGAAATTACCTTTCACTTTTATCGATTGGGTAAAACAGGTGAGGTAATAATTCTTCTTCATGGGTGGGATGCTTCAAAGACAAAGCTCCTTCCTTTGGGAAAATCTCTAAAAAGGGAAGGCTGGCAGGTTTTTATTTTGGATTTACCAGGATTTGGGAAAAGTGGTTTTCCATTAAAAGCCTGGAATCTAGAAAAGTATGTTGAATTTCTTCTAAAGGTTATTAATCGTTATTGGCAAGGCGAAAAAGTTTATCTTTTTGGTCATTCTTTTGGAGGAAGGATTGCCATTAAATTTGCCAATCTTTATCCAGAGAGAGTTAAGGGAATTATTCTTTGTGGCAGTGCGGGAATTTCCCGAGCTAACTTGGTAAAAAGAAAGCTTTTCTTATTTTTGACTAAGATGGGGAAGTCATTGATTGGTGAAAACAAACAACTTGAAAAGTTAGTTTATAAACTGGCAGGGGAAGGTGACTATCAGAAGACTTCAGGCGTAATGCGGGAGACTTTTAAACTCATAATCGATGAAGATTTAGGGCCAATTCTACCAGGACTGAAAATACCTGTTCTCATTCTTTGGGGAAAGAAAGATAGAATGACTAAATACTCTGATGCTCTGGAAATTAAGAAAGCAGTCAAGCAGTCAAAATTAATTTCCTTTGCTGGCTCAGGCCACCAACTTCCTTATAAGAAACCTGAATTGTTAGTTAAGAAGATAAAAGAATGGAGCCAATAAGTTTATTATCTATATTAGCTGTTGTTTTTCTTCTAAGCTGGATTATCCGGTCTCTGGGAAGTCTCTTTTATAATCTCTATTTTTGGCAGTTAAAAGAGTATCGGCTTGACCGAATGAGAGCCCATTTGGGGCTTTTGCAAGCTAGGCAGTGGTTAATCAATCCTTCGACGATTACTAGACTAATTCTTCTTTTTATCTCTCCCCTACTGGTCGAGCAGGGAAGAGAGGGGTTAATTTTTTCTTTCTTTGTTTTTGGCCTATTTATTTATGAAGGATTCTTAATTTTTAAAGATCTAATTACTCGTCAGCTCAGACGGCCAAAATTTACTCCTAAAGTTGTTCTTATTCTTGGGGGAGTAGTTTTTCTCCAGTTGATAACCTTGATTTTTTTCTTTGTCACTCCCCTTTCTCCTGGAAGATTTTCTTTAATTTTGCTTAGTTTGACAGTTGTTCTTCCAGTCATGGTCGCCGGAGTTATCGCTGTTTTTGTGCCTCTTTCCATCTTAGCCAAAAAACGGATTATCAATGTAGCCAAGCAAAAGGTTAATAATCAGCCTAAGCTGGTTGTCATTGGCATCACTGGCAGTTATGGCAAGACCAGCACCAAAGGATTTCTGACGACCATTCTTTCGGAAAAATTCTCGGTTCTCTCAACCACTGAACATCAAAATACAGACATTGGCGTGGCCAAGGGCATCCTTGCCAATCTTAAGAAAAGCCACCAAGTCTTTATTGTTGAAATGGGTGCTTATAAAAAAGGAGAAATTGCTGCGATTTGCAAGATTGTTAAACCCCAGATAGGCGTGATTACTGGAATCAATCAGCAACATTTAGCCCTCTTTGGCTCAATGGGAGACCTCCTTAACTCAAAATACGAATTAATTGAAGCTCTTCCTGAAGATGGTTTGGCGATTTTTAATGGTGACAATTCATATTGTCTTGATTTTTATAAAAAGACAAAAATCAAGAAGATGCTTTATTCGCAGAAGAAAAAAGGAGATGTTAGAGCCGAGAAGATCTCGGTGGGAAAGGATAACCTCCAGTTTGAAGTGAGGACTAAAGAGGATTTAGAGATTTTTAAAGTTCCCCTTGTTGGCCAATATAATGTTAGTAATATCTTGGCCGCTACTAGTGTTGCTCTTTATTTGGGAATGAGTCTAAAACAAGTTGCTAAGGCCGTAAACAAACTTAAACCAATTAATCAAACAATGATTGTTTCGTCAGGACCTCATGGTTCGACTTTAATTGACGATACCTATAATGCTAATCCCGATGGAGTGATGGCTGCTCTTGAACATCTTAAGCTTTTTTCTGGGAAAAAGTATTTGATTATGCAACCAATGATTGAACTAGGCCAAGCTAGTCAGGCAGCCCACCGCCGAGTTGGAAAAAGAGCGGTTAAGATTTGTGACCAGATTATTTTGACTAACAAAAACTTTCTATCTAATTTTTATGAAGAGGTTAGGGAAAAAGAAAAGAAAAAGATTATCATTGAAGGAGATCCGAAGGTGGTAATTCCCAAGTTAAAAAAGATACTTAGAAAGGATGATGTTCTTCTTTTTGAAGGTAAAGAGGCAGAAAAATTTTTGGTGAGGTTAAAGACTTAAGAGATGAAATTGAGACCAATCGCTATTTCCCTTTCTCCCAACACTTTTTCCCAAGATGTCCTTCTTGCCTTAAGATTGCTATTTTCTCCTTGGCAGTGGTTAAGGGGTAAGGCAATAAAAGAACTTGAGGAAAGGTTTAAGGATTATTTTAAAGTTAAGTATGCGGTTAGTTTTAATAGTGGCCGGTCAGCCGAATACGCTATTTTGAAAGCAACGGGCATTAAAAAGGGAGACGAGGTTTTAGTTCAAGGTTTTACTTGTGTTGTTGTTCCGAATTCTGTTATCTGGTTGGGAGCAAAACCTGTTTATGTTGATTTTGAAAAAGAAAGTTTGAATATGGACCCAGATGATTTAGAAAAGAAGATTAGTTTAAAATCTAAAGCAATTATTGTCCAGCATACTTTTGGAAAGCCGGCCAAAATTGAGGTAATTAAAAGAATCGCCCAAAAGCATAAATTATTAATTATTGAAGACTGTGCTCATTCACTTGGAGCTAAATATAAAAACCGAAAATTGGGAACTTTTGGAGAGGCTGCTTTTTTTAGTTTTGGGAGGGACAAGGTGATTTCCTCTGTTTTTGGCGGAATGGCGATTACCAATAATCCTAAGATTGGGAGAAAACTTTCATCTAACCAGCAAAGACTTCGATACCCGTCTTATTTCTGGGTTTTTCAACAGCTTCTTCATCCAATTGTTTTTGTCCTAGTCTTAAAACTTTATAATTTCCTGAATTTAGGAAAGATTATCTTAATCGGTTTTCAAAAACTGGGGTTACTTTCATTTCCGGTTAGCAAGGATGAGGCAGTAACCAAACAGCCTCAGGAGTTTCCAACTAGATTGCCTAATGCTCAAGCAACTTTGGCTTTATCTCAGTTTAAAAGATTAAAGAAGTTTAATCAACAAAGAGAGAGAATCAGTCGGTTATACAGACAGAAGTTAAAATTAAAACAACTAACTCATTTATCGCCCATTAGGGGAGAAATTTATATGCGTTACCCAGTCTTGGTCCAAAGAGCTCATGAGCTAATAGACCATGCTCAGAAAAAAGGGATTCTTTTAGGCGACTGGTACCAGAATATTGTTGATCCCAAAGGCGTTGATTTCAGTAAAGCAGGTTATTCTTTGGGTAGTTGTCCGAATGGTGAAAAAATTGCCCAGAGGGTGGTTAATTTACCAACATACCCCAGAATGAGATTAAGAGAAGCTAAAGAGGTTGTTCAATTAATTAAAGGGTTTTTTAAAAAGGAAAATGGCTAAAAAATTAGGGATAAAAGAGATTGATAGTAAAAAAGAATGGGAGAGATTTGTTTCTAATTATCCGCCTCTTTCTTTTCTTCAGTCATGGAATTGGGGAGAGGTTAATAAATTAATGGGTGAAAAAATCTTTCGTTTGGGTTTGTATGAAGGTAATAAACTGACTGGAGTTTGTTTGGCAATAATGACAAAGGCTAAAAGAGGTTCTCATTTGCTCGTGCCAGGTGGTCCTTTGATTGATTATAAAAAGAAGACTCAGATTAAGACTGTTTTCAATTATCTTAAAGATCTAGGTAAAAGAGAAGGGGCTTGGTTTATTCGAGTTCGGCCTCAGCTTTTAGACTCACCTGAGAATCAAAAGATATTTAAATCGTCTGGTTTTATTCCGGCGCCAATCCATCTTCATGCGGAGACGACCTGGGAACTTGAGATTGATCGACCTGAAGAAGAGATTTTAATGGAGATGCGGAAGACGACTCGCTATTTAGTCCGTCGAGGTGAAAAATTAGGTCTTGTTTGCAGACAATCTAAAGAAACCAGAGATGTAAAGATTTTATTTAAACTTCAGCAGGAAACAGTCAAGAGACATGGGTTTGTTGGTTTTCCCCTGAAGATGTTTAAAGCTCATTTAGAAAGTTTTGGGGAAGATAATCAGGCTTCTTTGTTTTTAGTTGAATACCAAAAGAAAGTTCTGGCAGCCGCAATTTTTATTTTCTATCATCAAATTGCCTACTATCATTACAGTGCTTCATCTTCAGATTTTCCTAAGATTCCTGCCTCTTATTTCCTCATCTGGCAGGCAATTAAAGAGGCGAAGAAACGCGATTGTCGGATTTTTAATTTTTGGGGAATTGCTCCTACCGAAAATTCTTCCCATCCCTGGGTAGGTTTGACTCTTTTCAAAAAGGGTTTTGGTGGAGAGAGAGTTGATTATTTACACGCTCAAGATTATCCTTTAAGAATTTATTATTGGTTGACACGCGGGTTTGAGACTGTCAGGCGAATTAGACGGAAGCTTTAGAATAAAGTATAATTTCAATATGGCTTTGTCGTTAGGATTATTAATCTTCTCTTTTATTATTACCAGTCTTCTGGTTATTCCTTTTATTGACTTTCTTTATAAGCTTAAATTCCAAAGAAAAAAACAAGAGACTAAAGATGCCTTGGGTAGGCGAACGCCGATTTTTGATCGTTTTCATCGGGCTAAGGCAGGAACGCCGATTGGTGGGGGATTATTAGTTATTTTAGTCGTCAGCTTTCTTTATGCGATTCTTTTCCCTATAATTTCTTTTTTTGGACTTTATATTTCTTCTTGTTTTCCGATTAAAGAAGAATTGAACATTCTCTTTTTTACCTTTCTTTCCTTTGGGATGTTGGGACTTTATGATGATTTGATGAAATTTTTTGGCTTGGCTAAGAAAGGAGTTTTTGGTTTAAGAATGCGTCATAAGTTTGCTATTCAGTGGGCCTTGGCTTTAATAATTGCTTCAATGCTCTTTATTAATCTTAAAATCAATTTTGTTCATATCCCTTTCATTGGTGTCTTCTTTTTAGGACCGCTTTATGTTCCTTTTGCCGCTACCGTGATTGTTGCTTTTACTAATGCTTTTAATATTACTGATGGTCTTGATGGCTTGGCTAGTGGCCTTTTGATGATTTGTCTTTTTGCTTTTTGGGTGCTTTCGGTTGCTTCTTTAGATACAGTTTTAACCATTTTTCTGGCTCTCTGGCTAGGCTCCTTAATTGCTTTTCTTTACTTCAATGTTTATCCAGCCAGAATTTTTCTTGGTGATGTTGGTGCTTTGTCTTTTGGGGCCACTTTGGCCGTGGTTGGTCTTTTGATTGGGAAAATCATGGCCATTGCCGTGATTGGTGGTTTGTTTGTTCTTGAAGTGGTTTCTAGCTTAGTTCAATTAGCCTCAAAAAGATTTTTTGGTAAAAAGATTTTTGCTGTCGCCCCTCTTCATCTTTGGTTACAAAACATTGGTTGGGAAGA
>JABAOH010003419.1_pt1 | contig 12622 bp, 16 predicted proteins | sample 7062181 | NCBI WGS metagenome assembly JABAOH01 (sample SAMN14538630, study PRJNA623070) | marine sediment metagenome | biome: marine biome [ENVO:00000428]; feature: marine pelagic biome [ENVO:01000023]; material: deep marine sediment [ENVO:00002113]; isolation source: pool of 5 deep marine... | reverse complement strand
GGCGCGCGCTCTCTTCTTGACTATGCCGAAACTACGGATTGATAAAGATCGATTATTTTACCTATGTTTCTTTCAAAAGTGAACTGAAGCCTCTTTCTCAAAACGTTTTCACGTACCTTTTTCAATAGGTTCTTGTCAGACAATTTGTCTGGCAGCATTTCTACGTCTGCAATGACTATGCCAACCCCATGTTTTTCGATAAAAACCTTCTGAGCCTTATGAGGAAAGGATATTGTGGGTAAGCCGCATGCAAGGTATTCCATTGTTTTGTTTGGCAATGCAACGTCCATGTGTGGTTTGTTTTTCGCATCGTTAAATCCTGCCCAACCAAAGTTATAGCGCGTTATCTCCTCAAACAATTTCCTTGGGTCTAAATGACCGTGGTAATGAATGAAACTATTTTTTTCAGCCAGCATCTTGTAGTCCAAGTTTGCGTTTGCAGCGTAGATATGAACGTGCAGTTGATGATTTGCAATACCCTCAAATATTTCTCTTAGATCGTAGTGGTCACCATCAAAACTTGCTAGAGTGCCTTCATAAACAATGTGTACTTGACCATCCCTCTTTGACAGTTTCTCCTGGAAAGAGCCGGGTAACATTTGCATTGAAGCATAGTTGTAGAACACTAGATCCATCTTCGATCCATACTTTTTCTGGACGTACTCACACAACTCATCGGAAACGTGTATTCTAGCGTCGCATTGCTCGTTTGCAACCCTCTCATTCATCAACTGCTTCTTTACATCATTGCCTGAATAAGCACCTGGAGAGTATGGTGTTTTTCGGAGGGAGATGGCATCCTGATTCTCGTGTATAATTGGTACGTCATCCACGGCTCTTATCGCTGAAACAGTTAGATAGTCGGGGGCGTTTTGGCTGTGTATGAGGTCGATGTGATACCTATCCGTTGCGCTCCTGATATCTTTCTCCAAGTTCTCTGGGTCTAGCTTAACGAACCTCTTGAAGTATTCATCACCGTATCCATAGTATCCAGTTAAGGTCTTGCACGTGTAGCCGTGGATGATGTCGACATCAAATCCTACGCTTTCAAAAGCCAGTGCGTACTTCAAACTTCGTATGCCGGGCTGAGGGCGGAGGAATAAAACGTTCATCAATCATCCCTGCTGAGTTCGATTGTCCTTTGTTTTGAGGCGGATTTTAGAGCGGCTTCGGCTATATGGAGAGCCCTTAAGCCGTCGACACCCGTGACTATCGGTTCTTTGTCGTCGGATATGCAGCGTGCAAAGTGTGTCAGCTCCAGCCTGAGAGGTTCCTCGTAATGGTTCCGCATTTGGGTTTCCTCTCCGGTATCAAGGGTTATTTCATGGGTGAGGTAGTTGAGGGACATGGTGGCTTCGCTTCCCGTCGCTCTCAACCTTCGAACCTTGCGGGGGGTCAGCCAGTTCGCTTCGATAAAGGCTGTTTTTTCATCTTCAAAAGTGAGAATCATCTGGGCGTAGTCTTTGATTTTTCTATGGTTCAGGTTGCCCGCGTTTGCGTAGACAGCTACCGGGTCTTCGGCAAAGATATGTCTCATGACATCTATGTCATGGATGGCTATGTCCTTCACGACTCCCACATCTCTCCTTCTCTCCGGCCGCTTCGAAAGCCTCCTCGCCGTGGCGGAGACGAGTGTTCCAATCTTTCCATTATTGATAGCTTCTTTGAATCGTTGAACTCCATTGAATCTCTCGATGAAGCCCACCATTAGGCGGAGATCGCTTCGGTTGGCCAAATCAGCGATTTTCTCTGCCTGTTGGACGTTGCTCGCCATAGGTTTTTCCACCAACACGTGCTTTCCCGCCTCCAACGCCCTGAGGGATTCTTCAGCCAGTTTAGTTGACCAGACGCATATGCTCACGGCCTCCACATCTTCTCTCTTCAAAAGTCTCCCGCTGTCCGTGTATCCCTTCACGCCGAACTTCTCAGCGACAGGTTGAACTCTCTCAAGATTCAAGTCGCAAACAGCTACAAGCTCCGTTTCAGGCAACTCATTGTAGACCCTAACGTGGTTTTGGCCCCATGAGCCTGTTCCCACCACAGCAACTCCTAGCTTCCTCATTTCTGATCGTCTCTTCCTTTAACATTATGCCTTTCAAAGCGAAGCGTAACTATGTCTAATCGGTTATACTTATATCCCCGATAATAGGTCTATTTCTCTCACCGATAAGACAAAGCTAATATGTCCCGTGCAAATATAAACCTTGTGAAACGTCTCTTATAGTGGCGACTAAAGTGGCTAGGAAGGTTGTTAGGGTAATTTACGAGCCCAAAATCATCAGGGTGATGGCGGATCCCGTGCGTAGAGAGATATTGCGTCAACTGAGGCATGAGCCACAAACTCAAACCCAACTCGCTAGAAAGCTGAATCTCGCCAAACCATCGATGAAGCATCATCTTCAGATGTTGCGCAAAGCGAGGCTTATCAGAGTTGCGTGTACCAAGGCGGAATCCCACGGAATACTCCAAAGGTTCTATGAACCAACCTCAAACCTGTTCATAGAAGACTTTGAGAAAACGCCTCCTCATCTACAAAAATACTTTCTTCAGTTCCACATAGAACGGTTGCGTGGCATGCTGAGCGTTTTCCAGCTTATCAAGAAGAAGCGGGGGGAACTCATCAAAGTAACCTCCGATGAGCTTAAAGAGTTGGCGCAGGAAATTGCGAGGCAAATGGCCAAAGTTGGAAAAAGATACGAAAAAACGGGACCAACCATAAACAGGGAAACGCTACTCATAACAATCTACAGCGAAGCACTGAAAGAGGTTATGGTCGAAAGCAAATGGAAGGACTTTTTTGATCGCTTTCGCGACTGAGAATACGACCCTAATCAATTAACGGCGGTATATGTAAGTGAATAAAATTGTTTGGGCTACGACCATAATCGTGATCATTGTAGCTATGGGGGCAATCACCTATTTCGCAGCGCAATGGAACGTTCTCCAAGAGCTAAAGATTTTAGATTTTGTCACCTCAGAAAACATGATTCTGGCTTTGAAGGTGGTCATCGTTTTTGTCGCAGCGATCGTCGCCGATCGAGTGGTTGGAAGAGCGATCAAGCGGTATACTAAAAGAATTGGATTAGTGAAGCACATAGAAAACATATTCAAAGTGATGGCGCGAATCGTCATCTTTGCCGCAGCAATAACCATCATCCTCCCAATATTCAAGATAGACACCGGCGTTATTTTGAGCCTCTCCGCCCTAAGTGGCGCCGCCATAGGTTTCGCCGCCACACAGACCGTTGGAAATTTCCTAGCTGGGCTGTACATCATGATATCCAGACCCTTCACAGTATCGGACTACGTGAAGATAGGGGACGTGGAAGGCCAAGTTAGGGAGATAACGGTTAATTACACAAAGATCTACATGCCTACCCACAATCTCATTGAAATCCCCAACAGACAAGTCCTAGACAGCCGAATCTTGAACTACTCGAAAAAGGATATAGTTGACTATACGTTCAGGGTTGGTTTCCCACCCACTCTCCCAGGAGACATTACAAATACGGAGTTGATGCAGGATTGCATTGCTCCGGTTATCAACTCCTTCTACGAAAGACAGAAGAAAATGTTTGTGAAGAAGCCTGAGCTTACCATTGCCACAGACTACATGGGTTACATGGGGAGTGTCGGACTGGACAGGCTTCAGAGAACCTTTGCTGTGAGGGTTTTCTTTAAAGAGAAGGACGTTGAAGCCTTCTATGACTTACAACCCCAGCTTCTACACGGAATAATCAAGAAGTGGGACGAATATAGTAAAAAAGTCAACAAAGACGTGTAGTTTAGGGAGCCTTAACTTCCTGACCGTTTCTTTCCAGGCTTCCGCGCCTGAGCTGGGACAATTCTCCAAGGTCACTCCTTCTTCGCCAACATTCTGAGGACCACGTTATTGCCTTTACGAATTTCTTTTTCTTCCCTCGAAAGATGCTAGTGTACTTCTTGATTATCTCTACCAGCTCTTTATTCTTTGGGCTGGCGATTGCCCCCACCATTCTGCTGTCTGGCATGTTTTTAGGCTGAATCTCTCCAGCCTCTTTTATGAATTCGTAGGTTTTCCTTTCTATTTCAGTTGAATCTTTAAGGTTCAAGCTCTGCACCTGCCCACAAACGCACGCTCTGACATTTCACAACATCAAATGTTCGAGGCCGAAGGCGCAAGAACATGCAAATTTTGCAATCGCTGAAATTCGCCTCTATATATCCTTTACCAATAATTATTAAAAACATTAAAGAGCGCATTTTTGGCACGTCTCTCATGAAGTGGCTGCTTACACCCTTTTATCTACCAAGGTATTTGTTCTCAACTTTTTTTGGCACTTAAGGATCAAAAAATTGACATTCTTGCTGAAAGGATACGAGACTAATGTATGTCTTGATGTTTTGAGCATATTAAATGCAGTAATGAGAGATTATTACTCAATATTAGTTTGTCAAGAAGACCATCGACAATTTCATCAGTATGGCTTTTGAAGATGTGGGACCGGGTATCTGCTAAAATAGGATCTATCCTGAGAGGGGAAAATGACCCTAAGGAGGATGGATTTGAAGCCAGAATGGGAAACACGAATCTGCGTTCCTTTAAGGTAGACTATAGTGTGGCATCTTCAGATGCCAAACTCGCGCAGGATAGCCTCAGGCTGATGAGGGTGGAAAGGGATATTCTCAGTCACGCCATCCATCGCCTTTACGAGGCCGAGGCTGACGGTGAGATAAGCAAAGGTGAACTCGAAAGCCTGATGAACAATTACAAGGAACACATGGCTCAAGTCAAGAACACTATTCAACACGATCAATCCGTGGTGGCACTATATGACCTAGAACGTATACAAACTGACCTCATGGCGATATTCAACAAGCATCTTGACGATCTAAACAAGAAAACAGAGGAGCTGAAAGCCCGCCTTAGCATAGAACCCGCTCCTAAAATTCTAGCCAAAAAGAAAAAGGAGAAAAGACGGAAAAGAAGAAAGAAGAAGCGTTCTTCAGCAACTGAAAAGAGCGAAGTTGACAAGAGAATCGAGAAAATACGAGCAGAGATAGACAAAACCTTGGAAAAGTTAGGGAGGATAGAGGCAAACACTTAAGACTTTTGCACTCGGACCCTAACTCTTTTTATCTCCCATCGATTCAACTGCGCGCGCGCGATGGCAACATCTACGATTGCTGTCCAACTGATAAACAGGTCTAAGAAGCTTTCAAATACATTGACGTGCGTGAATTAGAATTCGATTTCTCTCTCGTTTTTCAAGGTAACAAACCATCCACCCAAAACGCGGTTGTGATGGTCGATGATTTGTTTTGCCGTGAAATGCGGAGAATCCCAAGTACTGTTCGCATCCTTAACTAAGGTGACGTCGTAGCCGAAGCTAGATGCACGGCGGCAGGTGGTATCTATACAATACTCTGTTTGCAGGCCTGCGATGACCAGTTTCCTGGTTCCTCTAGATTCCAGTTTGCGGTGCAGGTTGGTTTGGTGAAAGGCGTCCGGCGTCTTCTTTTGAATGACTATGTCTCCTTCAACTGGTGCCATGGAGGGATGGATTTCCCATCCTGGAGTGCCGTATTCATCAGGATCGCCGCTACCGCCATTATTTTGGATGTAGACGATTGGTGTCTGTGTAGAGCGGGCTTTAGCGATTAGGCTCTTGATTTTTTCGAGGAGTTCATCCCCTTTGTATATGGGGTTAGGTTCTGAGAAATTCCCTAGTTGCATATCGATAATTAACAACGCGGTGCCGTTCATGTTCTTTCGCGTCTCTGATTTTGAAACCTGTTTTCAACTTTTCACGGTCGACCATTCCCGCTATTTAACTGACTTTAGCTTTTGCCCGCAACTCCGAGTTCTGTATGTGTTAGAAGCCTCAAAGCTTCTTCTTCGGTCATCTGAGGATTTTGTGCCCGCACCTGTTTTATCTTTGTCTCAAGTTCTTCTATTCCCAGCGACCGCACAAACTCTTTGATGACCGCAAGTTTGCTGAGTTTTGTCCTGCCAAAATCACACAGCAGATACTTCTGTTCAACTTCATTGACATCGTATTTCACGATGGCTAGAGGGCGCCCCATCAAGAATTGTTTTGTATCCTGGTCGATCGGTGAAATCTCTAATTCAGCTTCGAATGCCTTTCTCAGACAATTAGGCCACACCCTTTCTTTTCTCAACCCTGCCTTCTCGGCTGAGTTTTTGATGATACGCCAAATGCTTGAGATCGCCATTCTGCCTCCGAAAGGTACGTTTCTGCCTTCAGATACAAACAGTGGGCTATTTGGCGTCAACCCTTTCACTTTCTTGCCTTGTTCTCTCCTTCTTTTGATTCTTCTCTTTCTTTCGTTCAGATAGGAGTTCAAGGCTTCACACGCCTCGACTCCGAAGAAGGTGTAATAGGCGTCAGGAGAAGGTTTTTCGCTAATTTCTGAGGTGACATTAACTCGAAGGGGGATCTTGTTCTTTTCGATTTGTTCTCTAATGTGCCCGTAGTTGAGATTTCTTAGGGCTGTGATTCCAAGTCCACTCTGATACATGCATAGGATTATGGCTCGGTCTCTGAGTGAGCGAGTGTAGTCCGCCATAACGTAAACTTGTTCTTTGGAGGGAATTGTCTCAGTCTTTTTCGGAATTTTGGTAATAGGGTCCAAGAGCAAAGAGACGCCGTTTGCTTTTAGAAACGATGTTAAGCAAGCTCTCGCGTACCTTGCACTTTCGCGTTTCCCTGAATTTAGCAGTTCATTCACAAACTTTTGTGCAACTTCTCGAACCTCCAGACTTGCATGGACCAACTCTTTTGTTTGTTCTGCTTGGTGATCTCCGAGTGCTGAGGCAACTAATTCGCTTGGACTCTTGCTGGTATATTCACTAAACTTGTGCAGAGTCCTAAGGAACCCAGGCATGGTCGCTCTCCACCCTGGCTTCTCTTTCAACTTCGATATCCATTTTTGAATACTATCATCTTCTAGCATGGGCTCAAAAACCTTTGGAGCACTAACGAAATAGCCTCGATCACTTCTCTTCCGCCAGTCTTTTTCCATCTTCATATCCATGAGTAAACGCCTCCTCGACGTGAATATAAGTTTTTTTCGATATCAATAAAAATCAATATTTCACGTTCAAAAACAACTGGGCAAAAGATTAACTTCTAGAAAGTAGGTTAGAAACTGTCTCGAAACCACATTTCGTGCAGAATTCAAATCCGATCTTAGTCTCCTACTCTTCTAGAGGCTGATGACGATCAACAGCTTTTCCATCATCTCTTTATATCTGTTTCTCACGGTAACCTCCGTTATGTCCATGACTTCAGCGACCTCTCTCTGGGTACTGCGCTCCCCAGCGACCGTAGAAGCTATGTAACTGGCTGCAGCCGCAACGCCTTTAGGCCCTCTGCCCGAGGTTAGTTTCAGCTTCTCAGCTCCTTTAAGAATCTTGTGGGCAGCCTCCTCCGCCTTTCCATGTAGGGCGAGTGTGCTACATAATCTTGTTATATGCTGACCGGGCTTCACAGGTGGCACAAAGTAATCCAATTCTTTGACCAAGATTCGATAATTGCACGCAACCTCTTTTTTGTTAATACCCGAAGCTTGGGATAGCTCCATAAGGGTTCTCACGAGTCCACATTGCCGACAAGCCAAGTATGTGGCCGCGACAACCATACCCTGGATGGACCTACCATGAATCAGCCGTTTGTTGACTGCTTTTCTGTATATGACGGACGCTGTCTCCAGGATGTTCTTCGGCAGGTTAAGAGAGGCAGCCATCCTATGCATCTCAGACAAAGCGGAGGCGAGGGTTCTCTCCGTGGAGCTGGAGACACGGCTTCGTCTCTGCCATCTACGGAGGCGATGCAGCTGCGCCTTTTTTTCAGGAGGAAAACCACGTATGTCTCGCCAATCTATCTCTGTAGAAAGCCCCTTGTCGTGTATTGTAAACGTGTGAGGAGCTCCAACACGAATCCTTTTTGTCTTCTGTTCGGGGGTGAAGGCTCGCCATTCAGGTCCTCTATCGGCTAGCCTCGTCTCGACGACAAAACCACAGTTTGTGCATGCAACTTCTCCGCTCTCCTGGTCACGCATGAATAGTGAAGCCCTGCATTCGGGGCACACTTCAACTGAGAGAGGTCTTTGACTGCCTCTTTGCATATTCATCTAGCCTTTTCGATCATATTTTGCGTTCTTTTTGACTCTCATGATGCGCGCGCGCATGGCACCATCTTTCCACATTGGATACGCTGCACTACCTTGCTCTGCCCGACTGCCCCTTCTTGCGAGTTATCCTAAAACTCAAATTCGTCATCCTTCCTCTCTTCTTTGTCTTTGATCATTTGTTTGGAAATATCCTCCACCATGTACACACATCAGACAACTTCGTAGTCAACTGATTCTAGTTTATTTCCAATGTTTGTTGCACCTGTCAGCCAAGAGTGACGTATCTGTAGGAAATGTATTTTCCTGCTGTCGGGCTGTTTCCGGTAATCTTTAGAACATCTCCTGGTTTCGCCCCGATTGCAATTACCGCGATATCTGAGGCTTTGATTCGAGGTAACTGATACGGTTTCACTCGGTGTCTCTCCAATAGATCCTTTGCCTCTTCCGGTGAAAGGATTTCATGTTTCGGCACCAATTCATGCTTAAAGATGTTGAAGGAGGGAAACGTCTTAGGTATCAGTTCTATCCCGTGTTTCCTTGAATTTCTCTTGGCGGCGAAAGTGTATTTGCAGTTAGCCAAGATAATTGCTCTCTCAGCCTCAGTCACTTTCATGGCTTTCTCCAGTTTGTTGACATAAGCTACTCCAACCACTCTTTTGCCTACTATGCACCAGATGAGTACACGTTTTCTCTCCTTGGGAATCCTGGCTAAAAAGCTGATGATGTCGTTTTGCTCCTCGCGTTTTATCAGCTTGTAGCGCCTAAGTTTCAAAAGGATCTGAGTCTTTCTTTCCTCTATTGTCCCAGTTTTCAAAATGTAACTTCATCCCAAGAAATCCTATCTCTTTTGAAATCTCTTAAGGGAGTCTTACATCTCGTACCGGCTAGAATCTTGAATCCATAATCATGAAAGAGGGCTGAGTTTCTACACATAGTACAGCTTAACACTCCGGCTGTCATCTTCTTCGCCTGCTTCGATACCTGCGTTGGCCGGGTTTATATTGACCTCCTTGAGCTCCTTCTCGGTGAGCGTTTCTTTCCAGGATGATGCGGCTGTTATGTTTCCTCCTGTTTTCAACCCTTGGATTGAACCTAGGCTTTGACTTGTCTTTCTTTGAGCCACTAATCGATCTGACTTTTCCTGCCTTCGAAAGCGCTCCGTGTGTCGGCACATTTTCACCTCACAACTTTGCCTCTTATCTGTGACGACGCAATATAAAGATTACTAATTTTCATTATGATCGAAAAAAACGCTTATATTGCAAAATACAATAACTGCTATTGATGTGACGAAGATGCGTCATAGGACCCTCATTTTCAGAAAGCCGCCTAGAACTGTGATCGTCCCAAAGAGTTATGTGATCATCACTGAAGGAGGCATAGTATTTGTTATGGAAAGATACTATGGTTCAGTTGCACTAGATCCTAGAGAAATTAAAATATACGAATTTCTCATTCGCCTGCTCTCCTTCGACGGAATATTGCCTCTGGCCTTGATAAAAAGGTGGCGAGAAAGTGAGATTCTCAAAAAAGCATTGGAGAACCATTATGTAACTGTCAGTGCCTTTGCACGAAAATTGCCAAAGAAGAAGGTTCAAGAGGTAGTTAAAGAAATTTGGGGAAAAATCCCCAAGGGAATCTATGTTTAACCATTTGCCGGTGTGAGAATATGCCGATCTCAGAAAAAATGTACGTTTGGGGAAATAGAGCAAAAAACGTTTCAAAAGAACCAGGAGTTTACGCTGCGCGCGCGCTTGATTATACTCGCTCTTCCTTTGAAAACTTTGGGAAACAGTTAACTATCCTTCGCCTCGTAGTCAACTCGCGCGCGTATGCTGTGGTATCTCCTTGTGCTTTTTCTCGCAGAAGGCGATGTGTTTAGACCATTTCGCGAGTGTCTTGTCTGAGTTTTCGTTGAACACCTGTCCGCAAAATCGGCAGCGCACGTAGCTGAGGTTTCTATTATTTCGGTTCCTCGTCATCTTCAAGCTCACCTTGTCTAGGGTTTGCTGAGTCACGTAGTGGTGCGTTATTTTCTTCCGCCCAGCAACCGCTGGAATTTTTTCAGTTATTCTTCTGCTTCTACTGGACTTTTACCCTTCAGGTTTTCTTCTAGTGTAAAAAGTTTTGCCAAATCTCTTTCCAAAAGGCTTGCCCAACCATGTTCAAAGTGAAAACCGGCGTCGTCACTGATCAGTCTGATGTTGCAGGAGTAGTTACCATCAGAGTATCCTGTGCAATCAGATTCCTTTTTCGGAACGTGGCCACACTTGGATTTACACAACTCGCTTATGTAATCATTTATCACTAGGTAGAGCCTCTCTGGTTTGAAACGTGGACTTCCATCTGAGACCGCCTCGATGTCTTTACGACTCATTTCGCTTCTTGCAGCCTCTGTGAACTGCTTGCTGATGAGAATGCCCCTGTCATAATGCCGTTTGCCTAAAGTTTGAATCATCTCTCTGACAGTCTCCACGCCAACGTACCCAGATTTCGCTTCGGGTTCTGTTATGATGCGCATCAGTATTCGATCGTCTGACTTCGGCGGCGAAACGGTAAAATCTATTCTTTTTTCTTTTCTCCTAGTCTTTTTCATTTGGTAGTCTCTGACTGCCGAAATCAACATAGCCTTGTCAACGAGCCCTTCATACTTTGTTGCATCACTCATTTAACGTCTGTACCTCCTAGAGCTATTACCAATCCCGTTTTTCATACATGATCTTTTGGTTCATATATGGCGGACGCCCATATAAAAATTACTAGTTTTCATTGGAATGGAAAAAAATAAATTGCGCTACAAGTTTAACATGCGTTTGCAAGCTTAAGGTTAACCTTGTCAGAATATCTGAGAAGTATCAATGGATCATAAGGATAGCGAGCATATACGTTGCGCCCACGGTTAGTGTGTTGAAAGATCTAGTTAGCAACCAAAATTCTCGAAAGGTTTTCTGAATTTTCATACACTGATGAAAAGATCCAAATGAATCTGTTACGCAAAATAGGTTTGAATTCATGGGAACATTTCAAAGAAGGGAGAAAAAAGTATCAAGAGTATCGTATGTGTTACAGATGTGGGAAAAAAGAGAAGCTAAGAACGCGCGCAAATAGGCGAAAATTGGACATCATAGATGTACATATCAGCCGGATATATGTCTGAACCCGAACGTTTCCAATGGAATCAATTCTGATTTTAGGCTTCCGTCTCCGGGCGGGTTTTGAAACCGAGTTTCAGTAGAGAGGGGTCTTGAATCTCCTTTGAACATAACGGTTTACCTTTTTTAGAAATTTTTCTTTGGTCATGTTTCTTGACAGTGTCCATGCCCATTTGTCGCGCCCAGTAGTTGTCTGACCAAATGGAAAAAACTCCTTTTCAAAGATATGTATGTTACGCACACAAACAGTAAAGCATTGACAGAGCCTGTCAATTTCGCTTTCTTGAATAATACCGCGCCTCACAGCTTCTCTTGCAATGGCTGTGAAAGGACGATACTTCTCCTTGAGAAAGTCTATCATATCTGCTATTTTTACAAATTCTTTGATCTCCCTCTTGGCTGGTTTATGCATTGGATGTTGCTCTCAATATTCATCTATTGCAGGATGTGTGGGGCGATGAAAGGGGAACAGAAAAAGTTGGTATGCGCGCACGAGTATTTCTAGTTCCGTGTTAGCGTGATTTCGATTGTTGAGATGTTTCTTGTTCCGCCTTCTTCTTGCTGGATTTCTTCTGTTCCTATGGTTATCTCACCTACGTTCAGATCTTTCATGAACCGATTGTTGACTATTTCAGCAGTATCTACAGCCGTTGTTATTGCTCGTCCCCTCGCCTTTAAGGTAACTTCCTTGGCGTCAGATGAATTGAAACTTGTGATCACTGCTAACACATAGCTCATGGTAGGTTTTCTTCCGATATATACAGTGTTTGACTCTTTGGACATGCATGCACCTCCTTTCCCAGCTGATTTTCTTGATAGAGTCTTTGAATTCGGGACGCTATTTCGGTCAGGCCTGCACCAACTCTCCAGTCGCGAACCTGCTTCCAACTCTGGTCACTTTGAACTTCACGTGTTCCCCTTGCCTAGTGTCTGGCACAAATATCACGAAGCCTTCTATTCTTGCGATACCGTCGCCTCTTCTACTTATATCCTCAATTTCAGCCTCGTATTCCTTGTCAACTTCGACTGGTTTCTTCACGTTGAATCTAGGTCCGCTGCTTCCGAATATGTTTCGTCTACTGTACGAATATGACATTCTATCACCTCGCTTGTTTTGTCAGCTAGCATTGCTCTGAAAAAAGCAAAACCGTCTGTAACCGTCCTACCTTCTTCGGAAAGCGCCTAACTGCTTAGCCCATGTTACACCAGCTCTCTTTATTAACCTTTGTAATCAGGTGCATTCGTATTGAAAGAAAGAGTAAATTCATGAAAAATCGAACAAAAGGTGTCAATTTCGTTCGTGTTGAGCCTCAATAAACCTTTATAAGACATGG
>JABAOH010003842.1_pt1 | contig 12623 bp, 10 predicted proteins | sample 7062181 | NCBI WGS metagenome assembly JABAOH01 (sample SAMN14538630, study PRJNA623070) | marine sediment metagenome | biome: marine biome [ENVO:00000428]; feature: marine pelagic biome [ENVO:01000023]; material: deep marine sediment [ENVO:00002113]; isolation source: pool of 5 deep marine... | reverse complement strand
AGGGAAAGAAGGGAGATCGCGGTTGCTCCGGTCGCAAGGGACACCAAGGACCTCAGGGTGAACAGGGTTGCCCTGGACCCAGAGGTTGCCGCGGCCTTCAGGGCGGACAGGGTCTTCCCGGTCTTCAGGGACCCACCGGACCTACTGGTGCTGCCAGCACTGTGCCCGGACCTACTGGACCTCCCGGAGGTGAGACTGGACCCACCGGTATGATGGGTGATACTGGCCCTACTGGTGCTCCTGGTGGCACTGGAGATAAGGGACCCGATGGTGACACTGGACCTCAGGGTGGAGCTGGACCTGTTGGAAATGCTGGACCTGATGGTGCCACTGGACCCACCGGACCTCAGGGTGGAGCTGGACCTGACGGAGCTACCGGTGCCCCTGGACCTGACGGAGCTACCGGTGCCCCTGGACCTGACGGAGCTTACACTCCTGGCGATGGCGCTGACTGGGCTGATCCTGATCCTACTACTTACCAAGAGGCCATTGACAGAATCGCCAAGGCTATTGCTACGGGAGCTACTGGACCCATTGCTGTATAATTATCATAATTGATAACCAAATAATCTCATATTATTTGTATAAATAATATGGAACCAATATCAGTACTAACTATTGGTGACCCCCATTTCAAAGTATCTAATGTACCAGAAACCGATGAGATGGTTGCTAATCTATTGATGGTAGCAGAAAAAACAAAACCAACTATCATTGTTTGTTTAGGTGATATTCTACACTGCCATGAAAAAATTCATGTAACACCATTAATGAGAGCTGAAAGAATGATCCAATCCTTATCCAAAATAGCACCAACATTCCTATTAATTGGTAACCATGACAGACCCAACAACTCAGATTTTTTAACAGATAGACATGCATTCAATTCACTAAAACAGTGGCCTAATATTTATATTGTAGATACAACAATGGATGCTAATATCAAAGGTTATCGTTTTGTTTTTGTCCCTTATGTACCACCGGGGCAGTTTTTAGAGGCGTTAAATACCATAGATAATCCATTAGTTGGAACCACTGCTATTTTCGCCCACCAAGAATTCTACCAAGCTAAGATGGGTGCTATTTTATCTAAAGCTGGTGATAAGTGGGATCTAAACTACCCTTTAGTCATCAGTGGTCATGTTCACGATTATGATAAACTTCAATCTAATCTGATATATGTAGGAACACCCCTTCAACATGCTTTTGGGGACCATAGTGATAAAAAAATATCATTATTTACATTTCAAGAAAATACATGGGATGAAGAGAGGATCGATTTAGGTTTAACTAAAAGACTTATTGTTTATATTACCCCCGATGATATCCACACTTACGAACCCCCGCCTAATAGTCTAGTCAAATTAGTAATACAGGGTGATAAAGGGTCATTAAGTGCTGTATCTAAATTGGATAAATATAAACAATTAGAGGAAGCTGGGGTTAGTATTAAGTTAAAACCTACCAAATCAAATACAGTCAAAAACGGACCCATACTACGACTAAATTATAAGGATCGTCTATATACTAAAGTGCAAAATAACGAAGGAGTATTGAAATGGTTCAAATCTATATTCTAATATTTTTCGATTTAATTATTTTTCGATGAAAAGATAATTATTTACTATCTTCAAAAATATGAGACGTCATCACGATTCTGATAGTTATTCATCTGATAGTTGTTCATCTGATGATAATGATATGTTTAGACCCAAATATTCACATTCTTCCAAGAATGATAGTAGATGTGATAGTCGTTGTGATACTGATAGCAGATCATGTGAGCCTTGTAAAGATTATAAACCCAGACATTGCCCACCCAAACCATGCAAACCCAAATGTGGACCTCCCGGACCCCGCGGTCCTCCAGGTCCTCAAGGACCAAAAGGGTGCAAGGGCGATAGAGGAGATAAAGGAGCACCGGGTCGTCAAGGACCTCAAGGGTCTAAGGGGTCTAAAGGAGATAAAGGTTCCAAAGGTGATAGAGGTCCCACTGGTCCCTGTAAAAGAGGTCCTACGGGTCCCAGAGGACCCACAGGATCTGGAGGCGATGTTCTAAAATGCTTACCAATTTATTACTATGGATTGGGAGGTCCATCCAATCCATCGTACGGAGTCACCGGATGCAGTGGAACATATCCTATCATCAACACAGGATGTTATAATAATACTGGGTTTGACGGGCCTACAGGTTATATTAAAGATATATACTATTTAGCTAGAGGTAATCCAGATTTAGTGATAGAAGAAGATGCTGAACTTTATCTATCGACTGGAGAAGCAGGTGGTCAAGCTCCGGCTGGAACCACTCAACCTCCTTCAGCATGGGAATCAGTTCATCCCTCAAATACATTCTATTATTTCGAACGATTAGGACCCGGATGTTGTGAAAATCAAGATTTAGGTTATATTTGGCAAGTAACTGTTCACCCAGACAGACCTAAAGGTACTAGAGAAAAAGTAGAAAATGTTTTTGGATTAAATCCGGGTGACCAAGTGATAGATTCTGTTTACGGAAATCTATTTAAATTAGTATGCGGTGTTACTGGGCCTACCGGGTCTACGGGGACTAACTGTTACTGGCAAATAGAATGTGATATAGCTAGAGGTAATGTTGTTAAGTGTATATGTATTTCATATAATGGATTGGGTGGTATATCTCCTGCTAGAGAAGAGGGAGCTTTCCAGATTTTAGAAGGCACATATTTCTTAGATTATGGTGGCGACGCAGATCTTCATGTCGCTACAGGACAACCAAATCCTAGATTTTTCACTGGTCCCGGTCCTGAAACAGGAGATCCTTATTATTACTTTGAATATGTAGTTAATGAAGAAGTTGGACGAATTTGGTATGTCGATCCTGTAAATTCAAATAAATCTACAAATAATGGATCCGCAGTTAAAATCGAAGTATTATGTCATCTTAAGGCAGGAGATAAAGTCATTGATGCTAACACTGGTAGAATTTTTGAATTAGTGTGCAAAAATGCATGTGAATGTCTTTGGGTTTTGACATGTACTCTTACTACAGGTCAGAGAGGAACCATCTTTTTGTCGGGATGTATAGAATACAGTGGAGGTTTTGGTAACGAACTACCTGATCCAACTACTGTAACCGACGGATCTTATTTCTTATTAGAAAACGGATCTTTACACCAAGAAGTAGGTGATGCATGGCAAGTTGTACCGGGTATAACTAACGATTATTATTATATAGTTGAGGGAGAATCCGAAATCTTATATGTCCAGCAGAAGGGATCTAAGCAAAGCCCGTGTAATATCATAACAGATGAAGAAGCACCAGAAAGAACTGTGTATGATATAGTGACCGAATGTAATTTAATAGAAGGTGATAAATTTCTTGACTGTTGCACAGGAAAACTATATACACTAGGAAAAGATTTAGGTGGAGCTCCTTGGATTTCAGATTGTGATATTAACAGTGGACCCACCGGTCCAGCAGGACCCACTGGTATCCAAGGACCAACAGGACCTACCGGTATGGGTGTTACTGGTCCAACAGGTATTCAAGGTCCGACGGGCCTCCAAGGACCAACCGGACCAGAGGGTGGCCCTCCAGGACCAACCGGACCAACAGGGATTCGGGGACCAACCGGTCCTCAGGGTGATACTGGAGAAGCAGGTCCCACAGGTATTCAAGGACCAACCGGACCAACTGGAATTATTGGTCCCACCGGCCCCATCGGTCCAGGCCTTGATGGTATTGTTTTACCTAATCAGTGCGGAACAGTGACACCATTAAATGGTGAAATTACTTTCACTGAAAACGGTAATATACAAGTATGTAGCAATGGACCTAATACTGTAACTTTCACAGTCCCTGTACCATTCGCTTTCGCTTCGGCGTTTCCAACCGGACAGCCAGCTAACCCATTAGTACCATATCAAACAACAACTTTCCCTGGTGAGTTAATAGCATATAATTCGACCGGCGGAAGTATATTATCATCAGGTGTCACGATAATATCAAATAACCAGTTTCAAGTAGTCACTCCAGGATATTACCATTTTTCTGTCAACGCTGTTCTTGGATCAGATAGTTCAACTGAACAATATTGGATATCTGTCTTGTTAAACGGAACTCAAGTTGCTTATGCTCCTGTAAGAAGTGATAATTTACAACCCAAATTATTGTCAGCTATGTATGATGGAATGTTAGCTGTCAATGATATAATATCGGTTAGTGTTAACGGAAACGATAATGTCAATAGATTTGTTTACAGTTCGCAAGCAGAGATGAGACTTATATTAATTGCATAAACAACAAACGCTAAAACATAATTGGAAATATAAAAACTGATTTAATAATCTTCTTTATTATTAAATAATAACGCCAAGTATTAAAAATGGACCAACCCGCTATTTCATCGTCATTAATCACACCAAAAGAAGAACAGTACGATACCGATCAATTTGTTGTAGCACCGCCTATTGTTCGTCGTGTAGAAGCCTTGGAGTTTACTAATCCTGAGATTCCGGGTGAAATTAAGGTTGACAAATCTGGTAAACTACTTATGTCTTGGTTTGAATTTGAAAGTAAGATAGGATCTCTAGTTGAAACCTATGATAACTGGGTCATCAATGTTTTACCACGACAACTAGCCAGTCGCACTTTTCGTATTCCTCAAGGTGAAGTTGTTGTAGTCAACCCTATCTATTTTCCGCCACGTATCTCGACTTCCAAAAACTCCTTTGTTCCATTGACTCCTCGCTTGGCTAGAGAGAACAACTACACCTATTCTTCCGAAGTCTATGTGGATCTGGTTCTGAACATGGGAACTCCTCAAGAGGAACGACTGACCCAAGTTTTCTTCGGTAAGATCCCTGTCATGTTGGGCTCAGTTCTCTGCCATCTTCGCGGTAAGTCTGACCGAGAGCTGATGGAAATGGGTGAGTGCCCTAACGATCCCTTCGGATATTTCATCATCAAAGGCTCGGAAAAGGTAGTTTTGATTCAAGAGAAGCTTCGTATGAATCGTATCTTTATGTTCAATTCTACCTCCAAGGGTGATGTGGTCTGCAAAATGACATCTAATACCATTTTAGGAAGTTCCAATGTAGTTCTAGTCAAAGGTAAAAAGAGCGAGGCGTTCAAAATTCATTTGGCTTTCATGGGACGTTCCAAAGGAGCCTCTAACAAGGTTGGTAACACCATGACAGTTTTTCAGATCTATCGTCTGTTGGGTATGGAGAAACCCAACGACATTCAGCGTATGATTTCTTTTTTCACTAAGAGGGAACATCTGAAGAAGATTTGGGTACAACTCCAACCTAGTTTTGTCAAGATGGTCCAGATCGCTAATGATATTGAGTATATTAGCAAGAAGAAGGGTCTAGGTGATATTGCTTATGATATTCGTAAGTCTTCCATTACCAATGACATCAAACATGAACTGTTCTCCCATATCCCTTCTGAAAACGTAACTCAGAAACTTTACATGCTCTCTATCATGGTAGCTCGGCTAGCCGAGTACTACATTGGCGAGAGGAGACTTGATGATAGGGATAACTGGGGTAACAAGAGACTGGAGAACGCTGGTAGGTCGTTGGAGCAACTGTTTGGGAATATCTGGCGTGAGGTACACACTAGAGCCCAAGATACCATAGACACTAAGAATCTACAGGGTTTACAGTCGGTCAGACGGGAGATTGATCCTTCTTTCATTGTGGATAATTTTGTCAGCTCTTTTAACTCCAATAACTGGGGTGTTCAAGGCTCGTACATGCCCAAAGAGAACATTACCGAACCTTTGAAACGTGATGCTCATTTGGCAGTGTATGCTCACCTAACCAAAGTCAACACGCCTACTAGCCGCAAAGCCAAACAGACTAAGGTTCGCTTGGTGCAGATGTCACAGCTTGGTTATATATGCCCCGCCGAGTCACCAGAAGGTGCACAATGCGGATTAGTTAAGAACACCTCTCTGACAGTCTACATCAGTATTGAACGCAACGAAAACGTCATTCTGGAACACATAGGCAAGTGTATTTCCAAAGACCCATCTGAACAGCTTCTGACACCGGTCATTATTAACGGGAAGTTTCTCGGTTGGTGTGCCGGTGAGACTCTGAAGAACCATGCCATTTCTCTTCGACGCCAAAGTGTTTTCTACAAGGATACAGTGATCGTTCTCACGAGGGATAACATGCTATACATCTACACTGATGGTGCTAGACCCACTCGACCCCTCCTAATTGTGGACCCAACCAATAATGAACTAGTTGTCAAGAATAAGAACCTATGGACAGCCGATATGAAAACACTACTGGATGAGGGGTGTGTGGAATACATTGATGCTTTTGAGCAAGAATATATTCAGTTAGCTCAAACTATTGACGAAGTAGATAAGAGAAAAGCTGATATTGAAGAGGCTACGCGGTTGCATCAGGAGGCTATTGAGAAACTAGCTCAGTTGGAAATGTCCCAGAAAGAGACAGTCGAATATTCACAAACTGTAGAGGATGCTAAACAAAACATCAGTCAAGCCGCTGACGCTCTGAAAGCTCTTCAGGAACTACCTCCTTACACTCATTCCGAACTAGATCCCACTGCCATTCTAGGTATTTCTGCTTCCTTGGTTCCTCTAGCCAATCACAACCAAGCTCCTCGTAACTCTTATGCCTGTGGTCATTTCAAGCAGGCTCTGGGTATTTATCACTCTCAACACGCCACTCGTTTTGAAACCACAGCTAAGTGTCTGGCTTTCCCGTCCCGCCCGCTGTTCGAGACACAGATGAATCGAGTTTTGGGATTTAATGAGTTGCCGGCTGGTGAGACTGTTGTGGTGGCTATTATGACTTACACCGGTTTCAATCAAGAGGATTCCATCATCATGAACCAAGGATCGGTTGATCGAGGTCTGTTTAGACAGGTGGTGTATAAATCACAGTCTAGTGTCCAGAGGCGAACTCGTCATACTATTGAGGAGTTTGGTCGACCCCAAATCAAACCCTCTGATGAGTCTGGTAGATATGATGCTATTCAATCGGATGGTACACCCGTCATTGGTGCTCTGGTTAAGGAGGGTGATTGTATTATTGGCAAGATTCGCAAGAATCTGTCTACCGGTGAGATCAGCAACGCTAGCACATTTCTTGGAGTTGGTGAGGAAGGAACTATTGAGAAGGTGCTAGTAGGTAAAAATCCGGAAGGTATGGTCGTGGTTAAGGTCAAGATTCGTCAAATCCGCCGCCCCCAGATGGGTGATAAGCTGGCGTCTCGTCATGCACAAAAAGGTACTATCGGAATCATTCTTCCCGAAGTGGACATGCCATTCAGCTCCAAGACGGGGCTCAAACCGGATATAATAATCAACCCCCACGCGATACCAAGCAGAATGACTATAGCTAAACTGATCGAAATCGTGTCATCGAAGGTGGCGGCATTTTCGGGACAACGTGTCGATGCTACAGCTTATAGGAAGTTCGATGTCAAAGAGTTTATGGCTAGTCTCAAACAATATGGCTATGACTCTAGCGGTAAAGAGAAACTTCGCAGTGGATTTACTGGTGAAGAGTTTGAGGCTAGTATTTTCATGGGTCCTTGCTATTACGAAGTGCTTCGCCATCACGTACAGGATAAGATTCAGATGCGTGCTAAGGGTGCTGTTAAGCAGTTATCTCACCAACCTGTGGGTGGCAGAGCTCGCAAGGGTGGTCTGCGCGTGGGTGAGATGGAACGTGATGCACTTATTTCACATGGCGCTGCAGAGTTTCTCAAAGAGCGTCTATGTGGTGTATCTGATGCTTACAAGACAGTTTATTGTTATCAGTGTGGGACTATTGCTATTGCTGGTCATGGCGATGATAAGTACATTTGTCGTGCTTGCGGTGATCAGGCGAAGTTTGGTTCGTGTACTATTCCCTACTCATACAAACTGCTAACACACATGTTGGGTGGTGCTGGTTTCGGTCTGAAATTCGAAATGAAGGTGGAAGAGAAATAAATATAATAAGTAAATATAAATAAAAATGATATGTTTTATTTATGAAAAAACATAAATAAAATAATAACCATGATATTGAACCCCAGACTTACTAGAGAGATTCGTATATTGCAAGATGATTTTGATAAAAAGTTGTTTCCAAATGATATCTTGTCAATAACAGTGGATGCGGGGTTGACAGTTGAGATGATATTGCATGGTGAGAAACATATAATTGAAATAGTGCTCAGTAATGACCACCCATTTAAGCCACCCCGTATTAAGTTTTTAACTAAAATAGATCATCCCAATGTAGATATGATGGGTAATATTAGTCTGTCTATTTTGACTTGGGATTGGACACCAGCTCTGCAACTATCTACGATAGTTCAGCTGATATACAATATGATCTCACAGGGAGAATGTGAAGAAGTATCCCGGGTTAATTATTCCATATGATTAAATAGTTTTTAATAAATATTATTTATTAAAAAGAATGGGTAAGTGTTTATCACGGAATATCCCTACTGTCAGGAAACGACAGATTATTAACCCCGACGACTTACCTGATTTCCCCTACCAAAATCAAGTAATCAAATGTCGTGTCTATGATGTTTATGATGGCGATACAATTTCTATCACTTATAAGATTGACAGAATCCCTGTCAAAGCTAAAATAAGATTGTTAGGTATTGATGCCCCAGAAATAAGGTCTGGAAAAGATAGATTACCAGAAGAGAAAGTGGCAGCAAAGATATGTCGAGATTATCTGTCGTCTTTGATATTAGGCAAAGAGATTGATATAGTCATGACTAACTTCGATAAGTACGGTGGTAGGTATCTTGGACAGATATATATGCCGAATGATCCTTATTCACTGAACAAATTAATGATAGATATGGGATACGCCAGACCATACACTGGTGAGAAAAAACAACCATGGGATCTTTCCGAATTAAATTCTATCATAGGGAAATAACTGATTAATAATAACTATTCCAAGTAATGAGAAACATGACAAACGAGACGAATTTAATATTTTTGGGTATATCGGGAATGGTTATTACGACTATCATGGCTATAATCGGTGTTTATACATTCGGTAACTCATATTTTAGATATAACGGAGGCATACCCTATTTTGTTATTATCGGAGTGATATTTCTTGTCAGTCTTATTTTATTCATATATAATGTTCATAAGTTATGTCAAAACAGATATGAACAAATCTAATTATTTTTAATATTTTTTTATATTATAAAAATATGAGTCATCGTAGAGAAGATTGTAAAAACAGAGATTCTTGTTATAAACATGTCAAATATTTGAAATCTAAGGATATCAAAACTAAAAACATCGAAGCTTGCTCTCTTGAAGCATGTAAAGGTTCTATAAGAAAATTAGAATCAACTGACGCCAACATCACTAATTTTAGTAGTAATAAAATAGAAACTTATTCGTTGATGTCTCAGGTGGGTAATGTAACCGATTTAACTGTTGAGACTATTAACGGTTTTGCGCCGACCACTCCATGTGATTTACCTATTCTTGATAGTTCAGTCGGTGAATATCAATTGGTTGAGAAAACACAAGAACAACCACCCAATCCCAATCCTGTCCTATATAACCAAGAAGTGTTTGATCAATTATGGGAATTCGCCCTGTTAAGACTTAACGCTGACGCTGCTCCTGGTCTAAAAGTAGCACTTCAATGCGGGAGATTAAGGGAGAAATATTATCAAGACCAAGCAGGATGTGTTATATGTCCTCCTAATCAATTAGTGGATTGTCATCCTCAGCCTGATGGAGAATGTCTATGCGATTTTTGTCCAGAAGGTAATTGTCCGTCAATTAACAATTATATTGGTGCTATTCAGACAATTAACCCAATTAATTTCGTTAAATGTACCAATTCTGATGAAGTGAAATCTAGAATATTATCTGCTATTAACTACAATTTAAACGTTGTTAACTTTGCTGAAGATTTAAGCCAGAGAGTTGTTTCAGTAATGATTCACTACTCTTATACTGGATCGACATCCGGTCATCCAGTAGATATCGCTAATAAACAGTTTCAATACACTTATGACAAATTCTTTGGTGAGAAATTTGCCGGAACATTTTTAATTCCAAATACTATCATTGAAAACTATAAAAATAATAATCTTCTGTTCCAAGTAGTTATCTATATAGAGGAAGATGTAGCATTTTTAAGTGTTGGTCAAGCCATGGTATCAGCAAATTACTTAGAATCGACAAGTATAAATACCAACCAATTGGTTGTATCAGGTGCAATTAATCAGTTCGCAGCAGCAGGAACTTCTGCTCTCCAATGGGTAACTTATGATAACATTAATACTGGTTCTTTAGAACCAGTTAGGGATTTACAATTCTATGATTCTGGAAATAGTAACGGAACTTATTGTCTATGTCGTGGATATAACGGAGTGAAAATTGGTCCTGGGTTTACACCTTTATTTTCCAATCCGGCAGGCCCTGCTAACACGGCAGTCAAAAGTCGATGGACTGGGACTAATCCAGCCGTAAGTGGAGATAGTTTTATAGTTGGTGGTGCTTATTTATGGACATTTGAGGAACAAGGAGATCCTATTACTACACAAACTGTCAGTGACGCAGCCAGGATTATAGTAGCTCCTGAAATCAATCCTCCGCAAAGTCTGATAACTAGACTAAACGGTTTGACTCAACCATTTTCGAATGAAAACAGTATTTTCACAACCAAGAAATCAGAACTAATGACTATTCTCAACAATGAGACAATTATATGGTATGATGGCTCTGATATATATACAAGACCGAATGATGACAGTATTGGTAATAATCGATCTATATTTACTGGGAATGGTGTTATAGATTTGGTTAATTATAATGAAGAGCTGTATTTTGCGCAGAATGTAGGTTCTCAGGCTTTTGTTTACAAGAGAGTTGGTAATAATAATGTAGTTATAGGTACTTTTAGCGGAAATATTTATCAGCTAGGATTAATAGACGTCCCGTCAGTAGGAACCAGACTTGGTATATCGGGTTCTATACCAACTAGGTTAGCTTATTATGAAGGAACGTGGATCACTTTGATATCCAATATTGGAGGTGAAATATACGCTTTCGACAGAGAATATTTCGTGATGCAAGCTACACCACCAGAAACAGTATTAGACGGCAAAAAATCATATTTATATAAACTAACTTCTAATACGGTTGACAGTTTTACAAAATTGTCGGCAGATAATCAACCTATTGTTATCCTTGCTAATAACGTGTTAATTTTACCTGCACGTACAAGAATAAAAGTTGGACCCAAAGTAGAAAATGGTACAATTACCGATGGATTGTTTATGTATGGATATTTCGTATGCGCTGTTACGGATTCTAATGGACAATTTGTCTTATCCGGAATAAGAAATTTTGGTCTATTTAACGGACAAATTTAACATACAAATTAAGAATTATATTTTGTTTTATAATAAAACAAAATATGACCGACCGAGTTAAGTTAGTTGAGTATCATGTGTCCAATATCACAACTAGAAGTATCAATAGTGGTACTCCAGATAGTATTTGGGCTATGGGTAGTCCATTACTTTGGGCCAAAGGTTATGATGGTACTGGTGTTATTATTGGAGTACTTGATACTGGTATTGATATGAGCCATCCAGCACTGCAAAATAAGGTTATTAAAAGACGAGACTATATCAATGATGGTAGAAATCAAACTGCTTTCCATGCCCATGGTACTCATGTGGCTGGTACTATTTGTGCTAACAGTTCGGGGCTAAAGGGTGTGTCTCCTGGTGCCAGGTTGATCGACTATCGAGTGCTAGATATCAATGGTAGTGGCACTTATGCCAATATTACACAAGCTATACTGGATTCTATCACTGATGGTTGTCATATTATCAGTATGAGTTTGGGAGGTCCATCAGATAATACAGCCTTGCACAACGCCGTCAAATCAGCTGTTAACAATGGAATATTAGTAGTGGTAGCTGCTGGTAATGAGGGAGCTGGTAGAATTTCATACCCTGGTTATTATAATGAGGTAGTATCGGTTGGAGCTGTTGAATTTAATTCGACCATAGGACAAATTACTTTACCATCAACGCCTTGGTTTTCCAATACTAATAACCAAGTTGATATGTGTGCTGATGGTTGGGAGGTATATTCATGTGCACCTAACAATAGATATATAACCATGTCTGGAACTTCAATGGCTACACCACACATCAGTGGGTTCGCTTCCCTAGTATTTCATAGATTAAAGACCAAATTAAAACGAAACCCTACTGAGTCGGAGTTATATTCAACTTTAAGATTTAATACTGTAGATACTGGTTTGAATAACTCCAATTTGACCGGAACTGGGTTTCTAACTGTGTATCCCGAATTACCCAAAATAGAGTCTAATCAGTGGGTATTACCTAACTTCGATAATAACTTACCTGGAGGTTCAAATCCCACTCCCACTCCTGATCCTGAACCTGACCCTACTCCCGAACCTGAACCTGAACCTACCCCAACTCCTGAACCTGATCCTACCCCAACCCCCGAACCTGAACCAACTCCGCCTAACCCTACTCCGCCTAACCCTTTCCCGCCCGACAGACCTTTACCAGATAAATGTAATATCCTCTAATTATAAACGACAAACCAAAAATA
>JABAOH010021704.1_pt1 | contig 12625 bp, 15 predicted proteins | sample 7062181 | NCBI WGS metagenome assembly JABAOH01 (sample SAMN14538630, study PRJNA623070) | marine sediment metagenome | biome: marine biome [ENVO:00000428]; feature: marine pelagic biome [ENVO:01000023]; material: deep marine sediment [ENVO:00002113]; isolation source: pool of 5 deep marine... | reverse complement strand
AAAACTCAAATCCTACGAAGAGTTGCTGAGGAGCTTTTCAAAGCTCGCAAGCAAAGCTGAGTTGTGCCAAGATTTTAGAAAGGTTTAAATAAAGCGGTCAGTGCAAACCATTGGCTTTTGTGGGGGGAGGGCTTGCAGAGAATAGGCTGTGTACTACACGTAAGCTCTAGCAAAAACATGATTATTAAGGCGGAAAACCTCCCGCGAATCGGCGATAAAGTGGTGGACAAACACCTTAAGTCTGTGGGAACAGTTTTCGATGTATTTGGACCCACATCCTCTCCATATGTGACAGTGAAACCTAATGTAGGACAACCGCATCATCTCGTTAACCACGTTCTTTATGCCGTCCCCTCCCCTAAGATGAAGAAAAGAAGGAAAAGAAGATGAGTCGAGAAGCTTTCCCTGTACAACCCGCAAAGGTTCGACAATGCCCAGAGTGCGGGAGCAGCCGACTTATGCGTGACTACGAGTGCGCCGAAATCGTATGCATGAACTGTGGGTTCGTCGTCGCCGCCAAACTCACTGACCGAGGACCAGAGTGGCGTGCGTTCGACACTGAACAACGAGAAAAACGAACCCGTGTCGGCGCCCCCCTTACGTTCACAATTCACGACAAAGGGCTTTCCACCATGATTGACTGGCATGATCGCGACATCTATGGAAAGAGGCTTAGTCCTGGCCAAAAAGCTCAGATCTATAGGCTTCGAAAGTGGCAACGTCGCATCCGAGTCTCCGATGCTACGGAGCGAAACCTTGCCTTTGCCTTGTCCGAGATCTCCAAAATAGCTAACGCGCTTAACCTGCCCAAAAACATCCTTGAAACTGCCTCCGTTATCTATCGGAAGGCCGTTAAGGAGCGCCTCATCCGAGGAAGATCTATTCAGGGCGTTACAGCCGCGGCCATATACGTGGCTTGTCGACAGTGTGGACTCGCTAGAACCCTCGAGGAGATCGCCCAGGCATCAAACATTAACAAGAAAGAGGTGGGACGCAGCTACAGATTCCTCGTCAAGGAGCTCAACTACTTTATTCCACCCTTAAAACCCAGCCAGTACATCACCAAGTTCTCAAATCAACTCACCATGCAGGGAAAGGTGGAGGAAATCGCCCACAAAATCCTCGCCACTGCAAAAGAACTTAAACTCACGTCTGGTAGAGGACCCACTGGTATAGCCGCAGCCGCCAGCTACATCGCATCTGTGCTCACCGGCGAACGGAAAACCCAGAGAGAGATCGCTGAAATAGCCCAAGTAACGGAGGTCACGATTCGGAACCGCTACAAAGAGCTAGTTGAGCGTCTCCTATTCGTCATCACCCTCTAACCTTCTTTTTCTCCTCTACCGCTTCTCGAATTATGTACTGAGACTTATGAAGAATTGTATCTCCAAGTTCTGGATCGATGATCATGCTTGCTAGACAGGGGTAAGCGTGATGGGCATTGGCTATCTTGTCTCGAACCCTCTTCTGAGAGGTTTCTAGTTCAATTAGCTTTTCTGCGATGAACCGTGTGGACCCGCAGGGGGCACCTCGTTTGACCTGAACCGTACTAATCAATCCTTTGTTTATCTCTATCTCAAGTTTTGGTCGCCCAAAATGCTCTGCAAACGTGTCTATGTGTAGGTTGCCTGTCTCTTCGAATGAACAGAATGGTTTGGGAAACGCTGATGCAATGCTGATTTCCGCGAGTTCCTTCTGGATCTGTCTCTTTAACCCCGGGCGAATCCAGTTGGGATTGTCGATGGGCGCTATGACAGCTTTGGCCTTCGTTTTCTTTGCAATTATAGGCAGGGTGTACTGCAGGTCCGAGGGCAGCCCCAGGGACAAAATCAGGTCGCACTCTGGCATGCTCTTCGGTAGATACTTCTCAGGGTTATCGAGGACGTCTGCGGGCGGGGACTCAAATTCGTGCACCCAATGGATCCAGTGGGCGAATCCTCTTTTGCAGATGTTTTCTATGATGCGACGTCCGTACACGTCGTCTTTCACGGTCAGAATACACATGCGCATTCGTCGCTTACACCTTGCACAAGTCTACGAGTGGAATAGAGACAGCCATGGAAGCTATTTTCCGTATCGCTTTTATCTATTGTTGAAGCATGAAACGTGTTCCAAGATTACCTTCACAAGATTCTCTTGGAGGTGACGCCGTCAAATTCTAGCGCCTTCACCTCTCCAGTCTTTATGTTTTGAAATAGTACCTTATAGACAGGAGTATAGATTACAGCGCGTTCTGTGACCTCGAAAAGTTCCCGAACAATCCGCTTTATATCCGTTGGCCTCTTAATGATCTTGGATCTGAGGATGCCTACATCTGCGTCAGAAACGATTTCGAGCGTCTTAGCATTCTCGCCGAGCTCAGCTAACATTTTCCTTGGATGTTCTTCAGAGGGAGCGGAGGGTAACTGTTTGAGCGGAACCTCGCGCCCAGTTCTGTCTAGAATGAGAGATGCCTTGTCCTCGTATAGCAGGTGTTCGTCGCCATCAAGTTTAATCACCTTNNATGACCTCCTGCACTTTCTCGTCAACATTAACCGTGTAGGCGGACTTGCGGTAGTAGTCAATGACGTACTTTCCGTTAACCACGATGTATGGTTCATAGTACTTATCAATGGACACAAATTCTATTTCTTCAGGCTTTGGCTTCAAAAATCCAAATCTAACAAACAATTTGTTTTTCAGCTTTTCTCCAGCAACCTTTACCACGGTGGAATCAACAAGAGTTTTGTAAACGATTAACTTTTTTTCAACTATTTTTTCACCAGTAGGTGCTGTCTCAGTCAAGAACTACACCTCACCAAAGAAAGTATGACTTCTCTAATTAATTTATTCTTCTAAAAGCCGCCTATATCGTTTACTTACAAAACCCATAGAGTAAACCTGAATATTTTATATCTGATGACCTTAGTATTTGTGAATGGTTAAACTAGGGACGTGAATGGCTGTTAAAACGGTTTCAAGCATCACTGGTCATTCTGATTCGTCTACTGACTCCCCGTTACCTGAAACAATTCACAGAGTAGCGTGTACAGTTCCTTCCCGCCTTCCACTCCCGCAAAAAGGTCCTTCTCAGCCCTCAGAATTCTCCCCGCGACTTCACGGGTTTTTCCCCACTCAAGCTCCTTCCACATTATCCTGTAGTTCTTCAGCTCGATCCAAGCTCGAAAGGTCAGGATGAGGAACATAGCCAGTGTGATTAATAGGTTCAACACATAGACCTCGAACAGTCCAACCAATTGCATCACCTCTACATCTGGACCATTTTGTTTCATGGTCTTAAAGGACCATGCACTTAATGTTTTCCTGTCGCAGTCAACTTCTACCTGAAGAAGGGATTCCCTTCAAGGAAAATTTAACGCATATACATTTTCCGAGAACAACACTCTAGATTTCGGAGAGAATTTTCTTGACCGAAAAAGTGGGAATAGCCGGCATAGAACACACAAAGCTTGGAAAGAGAACCGACGCGACTCCAAGGGAGTTGGCACACGAAGCCGTGACACAGGCATTAGAAGACGCTGGCGCGTGCATTAAGCCCATTTAAACAACAGAGCGCATCGAAGTTTAGTGAAAAAGGGATGTTATGACCTTCCGTATTTTTCTTAGAATGTTCTCGTCTTTGAACGGATTTTCTGAAGGCTTACGTGAATCATGATGTAGAAGTGCCCAGATGTCGAAATCCACGTTATCGAGTTTTACACTTGCGTCATGGCTTATTCTATGCTCCAAAACGTGATGTATAGATTCGTGGCTCAGTATCCACTCTGCGTTGAATTCGTTGGTCAAGGAGGTTAAGAAGATGGTCTTCAGTGAAGGAACGTACATCGCGTAATAATATTGTGACCTTCCTGTGGCCAACGCTGGTCCAGAAAGACTCAAAATCGTTTCCCCAGTCCTTTCTCTTTCAAGAAAAACTAAGTGAACTGCGTTATTTAACTCCCTAAGGAAGATTCTTCTATGAGAAAAATCCAGCCTATGACGGCGTTATATTAAAACATAAAATCTATGCGATTCCTCTATTGGCTTGTCGAGCTTTTATTTAGCAGATTCCTTCTTTATATGAGCAAGTGACGTGGTGAAGCTGTATGGCTGATTAGGAAAGGTCTCTTGTAGAATCAAAAGGATTGAAATGGTGCGCGCGCGCATGTGCAAGCTGCGACGCACATTCTATTCCGTCTCTTGCAATTCTCAACGTCAATATTCAATGTTAAAGGTAACAATATTGTGACCGTTCGTACATTCCGTAATAGTTTTCGTTTACCCCCACGACAATGCTGGGTTTAGGAATATCCAAACGTTACCCCAGTCTTCTCCTTTCGAGATAAAAATAAACGATCTCCATTATTTAAACTCCTAAGGAACATAATTCTATGGACAATTTCTAGTAGGAAATAACATGAGTCGATGAAAAAGAGATTGCCGAAAAAGGTTAGATTTAATTTTTTAAAACAGTTAACTTTAAACATCAGAAGGAAAACATTAAAGACATGCCATATGGATTCAGCTTTGACCTATCACACATATCCAAATCATTTTTCAAAGAACTTGCTAGAGTTGCCACCGAAAAAAATATGCACCGAAGAATTGGAGAAAGAGCACGAAACCTGGCTGAAAAGTTTAGAATCCGCGAAATCACAGGCTTAGACGTTTCCGACGCCCTTATGCTCGTCGAAGACCTAGTGGACATATACGCCCGAAACCTCTCAGAGAGAGGAAGGTTTCTGAAAACCAAAAAGAGAGCCCTTTTCCTACCGCACTGCTCAAGGAAATACATGGACAACCGGTGTCAATCGCGTTTCGACCCTGACATTCCCTCCTACCAATGCGCCCAATGCTCCTCAGACTGCCTTATCAACCAGGCAACAGCGCTGGGAAGAGAAAGAGAATACGATGTCTACGTTCTAGCCGGAAGCTCCTGCATCCCAAAAATACTGNNAAGAACGGGTGTGCCAACACGTGGTTCAGCATCGAAAGCCTTAAACGAGTTTTATGAAACTCTCCTAGATCTTTTATTTCGACCTCTATTCTGTCTACATCATTCCCGCTAGCATGTCTGCCAGATGCTTCACACGTGAGATTACTTGTTTATTTTGAGCCAAATCGCCCTTGTCGCTAGCAGTGCCATATTTGCTGTAAGAAAAAACTTCAGCTACTATTTTCGTTTTAGGGGGAAAATACTTTAGAACTATGTTTTTCACGTTTTCTCCCCCTCCGTTTGACACTACGAACACCACAACGGTTTTCTCTTTCCACAAGCTGTCTAGGTCTCGGAAGTCTTGGCTAATCCAGTCTAAGATTCCTTGTTCTCTCTCGATTATGGCATTGAACAACGCGGATGGCATGCCATAGTATGTTGGAATTGCGAAGACTACGCCGTCTGCCTCTTTCAGTTTTTCCCATATTTTCGGCACATCATCTTGAATTGGACAGCTCCTAGGAGATTCAAAACATTCGTAGTTGCAATGGCTACAAGGTGTGATTTTACACTCGTACGCGTTTAGAATTTCAGTTTCTACACCTTTCGTCTTGAGGTGGTTGAGCATTATTTCAGCAAGGTTATAACATCTTCCCCTTCGTCTTGCACTACAGACTAAAGCAGCAACTTTCATAGGCTTTCACCCAAGTAATCCTACATTTTGAAATCTTTTAAGAGTAAATCAACTTTTTCTTTGCCACTCATTAAATCAATACTACTCTCAAAGAGTCACTAACCTAGATGAAGTACTCCAATTGATTCTTAATGCGAAAGGATCAAAACTTTTCCCTATCTGGAAGTTTTCATGAAACCAAGAGTTTTGACAAGACCCATAAAGCATATCTTATTCAGAAAAGAAGTCAAGAGTGCGGGCACGTGACTATGCGCAACAAGACTAGAAGGTTCATGGCGGTCTTTTCTTCGGCATCGTTTCTGAATGACTTTGGTTCGGACATGATTTACCCTGTCTGGCCTTTGTTTGTAACCTTGTTCCTGAGAGCAGACGTGGCTGTTCTCGGGTTGATAGACGGCTTAGGTGACGCTGTTGTTTCCATGTCCCAAGCGGGTTCCGGCTATCTTTCTGACAGACTGGGGAAAAGAAAATTTTTCATCTGGACTGGCTACCTGTTTGGATCACTATCAAGGGTGGGTTATGCCCTCTCAACCATATGGCAACCCCTAATTCCCTTCAGGATCTTAGACAGATTCGGAAAGATAAGGGGAGCACCAAGAGACGCCATCGTTGCCGACATATCCACAAGGGAGAACAGGGGAAGAAACTTTGGTTTGCTGAGAGCCATGGACAATTTAGGTGCTGTTTGCGGCATTATCACCTGTATTCTACTGTTCACTCACTTAGGATACAGAAACCTGTTTCTACTCGCTTCTATTCCATCTTCAATCGGCGCCCTGCTGGTTCTCACATTCATAAGAGACAGAAAAACCCAGAGAATCTACAGAGGAATCTCTCTGAAAGACTTAACTCTCAACTTTAAGCTGTTTTTATTGTTGAGCGCCTTGTTCGCTCTGGGTTCCTTTAGTTACTCTTTTCTGCTGGTTTACGCAGGAGAATTCGGCTTTGAAACAACGTTTATTCCAGTTTTGTATCTGGTCTTCACCGCCGTGGCCTCACTGATGTCCTTACCGTTCGGAAAACTGGCAGATAAATTGAGTAGAAAAGCGGTGTTGATTTTGTCCTATTTCTTTTGGGGACTGACTTGTCTGGGCTTCATTTACGCTAAATCGTACACGGGACTTGTGCTGTTATTCGTCTTGTACGGTCTGCACAAAGCGGCAATAGATCCGGCTCAAAGAACATTTGTATCTGAGCTGTCACCAACGAAGTATAGAGCAAGCGTGTTAGGAGCGTTTCAGATGATTGTTGGATTGTGTGCACTACCAGCCTCAATCATCGCTGGCCTACTGTGGCTCAATCTCGGGATGTCTGCACCGTTCTACTTTTCCTTGGCACTAACAGGTTTAGCAGTAGCCTTGATGTTATTCGTAAGGGAGCAAACTAGATCATAATCACAAAAGGCGGAACATCCTTTGCGTTTATATAGTTTTTACCTAAATATATGACACCATGCACAAGCAAAAAGTCGTCATCATAATGGGTTCTAGACGCGACCTCAGCTTCGCTGCTCCCATAGGTCAGGTGCTTGAACATTTTGGCGTTGACTATGATTACAGGATAGCCTCGGCGCACAAAACTCCCNNTTTACGTCACGGTTGCTGGCATGTCTAACGCGCTTTCCGGTCTCGTAGACGCCAACACCAGACATCCCGTTATAGCCTGTCCCCCCTACTCAGAGAAGTTCGGAGGTGCAGACATCTACTCCTCCCTAAGAACACCAAGTGGAGTCGCCCCCCTCGTTGTCCTCAATCCGGAAAACGCCGCTCTAGCAGCGGTAAAAATGCTCGGACTGGAAAACCCCACCCTATCCAAAAAAGTTTACCAGTTCCAACTGAAAAAGAAGGGAGAGGTTAACACCGACAACAACGAGGTGAAAGGAAAGAAAGTTTCTGACTTAGAAAAAACACTGAGAGAGGCGGAACAATGAGCGGGTTAGAAAAACGTTTTGTGCGAAGCGGGAAGGTCAAAGACATCTATGACACTGGCAACGGAAAGCTTCTGTTCGTTTACACGGACAGGCTGTCCTCTCACGACGTGATGTTAGCCGACAAAATTCCGCGCAAAGGTCAGGTTCTCTGTCGTCTATCCTCTTACTGTTTTGCAAATTGTAAAAATCACGATATTGACACGCACATGATAGAGGTTGCTGATTCCAACAAAATGCTAGTTAAGAAACTTTTTCTTATACCAATCGAGGTGATAGGGAGAAACTATCTTTACGGTTCGTACTGGAAACGATACCAAAGCGGTGAAGTTCAGCTTCCGGAGGGGACAGACCCGGTTTTAGCGGCAAGGCTCACCGAACCCGTGGTCGAGTTTACCACAAAGTTTGAGGCCAAAGACACACCGCTAACTGAGCAGGAGATAGTGTCTAGGGAATGGCTGGGAACCCGCGAGATTGCTCAAATTAAAAAAATTACACTGGAATTAAACGAGTTGATGCTAAAGGATGCGGAGAGAGCCAGATTCATTCTCGCCGACTTCAAGCTCGAATTTGGAATAGACGAGGAGGGAAAAATAATTCTGGCTGACGAAGCGGAAACACCAGACACCTGTAGGTTCTGGGACGCAAGCAAGTACCAACCCAACAAGGTTCAGGAGAGCTTCGATAAACAAATTGTGAGAGACTACCTTGAAAAAGTGAAGGGCTGGGACAAGAATCAACCAACGCCCGGAACTAAATTAGCCAAATCTATCTTACCTGAAGAAATCATACGAAAAACGAGTCAACGATATATCCAAGCATACGAAAGATTAACTAGAACAAAGTTTTAATTAGATTCGCTTGTAAGGTGGTCTAAATTGGTAATAGAAAGGGAAGAGATGCAAGAGATTGTCAAATCTTATCGAAAACCAGTTGGTCTCAACCTAGGATCTCACTCCGCACTTGACGCCTGGCTCGGACAGAGAGACTACAATTTCAGAAGCATAATATACACAACCCCTCAAAGAGCAAGGATTTACCTTCAAAATCCCATGGTTGGAAAGCCAGGCGAAGTCGTGGAAGACCTGCCAGCTCTGGTCCGCAGAGACATAATCGTTGTAAAAGATCCAGCCGACATAAAAGGGAGGAGCGAGTGGAAAAGCGTCATCGTAATTTTGGACAAATACCCAGACATCGTCAAGTACGTAGACGACTTGATCGATCTGGAATGCCTCCAGATTCCGAACAGGGCTTTCTCGGTTTACGTTGGCGGAGACTCGCACTGCAGTACCATCGAAGACAAGTTTGCGGTGCCGATTGTGGGGTCTAGGAAGCTGTTGAAAATCGAAAACAGAGGAGAAATCGAAAGAGACTATTACTGGTTTGCCGAGAAGGCAAACATCCCGTACCCGAAATCGTACGAATACGAAGTTCATAAGAACGGCATAAAGTTTAGAGAATCCATTGATGAACCCATTCTGCTGAAAGCAGAGCATGCGCACAGAGAGTTTGAAAGGGAATTCATTTTTGCAGCGGACTCTAACGATCTGGAGGGGAAGATTGAGCAGGAGATGGAAATTGGAAATCTCAGTAAAGAAAGTTTGGAGAGAGCTAGAGCCGAGCAGATAATTCTCGGCCCTCATGCGAACTTCAACTTTTTCTTCTCACCACTAGACGAAAAACAAGATTGGGGAGACATCGACGACTGGTACGCGAAGCTGTACAAGGTAAGTTTAGAGGATACGAGAGCTTGCCTAGCAAACCAGTTTCTCTCCATAGATGAGAGGAGAGAAACAATCCTTGACGGCTTGAAGAGGCTTCCCGTTGATGTTCAGATGAAGATAAAGAAGGTTCCCTCCTTCGAAGTCACATGCCACGTGCCCATGAGCCTGCGAGAGTCGTTGCTCAAAGATGTACACAGGTTCGCGGATGCTTTCTTGCTAGCGACTAGAAAGTATGAGCCTCCGGGGATAATCGGCGCTTGGTGTCTGCAAACCATCATCACGTGGAGTAAGATAGGACCTGGCATGGCAGTTGAATACGGCTTGTACGATGTTCCGGAAGGAAAAGAAACCTACATGCACATTCCAGCCACACAGGATGTTGCGTTGAGACACGGTGGTGGCACGAACACCCACATGGGGATCGGCTCGCAGTACGCTAACGCAAAATATCAGAGAAGGATGAGTATGGGCGACCGCATAGCTCTGGAAATAAGGAGAGCTTGGAAGAGCAATCAGCTCCCGGAAATAGTCACCTAGTCCAAACATTTTCCAATTGCTACGATGAGGTGACCTTGTGTCAAAGGGGTTTACTTACGCAGAAGCTGGTGTCGATCGAGAACTAAGAAAAAAATCCAAAGAAGCCCTAGCAATTCTCGAAAAAACTTACAGATGCAGCAGATACGGAGAAATAGTTCAGCTACCTTACGGTAAGATTTTCCCCTTTGCCAAGGGATATCTCGATCTCGCCATCGAGGGAGTCGGAACCAAAGTTCTTGTGGCACAGTTGGCGAACAAGTACGACACTATTGGCATTGACGGAATTGCATTGGCTGTAAATGACGTGATCCGATCTGGCGCACGACCATTAGCCATAGTTGACAACATTCATGCACAAGCTTCTGATCCTCAGCTGGTAGATGAATGGATGAAGGGTATAGTGAAAGGCGCAGCCGAGGCCGAGTGTGTGGTGCCGGGCGGCGAGATAGGGGATGTAGCAGAAATAGTCAAGGGTGTGGCGAATGGAAGGGCCTTCGACATGGTCATCGCCTGCATAGGCGAGTTGTCTAAGGAAGAAATCGTCTTCGGAAACGATATCAAGGTTGGGAACGTTGTGATTGGTTTACGAAGCTCCGGCATCCACAGCAACGGCATATCCATGGCAAGAAAAGTTCTATTCAAGCAGTGGGGCGGCAAATATGAGCCTTATGATATCCCAGAGGGACTCGATAGAGAAGTTGTCTATGAGGTTCTGGAACCGATGAGAATCTATGTAAAACCAGTCTTGAAGACTGCTGAAGCCCATGAGATAAAGGGATTAGTCCACATCACTGGGGACGCCTATTTAAAGTTCGACAGACTAATGATGTTTTCAAGAGGAATAGGATTCGAGTTCGACAACTTCAAACCGCAGCCCATATTCGAGCTGATTCAAGAAGCAGCTCCAGAAGTCAGAGCCCCCATCTCGGATGAGGAGATGCTGAAGACTTTTAACATGGGATGGGGATTTGCAGTTGTTGTGGACAAAAATAACGAAGACAGCGTAATTGACAGTTTCGAAAAAAGCGGGGTTGGAGCCGAGCGAATCGGAAAAGTAACCAGTTCCGGAAAAATTGTTGCTTTGTATAAAGGTAAAAAGCTGAAATTAAGATAATCAGTTTAATGTGCGCGGATTGAAGGTGCTATGAATAGTTTCTCTTTCTAGACCCTCGTATAGCCCCCCTGACTTCCATTTGGCGCAAGCAGTTTTCCGAGAATATTGTTGTCAATACTAAATATTACCGATAGGAAAAATCATTAAAATTGTGCGCGCATAAGCTTGGTTTGTACACTCCTACCTTGGCCTTACTGCAATTCCCTTGGTCGCCAAGAATTCTTTGACTTCTTTTATATTGTGGGTTCCATAGTGGAAGATGCTTGCTGCTAGAGCAGCGCTGACCTGAGTTTTTTGAAAAACCTCGCTTAAATGTTCTGAAGTGCCGCAACCGCCAGAGGCTATCACGGGTATAGTCACTCTATCATTTATTGCCTTAGTTAAAGGGATGTCGTACCCTTCTTTGCCACCATCCTTATCCATACTTGTAAGTAGGATTTCTCCAGCACCTCTCTCCTCAACTTGCACTGCCCATCTTATCGCGTCTAACCCAGTAAATTTTCTACCACCATAGATGGAGCATTCAAACCAGCAAAGACCTACAGGAGTTTCTACAACGATTTTATTGTCAGCTTCTTCTGCTCCGGTAACGTACCTCCTCTTTGCGTCAATAGCAACTACACATGCTTGACTTCCAAAATATCTCGCCAGCNNGTTTTTGCAATCACATGCGTCATTGTTTCCCTTCTTTCGTGGCTTGCAGTTATATCGAGGAAAACTAATTCATCTGCTCCATCTTTGTAGTATTTCTCAGCTAGTTGCCAAGGAATTCCCGCGTACTTAATTTGTTTAAATTCGATTCCCTTAACTACGCGTCCTTCTGGTAAAGCGAGGTCGCAGTCAAGGCAAGGGATTATTCTATGGCAAAGCATCTTTACAACTCCAAGAAATTCTTTAGAATCTGCAAGCCCAAAGCTCCGCTCTTCTCTGGATGAAATTGAGTTCCGAAAATATTCTCTTTCCATACACTTGCATTTATTTTGCAACCATAATTTGTCGTAGCTGCAACCAAATCCTCTTCTGGTAAGGCGTGATACGAGTGGACAAAGTATGCGTGTCCGTTATCGACATCTTGAAACAAAGGACAGGCTCTCTTTCTGATTTCTAGAGAGTTCCACCCAATGTGAGGCAATCTCAATTTGGTCCTAACTCTTACGATTTTTCCTTTCATCAGCTCTAAGCCTTTAATTCCGGGAGATTCTTCAGAGCCCTCGAAAAACATCTCCAGCCCCAAGCAGATGCCGAGTAAGGGCGTGTTAGAAGTTAAAGTCTCCCTTATTTTTGGAATGAAGGGTTTTAAATTATTCAATCCTTTCCCGAAAGCGCCGACCCCAGGGATTATTATTCTCTCCCCCTTCACGTCAGAAGGAGACTTTGCAATTACGTGTCTTGCCCCTAAATATTTCAAAGCATTACAAACACTTTTGATGTTGCCCATTTTATAGTCGACTATTGTTGCCCTTATGGTCGTGCCCCTCGATTCTTTTCTATTCCCATTCTATTGTTGCTGGTGGTTTATGGGTGACATCATACACTACTCGTGTGACTTGTAGGATCTCATTGGTTATTCTTGTCGAGATCGTTTCTAGGGGCTCGTGGGGGATTTTCGCGAAGCTAGCGGTCATGGCTTCTTTGCTTTCGACGGCTCTAATAGCGATTGTGCAGCCATAGGCTCTGGAATCACCTTTCACTCCAGTGCTTTTCGTGCCGGTTA
>JABAOH010167149.1_pt1 | contig 12626 bp, 11 predicted proteins | sample 7062181 | NCBI WGS metagenome assembly JABAOH01 (sample SAMN14538630, study PRJNA623070) | marine sediment metagenome | biome: marine biome [ENVO:00000428]; feature: marine pelagic biome [ENVO:01000023]; material: deep marine sediment [ENVO:00002113]; isolation source: pool of 5 deep marine... | reverse complement strand
GATGCACTGATCGAGCGCGGCCACGAGCCGGCCGTGCTCGTGCGCCCCGGCAGCGCGGGAAAGCTTCGCGCCGGGGATATCAGCCGCCACGAGGGCGACCTCGATTCCACCGCCGCATTAGAAGCCACCCTCAGCGATTGCCAGGCGGTGATTTACAATGTTGGCATCCTGCGCGAATTCCCGCGACGCCACATCACCTTTGAGCGAGAGCAGTATCAGGGCGTTGTTCGCACGATTGCGGCAGCGAAAAAGACTGGCGTCCAACGCTTCGTGCTGATGAGCGCAAACGGCGTCAAGGCGACCGGCACTGACTACCAGACAACTAAGTACCGCGCTGAGGAGGCACTCGAAGCCAGCGGTCTCGATTACACGATTTTTCGGCCGTCGGTTATCTTTGGCGACCCGCGGGGCCGCATGGAGTTCGCGAGCCAGTTGTACGACGACATGATCAGGCCGCCGTTGCCCGGGGTCGAATTCCACACCGGATGCTTGCGCTCGTCGGGCCCCGTGATGATGTCGCCCGTGCACGTGCACGACGTCGCCGATGCGTTCATGGAAGCGCTGGCCGAGAGCGAAACGATTGGTAAAACTGTCGCGATCGGAGGGCCGGAGTGTCTTACGTGGCGAGAGATGCTCGAGCGCGTGGCAAATGCTGCGGGCCGAAACAAGTGGTTCGTGCCGGTACCCCTGGCCGCGATGAAGCTGGTTGCGGCGATGCTCGACTGGCTGCCGCAATTTCCCGTTACCCGCGACCAGCTCACGATGCTTGCCGAGGGCAACACTGTCGGCGCCCATCACCTGAGAGGGCTAATCAGCAGGGAGCCGAGGCGGTTTGCTGGCGACAATCTCACTTATCTGCGAAACCGCGCTGAAACTCTTTGATACAAAGTCATACACAAGCGTAACGACCATGCAGCTCCCGGCTGATAAGCTCTTGCCTTGTCAGTAATGTTCTGAGCGGGGGCCAATGAAATTCACATGCCTCGCCGCTCAGGAGGAGGCGCTCGTGTCGACTCATGATTTATCGCAACAAGCCTCGGAAAAGCCCCTGTCGGCGGCACAGGAATCTGCTGCCCGTCGCATGGCGAGCGCGATCGGCACGCTGAGAGAGCCAGCGAACATCGTGATCGTCGGAGCGAGCGGCGGTATCGGTAGCGCGCTGATTCGAGCGCTCACGGGCGATCAGCGAGTCGGCTCGGCGACGGCCTTGTCGCGGTCGGGGCCGATAATCGAGGGCACCGAGGCAGGACACATCGATATAAGCGATGAGGAGAGCGTTGCCGCCGCGGCCGAGCTGTGTGCACAGCGTGGCCCGATTGACCTCGTCATCGTCGCGACCGGAATCCTGCACGACGGTGCGGCGCTGCAGCCGGACAAGCGAATGCGCGAACTGAGTATCGAGAAGTTACAGCGGACGTTTCTAATCAATGCTTTCGGTCCGGCGCTCGTCGCCAAACATTTTCTGCCGCATCTCAGGCGTAACGCAAAGGCCGTTTTCGCAGCGCTCTCGGCACGAGTCGGCAGTATCGGCGACAATCGCCTCGGCGGTTGGGCAGCTTATCGCGCCTCGAAAGCCGCGCTGAACATGTTGATCCGCACGCTCGCTGTCGAGCAGGCACGGAGCCATCCCGAGGCCGCCGTCATTGCGCTACATCCCGGCACCGTCGACACTGGCCTCTCGAGGCCCTTCCAGGGCCGCGTTCCGGCCGATCGCTTGTTTTCGCCCGAGTACGCAGCCGGGAAACTGCTGGCAGTTATTGACAAGGTTACGAGCGCTGACAGCGGCGCATTCTTTGCCTGGGACGGGACCCGGATCGAATATTAAACGTTAGGAAAGATAAGGCAGAAATCGATGCGAAGGGCTGGCTCTTTATTGACAATATTGCTGCTACTCGCCAGTAATGTTTTGATGGCTTACGAAGAACCCGAATTCGAATTGCTTGCCAGTCGGGACGGTTACGATGTGNNCGGTTACGATGTGCGCCGCTATGCAGAGTACATCGTCGCCGAAGTCGACGTAGCCTCTGCCTCGGGGCAAGCCGGCAACGACGCCTTTCCGATTCTCGCCGGGTATATCTTCGGCGACAACGTGGCCGCGGAAAAAATGAACATGACCGCGCCCGTTGAGAGCTATTCCGCCGCAGAAGGAGAACGCATGAGCATGACTGCGCCGGTCGAGACATCGCCCTCGCGCGAGAAGGCCGGCATAGTTACCTATGCATTCGTAATGGAACGCAAGTACTCGCTCGAGACACTACCGCGACCGAAAGATCCGCGCATTCGAATCGTTACCCGGGAACCGCGGACAATGGCCGTGTTGCGCTACGGTGGCCGATGGACTGAGGAAAACGATCGCGACCACGAGCAAAGCTTGCGGGCGGCGCTTGCGCGCGATGGTATAGAGGCACGCGGCGAAGCAGTGCTTGCCCGATACAACAGCCCGTTCACGCCGTATTTCATGCGTCGCAACGAAGTCATGGTGGAAGTCGACTGGCCCACAGCTAACNNCACAGCTAACCCTGCCTCAGAGCCGAGCCTCAGTAAAGCGAACTGATCTCGCGCATCTTCGCTTCGATCCATTCCTGGGCCTTGAGGTTGATTTCTTCCGCGTTCATGCCGCGGGCGTCGACGGGGGGGCCGATACAGAAGCGGACGTGGCCGGGCCGCTTGAGCAGGCCGCGCTTCGGCCAGAAGTCACCGGCATTGTGCGCGACCGGAACCACGGGGCAACCCACTTCTTTTGCGAGCGCCGCGCCACTGATGCCGTAACGCCGGGTTTTACCGGGAGGCACGCGCGTCCCTTCAGGAAAAATGCCGATCCAAAGGCCCCGTTCGAGCCGCTGTTTGCCCTGTTCGATGACACGGCGGACGGCTTTGATGCCGCCGCCCCTGCGAACGCCAATTGGCGCCATCGCAAGCTGCAAGCCCCAGCCGAACAATGGAACCCATAGGAGTTCCTGTTTGAGTACCCAGGCCTGCGGCGGCAAGGCGTGGATCTGCCAGTACGTCTCCAGTGCGGTGGTGTGCTTTATCAGCGCGATGCTCGGCTCGGCAGGCAGGTGCTCCCGCCCTTCAGTCAGGACTCGCATACCGCACAGGGTCCGGCCTGCCCACAGACAAGAGTTCGCCCAGCCCCTGGCGACGGCCCACTTGATTCGAAACGGCGCCCAGAAAAGAAGCAGCACCAGCGAGCCGCCGATCAGCGCGGAGACGAACAAAAATACCGTGAATAGAAGCGAGCGCAGCGCGAGCATCGCCCAATTGTAGCGCCGCTTACTGAAGAATAGATCTCAATTGATGGCCAGCCGGGAAATATCGGCGACGTCGAGAAACAAGCGGCGCAGTTCGCGCAAAAGCGCCAGGCGATTGGCCCGAATACGGACGTCGTCCACCATGACCATTACGTCATCGAAAAACCGGTCTACGGCGTGGCGCAGCTGGGCGAGGTCGGTCAACGCGGCCGTGTAATCTCGCGATTCGAGCAATGGGCGAACTCGCTCCCGGGCATCGCTCAGCGCGGCCCAGAGTTCGATTTCGGCTGCCTCGCTGAGCAGGCCATTATCGACTTCTACTTCGTCCTCCTCGGCTGCCTGTTTGAGAATATTGGCAATTCGTTTATTGGCCGCGGCGAGGCTCGAGGCGGGCTCGAGGCTGACAAAGGCCTGCACCGCGTGCAGGCGCTTGTCGAAATCAACAAGCGAAGCCGGGCGGCGGGCAAGCACGGCATCGAAGGTTTCTGAAGCGAGCGAGGGATCGCGCTCCTGAAAATAATGCCGCAATCTTTCGGTAACGAACTTGTCGATTTCTTCACCGGCCTCCTCAGCGCTGAGTTTGCCGGCTGGCTGAATATTCACTGCGGCATCAATGAGTGCGCGCAAGCTAAGGTCGAGATCACATTCGACGAGCAGCCGAATGATACCGAGTGCGGTGCGGCGTAAGCCGAACGGGTCGCGGTTCCCCGAGGGCTTTTTACCGAGCACAAAGATTCCGGACAGTGTGTCGAGCTTGTCGGCGAGCGCGACGATCTGCCCTGCCTGCGAGTCCGGCAGCGTGTCGCCGGAGAATCGCGGTCGATAATGATCAGCGATCGCCACCGCAATTGCCTCGGGCTCCCCGTCGGCGACAGCAAAATAGCCGCCCATCGTTCCTTGCAACTCCGGAAATTCACCGACGAGCCCCGTGATCAGGTCACATTTGCATAGCATGGCCGCGCGCACGGCTTCGGTGCCGTCTGTATCGAGCGCAGCCGCTATTTCCTCGCAAAGGCTGGCGACTCTCGTGCTTTTATCGTACAGGCTGCCGAGCCCCTGTTGATACACCACTTCACGCAGAGCCTCGCTGCGTGCGGCAAGCGTTTGGCGCCGGTCGTTTTCCCAGAAAAACGCCGCATCGGCAAGGCGCGGACGGATAACGCGCTCGTTGCCGTTACGCACTTGCTCAGGATTTTTGCTGTCGATATTGGCGACGGCGACGAAGCGGGGCAACAAGGCACCGCCTTCATCAATGACGGGAAAGTAGCGCTGGTGGCTGGTTAGCGTCGAGATGACGACTTCTCGCGGCAAATCAAGAAACGACTCAGCAAAGCTTCCCGTCACCGGCACGGGCCATTCCACCAGGGCCGTGACCTCATCAAAGAGCGCGTCACTACCAAGTGCCTGTCCACCGGCTTTAGCGGCGGCACTCGTTACGCCGTCGATAACGAGCTGTCGCCGGCGGTCGAAATCTGCAATGACACGGCCCTTTGCCTCGAGGGTTTCCTCGTACTTGGCGGGGGTTCCGATTTTGAGTGGCCCGGCCGAGTGAAAGCGGTGACCGAACGAAGCGCGGCCGGTCGTGACACCCATGATTTTGGCCTCGATCAACGATTTGCCGTGTAGCAAGACGATCCAATGGATCGGGCGCACGAATTCGGCATCGCTATCGCCCCAGCGCATGCGGCGCGGGATTGCCAGCGAGCTAAGAGCCGATTCGACGAGGCCCGGGAGAATCTCTGCAGCTGACTTGCCCTGCTCGACAATGCGGCAGCTGAGCCACTCACCCTTGTTACTGGAGACCCGCTCGAGGTTCGCGGGGTCGACGCCGCATTTGCGAGCAAAGGCGATGCCGGCTGCCGTGGGATTACCGTCCGCGTCGAGGCCGACGGAAACAGGCGGCCCTTTTTGAGTTGTGTGTCGGTCCGGCTGCGCGCTTGCCAGCGTGTCGACGATGACTGCGAGCCGGCGGGGGCTGGCGAAGCGGCGCAAGTTGCCGTGCTCGAGACGGGCCTCATCGAGTGCCGCGGCCAGGTTCTCGGCAAACGCCTCCATCAGCGCGCGCAAGGCTTTCGGTGGAAGTTCTTCCGTGCCGACTTCGATCAAAAGATCGGCGCTTGCTGTCACGCCGGGTCCTCCTTGGCCGTCACGGAGTCGAGCATTGGAAAACCGAGCGCGTCGCGGCTGGCAAAATACGCTTCTGCAACGGCGCGCGACAAGCCGCGCACGCGCAGTATGTAACGCTGTCGCTCGCTGACGGAAATGGCCTGACGAGCGTCGAGCAGATTGAACACGTGCGAGGCGACAAGCATCTGCTCATAGGCCGGCAGGGCGAGGCGCAGCCCGATCAATCTCTCGACGTCATGCTCGGCATGATCAAAGGCGTTGAACAGGTGATCGATATCGGCTTCCTCGAAGTTATATTTCGACTGCTCGAGTTCGTTTTGGTGGTAGACATCGCCGTACGTGATCCTGCCGAGTGGCCCATCGGTCCAGACGATGTCATAGATGCTCTCGACACCTTGCAGGTACATGGCCAGCCGTTCGAGCCCGTAGGTTATTTCGCCGGTTACGGGTCGGCACTCGAGGCCGCCAACCTGCTGGAAATATGTGAACTGCGTGATTTCCATTCCGTTTAACCAGACTTCCCAGCCTAGCCCCCAGGCACCTAGCGACGGCGACTCCCAGTTGTCCTCAACGAAACGGATATCGTGAACGGTCGGGTCGATGCCGATGGCCTGCAACGATTCGAGATAAATCTCCTGAAAGTCGTCCGGAGACGGCTTTATCACGACCTGATACTGGTAGTAGTGCTGCAGTCGAAACGGATTGTCGCCGTATCGACCGTCTGTCGGGCGTCGCGCCGGTTGAACGTAAGCCGCGCTCCACGGCTCCGGACCGATGGCGCGCAGAAACGTTGCCGGATGAAAAGTGCCGGCACCCATCTCTTTGTCGTAGGGCTGCATGATCACGCAGCCGCGCTCCGCCCAGAACTGCTGGAGCCTCAGAATCAGGTCTTGAAAGCTCACCGTGGCCGGGGCCTTGTCATCGCTCATGACAGTCTCGGGGCGCCAAAGCGGCGGAGTATATCGGAGTTCACCCGGTCGGTGGCAGCCAGTAGCGGCCGCGTCGGGCTCCGACGCTCGGGTGGGCCATCTCCGGTCCTTGGCCGAGAAACACGCACTGAAATCGCCGCGCAACGATTTGGAAAATGATTGCACCGAATTGGTGCACAAGATAAAGTATATGCACTGAACTGGTGCACAATTTGCCCTAGTGCTATTGAAAAATATAGATTTATCAATAACTTGTGTTTTGCACCAATTTGGCACGTATCGTGCAGCTAACCCCAGACCGGGCCAGCATAGTCGCTTGCCTGCAATACATCAGGAAACCGGAGGATTTGAATCATGAAGCCCAAAGAGGTGCTCAGCCTCATCAAAGAAAATGAGGTCAAGTTTGTCGACTTTCGTTTCACGGACACGAAAGGCAAAGAACAACACGTCACCGTGCCCGCCCATACCGTCGACGAAGACCTCTTCGAGGAAGGCAAAATGTTTGACGGTTCGTCGATCTCGGGCTGGAAGGGAATCAACGAGTCGGACATGATTCTGTTGCCCGACGCGGCCTCGGCAGTGCTCGATGTCTTCTCTGACGAATCTCAGTTAAACCTCCGCTGCAACGTGATCGAGCCGGCGACGATGCAGGGTTACGATCGCTGCCCGCGCTCGCTCGCCGAGCGCGCGGAGGCATACCTCAAAGCGACGGGTATCGCGGATGCGGCGTTTTTCGGGCCCGAGAACGAGTTCTTCGTATTCGATCACGTCTCCTGGGACGACTCGATGCAGGGTGCGTTCTACAAGGTCGATTCGGACGAAGGCGCGTGGAACACGGACCGCAGCATCACCGAGGGCAATACGGGTCACAGGCCGACCGTCAAAGGTGGTTACTTCCCGGTCCCGCCGGTCGATTCATTGCATGACATTCGCTCGGCGATGTGCCTTGCGCTAGAGGACATGGGGCTCACGACCGAGGTTCATCACCACGAAGTGGCAACGGCGGGGCAAGGAGAGATTGGCGTCCGCTTCAATACCCTGGTCCGTAAAGCCGACGAGGTGCAGATACTCAAATACGTCGTGCACAACGTCGCCCACGCGTTCGGCAAGACGGCCACCTTCATGCCCAAGCCGCTGGTCAACGACAACGGCAATGGCATGCACGTGCATCAGTCGCTGCAGAAGGGTGGCGAGAACCTGTTTTCCGGTGAGGCCTATGGTGGCTTGTCCGAGACGGCACTGTTCTATATAGGCGGCATTATCAGACATGCACGTGCCCTGAATGCGTTCACGAATCCGGCGACCAACAGTTACAAGCGACTCGTGCCGGGCTTCGAGGCGCCAACGATCCTTGCTTATTCCGCGCGCAACCGTTCGGCGTCGATCCGGATTCCCTGGGTTGCGAATCCCAAGGCCCGGCGCATTGAGGTGCGGTTCCCGGATTCGATGGCGAACCCGTACCTGGCGTTCTCGGCCATGCTCATGGCCGGCCTCGACGGCATCCTGAACAAGGTCCATCCGGGCGATGCGCTCGATAAGGACCTCTACGACCTGCCCCCTGAGGAGGAAAAGGACTTGCAGCATGTCGCGTTCTCGCTCGATGAGGCGCTTGCTGCCCTTGATGAGGATCGCGAATTCCTCAAGGCCGGGGATGTATTCTCGGACGATCTGCTCGACGCTTATATCGATCTCAAGACGGAAAATGTCACGCGCCTGCGAATGACGACACACCCGGTCGAGTTCGACATGTATTACAGCCTCTGAGCGTGAAAAACGTGATGCGGGTGGCGTTTCGCCACCTGCTCACTGGCCGCTCTTGGCCCTAACTTGTTATGCTAATTCAATGGAAATCCGGGCAGTTATCAGCCTTGTCGTGCTTCTCGCAGCGAGCGTGGCGCTCGCCGCGACCGTCTACAAGTGGACCGATGAAGAGGGGGTCGTGCACTACTCGGACGTGCCGCACGAGGGCGCGGAGCCGATCGATCTCGGCGATTACAACCGTCTCGCCGGTGTCCGGATCGCACCGCCACGAGACGATGGCGATGCGAGCGAAGAGCAGTTGGAGCTGGCCGGAGTTCGTTACGAGCGCCTCGACATTGCCTCGCCCGGCGCCGAAGAAACGTTATGGAATATCGAGGGCGTACTGAACGTTTCTTTGACCCTCGAGCCCGGCCTGCAGGCGGGACACCGGGATTTATCTGGACGGGACGCCGCGCCTGGTCCCCGGGACGACTTTTCAGCTCGACGAGGTCTTTCGCGGCGAACACAATCTTCAGGCGGAGATCATCGACGAGGCCGGCCAGTTGATGATCCGCAGCCAGATAAATCGCTTTTACGTACAACAGAGTTCGGTCCTGAGGCGCAGGGCGGGCACTTAGGCGGCGAGGGGTCGGCCCGTGGCGCGGGCGGCGGTGATCGGGTTAGCGATGCGCTCGCAATCCTCGAAAGCCTGAGCTGCGGCGTGATCTTGCTCGATGCGAACCTGCTCATCCTCGATCTCAATGCGGCCGCCGAAAACATTCTCGGTGTCAGCTTGCAGCGGGCAAGAAATACGGCGCTCTTGAAACTTCTCGACGACGACCAGGAACTCANNGCCTGACGGCGACTGAAGTTCACGCGGATGAGCGCATTGTCGATTGCCGCGTTTCGCCGATCACAACGGGTGCTGCAGCGCTGCTGGTCGAGCTGACCGACGTGACTCGACGCACGAGGATCACCCGCGAGAATGCATTATTGATCCAGCACGGCGCAGGCCGGCAAATGATTCGCCAGCTCGCGCACGAGATCAAGAACCCTCTCGGCGGCATCCGCGGAGCAGCACAGTTACTGGAACGCCAGCTCGAGAAAGCGGATCTGCGCGAATATACCGGCGTCGTCATCAGCGAAACGGACCGGCTGGCCGCACTCGTCGACACCCTGCTCGGCCCCNNTCGAATACGTGCTGCGCATCATCGCCGCAGAGGACCCCAAGCTGCTCACGATACGGCGGGACTATGATCCGGGGCTGCCACTGATCGACCTAGATCGCAACCAGATCGTGCAAGCGTTTCTCAATCTCGTCCGCAACGCCGTCACGGCGCTTGAGGGCCAGGGCACGATCACGCTGCGCAGCCGAGCAGAAATGAACTTCACGATCGGCAACACCCGACATCGGGTCATTGCGTCGATCGAGATCGAAGACGATGGGCCGGGGATTCCTCAGGACCTGCAGGATTCGGTGTTCTACCCGCTCGTAACGGGCAGCCCGACCGGGACGGGGCTGGGCCTGCCTGCTGCACAAGAACTGCTCAGCCGTCACGGCGGCCTGATCGAGTTCGACAGCCGGCCCGGTCGTACCGTCTTCTATGTTCGCATACCGCTCGTGCAGCAGGGAGCCGCAGGGGATGACTGAGCGGCCGCTCAACGTCTGGGTCGTGGATGACGATCAGTCGGTGCGCTGGGTCCTCGAGCAGGCGTTACAGCAAGCCGATATGCTGCCGCGCAGTTTCGAGCGGGCTGAGCACCTTCTTGAAGCCATCGAAAAAGAAATGCCGGATGTACTGATCACCGATGTCCGCATGCCGGGCATGAGCGGCATCGACCTTCTCGACCGGCTGAGCACCATTGCGCCGGGCTTGCCCATCATCGTCATCACCGCGCACTCCGATCTCGAAAACGCGGTTGCGGCTTACAAAGGCGGTGCGTTCGAATATTTGCCGAAACCATTTGACATCGACGAGGCCATCGAGCTCGTCGTCAAAGCCGCACAGCAAATATGGGGGGCGGGACAGGAACATGGAACCGATGCTGACCGGATGTCGTCGATCATCGGTCGTGCACCGGCGATGCAGGAGGTGTTTCGTTCTATCGGCCGGCTCGCCGGCTCGAGCATGACCGTGCTGATCACCGGTGAATCCGGGACCGGCAAAGAACTCGTCGCCCGCGCGCTGCACGAGCACAGCCCGCGAGCCGACAAACCGTTTATTGCGCTCAATACCTCGGCGATAGCCGCGGAGCTGCTCGAGTCGGAGCTCTTCGGCCACGAGAAAGGCGCGTTCACCGGCGCCGATGCCCGGCGCGTCGGCCGCTTCGAGCAGGCCGATGGCGGGACGCTCTTCCTCGACGAAATTGGCGACATGTCGCCGGCGTTACAGACCCGCTTGTTGCGCGTACTGGCCGAAAGCGAGTTTTACCGCGTGGGCGGTCAGGCGTCGATCAAGGTCGATGTTCGAGTCATTGCGGCAACCAATCAGGATCTTGCCCGGGCGGTAAGAGAGTCTCGCTTTCGCGAAGACCTGTACCATCGCCTCAATGTCATTCGCATCAGAATCCCACCGCTGCGGCAGCGCCGCGAGGACATAGCCCTGCTGCTGCGACACTATCTCGCCAGGGCGGCGAAGGAGCTCGATACGGCGCCAAAGGGTGTGGATGCCAGCGCGCTCGAACTGCTCGAGGCGTATGACTGGCCGGGCAATGTGCGCCAGCTGGTCAATGCCGCAAGGCGTCTGACCGTCACCGCGCCCGGCCGGACGATCACGCTGGAGGACATATCCGCAGACATCGGCGGCCGCCGGAGCGCGCAAAAAGGCCTCCAGGAGTGGACCCGCAGCCTTGCATCCTGGGCGAGCACCCAGCTTGGAGCAGAGGACAACGTGCCGCTCGTTGCGGAGGCCCTGCCGCAGTTCGAGAAGACCCTGATCACGGCGGCACTCGAAAAGACCCGTGGCCGGCGCCAGGAGGCCGCGAAACTCCTGGGCTGGGGGCGCAATACGCTGACCCGCAAGATGAAAGCCTTACACCTCGACTAGTTAACGAATGCGCCACACAAGACATGGCACCTGCACAGCGCTTCGAGTAAGAAGATGCGGAGTTCCTGCGGCGCTCAGGTTTGCAGTGAGCCGCTCAGCTCCTGGATCGAATCGATACCGTGTCTGTCGCAATATTCTGATAAGCCCGCGTTGATTTTTTGGCACAGCAGCGGATCGTAGAACAGCGCGGTGCCGACGCCCACGGCGGAGGCGCCGGCGATGATGAACTCGATCGCGTCGTTGGTGTTCATGATGCCGCCCTGACCGATGATCGGCACATTGTGCGGCGCCGCGACTTCGTAGACTTCCCGGGTTTTGAGCAAGGCGATCGGCTTGATCGCGGGTCCGGAAAGCCCGCCACGGACATTGCCGATGATCGGCCGGCGCGTCTCGGTGTCAATCGCCATGCCGGTGATCGTGTTGATCACGGCGAAGGCGTCGGACCCTGCCTCAAGGCACAACCTTGCGTTCTCGCGGATATCGGTCTGATTCGGCGACAACTTGGTGATGATCGGCTTGCTCGTCTCCGCTCGGCACGCCGCGACGACGCGTGCGGACATCTCGGGAACGTTGCCGAAGTGCACGCCGCCCTCCTTGATGTTCGGGCAGGAGATATTGATCTCGATCGCGTCGATCGGCGAGTCGTCGAAGCGCCGGGTTACCGCGGCATACTCGTCGATGGTCGAGCCGCAGACGTTGGCGATGAAGCGCGTCTCGGAAAAGTCGAGACCGGGCAGAATTTCTTCGACAACCTTGTCGACCCCGGGATTCTGCAGGCCGATCGCATTGAGCATCCCCATCGGCGTTTCCCAGATCCGGTGCGGCGTATTGCCGAGCCGCGGCTCAAGAGTCGTGCCCTTGAGGACGACGGCGCCGACATCACGGTTTGAAAACCCCTCGACCCGCGTGTACTCCTCGCCGAAGCCCACGCATCCGGATAGCAGCACGATCGGTGAGGCTAACGGCAGCCCGCAGAAGTCGACATGAAGCGCCTTGGATTGAGCGGAGGTCATCGGATGCGGCATTCTACGCGTAGTTCTGCACACCCGCCACGAGCTCTGTTCTTCGACGCTACATGTTCAGCCTGATTCTTTACGAGCCTGAAATTCCGCCGAACACCGGCAACGTCATGCGCCTGTGCGCGAATACCGGCGCGGCGCTGCATCTTATCGAGCCGCTCGGCTTCGATCTCGAGGAGCGCAAGTTGCGCCGAGCGGGCCTCGATTACCGGGAGTTCGCGAGTATATCGACGCACGCCGATCTCGATAGCTGCCTTAAGGCACTTGAGTTTCCGCGCCTGTTTGCACTGAGCACGCGGGGCCGCACGCGCTACGATACGCCGATATACCGGCGCGGTGATGCATTCCTGCTCGGCCCCGAGACCCGCGGCTTGCCGCAGGACATCCTCGACGGGCTGCCCGCCGAGCAGAGACTGCGGCTGCCGATGCAGAGCGGGAGCCGCAGCCTCAATCTCTCCAACACCGCGGCCGTGATCGTCTACGAGGCCTGGCGGCAACTCGGCTTTCGTGATG
>JABAOH010133971.1_pt1 | contig 12626 bp, 12 predicted proteins | sample 7062181 | NCBI WGS metagenome assembly JABAOH01 (sample SAMN14538630, study PRJNA623070) | marine sediment metagenome | biome: marine biome [ENVO:00000428]; feature: marine pelagic biome [ENVO:01000023]; material: deep marine sediment [ENVO:00002113]; isolation source: pool of 5 deep marine... | reverse complement strand
AAGACCACGGTTCCGGCCGCGTCGGTAAAGCGCGTGTGCTGGGGCGTGACCCGATTGACGAGACCCGGCCTGGGGTAGCCGTTGTCGGAGGTATCGACTACGTCGGCACCCTGCACGATGCGCGTGACCATCGCCGTCGCCAGCGGATTGCCCTCTCCGTCAGTGACGGTCAGAGTCGCTGCAAACGGCGACATCGGGCACAGCAGCAGGAGGACGACTACTCGACAGGACATGCTTCTTTCATTGTCGTTTTTCCCTCCCGGGCAGCACGAGGTTCAATACGATCGATGTTATCGCACCGGGCACGAGGCCCGAATGCAGAATGGCCCGAACATCGGCAGGCGCATTGACGTAAACGCCTTCCTGGAAACGAAGACCGATTGCGACCGCTATCGACACGCCGATAATCAGCATGTTCCTGCGCGAAAAATCGACGCCGGCGAGCATCGCCAGCACCTGCTGCAATCCCAGTGGCACTGCCTCGGACAAGGGCGGTCGCGCGTCGATATCATGGATCCCCATCCGGGCATTCTACATCTAGGCATTTGTAACAATTGCCCCTCGCGGGCAATTCGACGATGATCGGCCGGTATTCCGGGGGATTTGTCATGACCGATATCGACCAGGACAGGATAAATCGCGACGAACTGCCGTTCGTGGCCCCGTGCCGCAAACTCTCGCCGTGGGCGCCATTCAAATGGGTGCGCCTCGGTATCAAGGACCTCCTGCAGGCGCCGCAGCAGTCATTGATTTATGGTCTTGCGGTCGCAATCCTGATCGCGGTCGTCAGCCTGCTCGCCTGGCTCAAGGGCAGCCAGTGGATCATGTTTGCGATGCTGGGCGGCTTCGTATTCCTGGCGCCCCTGACCTGTATCGGGCTCTATGCCATCAGCGCGCAGCTCGAACGCGGCCAGCCGCCGCTCATGGCGCGCAGCCTGCGTGCCGCTTTCAGACGCCATCTCGGCAACGAGCTGATCTTCGCGATTATCCTGCTCGTGATCTTCCTGGTCTGGGCACGCGCCGCCGTGATGGTGACCGTGTTCTTTCCGACCGAAGGCGACATCACGTGGCGCGACCTGTGGCCGTACCTGGCGTTCGGCAGCCTCGTCGGCTCGGTATTCGCGGCAGTGACTTTTAGCGCGAGCGCATTTTCGTTACCAATGATCATGCACCGCGATGTCGACAGCATTACCGCGATCGTCACTTCGGTGAATGCCGTACTGCGCAACCGGCTGGCGATGCTGCTCTGGCTCACGATCATCGTTGTGGGGCTGCTGCTCGGCCTCGTCACGGCTTTCGTCGGACTGATCGTGATCATCCCCGTGATTGGCTACGCCGCCTGGCACGGCTACCTCGAGACGATTGACGCGGATAAATTCCCGCGCCATGAAACAGGAATTACGTCGGTGCCGCGCAATCCCGACCTCTAAAGATCGGCAGCCATTGCCTGAGCCACGCAGCTTGCGCCCAGCAGGCCGGGTTGTGGGTGCATGATTAGCTGCGTCGGAATGCGCTCCAGGATTGAACGGTGCCGACCCTTGCCTTCGAATCCCGACCGGAAGCGGCTGTTCGCAAACATTTCCGGATAGCGACGGACGATGCCGCCGCCGATATAGACGCCGTCGTTTGCGCTGATCGCGAGCGCAAAATCCCCGGCGAACTGGCCGAGAACTTCAAAGAACAAGGCAACGGCCTCAGCCGCATGCTCGTCCGACTTGCCTGCAGCGGCAAAAATTTGAGGGGCCGACAGTTTCGGCAGCTTGTCGCCGTGTATCTGCCCAAGCGCCCAGAAGATGTTTTCGAGGCCCGATCCCGACACGACGCGCTCCGATGAGACGCGATCGAATTGTTCGCGCAATGCCACGAGCACATCGAGCTGCACGCGGGTCTCGGGTGCAAAGCCCCCGTGACTTGCTTCACTCGCGATCGGTATCAATGCATCGTTGTAACGGCGCAGTCCGACGGAGCCGAGGCCCGTGCCCGGCCCGACAATCGCAACCGTGAAATCGCCTTCCGGCAGCGGCTCCGGATCGGGCAGACCGACGGCGAGGCAATCATCACCGGACAGCGCAGGGATCGAATACGCGATTGCTTCGAAGTCATTCATGAGACGAACCGCATCGGTCGAAAATGCGTCACTCAGGTCATCCACGGCCAGCGCCCAGTGGTTGTTGGTCACGCTGATATGCTGGTCGACAACCGGACCGGCAGCGGCCAGGCAAATGACGCTCGGGGCCGCAGCCCGAACCTGTTTGAGGTAATGCTGTATCGCTCCCTCGACCGACGGAAAATCGGCGCACTGCAGTGTTTGCTCCCTGGAAAATCCCGGTGCCTTGGCATCAGCGAGCGCAAAACGCGCATTGGTTCCGCCGATATCTGCGATCAGAAGGGTTGGTTTCGCCATCACGGGCGACTATACCGCAGCAGCAACGGCGATTTTCGCGCCCGCCGGGAAGAATTTCTGACAGCGAAAACCGCGTTGCAGCTTGCGCATCGCAAGGTCGCCGGTGCCGCCGGAAATGATCAGGTCGAACGCGTCGACCGGGAGTAGTTGAGCCATCGGGAAAATCCACGAATTTCTGAAATTTTACTACTTATATGCAAAAAAATAGCGTTTTCTGCTAGAATTTTTGGCTGTATTTTTGTAGTATTACTACATGCTGAATCAAATTCAAGGCCTCACACCGGACCTCAGCCGCGCTGAGCAGCGCGTGGCGCGTTGGGTCATGCAACATCCGAAACAGGCCTCGAGAGCGACGCTTGCCGAAGTGGCGATGGAATGCGGCACGAGTGAGCCCACGGTCATTCGCTTTTGCCGCAGCATCGGCCTCGACGGATTTCGCGAGTTCACGATCCGACTGACCGAAGACCTGAGCCGGCCGGTCAGTAACGTTCACAACAGCGTTAGCATCGACGATACGGCGTCCGATGCCGTGACCAAGGTCATGGATGCCTCGATCCGCTCGCTGATCGATATGCGGTCCATCATGTCATCGCTGCCGGTCGACGATGCAATAGCCGCCATGGCGGCAGCCCGCCAGATCGCATTCGCCGGGCTTGGTGCGTCCGGCCATGTCGCCGCCGATGCCTGCCAGAAATTCTTTCGCCTCGGCACGCCCAGTACCGCCCTGACCAACACGCCCGACATCCTCCAGTTTGCCGGCGTGTCGGAACCTGGCGATGTCATTATTTTCATCTCGCACGGTGGCCGTTGGTCCGAGCTGGCGCGGGCCGCGGCACTCGCACGCGAGCGCGGCGCGACAGTCATAGCTCTCACCGACCAGGGCTCGAACCTCGCCTCCGTGGCTTCGATCGTCTTCCCTTGCGAAGGGGTCGAGGATCCCAGTATCTACACGCCCATGAGTTCGCGCCTTGCGCACCTGGCCTTGCTGGATGCTTTACAGGTAGCCCTTGCGCTGGTTCTCGGCGATACCGCCGTCGACAAACTCAGGCGTTCGCGCCAGGCCTTGCAGTAGTAGCGGCTGCAGCTACTCCGGCTGCGCGTACACGCGCACGTAGTCGACCATCATCTGCTGCGGTAAAACCGAATCGTCTATGGGCCCACCGGCGCGGCCCCAGCCGCCGCCGATCGCAACATTCAGGATAATGTGAAACGGTTGATCGAAGGGCCACTCTTCCCAACCGTTTCCCTCGTTGAAATAGGTCAGGTAGACCGTGTCATCGACGAAGATGTCGATCCGTTCCGGCGTCCATTCGAGTGCGTAGACATGAAATTCGCCAGTGACGTCGTCCAGCAGTATGCGGCCCTTGTGCTGGTTCCAGATGGTCCAGTGAAATTCTTTGGAATGGACGGTGCCGTGCACGTGGTTCATCTGGTAGCCGACGTGCTCCATGATGTCGATCTCGCCGGAGTTGGGCCACGCGTCGCAATCGGCGCTACCCTGCCAGTTCTCGTCGTCAGTGCAAGTAGTGGCATACGTGAAGGGGCTGCTCGACAACATCCAGATTGCCGGCCAGGTGCCCTGCCCCCGTGGCAGCCTGGCGCGGACTTCAATCCGGCCATACAGGACGTCGGCTTTGCCGGCCGACTGCAGCCGTGCCGAGGTATAAAGCGCGCCCTGGTAGTCTTCACGATCCGCTTCGATAACGAGATGGCCGTCTTCAACACGGACGTTTCTCGCGCGTGACGTGTACGCCTGGTCCTCGTCGTTAACGACACCCGCCGCCCACTCTTCGATGGTCCAGTTGTTTTCGTTCGGGGGGCCGTTTGCATCGAATTCATCGCTCCAGGCGAGTTGCCAGTCCTCTGCACGCCGCACCTTGCCGCGAACCGACAGCGCGCTGAGCAGCGGCTCGCCCACGCTCGCCTCGAAGCCGATGTTCAGCTCACCATCGTCTACCACGACGTCGGGCACGGTGACAGTCAGCGCCGCGCGAACCTGGCCGTCGCGCCACAGCATGACATCGATGTCATCGGCAACACGCTCTCCTTCGGCAAATACGTCGAAGATGCGCTCGTCGCGCGCGATATCGTTCGGCTCGGCGAAATGCAGCGTGATGTCGTAGCTACCGTTGTCCACCGGGTGCGCGACACGGATATCCCCTTTGCGATAGCTGTGATAGAGCGGTGCGTCCTGCGATCCTTTGACGGTCTTGATCTTGCCGAGCTCGCCGCCCGACACCGATTGCTCGGCAACAAACTCGGTGCCATCAAGCGCCGTGTATGCTGGTCCACCGATGTTTACGGCCCATCCGGATGGGGCGTCGGAATCCTCCTCCGCGCACGCGGACAGCATTAGTGCCGTCGCGGCAATCAGAACAGTTTTGTTGTACGAGCCAGTCATGCCAGTTTCTTTGATTCTTGTTCGAGCGCCCGCTGCCAGGGACTTATGGGATACTAGTCGCATATGGAAGACAGTATTTCAACAATCGTCATCGTGGGTGGAGGCAGCGCCGGCTGGCTGTCTGCTGGGGTCATTGCAGCTGAACATCGCATCGACTCGCAGGCGCAGCAGCCGTTTGAACTGGTGCTGATCGAATCACCGGACGTGCCGACTATCGGCGTGGGTGAAGGCACCTGGCCATCCATGCGGACCACCCTGCAGCGCGTTGGACTGTCCGAGACCGACTTTCTCCGCGAGTGCGATGCCAGCTTCAAACAGGGCACCTGGTTTCGCAACTGGCGGACGGGCGATGGGGATACCTACAGCCATCCGTTTACTGTCCCGATCGACTACGCAGACATCAACCTCGCGCCTCATTGGCTGGCGCTGACCGATGCACCCCAATTTGCGGATGCCGTGACGCCGCAGACCGCATTATTTGCCGACTGCCTCGCCCCGAAGCAGATTACGACGCCCGAATACGCTTTTGTCGTGAACTACGCTTATCACCTGGACGCCGGGAAATTTGCCGAACTGCTTCGCAGGCACTGCACCGAGAAGCTGGGCGTAAAGCACGTCAAGGCGAACGTGTCGCAGATCAATGCGGCCGAAAACGGCGACATCCGCTCGGTCACGACCGACTCGGCCGGCGAAATAGCTGGCGATCTGTTCATCGACTGTACCGGCACGAACAGCCTGCTGCTGGGCAAGCACTTCGAGGTTCCATTTCAGTCACAACAGGCGTACCTGTTCAACGACACTGCGCTGGCCGCACAGGTGCCATACGCGAACGAAGACGAGCCCATCCAGTCCTGCACGCACTCGACCGCACAGACGTCGGGCTGGATCTGGGATATTGGGCTGCCGACGCGCCGCGGAACCGGCCACGTCTACTCGAGTGCCCATATCTCGGACGATGAGGCTGCCGCTCAGCTGCGAGCCTATATAAAGGAAATCGCCGGAGACGAGGCTGCAAACAGCGTAGAGCCGCGCAAGATCGGGTTTGAGCCCGGCCATCGGCGGGAATTCTGGCACCGGAATTGTGTGGCCATAGGCATGTCCTCGGGCTTTATCGAGCCGCTCGAAGCTTCGGCGCTCGTGATGATCGAACTGGCGGCCGGAATGATTGCAGATCAGCTGCCCCCGACCCGGGAAGTCATGGATATTGTGGCCAAACGCTACAACCGGAAATTCCTGCGTCACTGGAATCAGATTATCGAATTCCTGAAACTGCATTACGTCCTGAGCGCTCGCGACGACTCACCGTACTGGCAGGACAACCGCGCCGCCGCTTCTATCCCCGACAAGCTCGGCGAGCAACTTGCAATATGGCGCTACCGGAGCCCCTGGCACCAGGATGCGGAAGCGGTCGATGACCTGTTTCCGACCCCGAGCTACCAGTACATACTTTATGGCATGGGATTCAGAACGGCTCCCCGTCCAACCGCCAGCCAGGAGCAGGACCAACGCCAGCGTCGCGCAGCGGAGCTATTCAAGAAAAATGCCGTCCGGGCAGCCCAGCTGCAGCATGCGATGCCGGACAACCGCGAACTGTTGAACAAAGTAAAAGAATTCGGATTCCAGAAGCTTTGAGCGGCAAGAACAGCAGGTAATCGGGTAGAGTGTTCATATGAGTCAGTACGAGACCCTGAACAGGGAGAAGCACCAGGAACTGCGGATAAAAACCGGCTACGGCGCCGCACTGGGCGACGCCGTCATGTATGCGATGACTTACCCCCTGGAGTTCAGGGATGTCCAGAACTGTTATCCGATCCTGTTCACCAAAGATCCGAACACCGGTGGTTTTTTTGCCGCCGCTCTGTTTGGTCTGGAAGCGGACCAGAACCTGTTTCTGAAGGACGAGGGCTGGGATGCAACCTATATTCCGGCCCTGGTGCAACGTCAGCCGTTCCTGATTGCGACAGGCGGAGAAGGCGACGATAAACCGCCAGTTGCCTCAATCGACCTCGATCACCCACGAGTCAGCAAGGACGAGGGGGAAGCCTTGTTTGACAGCGAGGGTGAGCCCTCGGAGTTCCTGAACCAGAAGATCGCACTGCTTGACAAGCTGCATCGCGGGCTGCAGCACAGCGTCGGATTCATTGACACGCTGTTGCAGCATGAGCTGCTGGAGCAGATCACGCTGGATTTTGCCTTCAATGACGGCAGCAAGAAGACTTTGCAGGGTTTTTACAGCATCGCAGAAGAGCGGCTTTATCAGCTGAAGGGAGACGTGCTCGAGTCGCTGAATCGGGCCGGCTACCTGCAACCTGTGTTCATGGCAGTCGCCTCACTGTCCCGGCTGCGTGACCTGATTGAAAGACGCAACCGCCTCAGGGTGTAACGACAAGCGTGGGTGGCCCTATGACCGGTCAGCATGTCCTGAACGAAATAGACCAGGCGATCGCCGAGCACGCTGACGTCACTGCCGCAGATCTCGGCGATGACCTGTTGACGTCCGATCGACCGCTGGTCCTCAGAGGGCTGGCCGCGGATTGGCCCGCGGTCCGGCACGGCCTCGAATCAGCCGACCGGATCATCGAGTACCTGGAGGGATTTGACTCGGGTAACGTTGTCACGACCCTCTATGCGCCACCCGAGGCGGCTGGTCGAATGTTCTATAAGAGCGACCTGACCGCGTTCAATTTTGAATACCGGCGGATGGCGCTAAAAGAAGCCGTGCAGCAGGTCCGGTCTCATGTCGATATGCCGATTCCGCCATCACTCTATATCGGCTCAACCAACGTCGATCACTGGCTCCCGGGATTCCGCGAGCAGAACGATCTCCCGATTCAGCACCTCGCGCCGCTGGTCAGCATCTGGATCGGCAACCAGAGCCGGGTAGCGGCCCACTACGATTTCCCCGCCAATATTGCCTGCGTCGTCGCGGGGCAGCGGCGGGTCATCCTGTTTCCGCCGGAGCAGTTGCCGAATCTTTATGTGGGGCCGCTGGACTTCACGCCGGCAGGGCAACCGATCAGCCTGGTGGACTTTCATGCGCCTGATTACGACCGCTTCCCGAAATTCCGGGAGGCCGTCAAGGCCGCGCAGATGTCGGTGCTCGAACCCGGGGATGCCGTGATCGTTCCCAGTATGTGGTGGCATCACATGGAGGCGCTGCACGCTTTCAACGTATTGGTGAATTACTGGTGGCGCAGCTCACCTTCCTACATGGGGCCGCCTCTCAGTGTGTTGCAGCATGCGATACTGGGTCTTCGGGATTTGCCCGAAGCACAAAGAAAACAGTGGCGGGAGTTGTTCGATTTTTATGTGTTCAACCCTGCCCCGGAAAACTTCGAACATATTCCGGAAGCTGCGCGTGGCGTGCTGAACCCTATCGACGAGCCGACCGCGCGGCGAATCCGTAAGATGTTAAGAGACAAACTTTTGTAGGCCGAAAGTCGCATGTCATCAGGCAAGGTACAGAATGTAGTCGTCGTGGGCGGAGGCACGGCGGGCTGGACCGCGGCGGCGGCCGTAGCAAAGCTGATCGGAGCCAACCTGAACGTGGTGCTCGTGGAGTCGGATGCCATTGGCACGGTAGGTGTCGGCGAGGCGACCATACCGCCGTTCAGGACGATGCATCGTCTGCTGAAGATCGATGAGGCGGATTTCCTGTCCAGGGTGCAGGGTACCTTCAAGCTGGCCATCCAGTTCGAGAACTGGCGGGAGGTCGGCCATGATTATATTCACTCCTTCGGCTTCACGGGCCAGGGCTGCTGGGCAGCAGGCTTTCAGCACTTCTGGCTCAAAGCGAAGACGCTGGGCTTTGCCGAAGACTACGGCCGCTACGCCCCGGAGCTGATGGCCGCGCAGACAGGTAGGTTCGGTCTGCTGCAAGAGAATGCGTTGAGTTATGCCTTCCATATCGATGCGACGGCCTACGCCGGGCTGTTGCGCCAGCAGGCTGAGAAAGATGGTGTAACCCGGGTCGAAGGCAAGATCGTCGACGTTCGCCAGGCCGAATCCGGCGACATCGCCGAAGTGGTGCTGGAATCAGGGCAGGCCGTCAAAGGCGACCTGTTTATCGACTGCAGTGGCTTTGTCAGCCTGCTGCTGGACAAGGCCCTGGGTACCGAATTCGAGGACTGGACCCACTGGCTCCCCTGCGATCGCGCCATTGCGGTCCAGACGACAGCAGTCGAAGAGCCCATTCCTTATACACGCTCGATTGCGAGGGAAAGCGGCTGGCAGTGGCGGATTCCATTACAGACCCGGGTCGGCAATGGCCTGGTCTATTGCAGTGAATTCATGAGTGACGATGAAGCCCGGGACACCCTGCTCGCCAATCTCGAAGGCGCGCTCATCACGGAACCCAGGGTCTTGCGCTTTCGCACCGGGCAGCGGGTGAAACACTGGAATCGAAACTGCATTGGCCTGGGCCTGGCGGCGGGATTTCTCGAGCCGCTCGAATCGACGAGCATTCACCTGATCCAGCGAGGCGTGATCCGGCTGATGCAGATGTTCCCCTACAACGGCATCACCGAGTCGGATCGGACAGAGTTCAATCGCCAGATGGAAACCGAGTTTCGCTATATCCGCGATTTCATCATCATGCACTACCACGTCACCGAGCGAACGGATTCCGAGTTCTGGCGCCGCTGTCGCGAAATGGAAATTCCCGACAGCCTGCAGCATCGCCTGGACCTGTTCCGCGATACCGGCCGCGTGTTCGAGACCGATCTGGATATCTTCCGCGAGAACAGCTGGGTCCAGGTGATGATGGGGCAAGGGATTGAGCCGCAGAGCTATCACCCCATTGTGGACATGATGGACGAACAGGAACTTCGTCAGTTCATGCAATTCCAGGGACAGAAGGTCGACCATATCTTGAGCCAGCTGCCGACGCACCGGGAATTCATCGACCGATATTGTCCAACCGCGTCTGCCTAGGATCCACCACAAACAGCGTCGATCAGCCTTCCCCCTGTCCGACCAATGTCTTCAGGCGCTCCGCGACGAAGGCCAGCACCCGGTCCCTGTCCGCCGAAGAAAGTTCGCCCAACACGTCCGGCAGGTCAGACGGCAAATGGGCTGCGGGGTCGCCCTCTGCCTGGAATGCGAAATAATCGAAAAACTTGCGCCACACTTCGCGTTGGTCGGCCGGCAGTCCGGACATCAGCGCCACGCTGTGAATCAGGGCGAGGATCGGCTTGTGATGCGCAGGATTGGTATCGTTCCACCAGTAGTTGACAAGGATGTTCAGTGGCTCCAGCGATTCGACGCCGTGCCACCATAGGATCGGGATATAAACGGCATCTCCGGGCTCGAGCACGGCTTGCTGGGCCGACTCGAGCGCCTCGCGAAATCGCGGAAATCTCGTGTAATCGGGCTCGCGCAGGTCCACAGTGCTGATCGGCGTTCCTCCCGGCGTTCGCAGGAGCGGTCCAAGGTAGAGGTTATTGAGCTGTTCGGGCGGGAAAACCGTAAATCGCCTGCGACCGCTGACAACGCCCGCGATGTTGTGATTGTTATCGAAATGAGTTGCGATCATCGATCGATTGCTCATCCAGACCCGCGGCGTGATATCGGTGTTCAAGAGGGGCATCGCGTTTTCACCGAGAAACGACGGCATGATGTCCGGAACGTGCATCGCCTGCAGTGCGATGCCGGGCGGCTGCGGATCGTCGGCCAGCTCCACAAAAGTGTCCAGGGCGGTACTGATCGACACGCTTCTGGACGCGAAATTGAAACCCTGGAAATCGTCAGAATAGAAAAAGCGACCTTTCGTCTCCGGTGGACTGACCGCCGCGCTGACCGTACTGCCCGTATCGAAGCGCTTGAAGTAATCGACGACACTTTGCAGCGACCGACGGCCTGCCTCAACGGCAGGCCACTCCCGGAGCAGTCCTCGCAACACGGCAGGCTGTTTCGCCGGCAAGATCTCATTCTCGAAGGCTGCTCGATCTACACTCTGCCTTTCCTCTATCTGCTGCAAGATTGTCCCCTTTTTTCCCTAAGCCGCACCGATTCTATCGGGATAGTCTACACGCCTGTGACCCCGAATCGCGGACTACCGGGGGCCGCTCAACTGCGCTATGTTTACGCAAGCAATCATTCTCCCAATATCCAGGATAAAGCCTCGTGCCCGACGTTAAAAAAACTGCTTTTACGTTCATTACGATCGTTGTCGTGCCTCTGCTTTTCTTCGCCCTGCTCGAGCTGGGCCTCACGGTTGCTGGTGTCGGAACATCATTCGACTATTTCCATGAAATTGACATCAATGGCCAACCTCACTACCAGGAAAACCCTGCTTTCGCCGACCAGTTCTATCCTCCGTCGCTCAATATTGGTCCCGTCGAAAACACCTTTACCAAAGAGCGCGGTCCTGAGTCAGTCAGGGTCTACATCCTGGGGGGGTCGGCAGCGCTCGGCTTCCCCCTGAGGAACCACGGTCTTGACAGGCTCCTGACGGCCCAACTCAGGGCCGCACTGCCTTCGCGAAAAATCGAAGTCCTCAACCTGGCCATGACGTCGGTCAACTCCCACGTGATGTACGCGGTGGCCAGGTCGATTCCGGAAGATTCCGCCGACTTCGCCGTTATCCTGATGGGCAACAACGAGGTTGTTGGACCGTATGGCCCCGGCACCTTCAATCAGGGCTTCCTGACGAACATCAACCTGATTCGCGGGCTCCAGGCATTGAAGCGCACAAGGATCTGGCAGGCCCTGAACGGCCTCATGCTGCAGATCAGGCCGACCGACGCAATGCAGGATCTCGAGTGGGAGGGCATGCAGATGTTCACCGGTCACGGTGTCCCGCACGATGACCCGCGCATGGCAGGCGTTTATAGCCACTACGAAGACAATCTTGTGGACATCATCGAGACGCTGCGCAGCAAGGGCATGCATGTCGTACTGTCCTCTGTGCCGGTCAACCTCCGCCACTCAGCGCCGTTCTTGTCCGTTCGGAGCCCGGATTTTCCCGGCGACCAGCTCGATCCATGGCGCGAAGCCACCCGTAGAGGTGCCCAGAGCGCAGATCAGGGTAACTGGGATGATGCGATCGATTATTTTCAAGCGGCAATGGAGATTGATCCTGACTATGCCGATACCCACTTCAGGCTCGCCACCGCCCTCGAAAACGTCAGCAATTTTGAAGAGGCTAAAACTCACTATCAGCGCGCCCTGGACCTGGACGCCTTGCGCTTTCGGGCGGACACCCGAATCAACCAGATCATCCAGGAAGTTGCGGCCAGCGCAGAGAGTGACACGTTCAGCTTTGTCGACAACGCCGCAGCATTCGAGCGAGCCAGCCAACCGTTCCAACCCGGCTGGAACCTGCTGCTTGAACATGTTCATTATGATTTTTCCGGGACCCACGTCCTGGCGGCAGAGATAGCCCGTTCGATCGTAAGCGACTTGACCGGGACTGATGCTTACGAACCGTTACCAGTCGCCGCAGTAGCCAGGAGAGTCGGGTTTCCGAATTACGACACGATTGCGGAAATCCAGAACCTGCAGAGCATGATTCAGCAACCGCCGTTTCCCGGGCAGGGTAATTACGCGGATCTTCAGAGTTTCCTGAACGAAAAACTGCAACGTATAACCAACGCGGTCGGATCTCAGGACGAAGTCGTTCAAAGACGCCAGAACCTTGCAGGTTCGGGTCTGGCTGACTGGAAGATTCATTTCGAACTGGCAGTCCTGAATCAACGTCTGCGTAACTCAGCAGCGATGTATTACCACCTGAATCAAATTCTTGAACTGTACCCGCACAACCGCGAGAGTTACATGAAGATCGCCGAGGCGATGAGCAAGGACGGCAAGTGGCGTGAGGTA
>JABAOH010024183.1_pt1 | contig 12627 bp, 6 predicted proteins | sample 7062181 | NCBI WGS metagenome assembly JABAOH01 (sample SAMN14538630, study PRJNA623070) | marine sediment metagenome | biome: marine biome [ENVO:00000428]; feature: marine pelagic biome [ENVO:01000023]; material: deep marine sediment [ENVO:00002113]; isolation source: pool of 5 deep marine... | reverse complement strand
GCTTACGTGGCAATAGCATAATAATTTATGAGAGGAGTGTCAAATCAATGTATTCGTTCACTACATAGGTGACACATTGCCTCTTGGATTTTTAAAGTTGAGCTGATAGTATTCAAAAGGAGTTAAATAATCAAGAGCTTGGTGGGGTCTTATGTGGTTATACACATATTCCCACCGTTCTAATTGCCTATTATGTTCTTCTAATTCAAGGGCAACCTCCTCCACCTCATAAAACTCCTCTCTATGAGTCCTATTTGCTCTCTCTACATGACCATTCAGTTTGGGTGAACGAGGTGGAAGCACAAAAAGCAGCATCTCTCGTTTCTCGCACTCTTCTTCAAAGTGCTTCTTAAATTCTGATCCGCCATCTATCTGGATGGCCTTGATCTGGAAAGGAAATTTCTTCTGTAAATACTGGAGAAAGTGCGCAGCTTTTGAACTGGTTTGGCTTTTGTAGGCCCTGAGACCATCACACTTAGATATCACATCTCTCGCACTAAACTGGTAACGCACCTCATCAGGAAGGAGCTTCACTGTCAGCGTGTCTATCTGGACTAAATCCCCAGGCTCCTCTATCTTGTATCCCTTAGGCTTTCTTGTCGCATACCGTGGCTTCCAGCGCCTCTTCCGAGCAAGCTTGGCTAATGTCGCATTGACCGGCTCTTTAAGCATGCCTCTCTCCTTCAGCCGTCTGATTACTCTCCCTACTGTAGAGGCTGAGGCCTGTATGCCTTCTCTGCCTAAAAGCACAACCAGCTTATCTCTCCCCCATCGGGGATACTGCTCTCTTAACTTGTGAATCCTCTCTACCACTTCTACTGGTGTCTTTGGCTTGCGCACCTGATGCGGCCTCCGAGACATATCCTCCAGTGTTGTTAAATCGTATGGGTCAAAACGCCGCTTCCAACGATAGAATGTCTGTGGAGAGATCCCAAAATAACGACAGGTCTTCCTCGCATTGCCCGTTCTCTGATAATAGTCATGACCTGCCCCCCTGATATCGATCCAGTCTTTGAAGTATAATTGGCTGGACGGAAGGAGAGGGCAATGGCTAGAAAAAGATTCACCTCGGAACAGATAATCACGATACTTCGTGAAGCCGAAATTCTTGTGAACCAGGGTTCTACTGTCATCCAAGCCGTACGTAAACTCGGCATCTCAGAACAAACGTATTATCGATGGCGCAAAGAGTATGGCGGCATGCGGGTTGACCAGGCAAAGCGGTTAAAAGAACTCGAACAGGAGAATACCCGGTTGAAAAAGCTAGTGGCAGATCTTTCCTTAGATAATGCCATTTTAAAGGAAGTCAACCGGGGAAACTTCTGAGCCCGGCTAAAAAAAGCCGGGCAGTAGACCATGTGTGTGAGACAATGGGTATATCGCAGCGCAGAGCCTGTCAAGTTTTGGGACAACCTAGATCGACTCAAAGGCATGTACGCAAGGTGCCAGAGGATGAGGAGCCATTAGTGGAGCGCATAGTATCTCTGGCCAGCCACTATGGGCGTTACGGTTATCGCCGAATCACAGCCTTGTTGCGGAATGAAGGATGGAGGGTCAATCACAAGCGAGTCGAGAGGATATGGAGACAGGAAGGCTTGAAAGTACCGACAAAACAACCTAAACGGGGGCGTTTATGGCTGAGAGATGGTTCATGCATCCGCCTTCGTCCCGAACGAAAAAATCATGTATGGAGCTATGACATGGCCTTGATCAGGACCACTGATGGCCGGGCTTTGCGCATCCTGGTGATCATAGATGAATACACCCGGGAATGTTTATCCATGTATGTAGCCCGCAGCATCAAGCATCAGGATGTTTTGGAACAGCTCTATGAGCTATTTCTTGTTCGAGGCATACCTGAACATATACGTTCAGATAATGCCCCGGAATTTACGGCTAAAGCCATAAGGAAATGGCTGTTTAACCTTGGAGTCGGAACTCTGTACATCGAACCAGGAAGCCCCTGGGAAAATGGATACGTTGAGTCCTTTATCGGCAAGCTCAGGGATGAGTTACTGAATGGAGAGATCTTCGATACGTTATTGGAAGCAAGAGTGCTCACAGAGCGCTGGCGAAAGGAATATAACAGGTATAGACCTCATAGTGCTTTGGGGTATAAGCCTCCGGCTCCAGAAGCCTTTGAGGTTGAAAATCTCTTTATGAAGGTGGTACATTGATGGGGGGCGGGTCATGATTAACAAACTGGTGATAAAGGTAGAAGTCTATATTCAATTTGACACTCTCCTCAGAAATTGATAATCTTTTGCCAAGTAATCTAAGGGAATGCAATGGGAATAAAATGCCCTAAATGCAACACTAATAATCCCGATACTCAGAAGTTTTGTGGTGAGTGCGCCACACCTCTTCCTTCCTCGAAGGAAATCCTTGATACCGAAACCCTCGAAACACCTACCGAGGAGTTAACCACAGGCTCTACCTTTGCCGGAAGATACCAAATCATAGAGGAGCTAGGTAAAGGCGGCATGGGGAAGGTCTACAAGGCTCTTGATACTGAGATAAAAGAAAAGATTGCCCTTAAGCTAATAAATCCTGAGATCTCTGCAGATAAAAAGACGATAGAGCGTTTCCAGAATGAGTTAAAATTTGCTCGGAAGATAAGCCATAGAAATGTATGCCGCATGTATGATTTGAATAAGGAAGAAGGCAACTATTATATCACGATGGAGTATGTGCCAGGGGAAGATTTAAAGAGCGTGATAGGAATGATGGGGCAATTAAGTGGAGGAAAAGCTATTTCAGTAGCCAGACAGGTTTGCGAAGGCTTAACAGAGGCTCATAAGCTGGGAGTTGTGCATCGAGACCTGAAACCCCAGAACATAATGATAGACAAAGAGGGCAATGCGAGGATCATGGATTTCGGGATAGCCCGCTCTATTAAAGGTAAAGGCATAACAGATGCAGGAGTGATGATTGGTACGCCTGAATACATGTCACCTGAGCAAGCGGAAGTGAAGGAGGTTGACCAGCGCTCAGATATTTATTCGTTGGGAGTGATTCTTTATGAAATGGCAACGGGGAGAGTTCCTTTTGAGGGGGAAACTCCTTTTGGAATAGCTATGAAACACAAGAGCGAGATGCCTAAGGATCCCAGAGCAATTAATGCTCAAATCCTTGAAGACCTTAGCAAAGTGATCCTGAGATGCATGGAAAAGGATAAAGAAAAGAGGTATCAGAGTGCAGGTGAAGTGCGTGCTGAGCTTGAAAGGATAGAGAAAAGCATTTCCACAACAGAGAGGATTATTCCCAAGAGAAAACTTAAAACAGGATTCCCCAGAAAGCGCTTTCAAACTCTTGTAGTTCCAGGAGCTATTCTCTTCGCTGCCATATTGATAGTCGGAGGTTTTTTCTTCTATCATCGAATTTTCAAAAAAGAAGAGCCTAAAAAAACAAGAGCAATCAGTAAAATAAAATGGAAAAACTCTATTGCTGTATTACCATTTGTAGATTTAAGCCCCCAAAAAGACCAAGGATATTTTTGTGATGGGATGACAGAGGATATCATACTAAAACTATCAGGAATAAGGAATTTAAAAGTAAGTTCCAGGACTTCAGTTATACGTTATAAAAATACAGATAAGAACATAAAAGAGATTGGCCAGGAACTGGGAGTGGCTACTGTTCTTGAAGGAAGTGTCCAGAAAGAAAAGGACAACATCCGAGTGATTGCCCAGTTAATCAATGTTGAGGATAATTTTCATCTCTGGTCGCAATCTTATAATCGGAAGCTAGAAAGTTTTTTTGCTATTCAGGATGATATATCTAAGGCAATCGCCGAGGCATTGAAGATCCATTTAACGAAAGCGGACAACATGCTGCTTCGCAAGATTCCGACTGAAAGCATTGAAGGCTATGAATATTACCTAAAAGGCAGATCACTTTTCTACACCTATGAGAAGTCTAAAAATGAGCAGGCTATTGCCATGTTCGAAAAGGCTATAGAATGCGATTCTTCGTTTTCGCTGGCATATGCGGGCCTCTCATTATGCTATACGCAATATATAAATAGTGGTTGGGATAACGATGAAAAGTGGCTTTTACTAGCAGAGGACGCCGCAAAAAAGGCAATTGAGTTGGATAACAATTCAGCAGAAGCACATTTTGCTCTTGGATTTATTTATGAGAAGCGAAGAGCATATGAGGAACTCGAACGTGAAATGCGACGTGTTATTGAATTGAATCCCAACCATGCCCATGCCCGTGATAGCATGGGGGACTTATTACACAGAGCAAAAGGAGATCTCGAAAATGCTCACAATGAATTCAGATTGGCGCTAATGATTGATCCATTTCTCTTGCCTTCTTATTGGGGAATTTATGAAGTTAGGGCAAAACAAGGTAAATATCTAGATGCAGAAAAGATTTTGTTGCGCTCGTTGGAACACCATGAAAACCATGATATAACAATGATGTTCTTAAGCAGAATATATCGTTTTTCAGAAGAATATAAACGCAGTGTTGAAGTACTCAAAAAAGCAGTGATGTTTAACCCATCGCGGATTGAAATCCACCTAGAACTTGGCCTTGCTTATGCTCAACTGAACAATATAAATGACGCATATTCGGAAGCGAATATAATCGCAAATATTGCCGCTATCCCTGAGGAGGAAAACTTTTCCTATTTTTATCTGCTTGGATGGATTTCTCTCGCACAAGGGAATTGGCAAACCGCCTTAGAGAATTTCGAGCAAGCTCTGAGAATCAGACGTAACATTTCACCAAGCAAGGCACCAGTAAGGAGTGTATACACCGAAGATATTCTTAAAGCAATAGCAGAAACTTATCTGCGGCAAGAAAACTTCAAGGCTGCGATAAAAGAATACACCAAAATGGATGATTTCCCTATAGGAATGTACCAGTTTGATAAATATATGTGGGCTATACGACACTATAAGCTCGGTTATGCCTACGAAAAGATGAACGACCTCACAGAAGCAAAGAAAGAATATCAGAAATTCCTCGACCTCTGGAAGGACGCTGACCCCGGCATTGCTGAGGTAGAGGATGCGAAGAAGAGGCTGGCTGGATTGAAGAATCAATAATCCTACGTATTTCTTTGTGTCGTCTAAGCAAGATTATCCCAATTTAGGCTTATTTTCGAAACTAGCTTCCCGCTAGCAGAAAAGTGGTTTATCAGAAATGGCCATTTTATCCTGGTTGGGAACGATTTTTCTTGTTCTTTTTAAGCACCATCGATCAAAATAAGGCAATTCAAAGCATAACTTTCCCGTATTTATCCCACAAATGACTAAAAAAAAGAGAGCCAGCAGAGGGATTCGAACCCTCGACCTGCTGATTACGAATCAGCTGCTCTTCCACTGAGCTACACTGGCTCTGTGCAGGATTGCTCCTGCCAACAGATAGAAAATAGTAGAATGAGACTGAACTGTCAAGATATTCCGGATTGACTGACCTTTTTCTCCAGAATGAGCAGGATGATTAAACGCTTGTGCATGTGGGCGGAATGGAATATCATATAAATTGCATAGAAATTATCGAAAAATCAGGGAAGAAATTCCATTTTTTTTCGTCTAAAGTCATTGAGTGATTGAAGTGTGTTTCTCTACATTGAAAACAAGCTGCAGGAGAAACGAAGCCGTTCAGTGAGTTGCCGGAAAGATTGTTCCGGAAACTGCAAGCGTGCGGTAAGAAAAAATGGACAGAGTCCAATATAGGTGAGTGATAATGCGAAAATTATCCATCTTCATACTAGTAATGTTACTGGCTTTGGTTGTAAGCTGTGGAAAATCCGGGGATAACGGCCCTGGCAGGAAAGAAAACCCAAGGACAAAATCACAGACTGAAAGGCCCTCGGAGAAAAAAGGTGACCGAAGCAGTCCCAGCCAAAAACCCGGATCTAAACCGCAGAATGTCGAGGATATTGATGTTGATAGTCTCGATATTCCAGACCAGTTAAAAGAGGCCATCAAATCCGGTCGAATCCCAAAGGATCGGATCCAGGAAATGCTGAAACGATTCCAGAGTGGTGGGGGGGACGCTGTTCCGGTGAGTGTTGAGCCGGTCCAACTTAAAAACTTGAATTCCTACCTTGTCCTCAACGGCATCGTCGAACCAGAACGGAAAGTGGAGATCTTCTCCCGTTTGTCCGCTTATGTGAAGGAAATAGTGAAGGAAGAAGGGGCCTATGTCCAGGAAAACGACATCCTGGCTCTTCTCGACGACACGGAAATCAAGATCAGCTACGAACAGTCCAAGATCGAACTGGAACAGGCCAAGCTCAGCCTAGACGAGGCCGAGCAAAACTACGTCCGCAATCAGGAACTAAAAAAACGCGATCTCATTTCTGAGCAGGATTTCCAGGCTCAGGAAGCGCAGTACAAGCAGCGACAACTCGACCATCAGAACAGAATGGAGAGTTTTAAAAATCTCCAGCTCCAGTTGAACTGGACCAAGATCCGGTCTCTTTCTGAAGGCTATATCACAGAACGATTGATCGAAATGGGCGATCGTGTCAACGCCAACCAGCAGGTCTACACTATCGAGGATTTCAAGCCTCTGTTGATCCGTGTGTTTGTCCCTACATCAGACTCCATCAAACTGAAGACTGGGATGCCCGCGGAAGTGACGACCGAAGTGATAAGAGGAGCACTATTCGAAGGAAGTGTCAAATTGATCAATCCCAGGATCGACGTCCAAACAGGAACGGTTAAAGTCACCATCGAGGTCTACGACGACTCTCTTCGCTTGAAGCCGGGGATGTTCGTGGAAGCCCGGATTGTCATCGGGATGAAAGAGAATGTTCTTGTCATCCCACGAAAAGCCATCCTGTATAAACAGAATTTGACTTATGTTTTTGTTATGAACCGAAATCAAGTATCCCAGCGTGAAGTCACTCTGGGCCTGACCGAGGAAGACGACGTGGAAATTCTCAGTGGTCTGCAAGAAGGCGAAATCATCGTCGTTGTCGGAGTCGAAGGGCTCAAAGACGGACAAAGAGTTGACGTGATTCAATGAAACTCGTCAAATTTTCCCTCAACCGTCCGGTGTCCATCTCCATGTTCACCGTCGCCGCAGTCATTTTCGGTTTCATTGCTTATACTCGACTCAATCTGAACCTGCTGCCTAAGATATCCTATCCTACTCTCACCATCAAGACAGAATACCCCGGCACCGCTCCTTCGGAAATAGAGAACATCATTTCCAAGCCCATTGAAGAGACCTGCGGAGTTGTGGATAATGTCATGCGCATTTCATCGGTCTCCCGTGCGGAGCTTTCCGAGGTGACGGTCGAGTTTGCCTGGCACACCAACATGGATTTTGCCACCCTGAAACTCAGAGAAAAGCTGGACCTCCTCCGTCTTCCAGTCGGAGCCACCAAGCCGGTCATCCTCAGGTATGACCCCAACCAGGAACCCATCATGAAGCTAGGTCTGACTGGCGACGCTGAACTGGGATATATTCGTTACATCGCTGAGAGAGAAGTCAAGCAAGCGCTCGAAAGTATAGAGGGGGTGGCCGCCTGCTCCATCTCTGGTGGCCTGGAGGACGAAATCCACATCGATATCAATGAGCGAAAGCTCAGTCTTCTCAACATCCCCATCACGACTGTCGCCAACCGGCTAGGGCAAGAAAACGTCAATCTCTCTGCCGGAATTCTCAAGCAAAAAGACAGCCAGTTTTTGGTCCGGACCGTTAATCAATTCAAAACAGTCGAAGAGATCAAAGACATCATCATCGAAAAACGGGGCGACGTCCAGATCACTCTGGGCAGCGTGGCGGATGTGTTCCGCGGTTTTAAAGAACGAAAAGTCATCTCGCGCATCAACGGCAGAGAATGCATTGAAGCGGCAATCTACCGGGCCGCGGATGCCAACACAGTCTCAGTGGCCAACGCTGTCACAGAAAGGCTGCAAATGGTCCAGAATAACATCCTGAGGCCCCGGGATATGGAGTATCTGGTCATCACCAACCAATCCAAATTCATCAAAAATACCATCCATGAAGTCAAACAGACCGCTATCATCGGGGGGATACTGGCCGTTCTGGTTCTGCTCTATTTTTTGAAAAATTTTCGTAGCACTTTGATCATCGGGGCTGCCATACCGATTTCTGTCATCATCACCTTTTTCCTGATGTATTCTTCCAACATCTCTTTGAATATTATTTCACTTGGCGGATTGGCACTCGGGATAGGGATGTTGGTGGATAATTCCATCGTGGTGCTGGAGTCTATCCAGCGTTACCGGGAAAAGGGTGAGGGACTTTTTAACGCAGCTTTTAAAGGAACATCCGAAGTGGCCGGGGCTGTGACTGCCTCGACATTCACCACTGTGGCGGTTTTTTTCCCCATCGTTTTCGTCGAAGGTATTGCCGGCCAACTATTCAAGGATATGGCTCTGACAGTCACCTATTCTTTGTTGGCCTCTTTAGTTGTTTCTCTAACTCTCGTCCCCATGCTCAATTCAATCATGCGTCGTGAAAACCCAAAAGAGTGGCTGACCAGAGTTCTTAAAATTCTGTTCAAACCCCTCGATAATCTGTATAACAAGGTCTATCTTTCTTATAAAAGAACCCAGGACACCACCTTTAAACGAAGGAAAATCATTATTGTCAGTGTACTCGCACTCTTTGCCGTCTCTGTCTTCATGACGCGCTTCATGGGCCAGGAGCTCATCCCGGTCATTTCCCAAGGAGAATTTCTGATCAATGTTGAATTCAAACCCGGAACCTCCCTCAAAGAGAATTCTGCCATCATCGGAGATATATCCGAAACACTTAAGAAATATGAACAAATCGACAGCATTTACGAACTCATCGGGAAAGGTTCGCGTGGAGGTATATCTTTTCAAGAGGAACGGGAAAATCTCTCTGAATTCGTCATTCGCCTGAAACCGGGCATCCTGGGAAAACAGGAAGACCGGATCATGGACCAGGTGAGAGCTGATCTGGAAAAGTTTCCCACCACCAAAGTCAAAGTGTACAAGCCTCGTCTTTTCTCCTTTAAAGCTCCGCTTGAGGTCGTGGTGTCAAGCAACGACCTGGATCAGATTAAAGAGGTCTCCGACGAACTTTTGGAAAAGCTTAGGACTGTGGACGGAATCATCGACCTGAAGTCAAGTATGGAAGAAGGCTATCCGGAAATCCAGATCATCTTTAACCGGGCCGTACTTGCTTCTCAGGACATGACCATCAACTCAGTCGGGTCTCAGATAAGAAACAAGATAGAGGGTGAAGTCGCCACTCGGTTCATTGAAAGTGACCGGGAAATCGACATTCGAGTCCGTCTCTCAGAGGATTCAAGGGACCGAGTGGACAAGATCAGCCGAATCTACATCCGCAACGGCCTGGGCGTGATGGTGCCGCTGAAGGCACTGGCCGAGATACGCATCAAAGAAGGGCCCGCGGAGGTTCGCCGCATACTCCAGCAAAAATCCGCGGTGATCACCGGCAATATTTCAGGTATATCCCTGGATGAGGCCAAAGAGGAAGTCATAGCCAAAGCCGCAACTGTAGATTGTGGCCCAGAATGTTCGATCTACCTGGCTGGGCAGAGCATGGAACAGGATGTGGCCTTTTCCTCCATGCTCTTCGCCATCTTTCTGGCTGTGTTTCTTGTTTACCTGGTCATGGCGTCCCAGTTTGAATCCTTTAAAAAGCCTTTTATCATCATGTTCACCATCCCCCTCGGCATTATCGGGGTTGTGATTGTCGGACTTGTGTTCAGCATATCCATCAATGTGATCGTGCTCATTGGATTGATCATTCTCTCTGGGATCATCGTCAACAACGCCATCGTGCTTGTGGATTATATCGGGCAGTTGCAGAAACAAGGAATGCGGAAGGTGGAAGCCATCAAAACCGCTGCCCAGGTGAGGTGGCGCCCAATCCTGATGACAACGATCACAACAGTCCTGGGATTGACACCCATGGCATTGGATTTCAATGAAGGATTTGAAATCCGCATCCCTCTGGCGTTGACTTTGATCGGCGGATTGATCTTCGGAACGTTTCTGACCCTGGTCTTTATCCCTCTTGTCTATAATACAGTGGTTCGGGATCCCGCAGCCGCTGATGAAAAGGAAAGTCGTTTGATGCGCCTTCTGAAAAGCGCCAAAATGAGCCTCTCTCCAGAAAAGGTGAAAGGGAGTAAACAATGAATTTACCAGAATTTGCGATACGCAAACCTGTCACCATAATCGTGGCCATGCTCATCTTTATCACCATCGGTGTTATTTCGATCCTCAAGCTACCTCTGGAGATGTTGCCTGACACGTCTTTTCCTGGTCTCATGGTGCAAATCTCCTATCCTTCTTCTTCTCCAGAAGAAGTGGAACGCGTCATCACACGGCCCCTGGAAGACAGAATGGCCACCATCAACAATCTGGAGAGTTTCAGCTCCACCTCCTCCTCTTCATCATCCATGATCCACATGCAGTTCAAGACAGGAACCAACATGGACCTGGCCACCATGGAAATTCGCGACAAGATCGACCTCGTCCGCGGTGATCTGCCCGATGATGTCGAAGATATCCGCATCCGCCGATTTTCCATGAATGACCGGCCCGTGATCAACTTCAGTGTGACACTACCAGGGGACCTGGAGAACCTTTACTACTGGTCGGAAAACTACATCACACAGCAGTTGGAACGGATTGAAGGTGTCGCCAACGTGGACATCCGGGGAATCCGCAACAAAGTTTTGACTATCTATCTCAAACCCGAGGTTTTCTATTCGTCGTCCATTCGCATCACCGACCTGACCGACACCATCCGCAATAACAACATCAATATTTCGGCTGGATATGTCGAAGATGGAGCCATGCGCTATGTGGCCCGAATTCCAGGGGAGCTCAAGATACTGGAGGACGTGAAAAGCCTCCCTGTCAGTAACAAGGGATTGACCATCGCGGATGTCGCCCGTGTGACCTACGATTATCCTCCCAAAGAAGACTTCAACCGCTTGGATGGGAATGAAACTGTCCGCTTTCAGATCTACCGGGCATCCAACGCCAACATCGTGGATGTATGCAATAACGTTAAGACCACCATGGCGCGGATCAAGGAGACACAACCAGAGCTCCAGAATCTGACCACTATCTTCTATCGAGACCAATCCGAAGATATCCTCAAAAGCCTTAAGGATCTCACTCTCTCCGGAATCATCGGCGGCCTTATGGCAGTTGTCGTTTTACTATTCTTCCTGAGAAAAATCAGGAGCACAATCATCATCGCCATGGCCATCCCCATGGCCATGGTGTTCACATTCAGCTTCATGTATCTTTACCGGACTGTCCTTCACGCTGACATCACCATCAATATCATCTCCCTCAGCGGACTGATGATGGCCGTGGGCATGTTGGTGGATAATAGTGTCGTGGTTCTGGAAAACATCTTCCGACTTCGACAGGAAAAAGGATATTCCCCCCTGCAGGCGTCTTTGAAAGGAGCCGGTGACGTCGCTCTGGCTGTCACGGCTTCAACCTTTTCGACTCTTGTTGTTTTCATCTCGTTGAGCTTTGTGTCCCAGTCAGGATTCGGTCGTTTCATGAAGGATTTTGCGATGACCATCTCCCTGGCAATGATCGCCTCACTGATCGTTTCCCTCTCATTCATTCCGCTGGCAGGAAGCCGCATTCTTGCCGGTAAAACCAGAGAGAAAGCCCGTTGGCTGGTCAAGCTGACCTCCTTTTATGAACGCATCCTCAGCTTCACCATAAAGAACTGGAAAACCAAGCTCCTTATGGTTGGCCTTGCCGCAGGAATCTTTTTTATCTCTTACCAAACCCTCAAAAACATCGAACAAGGATATATGCCTCGAAGTGACGAGCGAGAGGTCAATGTTTCGGTCTTTATGCCGCGCAGTTTTACTCTGGACGAAATGAAAGCCCTCTTCCTGGGTTTCGAGAGGCTCCTTTTCTCAAATAAAGAGGAATTGGCGATAAAATACGTGACAACCGAATTCGGCGTACGAGGTATGCGGCAGGGTCGCTTCCGAGGGCGTCTTGAGCTGGCCCTGGAAGATGAAGGACCATCCGTGACTGAGATCAAGGAGAGACTCAAGGAACTCCTGCCCCGACGAGCCGGTATCACCTACGAATACGGGCAGCGATTCGGCCGCGGCGGGCATTTCAGTGGAGTGTCCGTGGAACTCATCGGTCTGGACTACACCAAACTGACAGAGCTAGCCCCGATGGTCATGGAAAGGCTCCGAACCGTCCCAAATGTGGAGGATATAACCAGTGACCTGGAGGGTGGAGACACACAAATCATGGTCCAGGTGGACCGCAAAAAGGCGGAAAGTTCAGGAGTGAGCAGTCAAATGGTGGCACGAACCATTTCTTCCTCTCTCTCTGACCGGCCTATCGGTAAATTCAAGACAGAAAATCGCGAGATCGACATCATACTGAAAATCCAGGGAGAGGAGGGATTCAACGAAGAAGACCTCCGGAACATCAGCCTCCCCACCCAGTCCAAACGGATTCCCATCTCCGCGATCACCGATATCTCCTACAGGATGGGGTCGAGTTCTATCCGCAAGGAGAATAAAAAATCAAAATTGAACATCCGGATCAACACCAAACGAGAAGGAATGATGGCCATCTCTGAAGACATTCGTCAGGCGATGAGCACCGTCGAACTCCCGGACGG
>JABAOH010014943.1_pt3 | contig 12627 bp, 8 predicted proteins | sample 7062181 | NCBI WGS metagenome assembly JABAOH01 (sample SAMN14538630, study PRJNA623070) | marine sediment metagenome | biome: marine biome [ENVO:00000428]; feature: marine pelagic biome [ENVO:01000023]; material: deep marine sediment [ENVO:00002113]; isolation source: pool of 5 deep marine... | reverse complement strand
GCCAGGATGAAGGCTCTGAGTATGGGCCAGGAGAACCTCTCGCACCGCTCGCCGGACACAGAGCCGTCCGCGCCCCGGTGCTCAGCCTCTCCTCTGGTAGTGCTGCGTCAGCCCGTTTCGGTGCTTACTTGTATACGCCGTACTCCTTGACGGTCTCAATTATCGCGCTGAGATTCTCCCACCTCACCTCATCGAAGAAGGCTCCATTGGCCATGAAGTAACCACCGCCCTTGCCGCATGTGTCGATGAGTCTCTTGGCGTGATCTCTCGCGTCGTCGGGTGTACCCACGGCCAACAGATCCATGGGCATGTTGCCGCCTACGCAGGCAATACCATCCAGCATTTCCTTCGCTCTAGGGATGTCCGTCTGGTCGAACAACCATACAGTCTTACCTTTGGGTAGGTCCCGGATAACCTCCAGACGCGAGTTGTAGCCCCCCTCGGCCCAGACAAACGGTACCACTCCCTCATCAATCAAGCCCATCATGACGTCTCTAAGTGTAGGCCAGTAGAAGGTCTTGAACTGCTCATCGGAGAGGAAACCGTCAGCCCCCTTATGCAGGGGCATGAAGATGAGGGGATTTCCGGCCTGTTTTGCTGCGCCTACGCCTATCTGAATGAACATTGGCGTTAGCGCTTCCATGGCCTGGTGGAGCTTATCGGGCTGGCGGTACATATCCAGCATTATCCCTTTGGTTCCCCTGAGGGTGTCGCCGATCACGTCAAAAGGTGCTTTGGTGGCGAAAGCTTGGTGAGCAGGAAATCCCAACTCTGGCATCTCCTTGTCGAAGGCAGCGACAGTCCCATACCACTTCAGGGCTTCAGCCCCGGCTTCAAGAAGAGCCTCGAAGGCGGCTTGAACGGGAGGCAGACCATAGGGAACAAAAGGGCCGGCAGATCCGTATATCTCGGTCAGGCCGGAGAGGTGAGGCAGCGTCCCAAGGGGCTCCAAGGCTCCGAACACGCGCGACGGCCAGGTGTAGTAGAAGAAATACAAAGGGTCATGAATGAAGGCGTCGTATTCATCCGCCTTCATGTACTCGCCTTCGATACACTGATAGGTGGTGTCAGGCGAGACCCCATGGCCGGGCCACTTGTATAGTCTAAAATCAACAATCTCAAGGAACTTGCCCGAGCCGGGCACTACATTGCCACCGTGCGTATCCGGCTGAAAGTCCACGTAGAACTTCTTCCATGCCGCGTACATCTTGTCATAGTCATACATGACATCGTGCGGGGTGAGCCCGGAATAGTAAGCAGGGGCAAAGCTAGGAATCAGCAGGACCGGCACCCTGTCCGGCAGCTGCTTGAGTTGGAAAGTATGTTTTAGCCTGGTTGTTCTCTCCTTATACAGCTTCTCGGCATCAGGGCTGGCGAACTCCACGCCCTCTGGCGAAATCCACCGCTCAAACAGGGCCTCCTGCTTCTCATCCGAAGACATCTCTTCCCATTCCTTCTCCATTTCGGTCTCCTCCTGTGCATTCTCTGCTAGGGACTCTTACTTGACGCCGACCCATTTCTTGGCCAGGGATACTCCGGCCATGGCATCTTTCCCATAGGCGTCGGCGCCGGTGTATTCTTGGATCCTATCGGTCATCGGAGCGCCGCCGATCATGATCTTGACCTTGTCCCGCAGGCCGGCTTTGCTTATCGCTTCCACAGTGTCTTTCATCGAATCGAAGGCCAAGTTCAGGAATCCGCTCAAACCAACCACCTGCGGCTCAAAATCCTTGATCGCCTCCACGAACTTCTGCGCCGGCACGTCCACCCCCAGGTCCTGCACATCGAACCCGTTGACGTCGAGCATGAAGACCACAATATCCTTGCCGATGTCGTGGATGTCCCCCTCCACGGTGCCGATGACAGCCTTGCCCAGGGGCTCAACCTCCGGCCCCTTGGCCAGCTCGGGCTTGACCATCTCCGCGATCTGCTCCAGCATCACGCCAGCCAATATCAGTTCGGGCAGGAAGTAGGTTTCCTCCTCGTAGCGCTGGCCGACGATGGCCATGGCCTCTCTGGCTGCATCCAAGATGGCCATGGGGTCTTCACCGCCCTCCACCATCTCCTTGGCCAGTTTGAGCGCTTCTTGCTCCTTCATGTCAGCAATGGCATTGACCAGTTTCTTTGACATAGTGTCCTCCTCTCAGTGACATACTTTGTGGCTATAACATCCAACCAACAGAGCACGTCAGTCCATACTGTCCTCCTCTCAAAAGATGCTATTCGGAGCTCTTGCTCCCTAACGACGTGGCACGTCCGCCGGATGCATCTGGCCTTACTTCCGACTGGTCTTCTCGTGCGGTCCATTCAACAGCCCGGCACGATATGCACTTGTGTAGCTGAGACAGTAGCGGTCGAGTCCCAACACGACCTCGGCCGCGAGTAGCGCCTTGCGCAGTTCGCGGTCCAGGGGATCCAGGATTGCTGTGTCCAGGCCGGCTGCCAAGGCCAGCGTCAGGAATGCCTGGTTGATGAGAGTGCGGACGGGTAGCCCAAAGGATATGTTACTCAGCCCAGAGGTAATGTGGACATCGGGGAACTCCGCTCGCACGGCTCGCATTGTGTCGAAGGCGATTCGCCCGCTTTCGGTGTTGGCCGCGATAGCCATCACCAGGGGATCTACGTATATACGTTCATCAGGAACCCCGGCGCCGTGGAGTTCATCGAGCAGCCGCCTGGTTGCCCTCAGACGCTGCTCCACGTTGGAAGGGACTCCTTCGTCGTCTATGGCCAGCGCGATGACCGGGCACTCAGCCTCGCGCACCAAAGGTAGGATACCATCCAGTCGCGTTCGTTCGCCGCTGATGGAGTTGATGAGAGGAGTATGTCGGACTTCTGTGATGGCTCCTGCCAATGCCCGTGGGTTTGCGCTGTCCAGGCACAGCGGCACATCGACGACTTCTTGCACTGTCTGCACCAACCAGACCAGATCGTCGGGTTCCCGCTGGGGAGAAGTGCCAGCGCTGACGTCCAGCCAGTCGACCCCCGCCTCTACCTGGCGTTGCGCCAGTCCCTGGATGAAGGCCACATCGCGCTCGGATATGGCCTTTCTCACCCGAGTCCAGGTGTCGTTGATCCGTTCGCCGATGATCTTCATCAGCAAGGCTCTTCAGTTGTGGTACTTTCTTCGCTGGCTGTTAGAGGGCTATCTCCAGCTCGGTGGGAAAGGCCTCCGGATCGCCCCAGTATATACACCTTGTAAGACAAACCGTGGTACATGCCGGAGCCTCTCCCCTACCCCGTTTTTCAATGCAGAGGTCGCACTTCACCGCCTTGAGGATTTCATGGTTAAACTGCATGACATCATAGGGGCAGGCTTGTACGCAACTGGCACCACACATGATACAGCGTTTCCCCTCCTGAACGGCCATCTCTTCCGTAAATCCCTTTTGGATTTCCTCGAAGTTTTCGACGCGCTCTTGAGGTTCCAGGCGAGGCATCTGGCCGCGTTTGGAGGGATCGTGTCTCTCTTTCTGAGGCTCGGTGATGGCTCTCAATGCCTTATCTCGACCCAATCTACCCAGTCGAAGGTCCTGGCCTTTGATGTATCGGTCAATCGATATGGCTGCCTGCCTGCCGGAACCAATGGCCTCCGCAATTGATGCCGGGCCATGAAACACGTCCCCACCTGCGAAGACACCTTGCATCGGGGTCTCCAGGGTCACCGCATCAGCCTCCAGGCCACCGGTTGAGCTGACTGGAATACTCTGCCTCTCGGCGAAGGAAAGATCGGCAACTTGGCCAATGGCCACAATGACCGTATCGCCGTCGAGCTTGGTCAGATCTGTTTCATCATATTGAGGATTGAAAGCCCCATCTTCATCGAATACACAGGTGCAACGCTTAAATTCAATTCCCGAGAAACTTCCATCTTTTTGCAGGAATTTGTTGGGGCCGAAACAGTTGACAATCTCAACGCCCTCTTCTAAGGCCGTCTGGATTTCGTCTTCCCAGGCCGGCATTTCATCTCGTTCTTCCAGGCACACCAGAGTGACCTCCTGCGCGCCTTTGCGAAGAGAGGTCATTGCCACGTCAATGGCCACATTGCCGCCGCCGACTACGATGACCCTTCTTCCAACGACCACTGAATTCCCAAGGGACACATCTCGCAGAAAGTCAATGCCCTTGAGGGCACCATCCACGTCTTCGTTTTGGATGTTCAGACGACCGTTCTGGTGGAGGCCGGTGGCCAAGAAGAAAGCCTGATACCCATCCTGCTTCAGACTGTCGAGGGTAACATCACTTCCAAAGGTCACTCCTGTTCGGATTTCCACCCCCATGTCCTGGATAAGCCCGATTTCAGCAGAAAGAACGTCCTTCGGGAGGCGATACTCCGGAATTCCCACGGACATCATACCGCCAGCAACAGGCAGTTTTTCAAATACAGTAACCTTATACCCCTCTCTGGCGAGGAAATAGGCCGCTGTCAGGCCCGCAGGACCTGATCCGATAATGGCGATCTCTTCGTCCCTCGGCTCTTTGATTGCGGGGACATAAGGATTCTTGCTCGTACGATCCATATCGGCTACGAAACGTTCGATGGCGCGAATAGCCAGAGGTTCATCGATTTGACTGCGATTACAGTCCGCTTCACAGGGGTGAGGACAGGCCCGCCCACAGACTGACGGGAAAGGGCTTGTTTCCTTGATGAGCTGCAGTGCCTCCTGGAACTTCCCCCTGGAGGCAAGACTGACGTATCCCTGCACATTGTTGTGGGCTGGGCAGCCTACCATACACGGGGATGTATCCTGTTTCTCAGCTCCGCTCTTACCCGGCACCGCATTACACCCATTGCACTTCTCAGGATCATGGAGTACGACACCGGTATCCTGATCAATAGTTATGGCATCTTCCCAGCATGCTATGGCACATGGGGCATCATCACAATGGTGGCAATACAACGGCTTGAAAAGAGGCGCCCTCTCGATAACCCTCACCACCCTCGGGCCAACACCCAGCCCATGTTCCTGTTTGCAGGCCACTTCACAGGCATGGCAGCCACTGCAGTTCGTCTCGTTGAACATCAGAGTCACTTTGCCCATCTCGCCCATCTTATTCGTCTTCGCAGCGCGATATGTTGCACAACAGCACCCTCAGACTGGTCGACCCCATCACCGGATCCGTGGACTCAGGGGAGTTGTCCGTCAGTATGTTGATGTTGGATATGTCCCAACCATGATCTGGTGTCTTGATCTCCGGGTACCACCAGCCATGCTCGGCCGCGATCACTCTGGGATCGATCCCGTCGTTCAGCTTCGCCCGTTGTTTGATGCGCCCCCGAGGCGATTCGATCCAGACCCAGTCTCCCTCCTTGATGCCGTGTTTCTCCGCCGTCTCGGGATGGAGTTCCATGAGGGGGTCGGGCCTGATCTCCCTGAGCCAGGGAATCTGCCGGTTCGCGGAGTGGAAAAAGGTAGCATTCCTCAATCCCGAGTTCAGGACGTAGGGATACTTCTTGGCCAGCTCGGGTGTGGAGAGGGGGCTTTCCGCAATCTCGGTATACTTAGGCAGGGGATCTCGGCCCCACTTCTCGAGCACGGTGGAGTAAAGCTCCACCTTCCCTGTGGGGGTCTTGAAGCCCTGCTCCCTGTACTTGTGATACTTCTGTTCCCCATGGAGATAGCCTACCTTCTTGAAATCCTCCCAGGTCAAGCCGGTCGGCTCCAGCGTCCAATCGAGAGCATCCTCCACGGTGTCCCACCACTGCTGGCCCATTCTCTTGCCCAGTTCCATGAAGATCTTGTGGTCCTGCCAGCACTCGCCGATCTCTACGACCTTCTGCCTAGCCAGCACGTATCCGTGGAACTTCCAGTTGTCCGCCACGTGATTCTGCTCCAGCCAGGTGCCGGCAGGGAGGAAGATGTGGGCCAGTTCGGCGGTTGGCGTCAGGAAGAAATCAGACACGGCCAGGAAGTCAAGACTGCTCAGGGCCTTGTACACATACCTTGCGTTGGCTCTGGTGATCACGGGGTTGGTCCCTACAAGGTACGCTGCCTTCACGGGATAGGGCTTGCCTGTCAGCATAGCGTCCCAGACAGGCTTGGGCGTGCAGATAGTCATCCTGCCAGCGAGTCTGTATTGATCCCCTCCGAGACGCTTCTTTCGCTGTTCGGGCGACAGTTCGGTGTGCGCGGAGAACTCGGAGACCTTTCTCACGGGGGGCGGCACGTGCAAGACATTGCCTCCTGCTGCATCAAGGTTCCCCGTGGCGGCCATGAGGCCAATCGCACCTCGGGTGTAATCGGTAGCGTTGAGGTTCTGCTCCGTCGTCACGCCCCAGTGGATGCCAGCGGGCTTGGTAGTGGCGTACAACCTGGCCGCCTCTCGGATGAGGTCTTGGTCAACCCAGGTAATCTCTTCCACGCGGTCCAGGGGGTAGTCCTTCATCACCCTCTCCACGAAGGCATCCCAACCGTTGATGTACTGCTCGACGAATTCCCTGTCGTAGAGCTCCTCTTCGATGATCACGTGAAAGAATCCCAGGACCATGGCCGCGTCCGTGCCGGGCCGAATCTGGAGCCAAACATCCGCCTTCTCAGCATAGAGTGATCTTCGAGGATCCACGCAGATCATCTTGGCTCCCTGTGAATAGGCCTGCCAGAATGCGTAGCCCTTGTACTCATCCGGGTTGGTCCACAGAGGATTGCATCCCCACATGACAATGCACTTGGGGTTGTTTTCATAGTCGCACGCCGGCAGACTCCCGCATGTGATCAGAGAGGCGCCTATCCGCGAGAGATAGCACATGTGCCCCGCCGTGAGAATGTTCGGGGTCCCCAGCAGATTGCCAAACCGGGAAAAATGGCTCTCGTAGTCACGGCCGGTCCCCTGGCCGACAGCGATGCCCTCAGGTCCGTATTTCTCGATCACCTCATTGAATCTCTCGGCGCACGTGTCCAGGGCCTCGTCCCAAGAGATCCTTTCCCAGCCTTTGTCGGTTCTCTTCATCGGATGAAGGACCCTGTCGGGATGATAAGCGAGTTGGGTGATGGACAATCCCTTCGTGCACAGGGTACCGTGGTTGATAGGCCAATCAGGATCACCTTCCACCTTTATGACCTTGCCGTTCTGCACATGGGCGATGACGCCGCATCCTCCATGACAGCTTCGGCAAACGGTGCTTACCTTCCTAACTTCTTCCACTCGGGTCCCCTATGCCTTCTTCCTGAAACATCAACGTGCAAAGTGAATGAACAACCTAGAGAACGTCCAGCGCTTCGGGCCAGCTTCATCAGTATCCGGTGACCGCTCCTTCCCGTATCTCGACCGGATTTCCTATCTCGGTATCCTCATTGTTGGGTAAAGATTTCACGAAGCCGGCCGCTTCAGGGCGCCCTGCAACGGCCGAACCGCCCTGGCATCCGATGGTGGGACGGATTTGGTATGAGACGATCAGTGCTGCTTTGAGGCGACGATCTCGGAACCGAAAGGAAGCGGTGCAGACGCGGGCGCGACGCGCGCCAAAGGCGGGCGTGTGTGCCCGGGAGATGGTGCTCATCGTTCGCCTCGAGGAAGGTGAAGAACAAGCCTCGCGGCAACCGTACACGCCCATGGACATCGTTGACAGGTGCCTCCGCTGGCTCAGTCTCCCCCGGAAGACCTCTCACGAGGTCGACGGGGGTTCCCTGGACATCTTCCGCCGCCCAAGCAAACCGCGAAAACGACGAGGGTCTCTGCCCGCAGCCGGCGCAGAACTGCCTGAACTGGCGTGTTACTCACTCCAGAGGAGTCGGCCAACCCTGCCTTGCATAGGCCATTGCTGGTCTTCTGTTGGCCGCTTCCGATCATTTGCCAGATCCCGTCTGGTACGGCCTCCTGGATGTGCCACACCAGACTAAGGGGCAAACGGGTGCACGAGTATCGGCAAGGCTTATGATTCTGTGTCCCCATAGTGCGCCAGGTTTTCGATAGTATACCGAACCTGTGCTCACTTGTCAAGTCAAGCTGGTCGCTCAGCCCGTTTCTTGGGACACCCATGCTTGTTGGGGAAGCCTAGGAGGGCTCCCTCAAGATGGTAGAGTCCTTAGTCGTGCCGCATTAGACAGATCCGCCAAGGTCAAGGCCCCACCAGAGCGGACAAGTGTCGTCCCACGTGCGTGGCGAGACTACCGCAAGTCAAACGAGCTTGGCATCCCCGGCGCCACGGCAGCTCGGCCTTCAATAGACAGCTGTCGCGTGGGAGCTTGCGAGCAGTGGCAGATGCGGCCACACTCTGCAACCCCTGGTAGTGCGTCTCTGACACGCCACTGTAGGAAGGAAAACTCCGGGAGTCCTTGTTCGCCAGGTGGTTCTTATCGGCGGGAGCCATTCGGCACCTCATCGGGTTCCAATGCTTCGCGAGAGAGGGCACCTGGCGCTGGTCTGCGGGCACGGTTGGTGACGAAGGGTCACGCATTCCAACTCCTGTAGGTGACCATCTGGCGTGTGCTGACGGGGATTCAAGCAACGAAGGCACAGAGGAATGGTGCCGTTGTTGTGCGAAAACACACCACCAACTCCACAGCGATGACTGCACCTACAGGCGGACGTATGGGCTATTCCGCCACCAACTCGATGCGCCCCGGATTTGCGTCCAGAGGCCAGCGGGCGCATCAGTCGCTCAGTTCGGCAAGCCTGATGGTGATCTCCCTTGAGACGGCCTTCAGCCTCTCGAGCGACGCCATCGCTTTCTCGCGAGTCAAGGTGTACGCTGGACCCAGGACGGCGAGCGCTGCCACCACTGCGCCTTGCGGGTCGGCAACACCGACGCCAATGGCGTTGGCGCCTAGCTTGTATTCTTCGAAGTCGGTGGCAAACCCTTGCTCGCGTATCCGCCGCAGTTCCTCGCGCAGCGCCACGGGATCGGTGACGGTGTGCTCGGTGTAGCGAGGCAAACCTTGTTCCAGCAAAGCTGCCAGCTCGCTCTCCTCGGTGTGGGCCAGCAGGACCTTGCCCGTCGAGGTGGCATGGAGAGGAAGCCTATTATACCACTGCATCTGCTCCCTGGAGCTGGGCGAGAGGACATGCAGCAGAGTAGCAACCTCAGCGCCGCGCCGCTCCCCCAGATACACTGTTTCCCCCACCTGCTCGGAGAGGAAGTACAGGTACGGGAGAGCGGTCACGAGCAAGGGGTCGGAGTAGATGGCAGTGTATCCAAGCTCGACCGCCCCGCGTCCCAGGCGATACTTGTGCGTCGACGAATCTTGTTCGATGAGGTTGCCCTGTCGCAGGGAAGCCAGCAGGCGGTGGACCGTGCTCCTGGTGAAACCAAGCCTCCGGGAGAGCTCGCTCACGCCGAGCTGAGGTTCGTCAACGGTGAACTGTTCGAGGATCGCTATGGCCTTGTTTACTGTTCGTGATGGCACCTTTGTCAGTCCGTCCTTCCCCTGTAGTCCAAGACATTATCGACGTCACTGCCGCTCGCTATTATCCCAGACCCCTAGGCGGATGTCAAATACCGGGCGCTCGACGAAGTCCAAGCAGGACCGGACTGTCCGCTACGATGAAGCTGACTCGTCCTCTGGAGTCGGCGTAGGTGGTTCCTCAAGGAAATCTTCGCGCGTACTCTCGACTAGATCCTTGACACTAAACTCGGAGACCCTGACGTAGTACTCAGATGCAGACGAGGCGACGACGTAACTGTTGTCATCGGGATCTTGGGCACCTACTCTCACGATTGTCGTTCCATCCGCGGTTTCGAGCGTCACGAGAGCATTGGGTTGGTCCATGGCATAGTCGTCTAGCTCTTCCTTGCCCAGAGGCGCCACCATGTTGAGAGACGCCGCCCTCCGAACGACATTGCCCACCTGTGTCTCATCTAGGGTTTCGTCGCTTCCCAGTCCGGCCATCGTCCAGTTACCATCTTCATCTTTGGTGAAGTCGAATGAGCCGTTGCCGTTCTCTAGCGATATCCTGACGATGTCGTCCTCGGCCACCTTCACATAAGACGTGTCGATCCAGGAATTGGCTTCCGGGCTGGTCTCATAGGTAGTGAGCTGGTCCGTCATATAGGTCTCATCCCGGCCCTCCTCCCGGAAGTGGGTGGCACCGTAGCTGGGTGAAGAACCCAGATAGATAGTGTGCTTCGCCCCGTCCGCCGTTTCGAAATCGAGGCGACGGACGAAACCGTCGGCAGAGACCTGGAGCCGCCCGTGACTGGCAGCAGTCCGCGTCACCAGCCGGCTGGAGTTCAACCCCAAGATCTTGCCGACTACTGGCTCAATCTTGCTCGCGTCGGCGGGGTAATCGTCCGCCTCTGGCAAGACCCAGTCTCCGTCTACTTCCCGCAGCACAATAGTCTCACCATCGGCGTCCATGATGGCCAGGGCAACGACGTCGGTGATCTCCAGATCTGGGAACAGTGGATTGCCACCAGCCGTCGCCCCGGCCCGAGGCCAGAATACGAATATGCTTAGTACCACTTGCACAGCCAGGATGCCAGCCAGGATCTGATGCTGCCGTTTCATCGCAGTTCAACCTCTCAGTCCGTTGTCTCTTCACTGTGGGGTGGCAGCAACTCCAGCGGACGCTCGGCCTTGCTGCGCACGTTCCAGACCACGCCGATCCCGATGAGTCCCACCAGGGCCACCACGTAGTTTGCGCCCTCCCACAGAGTCTGCTGTTGCTCCGTCAAGGGAACGAGCACTCGCGCCTGAGTACCACGGGAGCTGATGGTGAGCAAATCCACATCCTCCGTGGACCACGCTACTGCGTTCAGCACCAGCGTCAAGCTGTTGAGGTAGCGATCCGGTGCCAGGCGCGACGATATTTCGAAGACTATGTCGTCGACGAACTCAGCGCTGCCGATGACCACCAGGCGGCTTGTAGAAGGCGAGACCTCTATGGTTCCCGGGACAGGTTCTTGAGGGGTACCAACCTCAGCGCTCTCTTCCCCCTCTTCCGCCTCCTCAGCCTCGCCCTCAGCCTGAGCTTCGGTCAGGGGAGACGGCTGATCCCGGAAGGCGCTCTCGAAGCTACCTTGGACGGAGATGGCAAGCGTATGCGCCTTCTGTTCATCGCCCACGGCGAAGCCCAGGTCCGGGTAGACCTCGAAATTGGGCTGAATACTGGTGTCGGTCTGGGTCCAAGACGCTGGGCTGGACTGCAGCAGCGTACTGACCTGCCGATGAGCGTTCTTCGCTTCGTCGAGAGTAATGGGGGACGCCCAGTTGAGAGTGACGGCCGACAGGTTCGAGACTATCGGGCTTTCTATGGCCATCCCAGCGCTTCGGATGTCGACGAAGAAGGGATAGTCTATCGCCTGCATCTCCTGTATCTGCATCTCACCAGCCATCCGGGTGACCACCACGGGGAAAGGCTCGTTTTGGGGATCCAGAACGAGCGATTGCTCCACCTCGATGCCGTAGCTGGACAACATGTCGCGCAAGCCGTCGTCCAGTGGCTTCAGAGCCAGGCCGCCGCCCAGCTGATCAGGGGTGATGCCGTAGTTTCCGGCCGCCACCACCACTGACCCGCCACGCATCAGGTACTGGTCAATGGCGAATCGCTCTTTGTCAGTCATGCCTTGGGGCGCTACCACCACCAGCACGCTGACGTCGGGAGGCACCTGGCCCGTGGTTAGGTCCAGGCTGCGGACCTCGTACTCCTGCCCCAGGGCCTCGGTTAGGTGCCGCCAACTCGAAAGAGGCGGCTGCATCTGCCCAAACATGTCCTGGGTTGGCTGGGCGGGCGGCGTCCAAAGCCCCACCACCTGGAGAAAGCCTGGCGAGACTCGCTTGAGCCCAGATTCGATGGCGGTGCGCACGTCGGCCTCACTCAGTTCGCCCGAGGGATAGATGAGCTGGGCTTGGTCGCCGACCTGCAAGATCATGTGCATATAGTAACTCTCGCCAGAGAAGAGTGAGACCGGAAATGGCTGCACCCCGTACAGATCATACAACTCCTGGCGTGTGATGGGACTGTCAGGCGCGTCGGGATCCACTGCGTCGTACCTGAACTTGCCTCTGGATTCAGCGGCGATGTCTTGTGAGACCGTCTCGATGGCCCCTGGAACCTCGCGCAACCACTCGGGCAATGTCTCGAAGCTGACATACAACGTCAATGCGGCCGGCTCCTCCAACGCCTCCAGTATGGCATCTACGCTTTGGAACCCATAAACGACCTTCTTTATGGAGCTGGTCAGGTCGTACTCCAAATTGCGCAGGCGCACGTCTACCCCATCGCGGCGCTGTTCCACCTCAATGAGATCGGGGAAGCTGAGCACCACGTTCTGGTCACCGTAACGGATCAGAATATCGAAGTACGAATTGATGATCGAGGTCTCGTACCGCCCTGCCAGCTGAAACGGTGTCGGCCTGATGCCGTAGGTCTGATTTGCCTCAGCCTCTTTCTCGGGATCCTTGGCCGGATCTATGATCTCCAGCTGCACCTTGCCACCGGAGGCGATCTCGTACTCGCGCAACGTGTCACGGATACGTGGGACCAGGGGGGCAAGCAGCGGGTGTGTCTTCTCGCTGAAGTAGCCTCGGATCAGTAGCGGCTCCTGCAAGATATCCAGCAAGTCTTGGGTGGTCTGAGAAAGGCTGTATTCCCGTTGGGATGTGAGATCCAGGCGCAGGCCACGCGCGTGCAGAGGGAAGACCCAGATGTTGAAGAGCACCAGGTTTGCCACCACGAGCGATGTCGTCA
>JABAOH010122762.1_pt1 | contig 12628 bp, 14 predicted proteins | sample 7062181 | NCBI WGS metagenome assembly JABAOH01 (sample SAMN14538630, study PRJNA623070) | marine sediment metagenome | biome: marine biome [ENVO:00000428]; feature: marine pelagic biome [ENVO:01000023]; material: deep marine sediment [ENVO:00002113]; isolation source: pool of 5 deep marine... | reverse complement strand
GATCTCGCCGGCGGGGACCGGAAGGCCGAATACGTGGCGCTCAGCAACACCATCATCGGGGTGCTGCTCCTTTTCATGGGCGGACTGAGCAGCGCCCTTCTTGGCTTCGGTCTCGAGGTCGGCATTACCGCGCTGTCCGGCCTGGCTCTCCTCGGCGGCGTCATGGCTCTCACGATGAAGCATGCCCAGGGTTGAGGCGCCAAATGCGGAAGTTGAGCACGACAGCGAAGCTCACCCAGCACGCATAGGGAATGAGGAGGTAGGCCGCCGCTCCGTTGACTGGATGGAATACGGTAATGGTCGCGAGAATGGAAAACCACAGGCAAACGATCTCCATGAACGCCCAATCCGGGCGGCGCAGGCCGAAAAACACCGCCGACCACAGGCCGTTGAGGACAAGCTGAACGGCATAGACCGCGAGGACCAACTCGGCCCCGTCGAAGCCCGCCTGCCGCCATACCAGCCAGCCGGACACAGCGATAGAAACGTACAGCGCCAGCCAAACTGGGCCGAATAGCCAGTCAGGGGGACGCCAGGACGGCTTCTTGAGCTCCCGGTACCAATTGCCCGGACGAAAGACCAGGCCCGGCGCAGCCGCCGCGGCACATGCCGACATGAAAATCAATAGGGATAGGATTGAGTCCACAGTCATTGACCATGAAATAGGCGTTGGGTGGCGGGCAAACAACGCGGTTCCCTTACGGTGGCCAGTCTGCATCCCGTCAGGACCGGCGGGTCCGCTTTGGTCAAAGCTCCCCGTTCCAGCCTTGCTCCTTGCACGCCCGCCGATCGGGTAATCGGGCTGAGCGTTTCGTCGAGTAGTGTGGTTGGTGGCAACGCTGTGTATTGGCGCGATCTTGCAGGATGCGCCTGTTGTGCGAGGAATCGTCCGGCCCGGACGCTAATCCATGCCGCGCGGACCCACGTAACAAGAACCTGAGGCACATTCGGCCTCGTCCCTTTGCGGTTCGATTTCGATTGGAGCCTTAGCCTGTGAAATCGCCGGTCATTCTTTGGTTCCAACAGGACTTGCGGGTTCAGGACCATCCGGCTCTCTCGGCCGCGGTCGCCAGCGGCCGGCCGGTCGTTCCGGTCTATATCCTCGATGAGGAAGGCTCCGGCCGCTGGGCACCCGGCGGCGCGTCGCGCTGGTGGCTCCAAAACAGCCTCGCGTCGCTACGGTCGTCTTTGGAAAAGCTGGGGAGCGGCCTGGTCCTGCGGCGCGGTCCGGCGAGGAAGGTCTTGGCAACGCTGATCGCCGAAACCGGCGCGACATCGGTTTTCGTCACGCGACGTTACGAGCCCTATACGGCCAAACTCGAACGGACGCTGGCGGCGGCCTTAAAGAAGGATGGCATCGAATTTAGCCGCTTCGGCGGCACGCTACTCTTTGAACCCGATGCGCTGGCAACCAAGGAGGGCCGGCCCTACAAGGTTTTCACCCCCTTCTATAAGGCCTGCCTGGCAAGGCTCCCCACCACGTCCCCGGCCAAGGCCCCGAGTTCCGTCGCCGCGCCGCCTCAACTTCCGAATAGCGACCGGCTGGCCGATTGGGCTCTCCTGCCGACAAGCCCGGACTGGGCCGGCGGTTTACGCACCACATGGGCGCCGGGGGAGCAAGGTGCCGGGGCGCGACTCGATACCTTTTTGACAAATGCAATCACTGACTATGAGAGGTGCCGGGACCGGCCCGACAAACCTGGCACCTCACAGATATCGCCCCATCTGCATTTCGGCGAGATCAGCCCCCGGCTGTGCTGGCAAAAAGCCCGGTTTGCGCTTGAGATGAACGATCACCGCGGTGAAAGCGGCTGTACCGCCTTTTTGCGCGAATTGATCTGGCGCGAGTTCTCCTATCATCTGCTGCACCATTGGCCGAGCCTGCCGGAGGAACCCTTCCGGGCGGATTTCAAGGATTTTCCCTGGGAAGAGAACGCGGCCAACCTTCAGGCATGGCAAGAAGGCCGAACCGGTTATCCCATGGTCGATGCCGGCATGCGCCAGCTATGGCACACCGGCTGGATGCACAATCGCGTCCGCATGGTCGTCGCTTCGTTCCTGGTAAAGCATCTTCTGATTCCTTGGCAGGCGGGCGCCGCGTGGTTCTGGGACACCCTGGTCGATGCCGACCTGGCCAACAATTCGGCCGGCTGGCAATGGGTCGCCGGATGCGGCGCGGATGCCGCTCCCTTTTTCCGGATCTTCAATCCCACGATCCAAGGCCAGAAGTTCGATCCGGATGGCGCCTATGTGCGGCAATGGGTGCCGGAGCTGGCTGCGCTTCCCAACGCGTTTATTCATCAGCCCTGGACCGCCCCGTCCCATGTCCTGTCTGACGCTGGGGTGGTCTTGGGAAAAGACTATCCCGGCCCGATCGTGGATCACGCCACGGCACGCAGGCGTGCGCTCGATGCCCTCCAGCAGCTGAGACGACGAATGGTCTAAGCGAGGTCTTGTAGCGTTGTCACCGTCGGCGCACGGCGGCCACGCCGGGATCGGGTCGGTACGTGATCAGTACGCCAGGGCGGCAGCATCGACGATATCTCCCATTTCTGCGAGGCCTAGCGGTTGCCGGCACAAGCGGCCGTGGCAAGGGGCCCGGACACCGCATTTAGGCGAAGAGTTTCGATCGCGCGCTGCTCGAGCTGCCGGACGCGCTCCTTGCTGATGCCGAGTTCCCGACCCAGGTCGTCGAGCGTGCGCCGCTCCTCACCGAGATGCCGGGCGCGGATAATCGCTTGATCGCGTTCCGGCAGGCGCTTGACCGCCGCGCGCAGCCAACGGCTGCGGGTTTCGTTGTCGTGGGAGAACATGACCACGTCCTCGGGCGAGGCGCCGCCGTCGACCAGCCCATCCTGACGTGTTGACAACCCCTCCTCGCCAACCGGGGCATTTAACGACAGATCCTGGTTTAGCGCGATTTGCTCCATCGCCTCGACCTCGGCCGAGCTCACGCGGTGCTGATCGGCCAGCTCCTGTCGCAGATCGTCACGGTTTTTCGTCTCGTCTAGGCGTGAGCGCAAGCGCCGGAGCGCGAAGAACAGCGCCTTTTGGGACGCGGTCCTTCCAATTCGAACCATCGACCAATTCCGCAGCATGCAGTCGTAAATCTCGGCGCGGACCCACCAGGTCGCATAGGTCGAGAAGCGCACGTCGCGCCCCGCTTCGAACCGCATCGCGGCCTTGAGCAGTCCGACATAGCCCTGCTGCACGAGATCATCGAAGGACACAGCCGCGCCACGGAATTTGGAGGCGACCGACACGGCGAGGCGCCCATGCGCGGCAATAAGCTCTTGCAGGGCGCCCTCGTCGCCGTCTTCGTGCCAGCGCTGGACCAAGTCCTGCTCCTGGTCGCGGGTCAAGAGCGGCGCGTTCATGACCCTGCCAATCAGACCCCGCGTGGTCCCGGGCGTCGCCGATCCAACCGCTGCTCGTGCCATGCTCGATTCCCCGAATACCAATTTTCCTCATTGAAACTACGTCGATGCCGCGCCCACGGATCACCGGAAAACCGTCAGGAATTTGGGCAGCACCGTGATCCGCGGGGCCCGGCGCCACGTATAGACCTTGTCTAGGCAAACTGGGTGGAAGAGATCAAAACGATGCTACGGCGGCAGAAAGCGCCCGCGCGCGATGCGGCGGCCTCTTGGCCAAAATGCGCGGCAATGCGCAGGCTATGGCTCTGTACCGGCCTCATCGCTGTGCTCGTGGCGACCGTCGCCGCGCCCTTGACGGCGGCGTTACCGCCGGCTCGTAAGATCGCCTTCGCCATCCTGAGCGACGACGACAAGATCGGTCGGCATAACGTCACCTTCGAGCGCCGCGGCGAGGAGCTGGTCGTCGATATCGACATTGACATCGAGGTGCGCTTCGCCTTCTTCACCTTGTTCCGTTATCGGCACGAAAACCGGGAGGTCTGGCGTGACGGGCGGCTATTGTCCCTGGATACCTGGACCGACGATGACGGCACACACTACACCGTTACGGCGCGCGCGACGCCAGATGGACTTTGGGTCGAGGGCGCCGAAGGCGGTTTCCTGGCCCCCAAGGAGATTATCCCAACAAGCTATTGGAACCCAGCGACCATCGAACAGACACGCTTGCTCGATACTCAACGCGGGGGTCTCATGGAGGTCTCTATCCAGCCGTTCGGCAAGGACGCGATGGCGACAGGGAGCGCCGTAGTTCCGCTCCGCAAGTACGCCATCACCGGTGATCTGAACCTCGATGTCTGGTACACCGAGCAAGGTGAGTGGGCCAAGATCGCCTTCGAGGCCCGTGGCACTACCATCGACTACGCCCCAGCCGACGCCTGGGCACAGCAGCTCGGCAATTCTAATTGATGGCGCGGCGTAGGATCGCCGCTTCCGATAGCGGAATGAGAAGAAATAACGAGCATCGCGCCCCATGACCGGTGTCGCTTGGATCACGGGGGCCAGCTCAGGCCTGGGCGAGGCGATCGCCATGCGCATGGCGCGCGAGGGCTGGCGTGTGGCGGTTTCGGCGCGCGGCGCCGGCAAACTCGAAGAATTGGAACGCGCGGCGGCGGATCGTCCCGGCTCGATCCACGCCATGCCACTCGACATCACCGACGCGGCAGCCACGGCGGCCACGATCGCGCGCATCGAGGACGAGCTCGGACCCATCGACCAAGCCGTGCTCAATGCTGGAAGCCACACCCCGGTCCGGGCCAGCGCGTTGAGAATCGAAGATTNNTCGAGCTCAACCTCATGGGCACGGTGCATTGCCTGAGCCCCCTGCTCGCCCGCATGACCGCCCGGCGCAGCGGACGCATCGCCATCGTCGCCTCGGTGGCAGGCTACCGCGGCCTGCCGACCTCCGCCGCCTATGGAATGACCAAGGCGGGCCTGATCAACCTGGCCGAGGCGCTGAAACCGGAACTGGACGCTCTCGGCGTGACCCTGCAGATCGTCAACCCCGGCTTCGTGCGCACGCCGCTGACCGACCGCAATCCCTTTCCCATGCCGTTCCTGATGGAGGTCGAGGACGCGGCGGCAGCACTCCAGCGAGGACTCCAATCCCAGCGCTTCGAGATCGTGTTTCCGCGCCGCCTTGCCTACATCATGAAGGTGTTGCGCTGCCTGCCGGCGCCGCTCGCCTTCGCGCTCACCCGCCGGCTCGTGCCCCAGGCATGACAGTGCATGAAGCCTTGGACGCCTATGTGGCGTTCTTTGAAGGCCTGAGCCCGGAATCGCTACATCGCCTGAACGAGTTGTGCGCGCCGGACGTGCGCTTCCGCGATCCCTTCAACGACGTAAGCGGCATTGCCGCATTCCGGGCGGTCCTCGCCAAGATGTTCCACGATGTCGCTGAGCCCCGCTTCGAGGTGACCGACCGGGCGGTANNTGGCGCCGGGTCGAACGAAGGTCCTCGGCGCATCGAGGGGGTCAGCGAGGTCCACCTGAATGCGTCGGGCAAGGTTGTCGCCCACATCGACCATTGGGACGCCGGGGCGCAAATCTACGAGCGGGTTCCACTGCTTGGTTCCTTGGTGCGGATGGTCAAACGCCGGCTGTCGGCCGCGCGCTAAGCCGCCTACCGCATCGTTGCGACGGCGCTCGAGTGGTCGCGCGCCTCCTCCGCCGCGCCTTTATGGAACAGCAAGGTAACCTCGCCGATCAGCAGGCCGAATTTCGTGACATCGGCGCGGTTGATCAACACTCGGTCGTCCTGCAGGAACAGCCAGTCGTCGAAGTGAACGTTCCAGGTGCTGTCGCCGACCTTGAGCGCGAACTTGTACCGCCAGTTGAGCGCGTTGCCGTAGGTCGCGCCTTCGGCGACGCCGATTACTCCCTCGGCACGGCCTTCATAGCCATGTTCGTCGCGCTTCTTGATGCGCCAGATGCGCTGCTCGGTCTCGCCGTCGTCGTAGACGAAATCCTCGACCAGCGTCAGGGTCTCGCCGTCCCAGGTGCCCTCGATGTCAACCCGGAACTGCCGGCGCAGGGTGCCGAAGCGGTCCTGGAAAATTCCCCAGGCCTGGGTCTGTCCAGCGAAGTAGTCTTCGATCAGCAGGCGCGGTTCCCGCCCGGCGAAATCTTCCGGTTCCATGCTAGTGCACCCCGACAGGAAAGCGGCAAAGGCCGCATAGACGAGAAACTTCACTCTCATGGTCGACACCTCGTTTCATGGGCTGATGATGCGGGCGCGGATCATCGCGCGAATGTGCCGCTGCCGCTCGGCGGTGATGGGATAGCCCCAGAATAGGGTCACGGCCGCGATCTTGAATGCGGCCGGCACCAGGCTGTATAGCGCCGCCAAAGCGAAGAGACCCGTTTCGCTGTTGCCCACCGCGCCGGGGCTGAAGCCCGAGAGCTCGAGCAGAGGGAAGGCGATCCCGACCGCGAGCGCAAGCGCCAGCTTGGTCGCCATGCCCCAGATCGCGAAATAGATCCCTGTTCTCTGGCGGCCGCTGCGCAAGGTATCAAGATCGACCACGTCGGCCTGCATCGAGGCCGGCAGGACAAGGTCTGCGCCCAGGCTGACCCCGGTGAAGACGCAAATCAGCAGGAACCACCACTGGTCGCCCGGCCCCAAGAACGGCACGAACAAGAACACCGCGGACGCCCACAGCATGGCACCGGTCCAGACCCGATGCTTGCCGTAACGCGCGCTCACGCGCAGCCAAATCGGAATAGCCGCGACACCGGAAAGGAAATAGACGAAAAGCAGAGGACCTGACCATTCGGGACGCTCGATCACATGGGCGACGAATAGAAGAAACAGACTGGCCGGCAATCCGTTGGCGATACCGTTTAGCAGGTAGGCCATCACCAGACGCCGGAACGGCCGGTTGCGCCAAAGAATAGCCACGCCGCGCCGCCAACCGGCGGAGGCGCGCCAGATAGCATTACCTTCAGGTACGGCACGGAGTGCGACGATTAGGCTCAAGGGAAGTACGAACCAAAGCATCCAGCCGATCAGTTGCAGCGCGGCGCCCCGATCCGCGTCGAGGAGGCTTGGCAGGCCCGCGGCCAGCAGGGTCCCAAGGACGACGAAACCTTCCCGGCTGCCGGCAATTCGGCTGCGCTGGTCGTAATCCGAGGACATCTCGGCACCCCAGGCGCTATACGGCAGCAGGATCATGGTGACGCCCAGATAGGCCGCGACGGTCCAGACCAGGAGGTATCCAATTCCGACCCCTTCCTCGGCCCCGAACAGCATGTGCGCGCTGAGCAGTACGATCGGCGCGCCGGCCACCATCCAGACCCGTCGCCGGCCGAAGCGGGTGACGATACGATCCGACAGCGCGCCAATCAGGGGGTCGGTAATGACNNCCCAGGTCCTCGGCATAGTAAGCGGGTAGGTAGACGTAAAGCGGCAGCATGAGCGCCGCGAGCGGCAGCCCCGGGAGGCCGTAGGCAAGCAGCCGTGGAAGCGAAACCGTTTGTGACGAACCGCTCATGAGGGACCTTACGGCCGGCTCAAGCCGACCTGCATCAGACCAACGCGGCCGCTGCGGAACCCGGCCTCGCAGTAAGCCAGGTAGTAACGCCACAAACGATGGAACCGCTCGTCGAACCCGAGCGCGGCGATCTCCGGCCAAGCTTGCTCGAAGCGCCAATGCCAATCGACCAAGGTGCGCACATAGTCAGCGCCGTGGTCACTGTCCCGCTCCCAAGACAGTCCGGCGCCGCCCACCGCCGCGCGCAACGCCGAGGGCGAGGGCAACATGCCGCCCGGAAAGACGTAGCGCTGGACGAAATCGGCCCGGTCCCGGTAGGCTGGGAACGCGGCGTCGTCGATGGTGATGACCTGGAGCGCGGCGCGGCCGCCTGGGGTCAGGCGCGCGCGCAGCGTCTCGAAAAAAACCGGCCAATAGCGCTCGCCCACCGCCTCAAGCATCTCGATCGAGACGATGCGGTCATATTGGCCGCGCAGATCGCGGTAGTCCTGTAGGCGAACCTCGACGCGATCAGAAAGACCTGCGGCGGCAATACGCGCTTTAGCGTAGTCGTACTGGCTTTGTGAGATGGTGACCGCGGTGACCCGACAGCCGATCTCGCACGCCGCCCAGACGCAGAAACCGCCCCAGCCGCAACCGATCTCCAGAACCTCGTGCTCCGGCCGCAGACTTGCGATCTCCGCCATGCGTGCGTACTTGCGTTCCTGGGCGGCTTCGAGGGTTTCGCCGGGATCGGCGAACAGGGCCGCGGAATAGGTCATCGTCGGGTCGAGCCAAAGACGGTAGAACTCGTTGCCAAGGTCGTAGTGCGCGGCGATGTTGCGCCGGGAACCGCGCTTCGTGTTGCGGCGCAGCAGATGAATGCCTCTGTTGAGTGCCCGTGCCCAGAGCCGGCCCTCGATCGCCTGCCCTAAACTGGCTTCGTTGCGCGCCGCCAACTCGATCAAGGCGACGACATTGTCCGAGTCCCAGTCGCCATCGATATAGGACTGGGCAAATCCGACGTCGCCACCGGTGAGCACGCGCCGGAAGGTGCGCAGCCGGTGGATTCGGATGTTCGCGGCGGGCCCGGGCTGTGAACCCCGATAAGTGACCCGCTCGCCGTTCGGCAGCGTCACGGTCAGAACGCCTGAGGCGATACGCGAAGCGAGCGCGTCGAGAACGCGGCGGGAGGGGCTGACGACCGGCCAGCCTGGCCGGAGGGCGGTGTCTACATACATGGCACGTCCAAAGATATTCGGGAGGGCGGGTTAAGCTGTTCAGTGGGACGGTAAGCCGACCACGGTGACGTCGCCGGGCGGCGGGGACGGCCGCGGCCGGAACCGGGCGCCCTTGCGCCATAGCTGCAAGGCCTGCCAGTGGATGCCGCCAATGACTTTCAGGGTCATCAGCGGATAGGCGAAACAGGCGCGCAGCAGCGTCGAATCGCGCAGCGGCACCCGCCGCGCCGTGTGGGTGGCGACAAAGCTGCGGCCCTCGGCGTCTTCCTGATCGATGCGAATGGCCAAACGCGCGCCCGGTTCGCCCAGGCGGAAGCGATAGGTTGCGGACATGTCCATGAAGGGCGAGACATAGAGCCGTTTCGCGCACTGCTGCTCGATCGCCTGTCCCGGTGCGCGATCCGGCGAGACCGGAAGCAGGTAGCCGTGGGCCTCGCCGAAGGTGTTGCTGACATCGTAGAGCACCGCCACCAGCCGTTCCTCGGCGTCGTAGCAGAACCAGACCGACAGCGGATTGAATACGTAGCCAAGCAGGCGCGGGAAACACAGCAAACGCACCCGGCCACCGCGCAAATCGATACCGGCCGCCGTCAGGTGTTGCTCGATCCAGATCTTGAGCGATCCGCCGTCGCGCGGGCCCAGATCGCGGTCGTGCAGGCTGAACAGGTTCCAGCGGTTGTGCGAGAACAGGCGCAGCCGCCGGTCCAATTCTGGCAACTCGTCCAGGTCGACGAATACGGAGAACACGCGGTAGGCGAAGCGGTGCCGGAAAGGGCTCAGGCGCGCATGCATGACCCGCCCAAAATAAAGGCAAGAAGAAATCGCCGCCGGCTGCGGCGCCAATGCCCCGCGCGCGCTCATTCCGCCGCCATCCGCGCTTGGCCGACCGTGAGCGCCGCTGGGCTGCGTGGCACGATCTCATCGGCCCAAGGTGCCGGCGAGCCGAGCGCGGCCGCAACCGTAAGCCCGGCCTGAAGGGCGTCCTCGTGGAAGCCATAGCCGCAATAGCTGCCGCAAAACCAGGTCCGCTGCACCCCTTGGATTGCCGGCATTTGGATTTGCGCTTCGATCGCCGCATGATCGAATTGGGGATGCCGATAGAGGAACTCGGCAAAGACGCGGTCTGCGGCCGGCTCCCGAATGGGATTGAGCGAAACGATCACCGGGTCCGCAACCGGCAGGTTCTGGAGCCGGTTCATCCAGTAGCTGACCGAGACGCGTTCCGAGCCGGAGGGATCGTCATGCGCCAGGTAGTTCCAACTCGCCCAGACACGGCGGCGCTTCGGCAGCAGAGAGCGGTCCTGATGCACCACGGCGCGGTTGGGCTGGTAGCGGAAGGCGCCCAGTAACTTGCGTTCGAGACGGGAGGCCCCAGCACCGAGAATGGCGAGCGTGCGGTCGGCGGGAGTGGCGAGCACGACCTGATCGAAGGTCTCCACCTCGCCAGAACCGGCGTGGACCTGGACACCGCCGGGATTTCGCGTGATCGCGTGCACCGACGTGTCCCTGCGCACCTCGAAGCGCCCGGTCACAACCAAGCGCACCACGTACGCGCGGCTGCCGCCCCGCACCGTGCGCCAAGGCGGCGACCTCTTGTGGTCGAGCAAACCGTGATTGACGAAGAACTGGATGAACGAGCGGGCCGGGAACTCGAGGATGCCCTCCAGGGTCGACGACCAGATCGCTGCCGCCATGGGCAAGAGATACTCGCGCGCGAAGGCCCTCGAATAGCCACCGCGCTCGAGCATCTGGCCGAGGCTGATTGGATCGCCGCCGGGCGCGGCGAGCAGCCGCGGCGCGTCCTGAGCGAAGCGCCGGATGTCGCGCAACATGCGCCAGTGATCGGGCCGGATTAGGTTGCTCGGCTGCGCGAAGATGCCGAGCGGGCTGCCGGAATATTCGATCCGGCCGCCGCTAAGCGAGACCGAAAACGACATGTCGCTCGGCTCCGTTTCGGCGCCGATCGCTCGGAAAAGGCGGGTCAGGTTGGGATAGTTCGGCTCGTTGTAGACGATGAAGCCGGTATCTACGGGGACCTGCCGCCCGCCGAGGGTCACATCCATGGTGTTCGCGTGCCCGCCGAGGTAGGCCGCGGCCTCGAACAGGACGGTCTCGTGGTCGCGCGACAGCATCCAGGCCGCCGAGAGGCCGGCCGCGCCTCCCCCGATAAGCGCAATTCGCATTGGGCCCCCTGTGGTTGGCTTAGAAACTCGATTCTTAGTACGACGCCCTATGACTGCCGGATCACCATTCGGACAATAAGGCAGTTTCCGCGAATTTACGGGCCGAAGGGTGATCCGGACCCGCCTTCGGCCCGTATCTCCAGGGANNTATCTCCAGGGAAGTCAGCCAAGACGGGTCTATGAACGGTCTTCAGCTAGCGACTAACCTGCCTCTTCAAGGGTTCGTTGGACGGCCATTGGGCCGCCCGCGCCGATCGGCTATAAAAGCCGTCATGCTGGAGGCGGATAAGACTATTCCCGGGCAGGACAATGTTGCCCTCGTCGACCTCATGTCGGCGATCGCCGAAACTCGCGATCGCGAGGCCTTCGCACGGCTATTCGATCATTTCGCGCCGCGGGTAAAGGCCTACATGCGCCGCCTCGGCACCGAGCCCGCGGCCGCGGAAGATCTGGTCCAGGACGTCATGCTGACGGTTTGGCGCCGGGCCGGGCAATTCGACGCCTCGAAGGCGGGTGTTGCGACTTGGATCTTCACGATCGCGCGCAACCGGCGCATCGATATCATCCGGCATGAGCGGCGCCCGGCGCCCGACCTCAACGATCCGGCGCTGGTGCCCGACCGGGAGCCGGAGGCGGACGCGGTGGTTGAGAAAATGCAACACGGCCTGCGGTTGCGATTGGCGGTCGCCGAGCTGCCGGAGGAGCAGGCGCGCCTGCTGGAGCTGGCCTATTTCGAGGACAAGTCCCACAGCGTCATCGCGGACGAGCTGGATCTGCCCCTGGGCACGGTGAAATCGCGAATCCGGCTTGCGATGAAGAAGCTGAGAAGCCAGTTGGCGGAGTTGGAATGATGCCGAGTTTTCACGCCCAGGACGAGCACCTGATGGACTATGCCGCCGGCTCCCTGGCCGAGCCGATCGCCGTGCTGGTGGCAACGCACCTGGCACTGTGCCCGCCGTGCCGCGCCCGCGTCGAGGCGTTCGAGGCGGTCGGCGGCGCCTTGCTTGAGACCCTGGGCGCTGAGCCCATCGACCGGTCGTTGCGCGGCTCCGTGCTGGCGAAACTGGATGAGATCGACTCTGAGTCCGCGCCCCCACCAAGCGTCCGAAAGCCGGTGCCCATTGACCTACGGGTGCCCCAGCCCTTGCGCGGCTATCTCGGTGGCGGGCTCGACACCCTCGCCTGGAAGGCCCGCGGCCCGTTGGACGAAGTGCGGATCCTGCGCGAATATGCCGGCGTCACCAGCCGCCTGCTCCGAATCAAGGCGGGCACGGCGATGCCCCGGCACACCCACGAGGGCAGCGAGCTGACCCTGGTGCTGACCGGCGGCTTTGCGGACCGTGGCGAGCACTTTCTGCGCGGCGACGTCGCGGTCGCGGATTCGGGCGTCGATCACTGTCCAGTCGCCGATTCCGGCGAGGACTGCTACTGCTTCGCCGTGAACGACGCGCCGCTCCGGCTGACCGGAAGTTTGTCGCGCTTCCTCAATCCCTTCATCCGGATCTGAAGTCCGCGCCCCGGGAACGTTAGATGCGGCGAGTGAAAGAAAGCATCTCTTCCGACACGCCGGAAACCCACGCATCGAAGTCCCGGCCGGGAGTTACGTCCTGAGGATATGAAGGATTCGTGACTTGATCCCTGCGGGCTCAGGTCATGAGGCAAGAGAGTTCCGATTAAAATGGTGGGTGGCACCAAAAAAATCCCTGTAACTCAGGAAGTTACAGGGATCGCAGTGCCGTTGGTTGCGGGGGTAGGATTTGAACCTACGACCTTCAGGTTATGAGACCGCAAAGCCTGCT
>JABAOH010153185.1_pt2 | contig 12637 bp, 12 predicted proteins | sample 7062181 | NCBI WGS metagenome assembly JABAOH01 (sample SAMN14538630, study PRJNA623070) | marine sediment metagenome | biome: marine biome [ENVO:00000428]; feature: marine pelagic biome [ENVO:01000023]; material: deep marine sediment [ENVO:00002113]; isolation source: pool of 5 deep marine... | reverse complement strand
AGATCCAGGTCGGCATGGTCGGCATCAACGTGCCGATCCCGGTGCCGCTGTCGTTCTACTCGTTCGGGGGCTGGAAGGACTCCATCTTCGGGAGCCACGCGATCTACGGGCCCGAGGGCGTGCACTTCTACACGCGCCAGAAGGTCGTCATCAGCCGCTGGCCGGACCCGATCCATCGCGGCGTCGACCTCGGGTTCCCCCAGCATGGCTGAGCGATCTCGACCGTCGTGCCCGGTCCGGTGGCGGGCTTCGGCGGGCCGCTGAGGGCGACGATGGACTTCGGTGTCGTCCTCCAGACCGACCCGCCGGCGAGGCGGGTCGTCGAGCTCGCCTCGCTCGCCGAGCGGAACGGGTTCGGCTACGGGTGGACGTTCGACTCCCACGTGCTCTGGCAGGAGCCGTTCGTGGTCTACGCCCGGATCCTCGCTGCCACCGAATCGATGATCGTCGGGCCGATGGTGACCAACCCGGGGACCCGGGACTGGACGGTGCTCGCGTCGCTCTTCGCCACGCTCAACGACATGTCGGGCGGCCGCACGATCTGCGGGATGGGACGGGGTGACTCCGCACTGCGCTACATCGGCCGCCCACCGACGACCCTGGCAACGATGGCCGAGTCGATGCGGGTCATCAAGGCCCTCGTCGCGGGTGAGGAGGTCGAGTACAACGGCCAGGCACTCCGCATCCCGTGGATCGAGCAGGGCTGGGACCTCCCGATGTGGGCGGCCGGCTACGGGCCGAAGGCGCTGGCGACGGTGGGCCGTCACGCCGACGGCTTCATCCTCCAGCTCGCCGACCCGCAGGTCCTCGAGTGGACGCTGGGGGCGGTGCGGGAGGCGGCCGCGGAGTCGGGTCGGGATCCGGGTGAGATCTCGGTGTGCGTCGTCGCCCCCGCCTACGTCGGCGACGACATCGCCCACCAGCGCGACCAGCTGCGCTGGTTCGGGGGCATGGTCGGCAACCACGTCGCCGACATGGTGAAGCGGTACGGCGAGGACGAGGCAAAGATCCCCCGTGCCCTCAGCGACTACATCCGCGCTCGTGAGGGTTACGACTACGACCATCACGGCCGCGCCGGCAACCCATCCACCGACTTCGTCCCCGACGAGATCGTGGACCGGTTCTGTGTGCTCGGCACAGCCGCCGATCACGTCGAGAAGCTCTCCCTGCTGAGGGACATGGGCGTCGATCAGTTCGGCATCTACCTCATGCACGACGCGCAGGAAGCCACCCTCGAGGCCTATGGCCGCGAGGTCATCCCTGCCGTGAACGGTTGAGGAGCCGTGGCGATCGCGCTCGGCGCCGCGATAATGCCGCCTCACTGACCCACCCCACCGCAGGAGAGCCCGTGAAAGCGATCGTGGTCGGAGCCGGCGGCACGACCCGCGAGCTCCTGCGCAGGCTCGGAGAGCTGTGGGAGGTCGCCGTCGTCGACGCCGACCCAGTTCGGCTCGAGATGGCGGGCGCGGTTCGCGACATCGAGCCGGTCCCCGGAGACGGGTCGAGCGCGCTCGTGCTGCGGCGCGCCGGTCTCGAACACGCCGATGCACTCGTCGCCGCCACCAACGACGACGACGTGAACCTCGAGGCGGTCCGCATCGCCAGGGACGCGGGGTTGCTTCGGGTGGCGGCGGTGGCGGCCGATCCCGAGCGCATCGGGGACTACCGAGCGCTCGAGGTGCCGGTGTTCGCCCCCGACTCGCTGACCGCCCGCCAGGTCGAGGTGCTGCTCGAGCCGCGGCGGGTGGCATCGACGACGTTCGCCGACGGCAAAGCCGAAGCCATGGAGTTTCGCATCTCGCCCGATTCTCCGGTGCGTGGCAAGCGGCTCCGTCAGCTCCACTCGGAGACGTGGGTGGTCGCTGCGGTGCTGCGCGGTGACGAGCTCATCATCCCCAAGGGCTCGACGTCGCTCGAGGCCGGCGATCGGGTCACCGTCGTGGGGGCGGCCGCCGATTTCGCCGCCATCGTCGAGATGTTCACTACGGGCGAGTCCAGGTTCCCGCTCAACTTCGGGCGCAAGGCCGCGGTGGCCCTCGGTTCCGAACGCGACTTCGACACGACGGTCTCCGAGGCGATCTCGGTGGTGCGCAACTCTCGCGCCGAGGCCCTCATCGTCGTTCATCCGGACACGATCGCCGAGCGCGACCAGGATCGGGCCGAGTCCCACCAGGCGCTCCTCGATCAGCTCACCGAGCGAGCGGAGAGCGTCGAACTCGAGCTGCGCCCCACCTCCGGCGACCTCGAGCGCGAGCTGCTCGATCTCGCCCGGAGCGAGAGCATCGGGATTCTCGTGGTGGGCGCTCCCGAAGNNTCAACGCGTACGGCGAGCTCGGTGTGCCGCTTCTCCTCGCCAGGGGGCGTCATCCGTATGCGTCGATCGTGGTCCCGGCGCGACGCACCGGTGCCGGTGAGGCGGCGGGCCGTGGCTCCATCGACCTCGCCCGGACGAGCGGGGCGACGCTCATCGGGGTGTCGGCGGTGTCTCCGTCGTTCGTCGGCACCAGTGACACGCTCGAGGAGGCGAGGCGCTCTGCGGCGTGGCTCAGGGAGGAGGCTGCGGTGCAGGGTGTGGCGATGACCCGCCGGTTGCGGAGGGGCAATCCCGTCCGCATCCTCGAGGAGTTCGCCGCCACCGCCAGCCTGCTCGTCCTCGCCATGCCGGACCTGCCGCTCAACCCGCTCCTTCCCGGCATCACGGGTCATCTGTTGCCCCGGGTGCGTTCATCCGTCCTGTTGATCCCGTCCCGGCCATGAGTGAAGTGGTCCTCGCCGCCGCCGAGGCCAGCCGCATCGTCCCTTCGGCCGGCGGCTTCGTGCTCATCGGCGCCGGTGCCTTTCTCCTTCCCGTCGTCGCCCGGCGCTTCGGCCTGCCCGCCGTGGTGCTCGAGCTGCTCTACGGTCTGGCGCTGGGGCCGCAGGTGCTCAATCTCATCCGGTCCGCGTCGGCGGATGCGCTCTTCATCGAGTTGCTCGCCGAACTCGGTCTGCTGCTGCTCATGTTCCTCGCCGGGTTCGAGGTGGACTTCGAGCGGCTCGAGCGCCAGGGGGCCGGCCCGGTGCTCACGGGGCTCGCCGTCTTCGCACTCATCATGGTGGCGGCGTGGTTCGGCTTCGGCCTGCTCGAGACCGAGTCGAACGACCAGCGGTTCTTCCTCACCCTTCTCACTTCGGCGGCCTCGCTCGGGATCGTCATCCCCGCGCTTCGCGCTACCGGGCGCACCGGGACCAGGCTCGGCCAGCTGACGCTGGTGACGGCGGTCCTTGCCGAGTTCCTCTCGGCGGTCGGCATCGTCGTTTTTGGTGTCTTCGTGGAGACCGGGTTGGGATTCGCGCTTCTCCAGGTCCCGGTCCTCTTCCTCGTCATGGGTGCGGCCCTGCTCCTCCTGCGCCGGTCGGCGTGGTGGTTTCCGGAGCGCTTCGAGCGGCTCTTCGCCTCCCACGACCCGGACGAGCTCGGGATCCGCGCCAGCCTGGCGCTGCTGTTCGTCTTCGTCGGCGTCTCGATCGCCCTCGACGTCGAGGCGATCCTCGGGGCGTTCCTCGCCGGGGCGATGTTCGCATTCGTGTTCCGTGACACCGGCGAGCTGGAATCCCGGCTCGGAGCGTTCGCCTACGGGTTCTTCATCCCGGTGTTCTTCATCAACGTCGGGATCGCGTTCCCTCTCGGTGAGCTCGCCGACTTCTCCGTGCTCGGCCGGGCGCTCGCCCTCATCGCCATTGCCGTCGTCGCCAAGCTCGTGCCGTCGCTGCTCTTCATGGCGCGGGGGCTCGGCTTCAAGGAGGCGCTGGCGTCTGGTGTGCTCCTCGCCGGCCAGCTCAGCGTGATCATCGCGCTCGCCGAGTTCGGTCTCGAGCTCGGCCTCATCGACGAGGCGTTCGAGGCGGGAGCGATCATGCTCGTCGGGGTCACCGCGATCTTCTCTCCGGTCGTGTTCCGCATCCTGGCGCCGCCCGTGGAAGCCGCCACCGAAGCGGCGTCGGAGGACCTGTGACCGACCCGCCCGAAGGGTCGGCCGAGGCCGCAGGCACGCGAGGTCCACAGCTCGCCCGGATCGAGGCCGCCGTCGCACTCGGCGAGTACGAGATACCGGCCGTCGACGTCGCGGATGCGATCATCGACTTCCACCGGGGCCCCGAGCCGGAACGCCCGGCGCCGAGCACTGCTGGGGAGAAGTAGATGCGCGACACGATCACGGAGTGGGTGCGCGACCTCCCCCTTCCCGAGCCGCTGATGGTGGTGCTCCTCGCCATGTTGCCGATCCTCGAACTGCGCGGGTCGATCCCCGTCGCCCAGGCGATCTTCGACATGTCGCGGTTGTCGGCGTACGGTTGGNNCGGTTGGTCGGTGCTCGGCAACGCGATCCCGGTGCCGATCATCCTCTGGTTCTTTCCGCCGTTCGTCGAGTGGACCGAGGAGCGCTGGGAGTGGCTCCACAAGACCCTCGTCAAGCTCCAGCACCGCACGGAGCAGCGTCACAGCAGGCGGTTCGAGCGCCTGCGGGACCTCGCCCTCATCACGTTCGTCGCGATCCCACTCCCGGTCACCGGGGCCTGGAGCGGGTCGCTCGCCGCCATCGTGTTCGGTGTCGAGAAGCGACGCGCGATCCCGCTCATCTTCATCGGCATCCTCATCGCCGGCGTCGTCGTGACGCTGTTCCTCGACGGTTTGGGTCTCGCCCTCGAATAGGCGGCCCGGGCCGGCGCCGGGCGCTTGGTGCCCGGCGTCCCCGTCTCCCGACCGACATTCGGTACATTCCCCCGATGCGTGCGGTCGTCCAGCGGGTTCGCAACGCCACCGTCAGCGTGGGGGAGCGGACGGTGGGGTCCATCGGGCAGGGCCTCCTCGTCCTGGTCGGCGTGGCTGCAGGCGACGGCGAGGACGATGCCGATGCACTCGCGAGGAAGCTCGCCGGCCTGAGGGTGTTCGCCGACGAGGAGGGGAAGACGAACCGGTCGCTGCTCGAGCTTCCCGGTGAGGTCCTCGTCGNNCTTCCCGGTGAGGTCCTCGTCGTGAGTCAGTTCACACTGCTCGCCTCGACCCGCAAGGGACGGAGGCCCTCGTTCACGGCGGCGGCACCGCCCGAGGCCGCCGCACCTCTGGTGGACCGGGTCGTCGACCGGCTCCGCGAGGCGGGCATCGTCGTCGCCACCGGGGCCTTCGGCGAGCTGATGAGCATCGCGCTCGTCAACGACGGCCCGTTCACCGTCGTCATCGACGTCAGCGACGGCTCCGTCCTCTGACGTTCGCGTGGTTCGCGGGCGGGCTCAGGGCACCGCCGCCTCGAGGTGCTCCCGGCCCTCGTCGCAGAACGACACGAAGTCGCAGGTCACGCACCCGGGTCCGGGCGTAGGCTCGTACACGTCCCGGTGTACCCCGTCGAGCAGCTGCTCGACCTCGAGGCGTGCCCGTTCGATCCAGGCGGCGTCGACGTCCTCGCGCTCGACGTCGACGCGACCGCCGCCGAGGTAGACGAAGCTCACGGAGAGCTGCGAGGCCGGAGACGGGTCGAGGGCACCGTCGGCGACCGCCACCGCGTATGCCTGGAGCTGCACCTTCCGAGCCGGGTCGTCCGATCGCCTCCCCGACTTGAAGTCGACGATGTCCCATGATCCGTCGCCATGCTCGTAGACGGCATCGATCCGCCCGCGAACCCGGCCCGCGTCGAGCCGGATGTCGATCGGCGCCTCCGTCCAGCGGGGACGGACGGTGGCATAGGGGCTGGCGAGAAAAGCGTCGAAACCGTCGCCGACCCGCGCGTCGGCTCCCGCTTCGGGCTGGTCGTAGAGATCGTCCTCGAGCTCATCGAACGGCACCTGGCCGAGGTTGTGGAGCTCGATGAGACGGTGCAGCTCGACGCCGCGACGCTGCGCCGGGGAACGTCGTCTCGGCAACGGATCGATTTCGGTCCACTCGAACCGTCGCGGGCACCGGGCGAGGGTGACGAGCCCTGTGACCGAGACATCGGCCAAGGCGGCCCCCTCCGCCGGCGACGGGGGCGCGGGCAGGCCATCGAGAAGCAGCTCGATCTGGTCCACGGCGCCATGGTATGCGTTGGGATCGACACCGCCGTGTCGTTCCGGCCAGGCTGGATCGGCGAGGGTGGCGCGCATCGCCGCTTGCCACCCGTCTGCGAAGAGCGGGTCCGGGGCGGGGACCGCAGCGGGGGCGAGCCGCTCCGGCGGCGGCCCCGGTTCGGCGACGGCAACGGTCTCGAAGGCGACCGGCACGTCGCGGGCGAGGAGATAGAGCTCCCCCACGTCGTGGTGGCGCGTCCGGGTGTACCACCAGGCGGTGGTCATCACGAGGCGGCGTTTCGCCCTCGTGACGGCAACGTACGCGGTGCGCCACTCCTCGGCGTCGTGCATGGCCCGGAGGGTGTCGCGGTCGGGGGCGCCGTCCGGACCGGAGAGGCGTCCCACGTCGAGACGGGTCGCGTACGGCAGCGACGAAGACCGACGCTCCGGATCGTCGAGGCTGTGGACACCGGCGGGGAAGACCGACCGGGCGAGGGCGGGGAGGACGACCGTGTCCCATTCGAGGCCCTTGGCCCGGTGAACGGTGAGCAGCGCCACCGCGTCCTCCCCCGAGACACGCGCCGTATCGAGCTCATCGGTCGCCCGGTCCTCCACGAGCATGTCGAGGTAGCCGAGGAACGCCTCGAGGGACGGCCCGCCGCGTAGGGGGCTCCACTCCTCGGCCAGATCGAGGAACCGGTAGAGGTTGAGCCGGGCGCTGACCCGGGCGGCCTCCTCGAGCGCGTCGACCTCGGTCCACGCCCGGGTCGCATCGAGGATGCGACGGCACAACTCGGCGAGGGTGACCGCCTGGGCGGCGACGAGCAGGTCCCGATACACGGCGGCGAACTCGGTGAGCCGGGCCGCGGCCTCGGGGGCGAGCCCCCGCACTTCGTCGAGCCGGTCGATCGCCTCGACGAGTGGCCAGCCGGGGCCATCGTCGTCTTCGACGCCGCGGCGCTCGTCGCGGATCCACGCGGCGAGCGGCGCAAGATCGCCCAGCCCGAGGCGATAGGGCCCGCCGAGCACGATCCTCGCGAGCGCGGCGGAGTCGTCGGGCCGGGAGAGGAGGCGTAGCCAGGCATGGAGGTCGGCGACGTGAGGCACGCTCAGCAACCCGCCGAGCGACGCGACCTCGACGGGTACGCCCGCCGACTCGAGCGAGTCGCGGACGACCGCCATGTGCCGGTTCTTGCGGAACAGGACGGCGATCTCACCCCAGGCGACGCCGTCCTCGTCATGGCGGCGGACCACCTCGTCTGCGATCCACGCCGCCTCCTCGCCGTCGGATCCGACGAGGCGCAGCTCGACGGACCCCGGGGGTGCCTCCTCGACGGGACGCAGCGTCCCGGGGCCGGCATCGTCGTGGAGCCTCGTCCGGACGGCATTGGCGACGGCGATGATCTCGGGCGCCGACCGCCGGTTGAGGGTGAGGCGCTTTGTCGGCGCGGGCGAGCCGTCGCGGCGGGGAAAGTCGGTGGGGAACCCGTGGAAGTTCGCCGTCGATGCTCCCCGCCACTCGTAGATGGTCTGGTCCTCGTCGCCGACGGCCGTCACCGGGAAGCCGTCGCCGAAGATCGACTGGAGGAGCGTGCGCTGCGCCGGGTCGGTGTCCTGGTACTCGTCGAGGACGAGAAGCTCGTAACGGGAACGGATGCGGGTGCGGACCTCGTCGTGGGTCGTCACGAGCTCGCAAGCGAGCCGGACGAGATCGCCGTAGTCGAGCACCCCGAGGCGGCGCTTGGCGGCGTCGTAGCGCTTGACGATCCCGGCGAGCTCGAGTCGCTCCGCCCACACCGGGTCGGAGCCGTTGGGGGCCCCGGCGCGCAGTTCACCGACCGTTGCCAGGTTGTCGGCGAGGCCGCGTGCCAGGAGCACAGCGTCGTTGACCCTGGTGGCGGGTGCGGTGAGGTCCAGGGCGTGATAGGCGTCGGTGGGCAGGCTCTCGTAGAGGAGCTGGCGGGTGTAGCCGGGGCCGATGAGGTCGGCGCCGCGCTCGACGCCGACGTGGGCTCCGAACTCCTGGAGCAGGCTGGCGGCGAACCCGTGATAGGTCGTGACCTCCGCCTCTCGCCCGTCCGCGGTATGGCGGGGGACGGCGCGGCGCACCTTGTCGCCGAGCTCCTCGGCGGCCTTGTTCGTGAACGTCAGGCCGAGCACCGTCTCCGGCTCGAGACCGCCGTCGACCTTCGCCGCGATCCGGGCGACGACGGTCGTCGTCTTGCCGGTGCCGGCGCCGGCGACGACGCGAAGCGGCTCGAGGGGATGGTCCACGATCGACCGCTGCTCCGGCGTGAGCACGAGGGGGGTGTCACCCGTCACCCGAACGCCTCCCCGCCCTCGGGCCACGCCGGGCACACGAGGCGCACGCTGCAGCGGTCGCACCACCGGTTCGGCGTCGGCAACCACCTCTCGCCCGTGATACCGGCGGCCACCGCGACGAGACGCGCCGGGAGGGCGGCGAGGCGCGCCGGGTCGAACTTCCTGGTGACGAGGCTCTTCGCCCTTGCCGCAGGGANNGTCTGCGGCGGCGAGGAGGTAGAAGCCGAGCTGGATCGACTCCGCGGCCAGGTCGATCGGTGTCGCCGACTTGCCCGTCTTGTAGTCGATGATCTTCAGCGTGCCGTCGCGCGACTCGATCCGGTCCGCCCTGCCCACCCACGTGGCTCCGGCAACCTCGAGGGTGAGCGGGTGCTCGAGACCGACGACGGTGCCCCCTGCCGGCCACGTGTCGTAGAGGTGCTANNCACCGAACCGCTCGACCGGGAAGATGTCGTCGAAGACGGCGACGGCGTCCTCGAGGCTGCTGCGGCTCTCGCCGCGGTCGAGGGCATTGCGTTCGACCCGCTCGAGCACCTCGTGGATGACGCTGCCGAAGTCCGCGTAGAGCGAGCTCTGCTCCCCGATCCTCAACCTGCGCTCCAGGGCGTACCGCCGCGGGCNNCGTACCGCCGCGGGCAGGTCTCGTAGCTCTCCGCCTGGGACGGCGACAGCCGCATGCCCGGGGGGACCAGACCGACGTCGGGCCCGCGTTCGCGAACACCGGGAATGCACTCGGCTCGTCGGAAGCCCCGCTCGGGCCCGCGGGCGAGCGCCGCCAGCGCCGCCAGCCGCGCCGACGGCAGCGCCGCCGGGTCGGAGAGCGTCCGGCGGAGGTACGCCTCCGCCTCCTGGATCGTCACCGGCTCCTCCCGTTCCGGAGGAGGCCCGGGGGTCGCCTCGCCCGAACCGGCGACGGCCGAGAGGAATCGGCTCGGCATCCCCCGGCCGTCCTCGAACCCGGTCGATGTCGCCGTCCAGACGACACGGCGCCGCGCCCGCCCCATCGCGGTGTAGGCGAGCCTCCGCTCCTCATGGAGCCGGAACGACCGGTAGCCGACCGCGTCCTCGGGGACCTCGGGAAGCAGATGCCGGGTGCCGAGAAGGCTGTCCCGTGCCCGCAGGTNNGTCGACGGCGTCGCAGATGAACACGACGTCGAACTCGAGGCCTTTCGACTGGTGGAGCGTCGTCAACGCCACCCGCGCCTCGATGGGCTGCCGGTAGCTGAGGAGGGGGCGGGCCTCGAACTCCTCGTCCTCGAGGAGCCGGAGATACTCCTCGAGCGTGGCTTCGGGGCTGCGGTCGTTCCACCGGCCCAGGACCTGGGCGAGCGAGGTCCACGCCGCCCGCTCCTCCCGCCGGGCCCCATCTGTGACGACGGACCGGAGCTGGGGAAGGCCGGACCACACCCTCCAAAACCCGTCGACGGCCGGCAGCTCCACCGCCCACGTGGGGTCTTCGACGAGGTCGGCAATGGCGGCGGCCTCGGAGGCGACGCCGCGGATCGACTCAGGCCATCCCGTATCCGTGCGGACCTTGAGGCGTTCGGCGTCGCGAAGCCTGCCGAGGCTCAGGGCGACGACGGGCCCGAGAAGGAGCCGCCGCACCGCCCGATCGGTGGCGGCCGGGCCGTCTCTTCCGGTCGCCGCCCGTACCGCGTCGAGGACGAAGCGAACCGCAGGTTGCTCGGCGAGCCTGGCATCCGGGTCGTCGTGGGGGATCCGTCTCCGGTCCAGCGCCCGCGACATCTCGGCGAGGAACCGCCGCTTGGAGCGGACGAACACGCCGATGGCCGAAAGAGGCACCTGCTCGGCGAGGTGGAGTCGGGCGATCTCGGCGGCGACCCACTCCGCCTCGGCCGTCTGCTGGTCGAACACGTGGACGTCGACCCGCCCGCGACCGGCGGCCGGTGTCACCCGACCGGGCCCGCCGGGGGGGTCGGAACCGGCGATGACCGCGCTCGCTGCCTCGAGGATGCGGGCGGGGGTTCGGAACGATGTCGTGAGCACGAGCCGGCGCGCCGGATGATCCGGCGACCCGAACTCGGACGTGAAGCCGGCGATCGCGCCGAGCCGGGCACCGCGGAACGAGTAGATGGTCTGGTGGGGATCGCCGGCGACCGTGAGGTTGCCTCCCGGCTTCACCAGTCGCCCGAGGAGCGCCGCCTGGGCTGCGGTGGTGTCCTGGTACTCGTCGACGAGCACGTACTCGGGCCCCGGCTCGGGAAGGTCGCCCTCGCCGAGGATCCGCACCGCTTCGACGAGGATGTTGCCGTAGTCGATGCGGTCGCGGCGTTCCAGCTCGCGGCGATAGCGCCCGACGAATTCGGGAAGCCCTCTCCAGTCTTGACGCCCGGAGGCGCGCCGGCGCAACGCGTCGTCGTCGAGGAGCTGCTCGTTGACCCGGAGGATGAAGTCGGTGACCTCGGTGGCGAACGTCCGGGTCGACAGCAGCGGGCGCACGGCCGGAGACCACTGCGACGGGTCCTCTCCGGCGAGGAGTTCGCGCACGAGGGCGGTCTGCTCGGGACCGGTGAGGATCTGTGGTGGCCGGTGTCGTCCCCGGGCGACGCCGGCGGCCTCGACGAGGCGAAGGGCGTACGAGTGGAAGGTGGCGATGTCGAGCCGGCCCACGGTCCGGGCCAGGCGGGAGCGCACCCGGGCGGCGAGGTCGGCGACGCCCCTGCGGCCGAAGCTGAGGACGAGGGTCCGGGCCGGGTCGACATCGCGAGCTTCGAGCAGATGGACGAGGCGCCGAACGAGAAACTCCGACTTCCCGGTGCCGGGGCCGCCGACGACGATCTGCGGCCCGGCGACATCCGCCACCGCCGCCGTCCATCCCTCGGGGTCGACCCGCACCTCGGGTCTCGCCGTGGTGTCTCCACGTTTCACGGGCTCACGCTATCGCAGGGGTGCGACGGGTTCCCNNGTCGACGACACGATGTCCATGGAGTGGGACTCTCCGCTCTACCGGGAGTCACTCGCCCAGTTCGAGCAGGTCGCTGATGTCATCGGCCTCGATGCGAACATCCGGGAGCGGCTCCGAACCCCGCAGCGGTCGCTCGTCGTCACGTTCCCGTTCCGCCGCGACGACTACGGCGACGTCGACACCGTCTTCGGCTACCGGGTGCAGCACCTGCTCACGATGGGCCCCACGAAGGGCGGCATCCGCTACGCCCCCGACGTGAACCTCGGCGAGGTGGCGGCGCTGGCCATGCTGATGACGTGGAAGTGCGCCATCGTCGGGCTTCCGTTCGGCGGCGCCAAGGGTGGCGTCCGGGTCGACCCGACGGTGCTGAGCCGGGCGGAGACGCAGCGGGTCACCCGCCGCTACACGATGGAGATCATCAACTTCATCGGTCCCGACAAGGACATCCCGGCCCCCGACCTGGGGACGAACGAGCAGGTCATGGCGTGGCTCATGGACACGTACTCGACCCATGTCGGCCATTCCGAGCCTGCGGTCGTCACCGGCAAGCCTCCATCGCTCGGCGGCTCGGTGGCACGACGAGAGGCGACCGGCCGGGGTCTCGTGTCTCTCGTACCGGCCGTGGCGTCGCATCTCGGCATGGCCTACGAGGGCGCTCGGGTCGTGGTCCAGGGCTTCGGCAACGTCGGGAGGTACGCGGCGCTCGCCGCCGCCGAGATCGGCTGCAAGGTGATCGCCGTCTCCGACATCACCGGCGCCATCCACAACGATGGTGGACTCGACATCGCGGCCGTCATGCGCCACGCCGACGCCGAGGGGGGCGTGAAGGGCTTCCCGGAGGCCGACGAGGTCACCCCGGATGCGCTCCTGGGCCTGGAGTGCGAGTTCTTGGTCCCGGCTGCCGTCGGCGGCGTGATCTCGGGCGGAGAACGCCGGCGACATTCGCGCCAAGGTCATCCTCGAGGGGGCCAACGGCCCGACGACGACCGAGGCGGACGCCCTCCTCACCGAAGGCGGGGTGTTCATCGTGCCCGACGTGCTCGCCAACGCGGGCGGCGTCACGGTCTCGTACTTCGAGTGGGTCCAGGACCTGCAGAACTACTTCTGGTCGGAGTCGGAGATCGTCGGCCGGTTGCGGGAGATCATGAACCGGGCGTTCTCGGATGTGCTCCGGATCTCGACGAGCCGCGGTGTCAGCATGCGCACGGCGGCGCTCATCAAGGGCATCGAGCGGGTCACCTCTGCGAAGCTGGCCCGCGGGGTCTACCCCTGAGCTGCGGCGCCGACGGGCACGGCGTCGGCGTCCGTCGGGTCGGTCTCCGCGCCGGTGAATGCGGGGCACCGGTCGCGGTACTGGCAGTAGTCACAGAG
>JABAOH010152191.1_pt1 | contig 12637 bp, 11 predicted proteins | sample 7062181 | NCBI WGS metagenome assembly JABAOH01 (sample SAMN14538630, study PRJNA623070) | marine sediment metagenome | biome: marine biome [ENVO:00000428]; feature: marine pelagic biome [ENVO:01000023]; material: deep marine sediment [ENVO:00002113]; isolation source: pool of 5 deep marine... | reverse complement strand
GTTGCCGATGCCGCTGAAGAGCCGGGGGTCGGTGAGGGCTCTCTTCAGTGTTCGGTTCTCCCGCGTCAGGGCCTCTTTGAAGTCGGCGCGCGCGGCCTCGAGAGGCTCGACCCCGCCGCGGTCGAAGCTTCGCAGGCCGTCGGCGCCGCGAACGATGTGCAGCGAGGCGCGCTTTTTCACACCCTCTTCCGTAAGCAGCACGGTTCCGCTGGGGAAGTCGAAGGCGGCGTGTCCGCGCTTCTTCGGTATCGACGCTCCACGCTTTCGCCAGCGGAATCGCCCCGTGAGCATCAAGTGGAAGACGAGAAAAAGCTCCCCCTCCAATTCCCAGACGATTCGCTTGCCGATGCGGTGCACCGCCTGCACCCGTTTGCCCTCAGCCGCGGAAGCGGGTGGCGCGAACGTTTTAAGGAGTGAAGGAGAGCGAACGCGCACGGACTCCAGCGGCTGCCCGAACAGGTATCGCGACAAGGCCTCGACGTAGACGGTAACTTCGGGCAGCTCTGGCAACGGCAAACCTGGTTGAGTTCCCGAGCATGGCGAAAGCGGGCGGCGGCGGCACAACAGCGGTCGGTAGGCCGCGTCGTCCAGCAAGTAGGATCGGATCGCGACGGCGGGGCGGCAAGCCGATGGTGCGCGCGGTCAGCGGGCCTCCGTCTCGACCGGCGCTTGTTGCATTGCGTCGGCTCGCCCTTCATATTGCGAAGCTGTCGGCATCGAATAGGAGTCGCCCGAATAGGCCGTTTCGAAGATCCTCGAGCCCCTGGGGTCTCGGCCATGGTTCCGTCGTTCATGCCAGCTCTGCGCTCCGCCTCCACGGCCGGTTGTCCTACGATTAGAGTCAAGTCACACAACGCTCCGCCACCGTCCCGGGTGGGCGAAGCGCTGGGCGCGAGCCGTTCCGAGAAATCACTCTGAAAGATCGGGAGGTCGCTAAGTGCTCATACACGTCCGTGGCCGCCGTCGGCCGCAGCGCAAGGTGACGGCAGGGCGGTGCGAACGCGAGATTCCGCGGCGCGCCGCAGCGGTCGTCCTGCTTCTGGTCTTCTTGCTCGGTTGTCCCGAGCCTCCGCCTCCGCCTCCGCCGCCCCCGAGTTCGGGGGCCCGCGTGGTCAACATGATTCCGGCTGCGCTGAGCGGGGAGACGTTCCAGGACAGCGAACCGTTTCTCGCCGTTCACCCATCCAACCCTCAGCTCATGGCGGCGTCCGCCTTTACGCCGAACCCGTTCGGGTCGGCGAGCGGTACGGCGCCGATCTTCGTGTCGCAGGACGGCGGCAACACGTGGACGCTCAACAATATCGTTCCGAGCCAATTGCTGACGGGCGACATCACTCATGCGTTCGACAGCGGCGGTGGCGGCGGCGACCTGTACGGAGGAATTCTTCGTCGGCCCGGCACCCTACTGCTCAACGAACTGGTGACGGCGAACTTCCTGGCGCCGGCGGTCATGACGGTTCTGGCGTCGCGAACCGATCCGGATCAGCCGTTCGTGCGCGCGACCACGGCGTCCGGCGCCGATCGCGTCTACGTAGCTAACAACGATCTGGCGGTGAGCACCTTCCGGGGTGGCAACGGCAGGACCGCCACGGTGGATGTGTCAACGGACGGTGGGGCGACGTGGCGCTCCGTTCGTATCGAGACGCGAGGTACATCGGGCCAGGACGGACCTTCGGTTCGGACGGCGATCGCAGGAGATGGGACGGTGTACGCGGCGTACTTCGGGTGGCGCAGCTTCGCCGGTGGAATTGCGACGAGCGACGTGGTCGTGACGCGCGATGACAACGGTGCCGCAGGCGCGACGCCCTTTGGCGATCTCCTCGACCCGGCCGATGGCCTGGCGGGCCGGTTTGTCGTTCAGAACGTGAGAATCCCGTTCTCGAATTCACCGACGCTGGGACAAGAAAGGATCGGCTCGAGCCTGTCGATCGCGGTGGACCCGAACAACAGCGCCATCGTCTACATCGCCTGGGCCGATCGCGTCGGCAGCGGAGATGTCTACACGGTGCATTTGCGCAGGTCGACCGATCGCGGCGTGACGTGGTCGGCTGCCGACCTGCGGACCATAACGAACGCGACCAACCCATCGGTCGCGATCGCCGGTAATGGCACGGTGGGCTTTCTGTATCAAGCGGTGGTCGGCGGGCGCTGGGAAACTCGCCTGGAGCAGAGCCGCGATGGTTTCGCGACGAGGCAGGACGACCTCCTCGCCTCGGTTCCGAGCAATACGCCGACGGTTCAGTTCCTTCCTTACATCGGCGACTACAACTTCCTGCTCGCCGTCGGGAACGAATTCCGAGGCGTCTTCTCGGCCAACAACGCACCGGTCGCCGGCAACTTCCCGCCGGGGATCGTGTACCAGCGTAGTGCGAACTTCAGCAACGGGACGCTCGACGACGGTGCCGGGAATGCGGTGTCCGTGTCGATCGATCCCTTCTTCTTCAGTATCGCGGCGATCCCGTAATCGGAGCTTGGGNNCGCGGGAGTTACCGCGGACGCGCAACAGACGCGGCGTGATCTCTTGGAACGCTCGGACATCGTGGTGGTGGCCACCGTGACCAAGATGGGTGCGGCGTCCTTCGAGGGCGTACCGGTGACAGCGCGCACGCTGGTCGCGCGTGTCGACGGGATTCTCCAGAAGCCGGCGGCGGTGAGGCTGGTGGAAGGCGACGCGGTGACCATCGAGGTTCGCGAGGCGGCTCCCTTCCGCGAGGGGGTACGGGCGACGTTCTACGGGCAGGGGTGGATCCTGGGCGCGGGTGTCGCGTTGCGCGAAGTCGGCCATGTGCTCCACTCGACCAGCCCCCAGGCCACGACGATCATACAACAACGGGATTCCATGCAGGCGATGCAAAGGCAGATCGAAGACGCGCGGCTTCGCCAGCGCATCGAGGCGGCCGCGCTGGTGGTCGTGGGGCGGGTGACGTCGGTGGGTTCCGCGACGACGGAAGCGGTCGGCGCCCCTCCCGGCCCGATATCGGAACACAACCCCGACTGGCGCGAGGCGGTGATCGCCGTGGAGTCGGCGATCAAAGGCGCTCAGGCCGGCCAACAGGTGGTGGTGCGGTTTCCCGCCTCGCTCGACGTCGCGTGGTTCGACACGCCCAAGCTCCGGGAAGGCCAGGAGGGCGTCTTCATCCTGCAACGCGATCAGGTCTCCGGCGCGACCACGGCGCTGCTGGCCGGTACGGAGGTGGCCGCGTACACGGCGCTGAACTCGGTCGACGTGCTGCCGCGTCAGGAGGCGCAGCGGGTGCGAGGCCTGGCGCGCGGCGCTGGAGGCTGAAGAGACGGGCCTGGGGGACACCCTATCCGAGGCGCGGCGTCGAGTCTCGTGCGCGGAAGATCGGTGGCCGTTCATCCAACCTTCACGTCAATCCAACGCTGAGCCAAGCGCTGCGGGTCTGATTGGCTCGCGGCGAGCCCGGCGGCGAAGCCAGTTAGTCTCATGGTAGGTCAAGTCACGATGGTCCTGCTCAAAGGAGGCGGCCGTGGCTGAGCTTCCCAATTTCCAGATGACGATGCTGCTGCTGTCCGTAGCCCTAGGCCTCTCGTTCGTCGTCGAACGATTCCTGGAAGGTTTGGACGGTATCATCAAGAGGGTTCTGTTGAGCGAGGCTTCGCCGTTCGCTGAGACGGCGCCGCCGCCGGAGCAAGTCATCGAAGAGCTGAGAGAGCGCGCCGACGCCGAGGCTCACACGCAGGCGGCGGAGGAGCTGGAGGAGGCGAGAGCGAAGCTGCAGTACGAAGCCGATGAACTTTCGGACGGCGAGAAAGCGGAGCTGGAAGAACGGGCGGCGGAGCTCGAGGCGGAAGGGTTGGATACCAGCAAGACCGAGCAGAACAAGCGCTTCTCCGAGGCGACGGTCTTCGTCGAGAAAGCCAAACCCAAGAACCCCGAGCGCAGCGCTCGTATCTTCTGGCTTCAGATGGTGGGCACCTTCACGGGCGTGGTCGTGTGTTTCGTGTCCAAGTTCGGCATGTTCGGCGCGCTCGGCATCTTCGCCGCTGATCGGCCGTCCCTCGACTACGCGCTCACTGGCATACTCATCGGCGCCGGCTCGCAGCCGGTGCACTTCCTGATCCAGTTCATCACGCAACGCAAGCCGATCGAGCTGAGCGTCAGCACGGAGCCGGAGGTGGAGAGCGCCGAAGAGAGCGAGAAGAAGACGGCGCCCGAGGCTCCGGTCGTGATCACCCGGCCGGCCAAGTCTGCTCCGATCATAGACATCGCGTACTCGGGCGNNGTAACCGGCGTCCCGGGAACCCGAATCTGATTGTCTATCACCACACGGCCATGCACAGCAACTCCTCGTTCGCCGATGTGGTCAAAGTCATCAAAGACAAAGGCTGGTCGACAGGCTACCACTGTGTGGTGCTCTCCGACGGCAGCATCCACCCGTTTTGCCGGTGGGACCGGTTCGGGTCACACGCGAAGGGGTACAACCGGCAGTCGCTGGGCGTCACGCTCAACGGCAACTTCGAGCCCAACCCGAGCGTGCCGTTCGCCAACGTCAACGGTCGGATGGGGAACTTGAGACCGACCGATGCACAGCTGCTCTCCGCGGCGAAAGTCGTGGCGCTCTGGTGCCACCTCTACGAGATCGACGTGGATTTCGACGAGTCGGTGATCCCGCACAAGAAGATATCCGATAAGACGTGTCCGGGATCGAACTTCCCCTACGACGCCTTCAAGGACCTGGTCGAGGCGGTTTACGAACGCTGGAGTGCCGATCCGGCGGCGGAAGAAGAGCTCGAGGTGTGGACGAAGAAGCAGTACCTCTACATTCCGAAACCTAGCGCCTCTGCGGCCTGAGGGGAGACAACCATGGATAACCTGTGGAGCGTCACCCAGATCTACCTGACCGTGTTGATCCTGGCGCTGTTGGTCGAGCGCTTCATGGAAGTCCTGATGGAGGTATGGAACTACCTGGAGTGGAAGGCCGGTTGGAATGAGTTTTGGAACCGGCGGGCCGAGGCGCTGAGGGACAAGTTCGAGCAGAAGGCCGGCGCGCAGATCTTGAGTCAGAAGCTCGACATCTCAGTGCTGATCTACCAGCTCCGACATGTAGTCCTTTCCCACAAGGAAGGGCACTCAGGCGCCATTCCGATCATCAGCGCCGATCAGATTCGACAGGTCGTGGTGTCGACATCGACCCGCGTGGTCGCCTCGCTGCTGGGCATCGCGCTCTGCGTCGCGGCGGGGGTGAACCTCGTGCAGATACTGGAGATCAACTTCTTGCAGAGCTGGCCGGGGTTCATTCAGGTTACGCTGAGCGGCGTGGTCATCGGCCTCGGCGCTGAACCCGTCCACAACATCATCTCCAGCGTCGAGAAGCGGCGGGAAGACCGGGCCAAGCGCGCCGAGTTGGAGAAGCTACGTTCGGGTTCTGCCTGAAGGAGGTGGACCATGCCGTGGGAAGCGATTGTGCTCGTCGCCATCGGTCTGGCCGTGGCCGTCGGGCTGCTACGCGAGTTCGGACTGCTGAAGGGAAGAGGCCTGGTGTTCGCTATCGCCGCCGTCGGTCTCTTGTTCGGTATCTCCCTCTTCCAGGCTTACCGGCGTCGCAAGCTGCAGGAGGAGTTCAAGGAGCGCGAGAAGGGGCTGAAGAAAGAAGAAGAGGTGCTCGAGGACCTGAAGCGTCGACGTGCGATCTCCGCGTCCGAGGTCCACGAGGCGGAGGAGGCCCTGAAGCGCGTGCGCGCCGACCACGCCAGGCGGCTGCTCGAGATCGAAGCTGAAAAGGAAGCAAACATCAGCGAGGCGAGAAGGCGGATCAACGCGATGTCCGTCCCCGAGCTGCTGGAGGAGTTCGAGCGGATGGGTGGCGGTTGATCGGCACGAGCGTTTGGAGGTTTGCGATGAGCTTATCCCGCGCAGGTAGGGTGCTGACGGCGGCTGTCTTCTGTTTGCCACTGACTCTGGCCTTGCCCCCCTCGGCCGACGCCCAAGAGATCCGGGTCGTCGAAAGACGGGGCGAGACATTTCAGCTGCTGATCGACGGTCGAAGCTACGTGGCTCTGACCGAGCGGCGAGCCAGAGATCAACGGATACAGATAGACTCGCTGACCGCCGAGTTGAGAGCGTCCGAGCGACGGAACGCGGCGAACGACACGCTGATTCAGGCGCTGGAACGTACCAATAGCACGTATTCTCGTCACATCGCGGTCCAGGACTCTCTGGTCTCTCAAACCATGAGCCTGTACGAGGGCTATCGCGACCTGTACTTCGACTACAAGTCCGCGTTCAGCGAGCCCTGGCTCTACTTCAGCGGCGGTATCGGTGCCGTGCGCGATGATGAAGACAACGATATCCTACCCGTGCTTCTGCTGGGTGTGGCGATTCGACGGCTGGCGCTTTGGGGCTTTCTGAACACCCGGCAAAGCGGCTTCATCATCGGTATCAATCAGCCGATCCGCTTCAGTCTCTTCTGAGACACCGATTGGAAGGGATCGCTGGGATGCGGAGGGGGAGCACGCAGGTCAGAGCGCCGAGTCACGAAGCGGAGCGCGAGCTGGCGTTAAGCCTCGTGGCGCTGTTGGTTCTCATCGGCGAGGTGGCGGTCGGTTGTTCGCCGGTTCCGGCGGACGACATGCAAGAGCGAGCAGAGGCGAGTGAGATGTCAATCAAGCGGGTGCAATTCGAGCGAACCGGCGGCTTCGCCGGCCTGCGGCTGGCGGTCGACCTCAACATTGACAGCCTCTCGGCGGCGGAGGCGGACGAGCTGCGACGCCTGGTCGAGGGCGCCCGATTCTTCGAGCTGCCGTCGGAGGTCGTCAGCCCGGCCGAGGGCGCCGACCAGTTCGTCTACAAGCTGACGGTGGAGTCGGCGGATCGGAGTCACACGGTCGAAGTCGCTGAGAGCGCCGTGCCGGAAACACTTCGTCCGTTAATCGATTGGCTGACGGCGGCTGCCCGCCGCCGGCGCGGCGAACGAAAGTAGTTCAGGGCCGGCGATCTCCAAGGCAGGTTGCGGCCTGCTTTGGGCCGGCCCCTGAACCGCGGGGGCAACTTCAGTCGGGAGCACTTCTATGCACGTCCATCGAATCCCCTGTATCACACCGCCTCACATGTTGCGGGAGATCGCCGAACGAGGCAGCGCTACGCAACAGGAGAAGGCTAAGAACACCCTGGCGACGTCCGAGGGGTTGCGCCGCCAGCGCCTCGCCCTCGGACGGGAGGCGGTGCTGGCCGGCGCCGCCGCCGGCCTCGACCGCGAGCGTGTGGTCTACGATGCACGTCAGAGCACGGCGTTGCCGGGCGGGCGCGTCCGCGGAGAAGGCGACCCGCCCAGCCGGGATCTAGCCATCGATGAAGCCTACGACGGCGCCGGATCGACGCACGACCTGTATTCACAGATTTACGGGCGGAACTCACTCGACAACAACGGAATGCGACTGGACTCGACCGTGCACTACGGTCAGGGTTACGACAACGCCTTCTGGAACGGCCGACAGATGGTTTACGGCGACGGCGACGAAGACCTGCCCGAAGCGGATCGGCTGTTCAACCGGTTTACCATCGCCCTCGATATCATCGGGCACGAGCTGACCCACGGCGTCATCCACTTCAGCGCTGGCCTCGTCTACCAGGATCAGCCCGGCGCGCTGAATGAGTCGTTCGCCGACGTCTTCGGGGCGCTGGTGAAGCAGCGGCAACTGGGCCAGACGGCGGCCGAGGCCGACTGGATGATTGGCGGGGGCCTGCTCACGCCGAACGTGAACGGTCGGGCCATCCGCTCGCTGGCGGCCCCCGGCACGGCCTACGACGACCCGGTGCTGGGGAAGGACCCACAGCCCGCGCACATGTCCGATTACAAGAACGTCGACTACGACAACGGCGGCGTGCACATCAACTCGGGCATCCCCAACCACGCGTTCTACGTAACGGCTCGAGAGATCGGCGGCCCGGCCTGGGAGAAAGCGGGCCTCATCTGGTTCAAAACGTTGACGGGGAGATCGCTGGGTTCGCAGGCGAGCTTTCAGGACGCCGCTAACCTCACATATCGCGTGGCGGGCGAGCAGTTCGGGCCGGGCAGCCGCGAGCAGCAAGCGGTACGAACCGGCTGGGGGGCGGTCGGGATCCAGCCGGAGGACACCCCCGGTGAGGTTGGCGGAGACGGGGGCGAGGGTGCGGGCCGCCGCGGGTGCGCGTTGGCACTGACGGGTCTGTTCCGTCGCTAGGCGTCTCCAGACTCGGGTCCCGGCCAGCTCTCGGGAACGCAGCGCGTCATTGCGACGTTAGGCAAACGGCGGGTGCGGCCGCCGTTGCAAACACGCAGCACGGATCGCTACACTAGAGGCTCGCTCATGAGTTGCTTCGCGCCCTCATGGCGCGGATCTGCCGCGCCGGGGGCGTTTCGTGTTCTTAGCCAACTTCGGCCCCTTATCGGCGCCGTTCAATCGGAGATTGGTGATGCATAACCAGGCTGATCTCGATCAGCTCGCGATAAACACGATTCGTACGCTGTCGATGGACGCGGTGCAGGCCGCGAACTCCGGCCACCCCGGCACACCGATGGCGCTCGCGCCCGTGGCCTACTGTCTGTGGCAGCGCTTTCTGCGCTTCGATCCGGACGATCCGATCTGGCCCAACCGCGACCGCTTCGTTCTGTCGGCCGGCCACGCGTCGATGCTGCTCTATTCGCTGCTCCACCTGTGCGGCGTCAAGGCGGTGAACGCGAAGTACGAGACGCTGGGCGAGCTGTCGGTGAAGATGGAGGACATCAAGCGCTTCCGGCAGCTGGAGAGCCGGGCGCCGGGGCACCCCGAGTACCGCTGGACCTCGGGCGTCGAGACGACGACGGGGCCGCTGGGCCAGGGCGTCGCGGTGAGCGTCGGGATGGCGATGGCAGGGCGCTGGATGGCCGAGTATTTCAACCGGCCGGACTTCGAGATGTTCGGCTATGACGTCTACGCGTTGGCCGGCGATGGGTGCCTGATGGAGGGCGTGTCGAGCGAGGCGGCGTCGCTGGCCGGCCACCTGCGGCTGTCGAATCTCTGCTGGATCTACGACAACAACCGGATCACGATCGAGGGGCCGACCGACCTGGCCTTCAGCGAGGACGTGGCGACGCGCTTCATATCATACGGTTGGAACGTGACCCGGGTCGGCGACGCCAACGATCTCGACATGCTGGAGCGGGCGTTCCGGACGTTCAAGGCGACGACCGATCGCCCCACCCTGATCATCGTCGACAGCCACATCGCCTACGGCGCGCCCACCAAGGAGGGGACGGCGGCGGCGCATGGCGCTCCCTTGGGCGAAGACGAGATACGCGCCACGAAGAACTTCTACGGGTGGCCGGAGGACGCCGCTTTTCTGGTTCCCGACGGTGTGCGGGCGCATTTCGCCGCCGGCATCGGCGCTCGGGGCCGCGCCCTCAGGCAAGCCTGGATGGAGAGCTTCGAGGCCTACCGCTCGCAGCACGCACAGCTGGCGGACCAGCTGTACCGAATGCAACATCGGCAGCTGCCGGAGGGTTGGGACGCCGACATACCGATCTTCGAACCGGACGCGAAGGGGATCGCCGGCCGGGCGGCCTCGGCCGAAGTGCTGAACGCCATCGGCAAGAAAGTGCCGTGGCTCGTCGGCGGCTCGGCCGACCTGGCGCCGTCCACCAAGACGCTGCTCACCTTCGACGGAGCGGGCGAATTCGCGGCAGGAAGCTACGGCGGCCGCAACCTGCACTTCGGGGTGCGGGAGCACGCCATGGGAGCGATCCTCAACGGGCTGTCGCATTGTAAGGTGCGACCTTACGGGTCGAGTTTTCTCATCTTCAGCGACTACATGAGGCCGGCCCTCCGGCTCAGCGCGCTGATGGAGATTCCGGTCATCTACATCTTCACCCACGACTCGATCGGCGTCGGTGAGGACGGCCCCACCCACCAGCCGGTGGAGCAGCTCGCGTCGCTGCGGGCGATCCCCGGCCTGGTGATCTTGCGGCCGGCCGACGCCAACGAGGTGGCGGAAGCCTGGCGCGTGATCATGGAGCTGCACCACGAACCGGCCGTGCTCGTCCTCAGTCGTCAGGAGCTGCCCGTGTTCGATCGAACGAAGTGTGCCCCGGCGCACGGCGTTCGGAAGGGCGGCTACGTGCTGGCCGACTCCGATGGCGGAGACCCCGAGGTTCTGTTGCTGGCCAGCGGCAGCGAGGTGGCGCTCTGCCTGGACGCGCGCGAGCGGCTCGCTGGCGAGGGGGTTCGGGCCCGCGTCGTCAGCCTGCCGTCCTGGGAACTGTTCGAGCGCCAGGATCGGGCTTATCGGGAGAGTGTGCTCCCGTCCGCGGTGACCGCACGGGTGGCGGTGGAGCAAGCCTCGACGCTCGGCTGGGAGCGCTACGTGGGAGCAACCGGCGCCATCATCGGCATGGAAACCTTCGGCACCTCGGCTCCGCTCAAAGATGTGCAGAGAAAGTTCGGCTTCACCCCCGATCGCGTGGCGGACGTCGCGCGGGAGCAGCTCGCGCGTGCTGGCCGGGCGGGAGAACGACAAGGATGAACCCGCTAAAGCAACTGGGCGACCACGGCCAGTCGGTCTGGCTGGACTACATAAGAAGGAGCGCCATCACCGGCGGCGACTTCGCGCGCCTGATCGCGGAGGACGGCCTCAAGGGCGTCACCTCGAACCCGGCCATTTTCGAAAAAGCGGTCAGCGGCAGCACCGACTATGACGAGACGCTGAAGCGGCTGGCGGCCGAGAAGGATCTCGACGCCGGGGCCATCTACGAGCGATTGGCCATTCAGGATATCCAGCTCGCCGCCGACCTGTTTGCGCCCGTATTCGAGGCCACCGAGCGCCGGGACGGCTACGTCAGCCTCGAGGTCTCTNNAGCCTCGAGGTCTCTCCCCAACTGGCCTACGATACCGACGCGAGCTGCGAGGAGGCGCGTAGACTTTGGAAGGCGCTGGACCGCGAGAACGTGATGATCAAGGTCCCGGCCACCCCGGAGGGCATCCCCGCCATCGCCCGGCTGATCGGCGAGGGGCTGAACATCAACGTCACGCTGCTGTTCTCACAAACTGTTTACGAACAGGTCGTCGACGCCTACTTGAGCGGACTTGAGCAGTTAGCCGGTCAGGGCGGCGACCTGTCGAGGGTCGCCAGCGTGGCCAGCTTCTTCGTGAGCCGCATCGACGCGGCGATCGACTCGATCGTCGCCGAGCGGCTGGAAGGACAGGCCGGCGCCGCGGAGCGTGCCGCTTTGCAGGCGGTCGAGGGGAAGGTCGCCATCGCCAACGCGAAGCTCGCCTATCATCGATATCTGAAGATGTTCGCCGGAGCACGGTGGGAGGCGCTGAAGCAAAAGGGCGCGCGCACGCAACGCCTGCTCTGGGCGAGCACGAGCACGAAGAACCCCGCGTACCGGGACGTGCTCTATCTGGAGGAGCTGATCGGACCGGAGACCGTCACGACCGTCCCCCCGTCCACCTACGATGCCTTTCGCCAGCACGGTCGTGTTCGAGACTCGCTGCAAGAGGATGTCGAGGGCGCGCGGGCGACGCTCGCCGCGCTGGACGAACTCGACATCTCGCTGGAGCAGACCACGGACCGCTTGCTGGAAGATGGGGTCCGCAAGTTCGCGGAAGCCTTCGACAAGTTGCTGGCTGCCGTGGAGAGTGGCTGTCGGGCTCCCGTGGCTGGGCTGGTGGGCCGCCAGAGCTACAAGCTGCCGGCGAAAGAGGCGGAGGCGGTCAAAGCGACGCTGAATGAGTGGCGGGTCGGCGGAAAGACGCGGCGGCTGTGGGCCCGAGATGCATCGCTCTGGACCGGGGCCGACGAGGCCGAGTGGCTGGGCTGGCTCGGCGTCACCGAAGACCAGCTCACCACGGGCCTCGAGCGCTTTCAGCGCATCGCCGCCGTGGCGCGCTCGGAGGGCTTCAGGCACGCGCTGCTGCTCGGCATGGGCGGCTCGAGCCTCTGTCCGGAGGTCTTGAAGATGACCTTCGGGGTGATCGACGGCTTCCCGGAGCTGCACGTGCTCGACTCGACCGACCCGGCGCAGGTGAAGGCGTTCGAGAGCAAGGTGGACTTGGGGAAGACGTTGTTCATCGTGTCGAGCAAGTCGGGCACCACGCTCGAGCCCAACATCTTCAAGGACTATTTCTACGAGCGTGTCAAGGAGCGGGTAGGCGCGGACGCGGCCGGTGCGCGTTTCATCGCGATCACCGATCCCGGCTCGGCGCTGCAAGAGACGGCGGAGAAGGAGGGGTTCCGACGAGTGTTCTTCGGCGTGGCGAGCATCGGCGGCCGCTACTCCGCGCTCTCCGACTTCGGGCTCGTGCCGGCGGCGGTGATGGGTCTCGACGTCCCGCGCCTGCTCGACCGCGCCGACGAGATGGTCGAGGCCTGCGCCGCCTGCGTGCCGGTCGAGGCCAACCCCGGTGCGGTGCTGGGAGCGGTGCTCGGCACACTCGGCCGTGGCGGTCGAAACAAAGTCACGCTCATCACATCGCCGGCCATCTTCGACCTGGGCGCGTGGCTGGAGCAGCTGGTGGCCGAGTCGACGGGGAAGCAGGGGATCGCCCTGATCCCCGTGGACCGGGAGGAGCTGCGGCCGCCCGAGGTGTACGGCGGCGACCGGCTCTTCGTCTATCTGAGGCTGTCGGAAGAAGCCGATGCCGATCAGGATGCGGG
>JABAOH010030950.1_pt2 | contig 12638 bp, 16 predicted proteins | sample 7062181 | NCBI WGS metagenome assembly JABAOH01 (sample SAMN14538630, study PRJNA623070) | marine sediment metagenome | biome: marine biome [ENVO:00000428]; feature: marine pelagic biome [ENVO:01000023]; material: deep marine sediment [ENVO:00002113]; isolation source: pool of 5 deep marine... | reverse complement strand
GACATGTATGGACCTAAAGGTGTAGGCGCCCTCTATGTTAAGAAAGGAACAAAAATCCAACCTTTCATACATGGAGGCGGCCAAGAAAAAGGGTTACGATCTGGCACAGAAAATCTACCAGGCATAGTCGGCATGGCTAAGGCTGCGGAGATCGCGGAAGGTGAAATGGAAGCTGAAGGCAAGCGACTGCGTTTGTTGAGGGACAAACTAATAAAAGGTGCATTGAACAGCATTGATCGTTCTTATTTGAATGGGCATCCAACTAAAAGATTACCGAACAATGCTAGTCTGCGGTTCAGTTACATTGAAGGGGAATCTTTGATATTAAGCCTCGACATGTTTGGTATCCAAGTGTCCTCGGGCTCTGCTTGCACTACAAAAACTTTAGAACCTTCGCATGTGTTACTTGCTATAGGATTAGCTCATGAGGAGGCGCATGGGTCTTTACTGTTCACTTTGGGCAAACAAAACCAAGAGGAGGATGTAGACTACGTGCTTGAAGTGTTGCCAGGCGTGGTGGAGAAGTTGAGGGCAATGTCTCCCTTAACTCCAAAAGAAATGGTGAAGTGATAAGGATGTATAGCGAAAAAGTTATGGAACATTTCAGAAATCCACGAAACGTAGGTGAGATTCCAGACGCAGATGGTGTAGGAACCGTTGGTAATCCTGTTTGTGGTGATCTTATGACCATGTACATTAAGGTTAAAGACAATAGGCTCGTAGATATTAAGTTTAAAACCTTCGGTTGCGGCGCTGCTATAGCCACAAGCAGCATGACCACTGAGCTCGCCAAAGGAAAAACCCTTGAAGAAGCATCAAAAATAACTCGGGCTGACGTGGCAGAAAGCCTTGACGGACTACCAGCACAGAAGATGCATTGTTCAAATTTGGCTGCAGACGCGTTGAAGGCAGCCATAAAAGACTATTTAGAGAAAAAGAAGGTGAAAAAATGAGTTGTTTAGTAAAATGTGAAACATGTGAAGCAGAAATTTCCGTTGAAAAATGTGTGTTTGCAACTTACACAAAAGTTATCGATGGAAAGGAACATGTCTTCTGCTGTTTGAGGTGTCAGCAGAAGTTTTTGGAAGAGCAAGAGAAGGAAAAGTCTAAAAGCCACTGACCGACCTCTGCACTATTTTCAGCAAGGGCAGATTATGCACTTTCTAGTTGAATCCACGCAGAATCTCTTAATTTTTATGGTTTCTCGGTTTTATGCAACATAATAAGCGTTTTCTCCGCGCCGTGGTCTTTTAGGTCGTCTAGATTCACTGCACTTTCCACAGCTCTGCTCACAAAGTTCAAGATATTTCTCTTCACTGGTGAGAACAGCTTCAGCGGCTTTGCTGCATAACGCGCTGGGTTCCTCGCAACCCGCCTCTTGACACAACTTAGCGACAAAAGCGCAAGAATTGTTGACATCCTCTATGTCAAACGTCACCCGGTTGGCGCGTACAAGCAGACATAACTCTCTAGCCAACACACAGGTTCTGAGGTATTTGAATCGATTAAGCGCTTGTTCCCGCATCTTTTGACGGCTTAATTCCAACGTCATTTCTTTTACCGCCTCTTAGTCACGTTTCAGTTTCATATATAGTTTGTCTGTTTCTTTTTGCTTAACTAAGCCATTTGGGTTTTCCTTCCAAAAACTCCGTTAGAACCTTCGCGAACTCGGGATTAGACGAATACACTTTTATGACCTCCTCGTTCACCAAGATGTCCATTGTGTTCGCAACGGCTTGAGAAACTAGGTTAGCCACTCCAACGCGTCTACCTCCATCCTTCAGTTTTTCAGCGAGGAGTTTCACAATGTCCGTTTGTTTCCTTTTAGTTTCAACCACCCAGCGACCAGCTTCGACGCGCGGTCCAGATAAAGTGCTCATGGCTCCAGTATGTTTTCGCAAAAACTTGTCGCATTCCTCTCTCTTACCGATGGGCGGTCCCAAATGTCTCTTTATCAGTGGAAGGAAACGCTGTTCCACCTCAAAAATGAATATGTTAAAGTCTTTTTCATCACTCCAAACGCAGTCGCGGATGATGTTGAAGTCGTGTTGCTGAAGCATCTTTCTCAGCGACCTTTGTGATTTGTAAAGCTGTCCCCACAAGATATCTGGCACTGTCTTCACTCCTCCAATTTTTATAAAAACTATAGTGGAACCGCGAGTCGTTATTGTGTTGACGAGTTTTTTAGTCTCGTAGGCTACTGTCTCCCGTGGATAAAAGAATTCTAAATGAGGGTTTGTGAAAAACGCTCTAGACGCAACTATGAGTTCATCTAGTCTCTGCTTTCTCACGGCTGCCGCAGCGTTTCTCCCCTTGTCAACGGGGTCCACCACTACGAGGGGCTCTTCAAAAATCTTTCTTGCTTCCTGCTCTCTTCCTTTGTAGTAACCTTCATAATCAACTACTCCGCTTTCTTTCCAGTTGGCAATTGACCTTAAAACGTCGACAAATGATTCGTAGTGAAGGGTGAGAAGCTCGCAGAGGTATCCGCTGAAGCCTCCGACTCGTATTTCAGCTCCGTAAACGTTGATGCCTTTCATGAATCTTTTTAGCAGTCTAACCTGTCCCCGCAGTCGGTCGTTTAGAAGAGGCTTCACGTAGTCTGTGTGGAAGGGTGTTCTATCCGTGGCACTTAGCCATTCGCCTTGTTTCACATTATAACACGGTACAATGTTCACTCTTATGTTGTCGACCCAAGATTCTAGATAAGGATGTTCTGCAAACCTTTCAATCTGTTCGTGTCCTTCTGTGGCTTTCCTTGCGATTTCTAGGCAGACTTTTCCAAAAGCTTCTCGAGGCATGGTGGTGGGCACTCGCATAAATATGTCGATGTCTGGCTCTTCTTTTAGCCATGTGTCTTTTGCAACTGAACCCTCTACCCTAACTTCTGCTTCTATCCCAACCTCTTCAGATGCCATCTTCACTTTTTCTTTAAGTTTTTCTGCCAATTCTAGAACACATCTTTTTTCCCTTCCGTCTGGAGTAGTTTTTTCCAAAACTTCTGCACAGACTTCTTCAAGAGTTAAGGTCATGAACACCACCGAAAGAATGGGTGAATATTGTTTTTAACGGCAAACCTCCCTTAAGGTGGAGTAGATGGGGCCTTTCGGTGTCAAAACGCTCTTTTTAAGTCTTAAACATTCTGCCCTGACAATGCCGAACTCGTAGTCGGTTAGCTCTTGAATGCACCGTATGAGTTCAGCTTTGTTTCTACCCGTTCTCACCCGGGCAATTGTGAGGTGAGGACTGAAACCTTTTGGGTCGGGTCTAAACCCTAGCCTTCGAAGAAGAGGTTCCACTTGATTAAAAACGTTTGCAAGTTCATCAGCGCCTTTTTGAATTCCAGCCCAAATTACTCGAGCGTATTTTAGTTTTGGAAATACTCCTAAGCCTTTGATTTCCACGTTAAATGGAGTAAGGGATGTTTTCTTCATCTCTTCATGGATTGGGTTAACCATGGACTGTGAGATATTTCCTAAAAACCGCATCGTTATGTGAATATTTTGAGGCTTCACAAGTTTCAAATCTGCGCCCGTGTTGACCAGTGTGGCTTGAGTCTCTGAAAATCGTTTGATAATTGACTCGTTGTCTATGTCAAACGCGATGAAGCTTCGTATCGTTTCTGACATGTTTTGTTCTCTCGCCTAACTCTTCAGTATTACATTATCCTACTAGCTTTTTGAGGCTTCTATTAGGTTTTTCCACTGTTGAAACCTATGTTGAAAAAAGTGAGAGGTCTATCTAACAGACCCCCATTAAACTTTAACTTCTCTCACATTCACTTGCTAGATATTATGTCTCTATAACCTCTCAACGCGAGCGCAACGCATACATGCATAAAAGGTGGCAAAGACAAAGGTTTTCACAGAAGTGAAAGCTTTAGTGAGCTATAAAGAGGTTTACCACCAAACCTAGAATTTTGTCTTTCAAATCTAGGATAGCCTTAACGTCTTCTTCGCCTCTCCTTGTTAGCTCATAAATCCTCTTCCTTTGGGTCGATCTTCCCTCCACTACTCCGTCTCTCTCTAGACAGTATAGGTGAGAATAGACTAAACCAGGACTAATTGCGATTTGAAATCTTCTACGAATATATGTGATGACATCATAAGCGCTCATAGAACCTTCGTTCAACTTCATCAAAATCAATGTGTCCAAGAAGTTTTTGACAATCTTTTCATTCATGTCTGTTAAGAGTTCCGATTCCAAATCAATCACCGTAGATACTTATAGAGCATAGCACCATACTCCTTTTATATTTTAAGGTAAAGAATGATAAAATTGCTGAAAAAATAAAAAAAGGAGGTGATGTGTTTGAACAGGAAGATGTGGGCAATGACCATCGCGATTGGAGCATTATGGATTCTTTCCTCTGCAATAGTCGTCATGGCTCGGGTAGGTAGCCCGGGTTTGCCAAACTAATAAAAATTTAGAAAAGCAAACTGTTTACTAAGGTCTAGCGAGAAGGTTACAGTTGTGGTAATTCATGAGAACACAATTACACAAGAATCTAGACAATCTTGACGTAAAGATTTTAGCAACTCTGGCAACGTATGGGCCTAGAAACCTGACGAAAGTTGCAAGGAAACTCCGCATAAACACTGAATTGGTACGATCTAGAATGAAACGCATGGCTCCCCTTCTTTCTTTAGGATGCCATATAAATGTTTATCACACAAATTTAGGGCTGAAGAAAGCCGTTGTCTTTATCGAATCAGTCCCCGGATATGAGGAAATACTTTTCAACTGTTTGGAAATAAAGGGGTTTTGCATATACTTGAGCCGATGTTACGGTAGATTTGAAGGTTTCTTTGCAGTCTACGTAATTCCGAAAGGACATGAAACTGAATTTCAGCAATTCCTTGAAGAGGTTAGAAGACTTGGGCTGACCAAAAACATACAAGTTTTTTGGTCAACTTGCTTCCATACTGTCAACCTAACACGTAATTGGTTTGATTCAGAATCAAAAACATGGGTTTTTCCGTGGGATAAATGGATTGAAGAAATCCCGACTAAAGGAACAGAACTACCTTATACCCTCATAGACCCTGAGAGTTTCCCCATAAAAGCTGACGAAACCGACATATTCATCTTAGGTGAATTAGAGAAAGACGCAACTATAAGCTTGACTGACATTGCAGAAAAGCTTGGAATAAGTCTGCAAAGAGTCAGGTATCATTATCAAAAACACGTCATTGAACAAGGCTTGATGGAAGATTTTCAGATAACTGTATTCCCTTTCGATAGAGAAGTATCTGATCTGTTCATTTTTATGTTTGAATTTGAAAGTAAGGAAAAAATGGCTAGGTTTACTTCATCGCTAATGGATAAACCTTTTGCATGGAGCATAGGCAAGATTCGCGGCGAAAATGCGATAATCGCCCAGATACTCCTTCCCAAACAGGAGTTTAGAAAATTTATGGACAGCCTCTCAAAACTCAGCAAAAATGGTTTTCTACAAGATTATACTTATCTGATTCTAGATATGAGGCCGGGAACATGGTTTCGTGAAGAAATACACCATGAACTCTTTAAAGACGGATCATGGATCTACGATCATGAGAAACATATACAAGACTTGCGAAGTTCAGTAAAGCTGAAAAAATAGTTAACCTTAGAAAATGAGAATTAATATTGTGTTTCAAGTCTCCTTTCTGGTAGTCTTTTGCGAACCACACAACATAAGGAGTATATAGAGAGCTTTGTATATGAGAGAGATTAACCTTTAACATAGCCATAGAGCATGTTTTCAAGGCATGATACTAGATGAATTGAGAAAGCACTTTTTCGCTATAAAGCAGGATAGCGTTTAGAATGTCTTTTTGAGGAACCAGAACCAGCACGAAATGTTTCACTCCAGCATCAATGAACTTTTCGATTTGGTCGACAATGGTTTTCGGCGTCCCATAAGCTCCGTGGTGTTTGATTTTCTCAAAATCTTTCTTATATCCAGCTTCAACATAGAGTTTGGCTTTTTTCATGGTTAATTTTTCGTCTAAACCGATGCAGGTATCCATGAAGTATGCAGGTTCTATTTCCTTCAGTTTTCTTCCAGCATTTTCCGCCATTTTTTCAATTTTGTTCCATTTTTCTTCGTACTCTTGTGGAGTCAGATGGTATGGAATCCAGCCGTTTCCAATTTCCGCTGTTTCTTTTAACATAGCTGATATGTTTCCTCCAATCCAAATGGCTGGGTGAGGCTTCTGAATAGGCTTTGGTTCATGGGGGGCTTCTTTCACGTTGAAATATTTTCCAACGTACGTTGTTCGCGATTGTGTCCACAACTCCTTGATTATTTTCACTCCTTCCCGCATCATTTGAATTCTTTCGTGCACTGTCTTCCAAGGAAAACTGTTTAGCTCAAACTCTGGCTTGTGGTGTCCAGCTCCTACTCCCAGTATGGTTCTGCCCTTCGAAACAACATCGAGAGTCGTTACTATCTTAGCCAAAAATGTAGGATTGTAACGGGGCATTGGGCTAACAGCTGTGCCCAGCATCACTTTTTTCGTTTGAACCGCAACTGCAGTTAGTGTAGTCCATGTTTCAAGGAGCCTAAAAGAATCCGAATTAACCCCTAGAAGTCTATAAAATTCAGGTTCACAGATTATGTGATCGATGCACCAGACAGAAGCGAATCCGTTTTTTTCGGCAACTCTCGCTGCTGAAGAAGCGAGGTCAAACTTTGACGTTAAGGTGGGCAGTAACACGCCGAATTTTACTTTAGCGTCAGCCAACTCAACTCACCATGATATAATTAATTATATAGATTCACAAATCTTGTTTAAGGTTTTCAAGAAAATTCTAATCTCTTCTAAAGTGTTGTAGTGGACTAAGCTGATTCGGATCATTGTTTGCTGGTTGTAGGATTCTAAAGCTCGTGAATAGAAGTCTTCGGCACGCGTTGCAATGCCTCCTTCAATCCAGAGGCGTCTAACTACCTTATCGTCAGGCATGTTTTCCACTTTAAATGCAAAAGTGGGATCCCTCTCCTTCAAACAGTTCAGGTCATTTAGTCCATAAACTTTCACCTTCGACATATCCCCTAAGCCTTTAACGTCACCGAGACCCGTAAGCGTTGCCTTGGACAACTCTAACTCATACTTTTCAATAGCACCCATTGCTACTTTTAAGGATCGTTTGCGCCCAGAGTATTCGGTGAAACTGTCTTCATACTGACTATTCAGTTGATCAGCTAGCCAAACAAAATGGTCCACAACACCTCGTATAGCTGCAAACATGGACTGATCTCGGGTTCCCCATTCCCACTTGTAAGGAGCATATTCAGGGGCTGATGCAACCTTGTAAGGTCTAAGTGTTTCAAGATTATCTTTTTTGCCGTAAAGAAAACTTCCATGGGAACTGAACAGCTTGTATCCTGAAAACACAAGAAAGTCGCAGTCCAATGCGTTGACATCTAATGGGCCGTGAGCAATATGGTGAACTGCGTCAACTACGAAGTAGGCATCGACTTCTTTAGCGATTTTACCTATTTTTTCAAGAGGACTTTTTGTACCAAGCACGTTTGAAGCGGCTGTAACTGTTACAACCTTCGTTTTAGCGTCTATCAGACTCTGCAAATGATCTAGATCAAGGGTTCCTTCACTTTTGTTTAAACGTGTAAATCTAACTTCTCGAATTTTTCGTCTCTTTTCTAGTTCTACCCAAGGACTGATATTCGCGTAGTGCTCATAGTCAGTCGTGACCACGTTTTCTTTTCCAGTGAGTTCTTTTCCAATAGCGTAGCTTAAGTTGAAAAGTAAAGCCGTAGCTGATTCTCCGGAGACAATGGTGTCTGGTGATGGCGCATTCAATAGGTCCGTTACAGCTTCTTTTCCACTAAGTATAACTTGCTCTGCTTTTCTAGACTCATCAAAATCTGCTCCTACATTGGCGCTACAGTCGATGCGAGCTTTAGCTTCGGATTTGGCTGCTCTTCCAACAACCAACGTCCCTGTGCCGTTATCGAAGAATGCTCTTTTTCGTCCATTTAAGTCGGAAACTGCTCTTGGAAAATCGTCTCTAATTTTTTCCAACAAATCTCTGCTAAACATCATTAATCAGCCTTTTTTGTGTCAGAACTTTCATAGGTTTATCCATATAGAATTTTGTGCAAGGCATCTCTCCTTTTATAGTTTTAACCGAAATGTTATACGATAAAAAAGCACAAGTTGGAGAAATGATGTAGCGATGAAGGAAAAGATAGTTGTGGGCGTGACTGGCATGCCTGGCGCCGGAAAGGCTACTGTAAAAGATATCGTTCAGAAAATGAGTTATTCGGTGGTGGTTATGGGAGACGAGATAAGAGAGGAGGCTAAACGAAGGAAACTGAAACCTACTCCAGAGAACATTGGCATGGTCATGCTTAATCTTAGGGAAGAGAAAGGTCCATATGTCATAGCTGAGCGATGCATTCCCAAAATTGAGAAAGCAAAAGGAAAAGTTGTTATTGTTGACGGCATCCGAAGTCATCACGAAGTGGAAAAATTCAAGAAGCACTTCCCAAACTTCATCCTCATCGCCGTCCACACATCACCTGAAACTAGGTTTAAACGCCTATTCCAGAGAAAACGAAGTGACGACCCAAGAGGCTGGGAAACCTTCATGGAACGCGACTTGCGAGAACTCAGCGTTGGGTTGGGAAACGCCATAGCAACCGCAGACTACATGATTGTGAATGATGGAACAAAGGCACAACTGAAAAGAAAGATCCGTGAAGTTTTGGAGGAAATAATAACAAAATGAATGAAATAAACATTCAAGTAGAAGTGGAAATTAACCCCACCGAAGATCAAGAGAAAGTGAAGAGAGCCGTGGAAAACATCCTCGGAAACGCAGAGTTTGAGATTAAACAGCTGAAGCAGGGAAGCTTACTTGTTGCGAAAGCTGAAGGAATGGATGGTCTCACGAAATTCTACAATCTGCTTCGCAGGGAGAGGATTCGCGACGCCACCAGAGGAGTGCTCTTTGGTGGGTTAAGCGGAAAATCCATAGTTTTCTATTTGAATAAGCAAGTGGCGTATGTAGGGCATGTTTCATTTTCGCAACCCACTGCTGAATCGCCGCTGGGTCCCATAAAAGTTCAGATTCAATGTGATAGCCCTCGTGAACTTATTGAGTGGTTGGCTCCAAAAACAGTCTAAACAACCGTTGAAACTAAAACGTTTATAGCTGAACTAGCTAAGAGGTAGTGAACATGTCTAAAATAAAAATCGGCTTGTCCATGCTCTTCTGTCTTAGCGAACCATTTTCCTCCCTCATGAAACGCCTTCATGAAGTTGACGTGCACCATGTGGAGCTCCTTGATGAAGGTTTGCACACACTTAACAGCAAACGTGTAAAAGCTCTGAGGAAGGTGGCTCAGTCACGCGATCTTGAGTTAACGCTTCACTCACCCTTCGCAGACATCAACATAGCCGCTCCAACTCCAGTTTTGCGACGAACAATATTGAAGCGACTTGAAAAATCCATTTCTTACGCCAGTCAACTAGATTGTCAACTGTGGATTTTTCACCCTGGACTGAAAACTGGCATCAGCTACTTTTATCCTGGATTGGATTGGCAAATAAACCTAGAATCTGTACGTGCATTGTTGATGATTGCTAGAAAACATGAGGTTGAGATAGCGATTGAAAACGTTCCTGAGCCGCACCCGTTCCTTATGAAAAACGTGCAGGACTTCTCCCGCTTCTACAGTGAACTCGGCGAGGACATAGGGCTGGTAGTGGATATTGCACATGCTAACTTAAACCGTCAAATTGAAGAGTTCATCACCAAATTCTCTGATAAAATTGTGCATATGCATGCGAGCGACAATGATGGACTTAAAGATATGCATCTTGGAATAGGATACGGCACCGTAGATTGGACAAACGTTGCGAAGACAGTAAAGACTGTAGAATATGGTAACGTTATAATGTTGGAATCTATAGAGCATGTGGAAGAAAGCCTTCAAACCCTGCGGAAATTCTTCACCTGAATTATTCTTTTTACTATCACCTTCATTCCGTTAGTTTTTATTTGAATTCCTGTAAAGCCATAAAATCTTCTCTATCATAGAGTTCGAAATTCCTTTTTTCTTTAATGTTTTCGCTAAAAGCCACAGGTCTACAGCTTCTTCTTTTTCTTCCTCTCTGTCCATTGACACTTCCTCTCATATTACTACATTTTACTATATGCTTCAGAATACTTAATGCAATACTTTTGAACACTCCCACAAAGCTGTGTTCAAATTCTTGTACACCACAATCCTAAATGATATTTGAACCTGACTAATGCAATAATGAAACCCGCTGCTCATTCTTCAGTAGATTCTGTCTGTAAGAGGAAGGTCTATCTTCATAAAGTCTTCAGCTACATCCACTTTGGGAAAAATCTTCTTCGCTTGTTCAAGTAATAGATCGGGGCTCTTATATCGAGCGCTAATATGAGTTAGAACTAACCGTTTTGCCCTTGCCTTTTTTGCAGTTTCTGCTGCTTGGCTGGGTGTTGAGTGACCGTCTTCATGAGTTCTCTCAACCAGTTCATCGTCAAATGTGGCTTCGTGAATCAGCAAGTCTGCGTTCTCAGCGAATTCCACAAGCTTCTCTACGGGTTGAGTGTCTCCCGTGTAAACGATTTTTCTTCCAAGACGGGGAGGTCCCAAAACATCTTTTGGTTTGACGATTCGTCCATCTGAGAGTTTGACGGGTGAACCATGCTGTAACTTTGACCATAGAGGGCCTTTCGGGACTCCAAGAGATTTCGCCTTTTCTTGATGAAACTTTCCTGGTCGTGGTTTCTCTGTTAGCGCGTATGCTAGGCTGGGTACTGTGTGGTGAGCCCAAACTGCGTGAACTTCATATTCCTTCTCCACGCAAATCAAACCAACTTCTTCTATTTCGGAGACTTCGATGGGAAAGGTTAAGGTGAACTGAACAGTTTGCTGTGTTGCCTCCACAAACGCTCTGATTCCAGGTGGTCCGTAAACCTCCAGTTTTTTCTCTCTATCCAGCAGGGACATGGTTTGGAAAAGTCCAGGCAAACCGAGAACGTGGTCTCCGTGCATGTGGGTGATGAAAACCTTTGTTTTTCGATGGAAGCCTATTCTAGCTCGAATCATCTGTCTCTGCGCTCCTTCGCCGCAGTCAAACAGGATAAGCTCGCCTTTACGCTGAATGGCTATGGCTGGTAGGCTTCTCTGAATTGTAGGAATGCTTCCAGCAGTTCCTAAAAGAATAATATGCAAACTCATTTCTTATGTCCTCTCAAACACCGCTATTTCTCTTGTTAGGCTTCTGTGTATATACACAAGATGGGACTCCACATGTTTAAATCCCACTTCTCTACCTATGTTTCCCACCCTTATCGATTTCGGAGAGGCTGTGCATATTCTTCTTCCTCTCGGAAGCATGTCCTCAACTGATGACAGAAAATCCTTCATTATCTGCTTGGTGCTCCATCCAAGTGTGGTCGCTGACCTGCCGTAAGGAGGATCCGTTACAATGCAGTCAGCCCTAACCATAGGAAGATGTCGAGCATCAGCAACCGCTAATCCCTCAGGTCTTACATCAAAATGAAGAAGGTTTAGCAGGCTTCCCTTTATCATGTGACGTTTCACATCAAACCCGACTACGCGACATCCTATTAGACCAGCCTCAATTAGCATAGTGGCTGTTCCGCAGAACGGGTCCAGCACCAACTCACCTGCTTTGGGTTGGGCTAGGTTAACCATGCACCTCGCAAGTTTTGCTTGCATGGCAGTGGGATGGAAAAACGGTCGTTTTCGAGGTCGCCTTTCACTGAAAGGTTTAGTTGGAACTTCGCCTGTTTTTAATCCAAAAATTAGTTTGTTGTCCGTTAAGACTCCGAAAAAAGTTTTTTGTGGATTCTCTAGATTTACTCTTGTTCCTTTAACCTTGTTCAGAATCTGTTCACCGAGTTTTCTTTCTAACTCCACTCTGTCAAGGTGGGATGCTGTTCCCTTCACCCTTCTTATCCGAACAACGAAGCTTTCTCCCTTTCTAATAACCTTTTCTAGGGGTGTGGAATGAATTCTTTTGAAGATGTCAGCGACTTTGGCGTTGCAGTTGAACAACTCTGTGGCGCAAGTTCTGGTCATGGCTGATCTAAACGTTACGGGTTTTACGCTGTTAACGTCGGTCTCCACTCGTAGAACTTGAGTCAACTTTTGCAGAACTCGATATTCATAATTCTCTGCTTCTAGAATAGACTTCAACTCAGAAGATGGTAGGGTTGGATGTTCGCCTGACAATAAATAGAAAAGTTTAGTCACTAATTTAGGCTCCTCGTTTGGCTAGGGCTTTCGCGATTAAAGGAGCAACTGAAACCAAGCTTACGGAACTGGGAACACAGTCTGTGCCCACAATTCCATCCGCACCACTCTTCATAATTTTGTCCTTAGCATCTCCGACGAGGAGGGGATGCACACATGCTGCATACACACTTTTAGCGCCTTGTTCCTTAATCCATTTTATTGCTTTAATCATAGTGCCGCCACTACTGATGATGTCGTCGAATATGATTACGTCTCTGCCTTTCACAGACAAAGTTTTTCTTTCAACAGTCACCTTTCCAGTCAAGCGGTCTCTCCGCGTCTCAACGTATCCGTGTCCTCCCTTCAAAACATTGTTTGCTTCTGCCGC
>JABAOH010006324.1_pt1 | contig 12639 bp, 9 predicted proteins | sample 7062181 | NCBI WGS metagenome assembly JABAOH01 (sample SAMN14538630, study PRJNA623070) | marine sediment metagenome | biome: marine biome [ENVO:00000428]; feature: marine pelagic biome [ENVO:01000023]; material: deep marine sediment [ENVO:00002113]; isolation source: pool of 5 deep marine... | reverse complement strand
CATTCGGTGCACCAAACGTAGGTGAATGTGCCTGCGATTCCATGTAAACGGTCCCTGGCGTCGAAGAGGAAAGTTGATTCCGTGCTGCTGCATAAATTGCAAGGTACTTTTTGTGTTCTAATCATATCTGTTTTCGCGATGGACTAAGTTAAATTTGAAACTTTTTACCACGGCAGCTTTTTCGCTCTTACATAACGATGCAGCTTTATTACAATCTTTTTTGTCGGCAGAGAAGTCAGAACCAGTCCTGCCCAGCTCTCGAAAGAGCGAGGATATACTTTAACCGCCTTGCAATAATATTTTCTCGCCCGCCTGATATTGCCGTCGGCGGCGAGCCAAAATCCCGTAAGAAAATAAGACTTTGAAAAGCGTTTTTCTATTTTCTTTCCAATTTTGGTTTGCAAATCAGGATATTTCCGCAGAACCCTTTTGAGGGCCGCTCTTGTCTTGGCGTAGCTCTTGACTTTATTTGCACCTTTAGAAGTGCTTGCCGGATGCCTTCGCCAGCAGCCCAAAGGCTCGGGGTCGTAGTAAGCTTTGCTTAAATGAGCGACTTCTATCCACTTCATATAATCGGTGATTGGGCCCGGCTTTTCAAAAGGCCCTGTTCTTTTAAGCACTTCGGCGCGTACCATTACCGTTATCATCGGGGTAAAGCAGTAATGCAGAGCAAGCATCTCGGCCGTATCGCCCGGGACAACGGGATAAACGTCGCTGAATCTTCCGATTTCTTTACTATTCGAATCAATAATCAAGGCATCGGCAAACACCAATCCCAGCTCCGGGTCGCCATCGAGAGCGGAAACCTGTTTGGTGAATCTGTTGGGCAGCACTACGTCGTCACTATCCACGAAACAAATGTATTCGCCCTTTGCCAGGCTTAAACCCCGGTTGCGGGCGGCAACGACACCCTGGTTTTCCTGGGTAAAAATCTGAGCCCTTGATGGAAAGTTTTTGGCTATCTCGACAGTTTTGTCGGTACTACCATCATCAACCAGTATGATTTCAAAATCCTGAAACGTTTGCTTTTCGAGACTTTCCAAAGTCTCGGCGATGTAGTCCTGGTGATTGTAAGATGCTATTATTACCGACAGTTTTGGTATCACTGCGAAGTCCCCGTCAATTCAATATTTTATGATACAGCTCGATATATTGAGAAGCCACTTTGTTCCAGGTAAACTTTTGGGCCCGCTTTTTTGCTGCGACGGACATTTTTTTGTAAAGCTGCCGGTCGTCGGCTAATTTTCTTACCGCTTCGGCAATCTCCTGTGCGTCCGCATTATTTACAATAATTCCGTTATCGGCTATCAGCTCATCTACGCCTTCGCAGCGGGTGGTAACTATTGGCAGGCCGGAGGCTGTCGCCTCGAGCATTGCGTTGCTCATCCCTTCCTGCATACTGGCGCTTATAAAAATATCACTTTGCCGGTAAACCTGCGGCATATCTTCAGCGTCGATTCTGCCTGTGAGCTCGATGATGTTAGCGAGGTTTTTTTCCGATACAATTTGTTTTAGTTTCTGCAGCATTTGTCCACCGCCTACTATTGTGAAACGGACCTCACAGCCTTCCCTGTGTAGAATCTCGACAGCGTCTATCAGGATTTCCACTCGTTTGGTAACGGACAGTCGGCCCACCGTCAGGAGTCTAAGGGTATCCGATTTATCGTCGGTTCCGGCGGACTTAAATCGCTCCAGGTCAACACCGTTAGGGATAACGTCAATGGCCACCGTTGGCAGAAACTTGAGGGCACGGTCCTTCAAACCCTCGCTGGGTGCAACAAGGACGGCGGCCTTTTTCCAAATCGCCTTAAACACGGGGCCGAGAATTTTATAATCGAGCTTAAACCTTGCATGCTCTCCGGGTACATCCGAGCCGCGCAGCGAGATTATGTACGGCAATTCTTTTGCACTTCGATAGCAGAGCCAGCCGGTCGGAAAGCCGAAAAATGCGTGGGCCAAATCGTAATCATTTTCCCGCAGCAGTTTTCGGTAGTGACGTTTGGCTTTGAAGAGCCACTCGATTACCTCCGTTTTCCGCCAGAAATGCAGCTCCTTCTTGTGCAGGCCGACCTTGTAAATGGTGATATTGTCTGCGAAGCTTTCTTTGAAGAAACCCGGCTTTGGGGCCGAGGTCAAGACATCTACCACCAAATCGCTGCTGCCGGTGTACTGCTGCAGGAGACATCGATGAGCGTTAGCGGCTCCACCACCAATCGGCGGAAACTCATAATTGAGCATTAGTATCTTCATTTACAACTTCAGTTACTTACGGACCATTTTGTGGGCGATAACATACAAATTTGTTTGCAGGGCGAGAGGCAGACGTCGAAAATTTATATACTTAAAGATATTGCTTATCGGCCCTAATTTTTTCCTTAACTTATTTAGGGTGAATTCGTTGATAGGATTCATCTTGACGAATTTTATTTCGAATCCGTGTCCGGACAGTCGGCGGTTTAATTGGCCGGGCGTTTGCAGAGACGGATGTGCCCGCCGCCAGATCAAAGATTTATGATAAAACGTTTCAAAAATTACGTTGCTGTATTTGTTCGGCGTCTGGAAGAGGTAAAAACCGTCCTTTCGAAGGACGCGGTGCACTTCGCTTATGTGTTTGTCTATCCTCGCAATATGCTCGAATAAATCGAAGCTCAACACAACATCGAATGTTTGGTCTTCAAACTGCAAATCTTCGGCTGGCTGTACCTGGAGTTTGATATCGCCGTATTTTTTCAGTCCGTAATCAATAGCTTCGCGTGATATGTCGATACCAGTGATATCGTATCCCTGCTGTTTCAGCTCAGAGACTATACTTCCGATGCCGCAGCCTATTTCCAAAATCCTGTCATTTGGTTTGAGCAAATTGGTTTGGGCGAGGAATTCCAGGTTCGTCTGCAAGTTGCCGCGTTGCTCTTTTCCCGCCGCAAGCTCCTTTCGCCAGCCTTTATCGTAGAGTTCCTGCTGGTTTTTGAGTTCCTCATCAATCATCCTTTTTACTCTTTTTCGACGCTTAACTGGGCTTTAGGTGTTTGCTTGCGCTGGAAAAGAACATGTGGGTTGATGAACGTCCGAACGATTGTGTAATTTTTCATAATGAATTCTCTGAACGGCTTCATCGCCTCATATCGAAGGGCCTCGTCAGGCTCGATTTTCTCACGCAGCAATTTTGCATACATCTCATCATATTGGCTGACAATTTGCGGAACAGCAGGCAGAAATCCTTTCTGATTTCGAGGCCATAATTCCAGCGGTGGTCTGTCCCATGGGAAGTGGTTTTTGCGGCTGTCAACAATAAACTTCGGCGGCTCCTTCTCGAACGCATTTAATATCTCATCGATTCTTTCAGAAAGCACTTCCGGAGATAAGGTATGCATCGTTCCTTCAAATGCTTTCGGCGTCGGACTCAATCTCTGAGCCGCAACATAAATTCCCGGCACCCAGCCCCAGACGTAGATTTTATCTTTCAGTGTGGAATTGTTTCGTATGTGTTTACCAATGAGCATCCAGGAATATTTTTCATGCTGGGAAATTTCATTCATCTTCTGTGCGTAACCATTTCGTTTTTCTGGAATACGGGTGGCAGGATTTAGGTAGATGGTTCCGGTATGAGCACTCTTCCTAACGCCGAAGAATATATGCCACGACATAATTATCATCAGCAGTAAGCCGACAAGCCCTGCTATTACCCACTTGTTCTTGTAGGCGGAGCTCTTTACCTTATCGTGATAAATCTCTATCAGGTATCCTCCCAACATTGCAGCTGAAGCATTTAACGGCAGATAATACTGCACGTACGAACGCGGGCTTATCCAGACGAACGCCATATCCAGAAACCACCAGACGGCAAAGAGCAAGACAAACCGGTCATAGGGGGTTTTTATGACGCTTTTTGATTTATTCAGTCTGACAGAGATTATCCTGAAGATTCTGATAATGATTGACCCGAGCGCCAGGGCAATAGGCAGTATCAACGCCCGATACCAGCGGAACACTCTAAGCTTTGCCTGTTTGATTTGTTCGGGCTTTAGTATCTGCCAGCTATCGCGAACATAAGGCGGCATAAATTTCATTAAAAGTCCCTGTTTGACAGGGGGGGGCTGGACTGTACCGGCAATGGTGTTTGGTTCTGCCTGTTCTTCCTGGGTTTGGTCCTGAGAACCTTGAAGCGATGTAACGATGGGCCTCCAGAGTGATGAATACGGAAAATAGTTCATCGGGGCTTTTTCGGCGGCCAACCAAATACATATCGGGCTGATGCTGATAAACGCCCCTACCAAGAGTAACAGGATATCAGAACCTGTTTTTCTCCAGCTTCTGTGCTTGAGCAGCGGCTGGGCAATCACGAACAAACCGACCGCACCAATTACGGAGAAGCCGGTTTCTTTGAACAGCGGCGCCCATGCGATAAAAGCCCCTGCCAGGCACGCAAGCCACCATTTGCCGCCGAGTTGATACAAAACCAAACAGCTTATACCCAGGACCATAAAGGCAATCATATGCTGTTCTTTTACATTGCCGAATTTTGCAATAAGCGGGGCGGAAAGATATATTGAGGCAATAATTACACCCACAGCCGCAGACATTGCTCCGAAGAGCTTTCGCATTGAGATATACATCATTATCAAAGCTAAAACCTGTAGTATTGTCTGAATCAGTTTTGGCCCTGTTTCATTAAAACCGAACAGCCGGACGCCCAACATATTTATCAGCAATGTCCCCATCTGAGCGCTGGGCTTTTCATCAACACCGATTTTGGCGCCTTCGAGTATGTGCCTGGCTGAATAAACGTAACAGCCGCTATCGTAAGGGTCCGGAGAGTTGAACTCGAAATACTTGCCCATGCAAAACGGGATCGCCGCCAGAATTGCTATTATGATGAAAGGTACGAATGGTTTGCCGCCCAGCTGCTTGGCCTTGCTCAGCCAAACTCCGCCCCGACGAGCAGGTGCGCTTACTTTGTGTTTATGTGGTTCTATTCGTTTTCTCGAGCGTTTGTGTTTTCGGACGGGCTTGCTCATTTCTGGTCTTCCTTTTTTGCGGACGACTCGAGAATCTCTTTGATGACGTAGGTCGGCCGGTTTTGTGATTCGTGATACGTGCGTACCAGAAGCTCGGCGAGCAGTCCCATCAGAATGAATTGAATGGTGGCAAGGATGCAAACAGCCGTTAGAATCAGGAGCGGATTACCGCTCATATCGGTTCCGAAAAATAGTTTCTGATAGAGCACTATCAAACCGAAGAGGATTGCACCGAACCCGCCAACCAAACCCAGGCCGCCGAAGATATAGATTGGTTTTGTGGAAAATGACCCGAGGAATTTGACGGTGATAAGGTCCAGTAAGACTTTTAATGTTCGTCCCAGGCCGTATTTGGTTTTGCCGGTGGTTCTGGGCCTATGGTTGACAGGCATTTCAGCGATTCTCGCCCCGCTCCAGCTTGCCAGGGCGGGGATGAAGCGGTGCATTTCGCCGTATAGTTTTGTCTCCTCGATGACCTCCCTTCGGTACACTTTCAGCGTGCAGCCGTAGTCGTGGAGCTTTACGCCTGTAATCCTGGAAATCAACCAGTTGGCGATTTTGGAGGGCAGCAACCTTGTGATAGCGTTATCGTGTCTTTTTTTTCTCCAGCCGCTTACCACATCGAATCCTTCGTCGAGCCTGGCAATCATTTTTGGTATGTCCGCCGGGTCGTTCTGCAGGTCGGCGTCAATTGCGACGATAATCTTTCCTCGTGCGTGAGCGAAGCCGGCGCTCAGGGCCGCGGTTTGGCCGAAATTTTTGCGAAAGCGAATGACCCTGATTCCGGCATCGGACTCTTGCAGCTTAGCTAATATATCGAAGCTGTTGTCGCTGCTACCGTCATCGACAAATATTATTTCGTATTTATATACGTCCGTTAATGTTTGTGTGATTTGCTCATAAAGCGGACCGATATTGTCCTGCTCATTCAACAATGGCACAACTACTGAAACTTCGGGGCCTCGAATATCCATACTTTACTTCCTATAATAATGACTGTTATAATAATAGTTAAAATATCGGCTGTAAAGCAGAACGCCAGCAGTTAAAATCGGTGGCAAATAGACGAAAAACCGAGAAAATTCACCCTTGGCGGCCGTACTGCCACTCTGCGAGGTAGCTCGCTGCACAGCACCAATTTGCAAAGTTGCTGCGCAGCACCAGCAGCTCTGCTGCCTAAAACAGAGAAAAAGAAATCGGACCTGAGAGTTTCATTGCTGAAAATCAACCTGCGATCGGCTCAGAATTTACTTGATTTAGGATGTTATTTTTGATACAATATACGATATAAATTGACCGGAAAGTAACTTTATCATCTGATTTGGAGATGGGGGAAATGAAGCGAAACCATATAATATTAACTCTTGTTGTCGGTAGTGTTTTACTTTTTCAATTTGGCTGTCAGGAGCAGGCTGCACAGATAGAAAAGCCCGTGACTACACCGGAGCCGGCGGTGGTTGGTTTGCCGGAGAAAGCTGAAGCCGCGCCAAAAATTACGTTTGAAAACATAGTTTACGATTTTGGCAAAATGGGTCTGGGGGCAGGGAAGAAAATTGCTGAGTTTAAGTTTACAAATACCGGAGAGGGCCTGTTGAAAATCGAAGAAGTCGAGAAATGCTGCGGCGTCGTTGCCAAGCTGGATAAGACCGAATATGCACCGGGCGAAAGCGGGGTCTTGAAAGCAGAGTATCAAGCGAACCGCCCCGGCTTGGACAGGAAAATTTTGTACGTCAAGAGCAATGATAAGACAAAGGCCAGGATTGCTCTGACCCTTAAAGCCGAAATTGTCTCGAAAATCACTTGTTCGCCCAAGAGATTGAAGCTCTTCCTTGGAGAGGACAATGCCGGTTGTTCGAAGATTGTACTTAGCAGTCTTGATAATCAGCCGTTTACGATAACCGGGTTCAAATCGACCGCAAATTGCATAACTGCTGATGTGGATAGTTCGGTGGAAGCGACAAAATTTATTCTTGAACCGAAGGTCGATATGGAGAAACTGAAAGATAATCTCAAAGGACATGTCGACATTAGCCTGACTCATCTGGAGGAGAAAACGGTCGAAATTCTCTTTGACGTACTGCCAAAATATACAATTAATCCGCCGTTGATTATCTCATTTAATGCCGAACCGCAAAAGCCGATAGTGAGGAAGGTCTGGGTCCTCAACAATTATGGAGGTAGTTTTGAGATTGAATCGGCTACTTCGAAAGATAACACGGTTAAAGTTCTGAGCAGCGAGAAAATTCGCAACGGTTATCAGCTTGAGCTGGAAATAACACCGCCGCCTGCTGAGGATAACACGAGATTCTCGGATATGTTTGTTGTAAAGATAAAAGGCGAAGATGAGCTGGGAATTGTCTGTCGCGGGTTTTATGCGAGGAAATAACTGGTGAGTGGTGGGTAGTGAGTGGCTAATTAACCGCTCACCAATTAACTTATACTGATGCTTTTGGGGGGTGGATTGAAAACTAACCTGTATATCATGCGATTAATGAGCTGCATTTGTGTATTGACTCCGTTAGAAATCTTTGTGCAAGCAAAGAAAAAGGTCATTGGTGTGTTATTTCTAACGGGATTGACTTTATGCGCCTCGTGTGTATTAGAGGTATCGCCCGAGCCGGCGGAGCAATCGCCTCACACCACCGATTCGCTCACAGTCTTTTTTACCGGTAACGGGCTTGGGGAGCTAAAGCCCTGCGGCTGTTCGGGCGGACAACTCGGGGGGCTTGACAGGAGAGCGGTGGTTTTCAACCGTGTGCCCGGAGACAAAAGATTGATTATCGATACGGGCTCGCTTGTGAAAAGCGATAGCGAGCAGGACCTGATTAAATTCAATATAATACTCCAGGCTTTGAAACTGCTCGATTACGATTTAGTCAATCTGAGCGAAAAAGACATTGAAACAGCTCAGAATCTCGGATTGCTATCCAATCCTATTGTCGGGTTTATCAGTCCCTATGGTACCGGCGAGAAGATAGCGGGAGGATTTCGAAACCAATATTTACTAAATGGGAAATATATCACGATATCAGTTTTAAGTTTTAACGTGGAAACATCACCAATAAAGCAGATTAGAGAAGCTTTTCGCCGAGAGCCGGGCCAGCAAGGCGTTAATATCCTTATTATAAACCGTTGTGATGATGCTGTTATCTCTTCCATAGCCGAAACGGGAACCGTAGATTGCATTGTTTGTCCTGCCGAATCTGATGAGCCGATGGTAATTGGCAACCCAAATAAAAGACCTTTGGTTTTTTCGGTGGGCCGCTTCGGTAGATATATCAGTGGATTGCAAATAAAAGGAGCGCCCGGGGGCAAAGCTAAGCCGATATTGAGTTTTTTCACCGTGCCTCTCACAGAGGATTTGGAACAGGAGGCCTCTCTTGTCCAGTTGTACAAGGATTATCAACAGCTTGTCAGGGAGAGGAATCTTCTGGAGAAACATCCGCGTTTTACTCTTCCGGATGGTTTGGAATACTTCGGTTCGGATTCCTGTAAGGTTTGTCACGAATACGAATATGAAAAGTGGAGCAGTAATATCCACGCCCATGCCTATGCGACACTCGAGCGGGTCGGCTCACAGTTCGACCCTGAGTGTGTTATCTGTCATGTTGTTGGTATGGACTATGAAAGCGGGTTTGTTTCGGAGCAGAAAACCGGACATTTGAAGAACGTCGGCTGTGAGAACTGTCATGGGCCGGGCTCGGAACATATTATGACAGCGGGGCAAACCGAGCTAACTGAGCCGAAGTCGGCCTGCATTGATTGCCATACGCCTGACCACAGCGGTGACTACGCAGGAAATGAGAGCTCTTTTCGGGAAAAAATTGTTCATTGGAAGGAACCAAAGCCTTCGAATAGTGTCAAATAAAAAAGGGCATAAGAGCAAAATACGTGCGATTTGTGCACTTTAGAGACCGATATGATAAAGACATTGCGAATAACAAGTATTGTGGCGGCTGTTTTGGCGGTCATTGTCTTGGTATTTTTTGTTTTTCCTGTGGTTTTTGGTGTTCGCAGCGATGAAGACCTCGAGGAATCCCTGAATTCGCCTGGTGTGATAGAGAAGTTCAACAAAACTGTGGGTAATAAAGCAAAGACAGGCCAGGATGAGATATCGCCACTTGTCCAGCAGGCCGGGGCCTTTGCGTTGTATTTGAATCCACCACCGGCGAAAACACCGAGGATTGCGGCAGGTCGTACTGCCGGTATTACTCATGGACCGGCTGTCCCGCCAAAATTTAAGGTTGTTGGCACAAGTTATTACAAGGACCGCCCGGAGTTATCGATGGCCCTGATTGACGAGCCGGGCAAAGGATTGCACTGGTACAGGCAGTCCAGCGAGGTCGGCCATTTTATTATTGAGCAGGTGAAGGACGGCATTGTTGTTTTTAATGACGGCAAAGGCACTTTCGAGCAAAAAGCCGAGCAGAAGCAGGAGTTGAGCCTTCTTGAAGGAGACTCTGCTGCATCCAGCCAAACAGGTGCTTCCAGCCAAGCAGATGTTTCGAGCCGAACAAGTGCCTCCAGCAAAGTAGGTGTTTCCAGCCGAGCACGAGGCGAGGCCGGCTCCAAAGCTACATTACCGGTTTCAAGCAGAGCCGGTACCAGCATTGCAGGGGCGAAAAGCAGAGCTCCACGGCCGCGTGGAGGTGCTGAAGACGCGGAGATTCAGGAACTCGTTGAAAGGCTAAGGCAGATACAGAGAAGTTTTAAGTCGGATAAGGCTGGTTCAGGACCCAGTGCTCAGGAAAAGGCCGCGATGATGGAGAAAGTTATTTCCGAGTTCAAATCTTCGCGTTTAAGTGCCAAAGAGGCGGAAAGGTTGAATATTTTAGGTAAAGAGTTAAAAAAGATGTTGGAGGAGCCGGAAAGTACCGGTCCGGAAGAAAACAGAGATAATTAGAAGCGAGTTCACGCGACGGGGAGCGCATAGTACCGCATCTGTTTTGGGGGGTATTTTGCAAGGTTGACGTTTCGGGAGCAGTTTTATCGGAAAATAGAAACCTTGGGAGTTGGCTTAATCTAAATGAATGGGGGGAAATATCAAGTTATCAGGGGATCAGGTTATCAGGGAATCAGAGTGGCGTTGAAACTCAGGATGCCCGCTGTTTTTGGTGAGCTGATTGGCGATTTTTTACCTGAAAATGGGGGAACTTTTAGCCTTTTTCTGTGTCTGATTAAGAGACTTATGCTCGTTCAGCACGAAATTTTCGTGAAAAATTGGTTTTGGGCTAAAAAAAAGCTTATGTTTTTGGTTTTGAGCCGGAACGTCCGGTAAGCGTGAAAGCTATTTTGTGTATTTTTTAATTTATCGGATTAAGGGGTGATTAATAATGGCGAAACAGCGAATTTCTTGCGAGGGTACCTGCCGCGACTTGGCACCGCCAAGCAAGCCACGGCGGGTTGGCAGATTTTTTGTTGTATCAGTAGCTTTGTTGTTATTCGGCACTAATCTTTTAGCTGCTCAGCAAGCTGATTCTGAGAAGGTGGAATACAAGGTTTTTCCTTTGAAGTACATATCTGTTGAGCAAGGTAAGAGGTATCTTACCGAGGCTGGGATAGGGACGACGATTTCACCCTTTCCGGGTTCTGCTGCGCTTTTGGTGACGGCCAAGCCGGACGAGCTGATCAAGGTAATGACTATTTTGAATCTTGTTGATTGCCAGGGTCAATTTGCAGTAAGGAAGGCATTCGGCGCCTCAGAGGCTAAGAATCTTCCGTCCAACGAGCAGGTCGCGGCGAAAGTCGGTAATATATCCATCGGGAGCTTTTTTAATCCGCCAGCCCTTAATGCTAAAGTCAGGGCAATTATAGATATCCATAATGATGCTTTGGTCGTTGTTGCACCAGCCAGCTCAGTGGATAAAATTATTTCTGCCGTCAGGCAATTGTCGAATTCAGATGAGCGAATAACGCAGAGCGGGCCGGGTGCACTAAGTAAGTGGAAATCTCCTGAATTAGCCAGGCCGGATGTGCTGGGACTCCGTTTTGCAGCAAAAGAAGAAGTAAGTACCCAGCCAAACAGCGTTGCGGCGGTATTGGAGCAAGAGCAAAAGGTACCGGAGCGAAAGGCACTGGTACCTGAAACGTCTGCTGTTAGCCAGCCGTATGAGACGAAGTCGATTACTAATGGGGAGGATACTCTTCAACTGGCTTTGCCCGAGACGCTTACCATAACGGAATTTTTGGGCTTTGTCGGTGAGCATTTACATCTGAATTACCTGTACGACCCGACAAAGGTCAAAGGCGATGTTACACTCAGGCGTCATGGCAGGCTTCGAGGACCTATCAAGTTAAAGGAGCTGTATCCTCTGCTTGAACAGGTGATGCAGTTCCATGGTTTTGCCATGACTCGCAGGGGCGACCTGGTAACTATAGTTCCCGCAGCAGAAGCTCAAAATATTGACCCTGATTTGTACCCCGACGCGAAGGATATCGAGATGGGGGATGCAGTTATAACTCGTGTCTTTAAGCTGCAGCATATAGATACCACCAACGCCAAGAATCTTCTGGATGGGATGAGCCTTGTTACCGACATCAGAATGGTACCTGAAACCCAAACGCTTATTGTTACTGCGTTCGCCTATCGTATGCCGCGTATTGAGGCACTTCTGGAGCTGGTTGATAAGCCCGGAAAACCTAAAAGGTTCAGGTTCAGGCAGCTTCGGTACACGATGGCCCAGACGCTCACTCCGAAAATCCAGACTCTTGCCGAGCAATTGGGGACTATATCCATTACAATTGCTGAAGCGCCGGAGGCACCGAGAACTACAACAAGCCGGCGTAAGCCGGGCGAAACAACGGCCCAATATCAGCTCCGACTTCGACAGGAAGCACAAGCCCGCGCGCGAAGGGCGGCCACACCTACTGCGGCAGCGGCAGAACCGGCCAAACCCACCGTATATCTCGATGCCGACGAAAGAACGAACCGCGTTTTGATGATAGGCCTTGACGAGCAATTAGATGCTGTCGAGGAGCTAATAGATACGCTTGATGTGGCACAGCAGGACCTGAGGACCCTGAGATTATACAAAATCGAACATATTGATGCCGAGGAGGCAAAAAATAAACTCGGAGAGCTTGGAATAATTACAGTTGTTCCGAAACCGGCTTATCCTTATTCCACAGCTTCGAGAATTACCGGCGGTCCTCAGCCGACGACTCCAACGACCAGAACCCCGACAACGAGGACCCCAACAACAACGAGACAAACAATCGGTGAGGGAACCGAGCCCCTTGTGGGTGAGCCTCAGGTGGTGGTAGTTGAGCCGACGAATTCGCTTTTAGTCAATGCAACTGCTGAGCAGCACGTCCAGATAGCAACGATTATCAGTTATGTGGACAGCGAAATGCAGGAGGAGGAGATACCCTATAAGATTTATCCGCTCGAAAATCAGTCACCGGAACATCTGGCAACCATTCTGGAGCCGCTTGTTCAAGAGACTGTTCTGGACAAAGAAGGCAAGATTGAAGAGGTCATAAAAAAGCAGGAAGATCAAATTACTATAGTTCCTGACCCGAACACTTTTTCACTGATTGTCTATGCGAGCAAAAAGAACCAGGTGTGGATAGGTGACCTGATAGAAAGATTGGACCAGAGAAGGCCGCAGGTCCTTATAGATGT
>JABAOH010058703.1_pt8 | contig 12642 bp, 9 predicted proteins | sample 7062181 | NCBI WGS metagenome assembly JABAOH01 (sample SAMN14538630, study PRJNA623070) | marine sediment metagenome | biome: marine biome [ENVO:00000428]; feature: marine pelagic biome [ENVO:01000023]; material: deep marine sediment [ENVO:00002113]; isolation source: pool of 5 deep marine... | reverse complement strand
CCGGCGATTCGAGCGCCGATCGACCGGTCGCGATTTCGTATGGTGCGGGTGGCCCGGAACCGTTTGCCTCGAGTGATGCGCGCTAGGGCCTCCCCCAGGAGAGCGTCGTCGAGGGGCTCCTCGCTCTCCGGCCGATCGTTTCGCTCCTGGATACAGCGGCGCACGTCGCCCTCCACGGGCACGAGGAGTCGGGACAGGTCGAGATCGGCGGGAAAGTGGACCTGCCTCAGCAGGTCGACGCGGCCGACGGCGGCGTTGAGCGAGCGTAGCCCAAGGGTCGCCAGCAGCTGCCGTACCTCTTCGGCGACCTGCAGGAAGTAGCGCATCACCTGCTCGGGCTTGCCACGGAACTTGAGGCGCAGCTCCGGATTCTGCGTCGCGATCCCAGTCGGGCAGGTGTTGAGATGGCACTGACGGGCCATGTCGCAGCCCATCGCCACCAGCGCCGCCGTGCCGAAGCCGAACTCCTCGGCGCCGAGGAGCGTCGCGAGCACGACGTCCCGGCCCGTCATCAGGCCACCGTCGGCGCGGACGCGGATCCGGCTGCGCAGGCCGTTACGGATGAGGACCTGCTGTGTCTCGGCCAGCCCGAGCTCCCAAGGCGAGCCGGCGTGTTTGATGCTGCTGAGGGCCGACGCGCCGGTCCCCCCGGAGTGTCCGCAGATGAAGACGAAGTCGGCATAGGCCTTCGCGACTCCGGCGGCGATCGTCCCGACGCCGGCCTCCGAGACCAGCTTGACGCCCACCTTCGACCGGGGGTTGCAGCGTTTGAGGTCGTGGATGAGCTGAGCCAGGTCCTCGATGCTGTAGATGTCGTGGTGCGGCGGGGGGCTGATCAACGCGATCCCGGGCTGCGCATGACGTAGCCGGGCGATCAGCTCGGTCACCTTGTGGCCCGGAAGCTGGCCGCCTTCGCCGGGCTTCGAGCCCTGGGCGATCTTGATCTCCAGCTCCTCGGCCCGGGCCAGGTATTCCGTGGTCACGCCGAAGCGCCCGGACGCGACCTGCTTGACCTTGGCGTCGAGTCGGTCGCTGCCCGGCGGCACGCTGTACGTCTCTGGATCCTCTCCGCCTTCACCGGTGTTGGAGCGCGCGCCCAGTCGATTCATGGCGATCGTCAGGGTCCGGTGCGCCTCGGGGCTCAATGCGCCCAGCGACATCGGGCTCGTAATAAAGCGCCGGACGATCGACTCGGCTGGCTCCACCGCCTCTAGCGGAAGGGAAGGGCCGGCGGCGACGAAGTCGAGCAGATCGCGGAGTCGCGACGGGCACTCCGCGGCGAGCCCGGTGAACTCCTCCCAGGCGGCGGGGTCGGGCGCGTCGAGTGTGCTCTTCTCCGACCCTACCGCCCGCTGGAGGGCGCGCACCACCGGCGGGGCCCAGCCGTGATGCTCCTTGCCGTTGCCGCGGCGGTAGCGGACGAGGCCGTGGTCCGGCAGTGCCTGCGCGCGGCCCGATCCGCCCGCGGCGATCGCGGCGGCATGTCGCTCCAGAACGGCCTGCTCGAGCGCGGCGAAGCCGAGACCGCCGATGCGGTTTGGAGTGCCGGCGAAACAGCGGTCCACGACCTCGTCGGCCAGGCCGAGGATCTCGAAGATCTGGCCGCCGCGATAACTCGCCACGGTCGAGATCCCCATCTTCGAGAGGATCTTGAGGAGGCCAGCCTCGAACGCCGCAAGAAGCTCGGTGGCTCGCGCCTCGCCCGCCGTCGTCAGGGCCAGCCACGGGCAAACCGCACCCGCCCCGTAGCCGATGAGCACCGCGACGTGGTGGTCGTCACAGCAGTCGCCCGCCTCGACCACTAGATCGGCTCGCATTCGCAGGCCTGCCCGCACCAGATGATGGTGCACGGCGCCCACAGCCAGCGCCATCGGGATCGGGGCTCGGTCCGGCGACGCGTCGCGGTCGGAAAGGATGAGCAGTCGGGCCCCGTCGCGGACGGCGGCTTCCCCACATCGCGCCAAGGAATCCAGCGTGCCGGCCAACGTCTCATCCGCGACGGCGAACACACACGCCAGCCCCGCGGTCTTCAGCTCGCTCTGCCGGCGCAGGTGCGCCAGCCGCCCCGTATCGAGTACGGGTGAGCGCAGCTCGAGGAGCGGCTCCTGCGGCCCGTCTGACAGCAGCGCCGGCCGAGCTCCCAGCCACGTGCGCAGCGACATCACGCAGGCTTCCCGGATCGGGTCGATCGCCGGGTTGGTCACCTGGGCGAAGCGCTGCCGGAAGAACGCGTAGAGCGAGCGCGGAGCGCGGGCCAACGGCGCGATCGGCGTGTCGTCGCCCATCGACCAAACAGGCGGCTTGCCGGTCTCCGCCATCGGGCCGAGCACGAGCCTCAGATCCTCCGCCGTCAAGCCGTAAAGGAGTTGCAGACGTGTGAGCTCGGCGTGCTTTGCCTCGGTCTCCCCTCGCTGCCGTCGGCCACGCCGCGGGAACGGCGACCGGGCGCCTGCCCAGCGCGCATAGGGCCCACGCGCTGCGAGGTCCCTTTTGATCTCCCCGTCGTGGAAGACCCGACCCGTATCGGTGTCGACGACCAGCATCTGTCCGGGGCCGAGGCGGTCGCTCTCCACGATGCGCCGCGGATCCAGATCGATGACGCCGACCTCGGAGCCCGCCACCACGAGTCCGTCCGACGTCAGCTTGAAGCGACAGGGTCGCAGGCCATTTCGATCCAGGGCCGCCCCCACGAAGCGCCCGTCGCTGAAGGCGACGGCCGCCGGGCCGTCCCATGGCTCCATGAGCGGCAGGTGGTACCGGTAGAACGCCGCCAGATCGGCGCCGAGCTGTTCGCGCGCCTCCTCCCAGGCGGGCACGATGAGCATCGTGAGGCCGTGCACCGCTTCGCGACCGTTACGCGCGAGCAGCTCCAGCGCCTCGTCGAGGCTCGCCGAATCGGACCCATGCTCGTCGAGAACCGGACGGACCTCTTCCGGAAGCTCACTTTCCCGCGCCCGCATCCGCGAGCGGTTCCCCCACAGCGTGTTGATCTCCCCGTTGTGGGCGAGCAGCCGGAACGGCTGGGCAAGCTGCCAGGAGGGGAAGGTGTTCGTGGAGTACCGCTGGTGATAAACGGCGATCGCCGTCTCGTACAGCGGGTCGTTCAGATCCGCGTAGAAAGCGCGGAGCTGGCCTGCGGCACACAGCGCCTTGTACACGACCGTACGGCACGAGAGCGAGCAGACGTAGGCCTCGTGGCCCGCGCGCTCGAACGCCTTTCGCGCCAGGTACAGCTCGCGCTCGAAGCTATCCGGGTCCGCATCCCGGCCGCCGAGGACAAGGATCTGGCGGATCAGCGGCAGCGAAGCCCGGGCGGAGGCGCCCAGCGACCCGGGATCCAGCGGCACCGGGCGCCAACCGAGCACCTGGAGCCCCCGCGCCTCGAGGGCCTTCTCGAGCGCCGCCGCCGGCGCCGGGTCACCCTGGGGTAGAAAGACCATCCCGACAGCGAGAGGTTCGTCGCTGCTCACGGGTCGGCCGAGCTTCTCGGTCTCTCGGGCGAACAGTCGGCGCGGGATCTGGGTGAGCAGGCCGGCACCGTCTCCGCTCTTCCCGTCGGCGGCGATCGCCCCCCGGTGCGCCAGTCGCTCGACCGCCGTCAAAGCCATCCGAAGGATCTCGTGGTCGGCACGGCCCGAGGCCCGGGCGACGAAGCCGACGCCGCACGCGTCGTGCTCGAAGCGCGGCTCGTAGAGCGAACGAGGTAGGTATCCGCGGGCGGATAGTGCTCCGGGCGGGATCAGACTCATCGGCGCACCCTTTCCGTTCCGTGTTGTCTGGCTCGAGGTCGGATTCCACGACCTCCGGCGCCGCGCGGCGAAACCGCACTGGTCCTGAGGCGGCGCCTCGCAGCTCGCCCCTCTGCGGCCACGGTCTGCCGGCCCTGTCGGGCTCTCTTTATTGGGAGGACGCTATTGGGAGACGCTCTGCCGGTAGTTGGCGGTGGGCCTGTGAGACCCGCCGACCCGCGCCCATTCCCCTCAACCGTCCCGTCGTCTTAGGGTAGGAGTGACTGATAATTATTCACTCTAGGCTGTTTCGCTTTTTTTGTCAACGACTAGGGGGCAGACGGCGCCAGACGGCCACGGATCGATTGAAGAAACTGGACAAATGTCCAGCCCGATGAGCCGGGTTGCCCGGTACCCTGACGCGACTTCGGGCACGGTCGGAACCTATACGCACAACCATGTCAGCGGTGCAGATGACTTAGACTACTCCTACGTACGCTATCGTACGGGTCTCAGGTTCTGGTATCAGATGCCAATGACCGGGATGGTCGAGCTCTGGGCCCAGATGCAAGCGATCGACACGCCCTTTGCTGGCTGGTTCCATGACGAGTGGGGCTGGTCCGACGCGGAGTGCGATCAGGAGAGCCGTGCGCGTCTCCAGGTTATCGTCCCGGGCCCCAGTGCTGCCGGAAGTCGACGATTCTTGACTATCGACGCACGGGAACAAATGCGAGCTGGAATGGTGAGGCGGTGTCGGCTGGCACCCACCGCTGGGCGCACCTCTTCTCAACAGACTCCTACCCCGAGGGAACGTGGGTCCTGCTGGATCTTGGGACCGAAGAGTGGTAGCATCACCAAGACGCAGACGACAGATCGCCTGCTGCACGGGGGATACGCTCAATCTGAAGCGTAGGGTTGGTGGGTCGTGGTTGCACCTGAAGATCCAACCCGACGAATCAAGCGGAAAGACTGGATCTAGTCAGTCATTCAGCTAGGACTCCCGGCGACCCGGTCGAGGGCCGCATTCCCTGCCGGACGGACTCGGCGACGTAAGAACAGCAGCAGGGCCGCGCCCACGAAGAGCGCGAGGCACATCCACTGCGACGTCGACAGGAACGCTGGGGCGCCGCCCGCCGCCGGATCGCGCAGGAACTCCCACTGGAAACGGGTCGCCCCATACAGAAGCCAGAAGACCGCGAAGGTGCGGCCGGGCAGGTGACGCGTCCTCGACCAGACCGCCGTCGTGATCAGAAACAGGATCAGACCGTTGGCGCTCAGAATGAGCTGGAGCGGATGAACGGGAAGAGACAGCGCCGCCGAAGGCTCGATATCGCCGCGCGCCAGGTGCGCTGCGTAAGCGTAGCTTTCCGGCGGAAAGCGAATCGCCCAGAAACGTGATGTGATCCTGCCGAAGTCATCGCCCGCCAGAAAACACGACCAGCGGCCGATGAAGATGCCGAGGCCCGCAATCGAGAAACCGACGTCCAGATAGGACCAGGGCCGCAGCTTCGTAACCCAGCAGTAGAGACCTAGGCCGACCATCGCGCCCAGGTAGGCGCCCCAGGACGCCGTGCCCTGATTGGGGCCGATCCACTCCAGCACACCCGTTCGAGCGATCGCGCCGGTAACGATGAGGAAGAAGAGCCGCGTGCCGATCATGGCCCCAAGGGCGCTATAGAAGGCCACCTCCAGTGCGCGCTCCAGCGGCAGCTTCACACGCCGGCAGCGCTGCAGGAAGGCCAGCGCCAGCACGATGATCATGATGGCGTAGACCACACCGGGGGCGGGCACGAACCCCCCAGCCCAGCCAAGGCCGACATCGTTCAGATAGTCGATGATTCGCGGGCGCATACCACGGATTCAGAGAGTCGCGCCGGAACGCGTGCGCGGGTGTTGGCCTGAGACGTGTCGAGTTCCCAACCTAGCTTTGAGGACCGTGCACACAAGAGAGCGCTGGCACGCTTCCTCGGTTCGGAGAAACTCAACGTTGCAGCTGCAGGAAGCCTACGGTATGATGTAGCGGTCACTGACAACAAGTTCCCCTGTCGAACCAGAAGCGGTATCGCCATGTCTAACAGCGAAGCCCGCCCGTCGAACAGCTTGCAAAGTCTGAGCTTGCTGAGGTCCGTGCTGCCGCGTGGGGTCGCGCTCGTCTGTCTGGGCCTTCTCGCGTTTGGCCACGCTCCGGCCGCCCTCGGCGACGCGGGCAACCCGACGGTCACGAGCCAGGAGCCAGCGCAGCAAAACGTGGCTGATTACACCCAAAGCCCCCGCCAGGTCGGCGAGGCGGTGACCGCGGCGCTGGTGCAGCGCGGGGAGTTGCCGGCCGGCAGGGCCCAAGAGGTTAACGCTGCTCTAGCGGCTTACGCGGAACGAGGTGAGCCGGGTCAGATGAGCAGCCAGTCGATGGATGTCGGCCGCGAGGATCTCTTGAACATGGTCGCAGAGCCGTTCAGGAAATTCGTGGGCGACGCCGGCGGTCGATACGTCGTGAACATCACCGTCGAGCAGACGGCGGCCGGGGGTGCCCGGGTCACGGTGGTCCCGACCATCATCGCGACCGTGCGCGAAGCCGACGGGCCTCTGGGCGGCCGCGTCCTTCGCTCGAACGGGACAATAGAAGCCGCGATCCTGCAAGCGGTCACCGCGCGCCTTGGGGGATAGCCTCAGGCCGGAGTCAGAACGCACGGCCGCTGTCAGATCCGGAACGTCTACGGGAGGACTCCGATCATGCGTGCCCTGTTTCACGCCATTGGCCTCGTCGTCATCGCGGCGCTCGCCGCCTCTTTTAGCTGTCCATGCCCGGCGGCGCCTTCTATCAGCATTCTGTTCTCGCGCTCCGTCGATGGTGGTCAGAGCTACTCGACGCCGATCCGACTCTCCCTCACCGGCACGTCCGTCTCGGGCGCCATGCCGGTGGTGGGTCCGAACGGTGAGCTTTATGTGGCCTGGGAAGACCGTTCCGGCGCTCAGAACGGGCGGATCATAGTGCGCAAATCTACGGACGGCGGTGCGACCTGGGGCTCCGAAATTACGGCGGCGACCTTCACGCGAATCAGTGACTCCAACGCCAGCGCCGCCTGCGAGCGGCCCGCGGTCAGCGGAAACATCAGGGTGAACGATTTCCCGAGCATCGATGTGGCCCGCGGCGGCGCGACCAGCGGCAACGTCTACATCACCTACGCGGCGGATCCCGACGGCAACCAGGCGACGGGCGACGACGCGGATGTGTTCTTTGTGCGGTCCACCGATGGCGGAGCGACCTGGAGCACGCCCGTCGCCATCAACAAGGGGCCGGCGGTTGCGGCGGGCGCCGATGCAACCCTGAACGACAACTTCTTCCCGTTCGTTAGCGTCGGTCCGGGCGATACCGTCAATGTCGTGTTCTACGACCGGCGTCGCGACGGCGGGAACATACAGCTCGACCTGTTCCGTTCCAGTTCCGCCGATGGCGGTCTGACCTGGATCAACCAGCGGCTGACCAACACCGCGTTTGGCGTGCCTCCGCTCAACCCGAACTTCGATCCGGTCGTCGTGGCCTGCTACATGGGCGATTACAACTGGTCCATCGGACTGAATCCAGCCTGGGGTGATAACCGGCGCGTCGTGACGACGCCAGGATTCCCGACCGGTCGGCCGGATCCTGACGTGTTCTTCTGGCCTGGGGTCACCCTGTTCGCCGATGTGCAGGTCAACAACCCGGCCGGCGATCCGGGCAACAACACGACACAGAGCGAGACCTCGATCGCGCGGATGGACACGGTGGTCGTCGTGGGCTTCAACGATTCGGGCCAGTTCACCGCCACCAACAGCTTGACCGGTTACGCTTACTCGTTCGACGGTGGCAACACATTCACCGATGCGGGCGTACTGGCGCCGGTTGCGGGCGGGCTGAACCTGGGTGACCCGGCGCTCGCCGTCGATGCGGCAGGCAACTTCTACTTTGCGACGCTGGCGCAGGATGCGGCGGGGAACTCGTTCATCGGCGTGGCGAAATCGACGGCAATCGTGCCGGCAGTCACCTTCGGGCCACCCGTCTTGATTCCGGGTCTGGTCGTCAACGGCTTTCAGGACAAGGAGCTCATAGCAGCCGACGCAACGGGTGGAACGTTCTCCGGCAACGTCTACGTCGTCTGGACCGAGTTCCCCTGATCTTCAGAGTGTAGCTGCCGTGCGGCTCGCCGGAAGCCGCACGGTCAGCGCGCGACCGCCTACTCGTGATACCGCGCCTGGCGACGCGCGGAGCGCTTTCCCAGCCTCGCGGGCATCGCAAACTTTCGCTTTCAGGCGCCCACGCCGGGAGTCGACGTTGCTGGTAGAATCTCGATCTCGCTAACTTGGGTTCATGAGCGGCCAGCAAGGTGAGCCTCTGGCCCCGGCCCCGGCCGGAACCGCGCCGGGAGTCGAGCGGATGGGGACGCTGACCAGCGTCTCCGACGGCCGTGAATTCTCCCTCGGATTTGGCAGCATGCGGATCGGCCGCCAGTGGCGCGCCGACCTGATCATCTCCGACAAATCGGTTTCCCGACAGCACGCCGACATCATCTTCGAGAGCGGCCGCTACGTGCTCTACGATCACAGCGCCAACCACACTTGGGTGAACGGCTCGCTGGTGCAGGTGGCGCAGCCGCTGCGCGACGGCGATGCGGTGAGGTTCGGGCGCGCCGAGTTCCGCTTCACCTTGCGGGAGGCGCCGCTTCCGGCGTCGCGCAGGAGTGAGGGTGTGGAGCGGCTGGACGTGGCGGCGTCCGCGACGCCGGTCATGAAAGAGGGAAAGAGGTGGCGGCGGAGCGGGCCGGCGAAGCTGGTGCGGCGTGTGCTCCTGATTCTGGCCGCGCTGGTCATCGCGGCGGTCGCGGCGATCTACCTGCTGTTCCTGTAACCAGGTCGAGCCGGACCGCCGCGTCCCGCTCGCCGAGCGCTACGACTCTGGCCGCCTACAAGATGTGCCTCAGAGGGGTGGCGGCTGGTCCATCTCCACGGGCTTTTCCGTGATCGCCGTCTTCGCGTCCGATCCGTACTTCAACAGCTCCATGCGCCCATCGGCTTGCGTCAGCTTCACCATGCCGAACGGGACGTCGCCGATCCAGATCTCACCTTTGTCGTCGCCCTTGGCGCGGAAGTGACGGGTCTGAAATGTGCCGGCGGGCACGGTCACCCGCTCGATCCCTAAGTCCTCAGCGCTGGCGCAGTGTTCCTTCCAGCCGGGTCCCGGCCCGGCGTCGGCGGCCATCAGGTCGATCATCTCCTGGGGGGCTTTGCGGGGCGGCTGGCCAGGCATCTGGACGATGTACGATCTAACATCGTTGTACTCGAAGGGGTAATAGGGCACGAGCATTTTGGCGATGACCGGCTCGCCCACGGCGGGCGGGATAGTGGCGACCTCGACCCAATAGTGCTTGACTCCCTTGACCTGCTCTTCACCCACCACAGAGAAGCGGATGGTCATCGTCCCGTTCTCCACGTTGGTGAATTGCAACTCTGCGTACTGTCCTACCTGCGGTGCCGGGTAGACGTAGGGGCAGGGACTCTCGCGCTCCTGCGCCGACAGCCCCGCCGCCGAGACGCCGGCCGTCACCAGGCTCAACAACGTCAGCTGAACTCTCATAGATGGATCCTCTCTGCGGAAGCGGCCTCGAATCGAGGCTTTGTCTATAATCGCTACCCCTAATACCCCGAGGGCGCAAGCTTGATCGCACCCCCCGACGGCCGGTGAAATCGGCGCCGGTCGCCACGAGCCGCAAGCGGGAAAGGCGTGGCTGGGCCGGCCCCAAAAGACGAAGCGCGGGCGACCCCAACGGAGTCGCCCGCGCCGATCCCTCCATCCGGTCGAAGCCTAGCCGGCTCCGAGTGCGATCAGGAACAAGGAGAAGACGAAGATCTCCATGAACATCTCGAAGATGTCTCCGACTCCTTCAAACAGCTGTCCAAGCGCCTGCAACTCGACCGGCGTGAGCGGGTCGCCTTCGGCGTTGGTGATCAGCGGTTCGTTCATGGTGCCGGTGATAACCGCCACCAGGTCGCCGTTCAAGGTGACGCCGCTGTTCTGACCGATGACGCCCTGGCTATCGACGCTGAGGCTGAAGACGGCGTTTCCGCGGTTCGAGGTATCGGTGAGCGTCACGACCAAGCTGCCGGACCCCAGCTCGTCGTCGACGATCTGCCCCTCGAAGGTGAGGTTGGCCGAGAAGGTGGCGAACGAGAAGTCGAAGCTGAAGTTGACGGTCTGGGTTGTTCCGCTGACGTCGATGCCAAAGCGCAGCTGTTGCTCGCCGTTGGAAACCATGCCATCGGTGGTCAGCGTGAAGCTCGTCGGCCCGGACGAACCCGAGACGTCGACATCGAGCAGGTCTCCTTTCCCGTTGACGTGCGCCGTCATCGAAATGGTGATGGTCGGGAACGAGCTCGTGTCGATGATGTCGAGGTAACCGATCTCGGTGAGCGGGTTGATGGGCTCGAGGTTCGGATCGACCGAGTAAAGGATGAAGCGGACGCCATTCGCCGGTGCGCCGGTCGCATCCGGGTCGATTTCATAGCCCGGGGGATTCGCCAGCTCGTTCCAGCGGAACGTCTTGCCCAGCGCGCCAACCGGTATGCGCTCGGGCGTGCTCGAGCTCGACGCCCGCCACGCCTGCCACTCGTTGACGCTCGCCAGCGCGCCGAGTCTCAACGCCTCGGCCGTCCCGACATCGAGCGCGGAGATGGCTTCGACCGGCGCCACGGCCGGGCTGAGCGGGACGCCGAGGAAGGCGCCGAAATAGGTCAGACTGTTCAGCGCGTCGTTCTGATCGAAGTATTCAGCGACGACGTTGTCCAGAGCCGCTGCGGCTTCCGTAGGATCGAGATCACCGGGTGGGCCGTTGTCGCCGCTGCACGCGGCGAAGACGGAGAGAGCCAGAGCCGCGACGGTGAGTCGCGTGAGCCATAGCGCTTTCAATCTCCTCACTTCTACCTCCCTGTTTGACAGAGTACTCTCGATAGGCCGTTAGAGGACCTGCGCCTTGGGGAAGAGGCCGATTAACAACTCTGGACAGGGGATTCGCGCCACGGCTGGCGGCGCATGAGGGAGATACCGCGACCCCAAAAATTCCACGTTTCAGCCCCCACGCAAGCTCGACTCTTGTGGGCCAGGTCGGCTGACGCGGAGTCCGAGCCCGCGATGATCGAACGGTTGCGCTGGACTTAGCTGGAAGGTTTCGAGGCCGCGAGACGAAAGGCGATGTAGACGGCCAGCACCACGGAGATGAGGTCGAGGAGGCCGTAATAGCGGTCAATCGCGGTCAAGATCGCGCCCGGGCTGCCGAGCACCGAAAAGATGCCGCCGATGCCGAGATCGTCTTGGACGGTGGTCAACGCGGCGCTCGCCATCACGGCGCCGATCGCCGAACCGATGAGCGTGCCGGCGATTCCAATCACACGGAACGGCATAGTATGGCCTTCGCCTTTCAGCCGCACGCTGATCCCCACCATCAGGCCGATGGCAACGGCCAGCGGGCTGGCGCCGTGACCAGCTCCCAGCGACAGGAGGGCCCAGATGACCGCGCCGGCCAGCGCGGCGCTGCCAGCGGCCAGCGCGGCTCGGACCAGCTTGGCGGGCGCTCTGGACGAGCGAGCGACCGGAGCCGCCGTGGCGGGCGCTCCCAGCGAGATCCGCTTTCCCGAACTGGTCTCGATGATCGGCTCCCCGAGCTCGGCAGTCCCCGCTCCAGCGCTGAGGATCGCCTCTACCTCGTCCATGTCGGGAAGCGCGCGGCCGAACTCCTCCTCCGGGAAGAATGAGGGCTTCCGCGGTTTGCGCCCTCCCCTCGCTTCCACGGGCTCGTGCGGTTCCGCGGGTTCGGCCTCGTGCACCTCCTCCAGCAGCTGCTCGAGTTCCGCGTCGGTCTCGATCAGGCGCTCCAGTTCGCTGGCCTCCTCGACTTGGGCTGGCCCCTGGTCTAGCGCTTCCGGCGCGGCGGCGGCTTCCAAGTCGGGCGGCTCGACTAGCGGCGTTTCGGCTTCGAGCGTTGGCTCCCGTTCGGCGGCTGGAAGCACCGGCTCCGGCGGCGCTTCCTCCTCGGCGGGCGGTGCCGCTTCGTAAACCGGCGGCTCGAGCTCGGGTACGCTGACTTCGTCCGCGGTCACTTCCGGGGCGGCAACTTCAGGCTCGGCCGGCGCTGCTTCTTCGACGGGTGTCTCCGCCGGTGGTGGTGGGGCCGCGGCCTTCGCTTCAGGCGCTGGCGTTTCGCCGGGCGGGGCCTCGGTCGCGACGCCGGGCCGCGGTGCGATCGGGGTAATCTCGTCGGGGATGCCCTCCTCGCCCACCTGATGCTCGAAGGCGATGCGATGCTTGGCCAGCTCCCAGCTCACGCGCCCGAAGAACTCGAGGGAATCCTCGCCGGGTTCGACGGTGCTGACGAGGCGGACGATGGTGTCCTCCGGGCGCTCCCCGTATCCCGCGGCGAAGTCGGGGCTGCGGATGTAGCGCACGTAGTTTCTCACCTTGGCCGAAAGCTGCTGGTGCATGAGCTCGGTCTCATGCCAGGGCCGGTCCTCCTCGATGAGAAGAACGATCTTGCCCGTCAGCTCGTCCTGGGTGACCCCATCAACCGTGGTGGGCTCGGACATCATNNGGCCGTGTTTATAGTCGACTATCGCGTCAAACGCCGCCGGCGTGGGGTGAGTCGATTCGGTAGACGATGCCCCCCGCGCTCCCCGGCTCGGCCGCCGCCTTGCCCTCGGCGACCAGCGACATCAGCGCGTGCTCGACTTCGACCTCGGTGAGCCCGTAGTGCGTCGCCGCGTCCGCGGCCGTGATCCGCCCACCCTGCGCGATGGCGCGCCAGACGATCTGGTCCTTGACGCTCGAAAGCCGTTCGGCCTCGGGGCTGTGGCTCTTCTTCTTGCCCCGATAGCCCGCCCACAAGAGGGCCGC
>JABAOH010006717.1_pt1 | contig 12643 bp, 11 predicted proteins | sample 7062181 | NCBI WGS metagenome assembly JABAOH01 (sample SAMN14538630, study PRJNA623070) | marine sediment metagenome | biome: marine biome [ENVO:00000428]; feature: marine pelagic biome [ENVO:01000023]; material: deep marine sediment [ENVO:00002113]; isolation source: pool of 5 deep marine... | reverse complement strand
AGATAACCCCACTTCAGGAAAGGTTGGGTGATTTCGCAAAGAAACTAGGATTCATTGTAATTGCAATATCGATTATAGTAATAGCAATTGGTATCCTAAGAGGCCATGCTCTAATGGAGATGATAACAACAGGTATTGCTTTAGCAGTTGCCGCGATACCAGAGGGACTTCCTGCAGTCGTTACTATAACATTAGCGATTGGGTTGAAGAAACTGGCCAAGCACAAAGCATTGGTTAAGAAACTTCCCGCAGTCGAGGCATTGGGAAGTACATCAGTCATATGTGCAGACAAGACAGGAACTCTGACCAAGAACGAGATGACTGTGAGGAAGATATGGTACAATGACAGGCTAATAGAGGTGACAGGAAAAGGGTTTGAACCCTTAGGAGATTTCCTTTTCGGTGAAAAGAAAATCGATCCTGTAAAGGACAAAACTCTACCACTTTTGTTAAAAACGGGAGCCCTCTGCAACAACGCTGAGCTGGAGCATGAAAAACCCTGGGAGATCATAGGTGACCCAACTGAGGGAGCATTAGTGGTTCTTTCAGCAAAGGCAAAACTCGACAAGGAAACCTTGGAAAAACAAAACCCAAGGGTACATGAGATACCGTTCACTTCGGAGAGAAAAATGATGAGTACTGTCAACAAGACAGGAAACAAGAATATTCTTTATGTCAAGGGAGCCCCTGAAACAATTCTCAAAATATGCACCAAGATTTACGAAAACGGAAAAATAAAGAAACTAACCAAGAACGAAAAGAAGATGATACTCAATCTGAACCAGAACCTTGCCACCGAGGCCCTGAGGGTTCTTGCATTTGCATACAGAGAAGTAAAGACAAAGAAGTTTAATCAGAAGCTTGAAAGAGATCTTATTTTTATTGGTCTGGTAGGAATGATAGATCCACCAAGACCCGATGTTGAGGAAAACATAAAGCTATGTAAACAGTCGGGTATAAAAACCGTAATGATTACTGGCGATCATAAGAATACAGCCCTCGCTATAGCAAAGGAGATAAAAATGTTAGAGGAGGGCGACAAGGCCCTTACTGGTGAAGAGCTAGACTCAATCTCAGACGAAAAACTTGTGGACATTGTTGAGGACATCTCTGTTTACGCAAGAGTTGATCCAAAACATAAGGTAAGGATAGTAAGTGCGTTTAAGAAGAAAGGTCACATAATAGCTATGACAGGTGATGGTGTTAATGATGCACCTGCCCTCAAGAACGCAGATATAGGAGTTGCAATGGGTATAAAGGGAACAGATGTTGCTAAGGAAGCGTCAGATATGATACTTGCTGATGATGACTTCTCGAACATAGTCAGGGCAGTTGAAGGAGGCAGACACATATACGACAACATAAAGAAGTTCATCTACTACCTACTCTCGAGCAATGTTGGAGAGGTTCTAGTTGTTTTCCTTGCTATGCTCTTTTTCGTTGACCCATCAGGAAACTCACTTCTACCACTACTAGCTGTTCACCTGTTATGGATAAACCTGGTAACAGACGGTCCCCCAGCCCTCGCCCTTGGAGTTGATCCACCATCACCTGATGTGATGAGCAGGCCACCTCGGGATCCTAAGGAGAAGATACTCTCCAGAGGGGCGATTCGTTTCCTAATAATGATTGGTATCATAATGACTATAGGAACACTTGGGATTTTCTGGTGGGGACTAGGTGTGAGCTTAGATAAGGCAAGAACACTGGCATTCACAACCTTGGTTATCTACGAAATGTTCAACGTAATAAACTGCCGTTCGCTGAAATACTCAATGTTCAAGATTGGCGTTTTCTCGAACAGGAAACTGATTTATGCAATCATAGTATCAATAATATTACAGTTGTTGGTAATATACGTCCCAGTCATACAAATAGGTTTCAGGACAGTTGCCCTCGGACTTCTAGACTGGTTAGTTATAGTGGTTATTTCAAGCACAGTGTTGATAATAACACAGCTTAAGATGAAACTATTTGGGGGGTTTGAATAACATGTGGTTTTATCTCTTATTGCTCGCAATAGGGTTTGCTCTTCTGATAAAGGGAGCGGACATTGTGGTGAAATATGCCTCCCAGACAGCCCGTCTCCTCGGTGTGTCCAATTTCATGATTGGGCTAACCCTGGTGGCCTTCTCCACAACTCTACCAGAACTGACCGTTTCTATAATGTCCGCCTTCTCTGGTGTGGTTGACATAGCTACTGGAACAGTACTGGGTTCAATAATAGCAAACCCCGCACTCATACTTGCACTCGCAGCCGTTTTCGTCCCACTAGCCACAAACAGGTCTATAATAAGACTGAATTATATACTCCTAATATACCTTATCATCCTCTCACTGCTTCTTATTGATGGGCTTGTGTGGTATGAGGGATTGATATTGCTTATTCTGTTTGCCTTTTATATGAGAAACCTGATCAAGAAGGGAGAGGGGAGAGGATCAGAGACCAAGAAGAAAAAAACCAAGACGCAGTACAACAAAGAAGGGGTGGCAAAATATATTGTTTTTACGATAATTGGTGGAGGGCTTGTTGTTGCAGGCGCCAAGCTTCTTATAGACTCCACAGTCAATCTATCAATTATTTGGGGCGTGCCTGAAATACTCATTGCGATTATAGCTGTTGCAATTGGAACATCCCTACCTGAGCTGGCCGTGGCACTGACAGCAGCTTTCAAAAAGATGGTGGGGATATCCATAGGCGATATCCTTGGAGCGAACATGTTCAATGTAATGGTGATTGGGCTAACTTCTTTAGTATCCACAATACCTGTAACTACAAGGACACTTACGATGGTAGTACCAGTGGTGCTTATCGTTAACACACTCCTACTACTTTTCATGAGCACGAAATGGTTTGTGTCGAAGAAATGGCAGCTATCCAGGGGAGAGGGGATAATACTGCTGATCATTTATGTGATTTTTGTTTACCTACAGTTTGTTTGATTAGCTTTCCAAGGATTTCAAATTTCCCGCCTTCAAAAAGTTCCCACAAAACCTCTGGAAGTTTTTTAATTTTTACCCTTATCTGCTTTTGGTCATCCCTGTTACGAATGGTGACTTCCCCCTTCTTTTTCGAATCGTAATCGATTGTTATACAGTAAGGTGTACCGGCTTCGTCTTGTCTGTAGTAAAGCCTTCCTATGGACCCGGTTTCATCGTAGAGAACAAAGAACCCCTCCCTTCTAAGGGTTTCGAAAACCTCCCTTGCTAACTTTGGTAAACCATCCTTTCTAACCAGCGGGAAAACAGCAACCTGGTATGGGGAAACTTTTGGGGGAAAAGCGAAGTAAACCCTATCCCTGTCTTCCCTGAGACAGGATTCCATTATGCAGAAAAGCGGCCTGTCGATACCATATGCAACCTCAACAATGTGTGGAATTAATTTCTCCCCGTTCCAGTCAACCTTCATATCCTGCCTGCTCAAATCCATGTGCCTCTTCAGATCATAATCCGTTCTGTCTGCGATTCCAACAAGCTCTATCCTGCCGTAATTATCCGATAAGAATTCAACATCCCATGTATCCTTTGAGTAGAAACATCTCTCATCATCCCTATGTTGTCTCAGCCTTAGTTTCCTTGGATCAATACCCATCTGAAGATATAATTGAAAGGACCTCGCGAGAAAGTATGCAATGAATTCGTTCGTGAATTTCTTTTTAATCAGTTCACCAATCTTCATCATTTTAGGCTTCTGCCTTTTTTTCTGGTCTTGTTTTGTCAGAATAGGGACCTTGAAGTTTTTAACCATACTGAACTTGGGATGTTCATTCTTTTGCTTTGAGTGCACGAAGAACTGGGCCTCTGCCTGTGAGAATTCCCTGAGCCTCACCAGACCCTTCCTTGGAGAGATTTCGTTTCTGAAGGATCTACCAAACTGTATTACACCAAGCGGGAGCTTTCTTCTACCCAGTTCATAAAGCCTCTTGAATGGCATATAGGTTGTCTGGGCGGTCTCAGGCCTCAGGTATCCAGACACCTTCCTTTTACCAGGCCCTATATAGGTTTTAAACATGAGGTTGTAGTCATACGCTCTTCCCAGAACACCAGAACATTTAGGACATGTTATTTTATTATCCTTTATTTTCTTCTGTATTTCACCCAAACTTAGACCCTCAACATCCTTACCTGTTTTCTCCTCAATTAACTGGTCTGCCCTGTACGCTTCACCACACTTCTGACATTCAATCGTCATATCAGTGAACGATTCAACATGACCACTTGCCACCCAAGGATCCTCTGTTGTGAGTGTGGGGGCCTCTACAAGGAGGCATCCCTCATAAATCATGTAGTATTCTCTGATGAGATTTTCTACTCTCATCTTCATCAGTGCTCCCAGAGGACCGTATGTATAGAAGCCTGAACATCCTTGATAGATCTCAAAAGACGGCCAGAAAAAACCCCTCCTTTTAGCGATATCCAAAACATCGGCCATACGAACCCCAATAGATTAGTAATGGTTTGCTAACTTAAAATGTTTTCATTTGAAGCCTATATATTTATTGAATTTACAATAAACTCATGAAGCACCTGAAGGTCGACCTTCACATACACACAAAGTATTCGAAGGATGGTGACATAAATCCAGAGGATTTGGTTAAGAAAGCAGTGGAGTTGGGTTTCGATGCCATAGGGGTTGCTGACCACGGAACCCTTAAAGGAGCGCTGGAAACAGAAAGGGTTTCGAAAAAAATCGCGAGAGTTTTGATTGTTTTAGTTGGCCAGGAGATAAATACAGAGCAGGGAGAGGTCATTGTTTACAACGTAAGAAACAATATAAAGGAGAATCAGGATCTGATAAAGACCTGTAAGGAAGTTAAGGAAAAGAGAGGTTTCCTCATCATCCCTCACCCATTCGATTTAATGAGGAGGGGGATAGGTGAGAACACAGAAAGAGTCCTGGAATATGCAGACGTGGTAGAGAGTTTCAATGCCAGAACAGTTATAAACAGGTTCAATGATAAGGCGATGAGGTTTGCGAGGGAAAACAAAATCCCGGCTGTTGTGGGATCTGATGCTCATTTTTTGAGCGAGTTTGGGAAAACCTATATGCTGATAGAAAGCGATAAAAAAGAAAGCGAAATCTTGAAAGCAATAAAAAACAACAAGGTTGAATTTGTGATGCAGAAACATGATATGAAATCGGGGGTTAAAAGGGGACTGAGAAAGATAAGAACCTATTTTTAATATAGGAATTAATCCATATTATAAATATGGCTGACCCCAGACTCGTTGATTATGTAAGGCAAGGTCTGAAATCTGGAATCTCCATAGAGCATATGGAAAAGGCTCTAATTAAGGAGGGGTGGAGAAAACAAGATGTTGATGAGGCAATTGACGTGATTGTAGATGAGAGAGAAAAAGATATCATACCTGAACACCAAGCACCCACAACATATAAAACAAAGGTCCCAGAGCTCATGGGTGTAGAAGAAGCCCCAGGACAACCAAGACAACCCCAAGGTGAGCCAGGGAAACCTCCTGAACCAACCTCAGAACCCGGACCCAAAGTAATGGGTGTATTCAGCAAATTCAAAATGATTCTTAGACACCCAGGAAAGTTTTCCCAAACAGTGAAAGCCGAGAAGGGATACGAAGCCCCAGTCAAATACTACCTCTTCCTATTGTTCATACAGATAATAATAGCGAACGCCATACTCTACCTATCTCTAACTTTTGGAGCAGCGTTTTTCGAACCCTCACTGATAAACCCTCTTTTGGGAATGTTTGCAATAACAACCGTGAATAATTTCCTTTTTGCAAATATAGTTCTCGTATTGAACATTATTTTTGTGTTTATAACAGCATGGTTTTTCAATATATTCATTCGGCTCTTTAAGGGGAGGGGAAGAATGGTTGATACATTCAAGGGGATAGTGTATGCTTACACCCCGAACGTCATACTCACAATAATCATAATACCCATATATTTACTCATTCTATTTTCTCTTATAGAATCCTTTTCTGCTGGAGCGCTTTTTAGCATAGACATACTCACTATGGCTCCATTAGAAATAACCTTCGCTATACTATCATTCGTTTTCGTGATATGGACACTCTACCTGGAACTCAAAGGACTGTCAATATTCCATGAAATTTCTATGTTGAAGGTTTTTGTAGCATTGATAGTAGGTGGTATAGTTTTATCGATAATAATAAGCGTTGTGTTTGGTTTGTTTCTTGCTTTCTTTTTCCTAGGAATGTTTGCTATACCTTAAATTCCAACCCAACGAATAATATACAATGAAGGGCCAGTTTTTCCCTTACGCAGACGAAAACATTTCAGACAAACCCCCATATCTTACGTATGGCCTTATCCTAGTAAATGTACTGGTTTTTATCTTCAGCTTCATTGACTTCGAAGGTATTGTGACAACATACGGGTTCATACCAACAAACCCAAACCTTCTAGCAGTTTTCACGTCGATGTTTCTTCACGCAGGAATTCTGCACATCTTTGTGAATATGTGGTACCTCTACATATTCGGGGACAACATCGAGTATGCGTTTGGAAGGATAAAGTTTCTGCTTTTCTATATCGCTTCAGGAGTCTTCGCACTCTCCTTTCATTTTATTACAGACCTAGCTTCTGGTCTTCCTGTTGTTGGTGCATCAGGAGCGGTTTCAGGGGTATTAGGGGCGTACCTCATTCTACTGCCACACATGAAAATAAAGGCTATAGGTTTCTATACATTATGGAAGCTTCCTACATACGTCATAATAGGAAGCTGGTTTGTCCTTCAACTTATTCTGGCATTTGTCAGTGCTTTCACTGATTGGAGCAACGTTGCCTTCTGGGCACATATAGGAGGGTTTGTTTTTGGAGCAATGGTTGGTTTTATATACAACAAGCAACTTTGGGTCAAGTTATTCAAGCGATATAGAAAATAGATTTAATATAACAACCCAATATAATTTTTATGTGGATAGCTATTATCATCATTTTACTAACACTCCTATTCTGGGTTCTTGGCTATGAAGGAATAGTGAGACAAAATATACAGAGATCCAGGTTGAGATTCAATGACTTACCACCAGTTTCTGTAATAATTCCTGCATACAAATCCGAGAGAACCATAGGGGAGACACTTAAATCAGTAGAAAATCTGGATTACCCGAAAAAGGAAGTCATTGTTATAAACGATTCAGATGACAGAACACCACAGATATCTAGGAAATATGGAGCCAAGCTAATACAGAACAAAAAGAGAATGGGAAAGTCGGTTTCTCTGGACATGGCAACCAAGAAAGCGAAGAACGAAATTCTACTCTTCGTGGATTCCGATACAGTAATTGAGAAAGACGTTCTGAAGAAGGTCATACCATGGTTTTACAAACCAAAGGTAGCTGCCGTAATGCCAACCTTTGTTGCAAAGAACGATAAAGGAATTGCAAGACTCGTCTCAATAGAGAATATATTCACCCATTCCCATCTTAGGACTCACCTGTACTTCGGTTCCCTTATAGCCTTCAGGGGATGCTGTTTTGCCATAAGAAAGAGTATGATAGAGAAGACTGGTGGTTGGGGCAGAGTCCTTACAGAGGACAATGACATGGGAGCAAGGATTGTAAAGAAGGGACATGTAATAGAATGGGAACCCAATGCGGTTGCAAGGACGAATGAGCCAGAAACAAGAGAGGAACTGAAGAAGCAGAAAATAAGGTGGGGTGTAGGCTCTGCCTACAGCTTCTTCCGCCACAGAAAGTATTACAGGAAATCTCCACAATTTCTGATGTATTTCCTCCCTTACATAATTCTTGGGTTTATGGTAACCGTTCTTGTCTTCTGGAACCTCTATCTAGTCATGTTTACACTTTCTCTGATCCCAATACTCGCTCTTATAGCAGAACTAGTAATCATAATGATAGCCACTTACTTCCATATAACAGTCCTTATCTACTCGGAAAGGGGATTCATAAACCCATTACTGCTCCTGAAATATATGCTCTATTATCTACCCCTTGTTAATTTTTTCTATTTTAAGGGGATGGTAAAGGGAATAAGGGGAAAGAAAAACAAAGAAAAGGAGCTTGATCTCAGTCTCTGGTAGAGCTTACTTTGTTTTATCTGTTTTTTCCAGTTTGAATATAGGATGGTATCTTTCATTTATCCCTAAACCAAATTTGAGGTTCCTCGGACGTTCGATTATTTTCAGACCCAATTGATTGAAATAGGATCTCCATCTTTGGAACGAAGGAAAGTTGAATGCGCACTTGATACCGTATGGAGCATTGGAAACGTAATCTGCAAAGGATATGAGATACTTGGAGAATGTTCCATAGGTCATGTGATCTTTTATGATGATGTGTTTCCTTGATACTCTCTTTATCTCTTTTAGGAGTGATGGGATATCATTGGTGTGATGCAGAACATCGAGAACTATAACTGTATCAAAATCATTATCGGGATAAGGAATCTTTTTACCATTGTATAACTTTCTAGGAATCTTTGAAGGACGATTTGCCTGAATGTCTATTCCAACAATGTTTAAGGTTGGGTTAAGCTCCATGATCATCTCTGCAACAGTCCCATCATCACAACCAACATCCAGAATACTTGAATTGTCTTCACATAGGGAGGCAACGTATTTAGCGAGTTTTTCCTTGTATATGGGATTGAATCTTCTATCAAAAACTAAACGCAGTGGAAACATAACGATTTTCTTGGCAGTCATGTCTTTAATTTCTTCCTGAAAGTATAAATTCGTTGCTTCTTCTAATAATTATTATGGAAATGTATGATTTCTCTGTGATAGTACCAACTCTGCATGAAGAGAAAACCATTGGAAAAACCCTCTCCTCTATCCACAAGGCCAGGAAAAAATCCAAACGAAATGTAGAGATAATAGTGGTTGATGGTGGGAGCAAGGACAGGACAGTTCACGTTGCAAAGAAGTACACGGACAGAGTTTTGCTGCATGAGAAGAGGGGGATAGCAAGAGCAAGAAACTTCGGAGCTATGCATGCTAAAGGAGACACCTTTGTTTTTCTTGATGCTGATGTGAGGGTACCTGATAATTTCTTCGAAGAGCTTTACGAACAATTCATCTCAAACGGCCTTTCTGGCGCGAATTGTAGGGTTATGCCACATGAGGAGGTTTACCCAACCAGATTCGAGAAGAGCTTCTACATTTTCTGGCACAACCTAAGAAGAGTCTGTTACAGGATAAAACCCTGTGGAACAGGAGACAATGGGATAATTGTGAAGAAGAATGTTTTTCACAAAGTGAACGGATTCGACGAGACCCTTCCTGTGATAGAGGATCTCGACTTCGTTTTCAGAGCCTCCAGGCATGGCAAGTTTGCATATCTAAATGATTTGATAATACATGAAACCATAAGAAGGTTCAGGGACATGGGAACAGCAAGATTCGTGAAGATATACCTATCCAACTTCTTTCATTACCTCTTTTTCAGAAACTCTAGGATCAAGGAATGGGACCCTGTTAGATAGATAAAAAGGATAAATACCCAATATAATAACATGAACTGTTCTATGTATAAACTGACAGAGGAGGGAAGGCGTTACCTTGAGAATGGGCTTCCTGAGGCAAATCTAGCAAATTCTCTAAAGGGGCCAATGGACATTGAAGACGTGAAAGCGAGGATAGAAAATTTCGGAATAGCCTTACAGTGGGCCAAGAAGAAGAACTGGGTCAAACTCGAGTCAGGGAAACTCTTTTTAGTCAGAAAACCCAGTCAGGTTCCAGAGCACGAAGCACTTAGAAAAATATCCACAGGAAAGCGCGTTGATGGCAAGATGATAGACCTTTTGCTAAAGAGAAAACTCATCTACATGGAGAGGGAAGACGTCGTTAANNGAAGACGTCGTTAAAAGGGCACAGAAAATGATAGGAAAGGAGATAGATAATCTCGCACCAGAACTGATAAAAACAGGGATGTGGAGAAAGGCTAAGATAAAGCCCTACAATGTTAAGGTAACAGGAAAGAAGATATATCCAGGCAAGAGACAACCATACAAACATTTCCTTACCGAGGTCAGACAAAGGCTGATTGAACTTGGTTTCAGGGAGATGGAAGGTCCAATGATAGAAACCGAGTTCTGGAATTTTGATGCTCTTTATCAAGCTCAGGATCACCCCTCAAGAGACTGGGCCCAGACGTATACACTGAAACATCCTAAGTATGGAAGACTCCCGAACAGAGGGGTTGTGAGTAGAGTGAAGGCAGCCCATGAGAATGGATGGAAAACCGGATCCACAGGATGGGGATATAAATGGGATATAAAAAAAGCATCCCAGTTGATGCCTAGGGCTCACACAACAGCGTCTTCTGCAAGAACCCTTGCAAAACTCCCTGAAATACCTGGGAAATATTTCGCAATATCGAGATGCTTCAGGCCCGATGTGATAGATGCAACTCATGGAGTCGAGTTTAATCAGATGGAAGGTATAGTGATAGACAAATCTCTGACCTTTAAGGAGATGTTAGGTGTACTGAAGATGTTTGCAATAGAGATAGGAGGAGCAAAAGAGTTCAGATTCTATGCAGACTACTATCCATTCACAGAACCCTCGGTTCAACTCTCTATAAAACATCCCCAGATGGGCTGGATTGAGCTTGCAGGAGCAGGCATATTCAGACCCGAGCTGACAGAACCACTTGGAGTCAAAGAACCTGTTATTGCATGGGGGCTTGGAATTGACAGGCTTGCCATGTTCAAGCTCAACATTGATGACATAAGGGAGCTTTTCTCTAAGAATCTGGATTGGTTGAGAAATCAGAAGGTGCTGATATAGGAGAAAAAATGCCAATAATTGAAGTTTCACATCAGGATCTCTGCAGGCTGGTGGGAAAAAGCATACCACTGAATAGATTGAAAGAGGAAGGCATCTTGTTCGCTAAGGGAGAAGTTGATGAGGTTAAAGGAGATCTACTCAAGATTGATGTAAAGGACACGAACAGGCCCGACCTGTGGAGCACAGAGGGAATAGCAAGAGAGATAAAAGGAAGATATGTTTCAGGCAGCTTACCGAGATACAAAACAAAGAAATCAAACATTGTTGTGAATGTTGACAAGAGGTTGAAGGGAATAAGACCATTCACGGTATGTGCTGTTGTCAAGAATCTGAAAATAGATGATCATTCGCTTTCTCAATTGATTCAACTACAGGAGAAAGTATCTACAACGTTTGGAAGGAACAGGAAAGAGATAGCTATAGGAGTATATGATCTGAACAGAATAAAACCACCAATAAAATTCACAACAGTCAAACCGGACGGAATAATGTTCATCCCATTGGAATTCAGAAGAGAGTTGACACCGAGACAAATCCTAAAAGAACATCCAAAGGGAAGGGAATTTGGACATTTACTTGAAGGACTTCTAGAGTATCCAATGTTCATAGATTCTGCTGGAGAGGTTCTATCCATACCACCAATAATAAACTCCGAGTACACAGGCAAGGTCACAAAAGAAACCAACGACGTCTTTATCGAATGTTCGGGCTTCAGTCTCAGGTTTCTTATACCAGCGCTAAATGTGATGGTTACTGCTTTATCAGATAGAGGAGGAGATATAGAAACAGTTAAGGTTGTCTATCCCGAGAGGATTTTGGAAACACCGGAACTAGGACCAAAGAAATTCGAACTGGACTTGGATTATTTGAACAGGATATCTGGTCTTAACTTTAGTATGGAGAGAGTGTGCAGGTTTTTGAACCAGGCACGATATGAAGCAAAACCCTCTGGAAAGAGGATAAAATTACTTTATCCAGCCTATAGGCAGGATATAATGCACCAGAGGGATGTTATCGAAGATGTGCTTATATCTTATGGTTACAACAAAATAGAACCAGTTATATCAAAACTGGCAACGATTGGAAATCAGAAATCCGTTGAGACCTTCTCCAATAAGGTGTCTGATATAATGGCAGGTCTAGGTCTCCAGGAGATCTTATCCTACATCCTTACAAACAAGAGGAATCTTTTTGAGAAGATGAACCTTAGAGAGGGAAACGTGGTTGAGATAGAGAACATAGTTTCAGCGAACTGGTCTGTTTTCAGAAACTGGTTACTCCCAAGCTTGCTTGAGTTTCTGTCAAGAAACAAACACGTTGAATATCCCCAGAGAATATTCGAGATAGGTGATGTTGTTAACCTTGATAATAGGGAGGAGACGAAAACAAAGGATACGAGAAAACTGGCAGTTACGCTTACTGATAATTCAGTTGGTTATGAGGACATATCAAGTATGCTTGATTCTCTGCTCAGGGGGCTTGGTATTAAATACACATTGAACAGAATAGAGCACAAAAGCTTCATAAGAGGCAGAGTAGCCGGCATATTTATTAAGGGAAGAAAAATGGGTCTTGTAGGAGAGATAAACCCACTCGTTCTTGAGAAATGGGATCTTGAGAAACCAACGGTAGGATTTGAATTAGACCTTTCGGCTTTAACGCCTTAACCATCCCCACATTCTGTAGATAGCAGGCATTCTTACTTTGTATTGCTCACCAGCTAGTTTTGCAGCTATTGTCATAAACTGCTGAGCAGATACAGATCTTGGTGAATGTGCAACTATGGGCCTCTTCTCTGCTATTGCCCTTCTGACTTTGTGGTCCTCATGAACCTTGCCTAATACAGGAACATTCAAGAAGCCCTCTATATCATTTAATGGGAACTC
>JABAOH010117243.1_pt2 | contig 12646 bp, 11 predicted proteins | sample 7062181 | NCBI WGS metagenome assembly JABAOH01 (sample SAMN14538630, study PRJNA623070) | marine sediment metagenome | biome: marine biome [ENVO:00000428]; feature: marine pelagic biome [ENVO:01000023]; material: deep marine sediment [ENVO:00002113]; isolation source: pool of 5 deep marine... | reverse complement strand
GGAATCTATATGTTTTTGTATGGCGGCCTGCATATGCACTCTCAATTCTGGTTTAATTGTATGAGAAGTAACGAATATATCAGGTAAATCGGTATCATCATTTAAATTGAATTTATTCATATATTCTTCAACTAATGGGTGATAAACCTTAAATTCTTCCTTGGAAAGGGATTCTGACCTTCTGAAATACGATAATGCAAACATCGGTTCAATACCGCTAGTAGTACCGGCAAGTACGGAACCGCTGCCAACGGGTGGAACAGTCAGTATGCAGGCATTTCTCAATCCCTGATTTTTTATTTTATCAATTACATTTGAGTCAATGGATTTTAGGGTTGTGACAAATGAGTTTCAACATCAAGAGCAGGAAAACTTCCTTTTTCTCCTGCAAGATCAGAACTTGCTTCATATACGATGTTTTTAATATGTTCAAACATCTTATCTGTAAATTCTACTGCTTCTTCAGTGTCGTATTTTATATTAAGTTTTGCAAGCATATCTCCAAAACCTGTAAAGCCTACACCTATTCTTCTTGAACGTGTTGAAGCGTCTGTCTGATAGCTTATGGGGTGTTTGAGCATATTGTAGTCAAGTATATTGTCTAGGAATCTAACGCTGTATTTAAAGGCTTTTTCAAGATTTTCCCAATCAATGGAAGCATTATCTTCGAAAGCGTTTTTAACGAAAGTTGAAAGGTTTACATTTCCAAGACAACAGTTTCCGTAATCTTCGAGAGCTTGTTCACTGCATGGGTTCACACCGTTAACTTCCATACCATTGTATTCGGTGGGCGAATATTCTTTTACAGTGTCCCAGAATATAAGACCTGGTTCTGCAGAGGACCATGCTGATTTAACAAGCCTTTCCCAGATATCCCTTGCTCTTACTTTTTTTCTGATATCAACTTTTTTATTAGTAAATTTAAGTTCAAAATCAGTGTCGTTTTCAACTGCTTTCATAAACTCATCGTTTACTTTTACGGATATATTAGCAAACTGAACTTTAGTTCTTTCTTTGTCGTTCTTGATATCCAAGAAATCAAGAATGTCGGGATGATCGACATTGATTGTGATCATTAGTGCACCTCTTCTTCCAGCCTGACCGATTGTTCCGGTTGTTGTGGATAAAAGGTCCATAAATGATACTGCACCTGTGGAGTATATTGCAGAGTTGTTTACGGGTGCTCCCTTTGGTCGGAGAATAGAAATATCTGTTCCTACTCCACCACCAAAAGAATAAGTTCTCGCCGCTTCTTTGCACCACTCAAATATTCCTTCTATAGAATCTTCCTTAATAGGCATATAATAGCAGTTTAATAGTGTTGCCCTTCTCTTCTGTCCGGCACCGAAAAGAATTCTTCCTCCCGGAATAAATTTAAAGTCAGACAAAAGCCAGTAAAAGTTTTTTTTCCATTCCTCTTTGAGTTTTTTGTTTTTTTCAGGGGATGCTATTTCTCTTGCAACTCTGTGCCACATGTCACTTGGTGTTTTCTCAATTATTTCACCATCCATGTTTCGAAGGGCATATTTTTCATAAAAAACCCTAGCCCTCAGCTCGTCACCACCAAATGCATCTATTGTTTCTTTAGGTATGTTCATGATACCATTTGAATAGTTTACGCTCTGTTCCTTTAGCTCCTCTTCTATTTCTTCTTTTAGCTGTTGTTGCAAGTCCTCATGATCAATAATACCATTTCCATTAGTGTGTTCTGAAGTATGTTTTTCATTTGCCATTAAGCAAATCCTCCTTAGGGTAGTTACATATTCTGAAGTGAGCGCTCTAGTCAGTTTATGACATTATCTTGTATTAGGATACAATTCAAACACAATATCTTGTGTATGTCAAGGCTATTTTTTTATATTAATTTTCTGTTAAGGATAAAATTTAATAAATTCAGGCAATTAGCATTAAAAAAATTTTATTTTTAAAAAGTTTTTTTTCTTGTAGTGTTATAGTCCATAATTAAAGCAATATGTTAAGTTCTTAAAATTTGTAATTATTAAACTTATTTTAAATATATTATGAATTTTTACACGTAGGTGATAGTATTTATGAGAAAAATTTAACTGGATAATTCTTATAATTTTATAAAAAATTAATAAAATTATGTATGAAAAAGGGATTATTGAGAAAATCATTTTATTTTGGTTTGGAAAACTTGATAAAAGCGGTATTCCCAGTAAAGAAAAGCAGATTATGTGGTGGTCGAAGGATCATAAGTTGGATGAATTTATAAAAGAGAACTATGAAAAATATGTCAATTTAGCAGTTTTGGGTGAATTAGGTGAGTGGAAAGAAGATCCTCTAGGTATGTTGGCATTCATAATTGTTTTAGACCAGTTTTCAAGGAATATTTACAGAGATACACTAAAAGCATTCACACAAGATGAATTAGCTTTGGAATCTGCTAAAGAAGGGATAGAAAAAGGGTTTTATAAAAAATTATTGCCTATAGAAAGGATATTTTTTTATTTGCCATTTATGCACTCGGAAAATTTGGAAGATCAACAGGAATGTATAAGAATCTACAGGGAATTAGCAGACGAGTGCAGCTCAAATCCTGATATTTATTCAATTATTAATAATTCTTACGAATTTGCAATTAAACATTTTGATATAATAAAAAAATATGGAAGGTATCCTCACAGAAACAGTATTATGGGAAGGAAATCAACAGCACAAGAAATTGAATTTTTAAAACAAGAGGGGAGTTCCTTTTAAAAATTTCTTATCATATATTGCTTTTTCATATATAAACCTAAGAATATAAATATAACAATTCATGGAGAAATCAGATTGGAAATACACGAAATATTAAATAAAACATATTTGGACAATACACTGCAAACCTGGTTCCTGACTTTTGGCATAGCTATTGTGGTTGCACTGGTATTGAATGTTGTAATAAAAAAACTAATAAAATTATTCAAGGAACTCGCCCTTAAAACCCATAATGATATTGATGATTTAATCGCAGAATTGCTTGAAAAGACAAGCTTTGTTCTCTTAATTGTATTTTCTCTTATTGTTTCAACTTTATTTCTGAATGTCACGGACGAACTGGCAAAAATAAGGCTAAATATTATTATAATCGCTTTAATTCTTCAATTTGGCTTCTGGGCAAGCGGGTTTGTAAATTACTTTGTAAAAAGAAAAATAAGTGGTCTTGAATTTAAAGCAGGAGCTACCATAACTCAAATAAAATCAGTTGGATTTGTAATAAAAGTAGTTTTATGGATAGCCGTTGTTTTAATAATAATTGATAACTTTGGATTTGATATTACAACCCTTATAGCAGGACTTGGTATAGGTGGTATTGCCATAGCCCTTGCTGTTCAGAATGTGCTTGGTGATCTTATTGCTTCACTGTCGATTATTCTTGACAGGCCATTTGAAATAGGGGATTTCATTATTGTTGATGATCTGATGGGTGATGTTGAAGATATTGGATTAAAAACAACGAGGGTGAGAAGTTTGTCCGGCGAACAATTAATATTTTCAAATAATGACCTTCTCCAAAGCAGGATCAAGAATTATAAGAGGATGAACGAGAGAAGAGTTTTGTTTAATATTGGTCTTACATACGATACTCCAGTTGAAAAATTAAAAAAAGTTCCTGAAATAATACAAGATGTTATAGACAATATTTCCAAAGCAAGGTTTGACAGGGCATTTTTCAAAGAATACGGAGATTTTTCCTTAAATTTTGAAATTGTATATTATGTATCAAGTTCTGATTATTCTGAATATGCAATTGTACAACAGGATATAAATCTGGGATTATTACAAAGATTTATTGATGAGAAGATTGATTTTGCTTATCCTACGCAAACATTGTTTATGAATAAATTATACGAGCAAAATGGTAAAGAAGGTGAAAAAAGTGAGTAAAAAGGCCTGGGGTGGAAGGTTCAGCAAGTCCACACATAAAATTGCGGAGAAGTTTTCTGAATCGATCAGTTTTGATAAGCGTTTGTATGAGCAGGACATCGAGGGAAGTATTGCGCATGTAACAATGCTTGCTAAAAAGAAAATTATTTCGACAAAGGATTCCAAAGCAATAATTAAAGGGTTAAAAGAGATTCATAAGGAATTAGAAAGCGGAAAGTTTAAATATAAGCAGGAACTAGAAGATATACATTTGAATATTGAAAGAAGGTTAATTGAAAAAATAGGAGACGTGGGAGGGAAGATTCATACCGCAAGGAGCAGGAATGATCAGGTTATTGTCGATACTAAGCTTTATATGAGGAAAGAGATTAATGAGATTTTAAATCTTATAGCGGATTTGTCTGCCCAATTTATTAATACCGCAGAAAAAAATATAGATATAATAATGCCTTTATACACCCATATGCAGCGTGGGCAGCCTGTTTTACTCTCCCATCACATGATGGCTTATTTTGAAATGCTTAAACGAGATCATGAAAGGTTCAGCGATTGTCTTAAAAGGCTTAATTTAAATCCGCTTGGTTCAGGTGCCGGAGCCGGTACATCTTTCCAGATTGATAGAAAAATGACAGCTGATTTGCTGGCTTTTGACGGTATTACCAAAAACAGCATAGATACTGTTAGTGACCGCGACTATATAGCTGAATTTATATTTTGTTCTTCTGCTTTACTTATGCATCTTAGCAGACTTTCAGAGGAATTTGTTCTATGGTCTACAAAAGAGTTTGATTTCATTGATCTTGGAGACGAATTTACAACCGGATCGAGCATTATGCCTCAGAAACGAAATCCCGACATGTCCGAATTGACACGAGGCAAAATAGCAAGGGTATACGGGAATCTCAATGCAGTATTGACCCTTATGAAAGGATTGCCACTTTCTTACAACAGGGATATGCAGGAAGATAAGGAGCCGCTTTTTGATACTGTGGATACTGTAAAAGACTGTCTCAATTTAAATATTGAAATGTTAAAGGGATTAAAAATCAAAGCAGCAAATATAGAAAAGACCCTAAAAGGAGGGTTTATCACCGCTACCGATATTGCAGATTACCTGGCTAAAAAGGGCATGCCATTTAGGAATGCACATGAAGTTGCTGGGAAAGCTGTTGCTTTTGCAGAAAAAAAGGGAATTGAACTTGAAGAGATGGAGTTTGATGAAATTAAAAAGTTTTCACCTTTGTTAGAGATTGATATTTTTGAGTATATAAGTGTCGAGGGTTCTGTTGAGAGCAGGAGCTCATATGGTGGAACATCAACAAAAAATGTTAAAAGTATGATAAAAGAGGCTAAAAAAGAATTAAATAAAATGAGAATTTAAATTCTCAATGTTTTTGTTGGATTATTCTGGTCTATCTTAAATTCTTTATTTTTTTGTGTTATTTCTATACCCTTACCTCTCTTAAGAGTGTATTTAGCTGTTTTCTGACTTATTTCAACTTCAATTAAATTATCTTTTAATGTCAGGTTTAATTTTATTTTTTCAAGTTGTTTTGGAAGGTTTGGATTGAATGTAGGTTTTCCACCAGCATTGCTAAAACCTGCAAAACCAAATATAAATATCATCCAGGTACCGCCCATAGAAGCTATATGACACCCGTCTTTTACATTTCCGCTAATATCTCCCAAATCCATAAAAAGGGCGTATTTTGCATATTCCATGGCATTTTTCATTTGAGAAATTTTGGATGCTACTATGCTTTGGATACTAACGGATAACGATGAATCGCCTGTTGTTATAGGGTCATAATAATTAAAGTTTTTTGTCATTTCCTCTTTCGTAAATTCATTATTTAAAAGAAAAAGTGCGAGTACAAGATCAACCTGTTTAATTACCTGGTGTCTGTAAATTACAAGTGGGTGATAATTTAACAACAGTGGATACTTCTCTATCGGTGTATTATCAAAATCCCATTTCTCATTATTTAAAAAATCGTCGTCTTGTGGATGAATACCAAGCTCTTTATCATATGGTATGTACATATGCTCCGCAGCCTTTTTCCAGTCCTCGATTTCCGAGAGATCAAGATTAGTTTTATGAACAATATCTTTAAAAATATCCGGTTTTATCTTTCTTACCGATTCAATTGTGTTAATTGCCAATCTTAAATTTTCTCTGGCCATTAGGTTTGTATAAGCATTGTTGTTTACAACAGCGTTGTATTCATCTGGTCCTGTTACGCTGTGGATGTAAAAGTGTTTCCCGTTTCTTTCAGAATAAAAACCGAGGTCACACCACAACCTTGCGGTTTCTACCAGCATTTCAGCACCAAACTCATATAAGAAATCAATATCTCCTGTGGCAATCACGTATTTTTTAAGAGCATAAATTATGTCTGCATTGATATGGTACTGCGCTGTTCCGGCGGCATAGTAAGCTGATGCTTCTTCTCCGTTGATAGTTCTCCAGGGAAACATTGCACCCTTTTGATTTAACCTTTTGGCATATTCTCTGGCTTTATCCAGCATGTTATACCTAAATTTAAGTAAGTTTCTTGCGATTAAGGGTTGTGTGTAGATTAAAAAAGGCATAAGGTAAATTTCCATATCCCAAAAGTAATGACCTCCGTAGGCCTGCCCGGTTAGTCCTTTGGAAGGTACTCCAGCACCTTCAACTCTTGCAGTTGACTGACAAATATGAAAAAGACTGAATCTTACCGCTTGCTGAAGTTCATTTTTTGAGTCTTTTTCGTATTTTTTGTTTACTTCTATTTTGATATCACTTTTCTTCCAGAAGTCATTTAAATATTTTCTCTGACCAGTTAAAAGGTCTGAAAAACCAAATTTTTTAGCCCTGCTTAATGCTCTTTTTGCTCTTTCGCATAGCTCATCGGAAGTATGAGGTGCGGTTCTTGTTGTATGATATGTTAAATATTTTGTTAAATGAATGGGTTTGTTTTTCTGGGCGTCGATCATAAAAATAACTTTGCCATTGTCAGGGGAACATTCACTTAGATGGGAATAAGTGCATTTTGTGTCAAGAGTGTGCTCGATGCCGCTTGCTACTGTCATATTGCTGTTTTTAGTTGAATGGCAAAGAATAATTCTGGTATCTCTTATGTAGTGAAGAACACTTGTTAAAACCTTGTATGGAAATTTTCTTCCCTTTCTGGGATCCCCGTCTTCTGTAACCTCATCAATGATGTCATTACAAATAATCTCCGATGAGATTACTACAGGCGCTTTGGAGTTTAGGACTGTAACTTCATAAGATATTGATGCAAGGTGTCGGTGTACCAGTGATACAAGTCTCCTTGATTTTATGAGAATCCGTTTTCCTGACGACATTTCCCAGATTATTTCCCTGTCGAGTGTTCCGTTTTTCATATCAAGCGTACGTTCAAACTTTATTATATTTGCCGTGGGAAGATAAAAAGGTTCGTCGTCTACATAAAGTTTTATAATTTTTGAGTCTGTGACGTTTATTATGGACTGACCTGTTTTAGCAAATCCAAATGCCTCTTCACCGTAAGTAATTGGCCAGCTTTCATAAAAACCATTTATATAAATACCATTTTCATGAACAGGCTGACCTTCTTCAAATACTCCCCTAAAACCAAAATAGCCATTAGCTGTGGAAAATAATGTTTCTGTCTGAGGCAGGTATTTAGGGTAATATCGCTTTTCAATTATTTTCCATGGGTCGACGGGGTAAATATGGCGAGGCATTTCTAATTTATTTTTGTGAATCATTATATCAATTCTCCAAGATCCTTAACGACTATATCGGCTCCATTTTCGATTAGTTCATTTTCATTATTTTTTCTTGCAACCCCAATAACCAGACCAAAATTTCCGTTTTTTCCCGCCTGTACTCCGGAGATGGCATCTTCGATAACTACAGATTTGATGGGGCTGACCGATAGAAGCTTACATGCTTCCATGTAGGTCTCGGGATCCGGTTTTCCTTTTAAACCATGGTGATCAGCAACAAGACCGTCAACGACTATCTCAAAATATTTATCTAATTTAGCTGAAGACAGTATTTTTTTGCAATTTTTGCTCGAGGATACAACTGCCAACTTAAATCCATTTTCCTTTAATACATTAACCAGCATTAACGATCCATTATAGACTTCAACTTTTTCATTTTTTATTTTTTTATTAAAAAGCTCATTTTTTTTATTTCCAAGACCACATATTGAAATTTCATCAGATGGAGCATCAGGATGTCCTTCTTCCAAATCTATGTTCCTTGATTCAAGGAAGTCTTTAACGCCCATGTATCTTGGTTTTCCATCAACATATTTCAAATAGTCACTTTCTATCTCAAATTCTTTAAATTCGGTGTTGTTTTGTTTTGAATAATTTCTTAAAAAGTTGTCAAACATTTCTTTCCAACATGCTGCATGTATTTTTTCAGTTGGGGTTAATACACCATCAAGATCAAATAATACCGCTTCGAATTTATCTTTGGTTATCGCCTTACTCACTTAACTATATAAGAATTTTTATAAGAAAAACTGTTTATTTAATAGTCTGAAGGAATATAATTATATAAATTGACTATGTTGTAAAGGGTTAAAAAAGTATAAATATAGCAAATTGAAGAGATTATCTTTTTATAATTTATTTAACTATTCATAGTTAGATTGCATGAAATATTTGCATCGTTTTGATACCAAGCTATCCAAACTTCCATTTTTGTTAATTTCTTCATTGCATCTAAGTCCCGGTTCATGAGTCTGACATTCCAGGCAGTCGCTTGATACATCTTCTTTGGCTAAGGAAGTATTTGGAGTAGTTAAAAAAGCAGTGAAGTTAATAATTAAGCTGATGATTAACAATCTTAACAGAATCTTAATGATTAATTATATCGCATTTGTGATAATCGTGCTCAATATATTTTTAAATAAGAGAATGTTTTGAATTAAAGGACATATATGATAGAGTTTGGTACTCTTCTGATTAAGGCCCCATCGTCTAGCCTGGTTTAGGACGCAGCCCTCATAAGGCATTTGTCGGTGGTTCAAATCCATCCGTCGCCATTATCAGACTCTTCACTTCATTAAATGTTTTTCTTTCCAACTCATATATAGCCCTTGCAATATCTTCATTAATTTAATAGTATTATAAAAATTTATGTCCGAATCTTAAAGGAGGAATTTAAGATGAAGTTTTTTAAATATTTAGTTTTGGCTTTGATAATTGCGTTGCCAGTTAATGTTTTTGGTCAGGCATTTGTCCAAAGCAATGTTGATTTTATGCAAACTGATAAAGATGATGAAGAAGTATATGCTTACTATGATTTAAGAAACAGAAAAACTTATATTCAAGTAACTGCTAATAATCAAAATCCTCGCCCTGATAGAACATTTCCAGTGTGTGTGCATATCCAAATATTCCAGCAGGATCAGGGTTGTACTGAATTAGATTTTGAAGACCGGCTAACAGCTAACGATACTGTCATTTATGATATGGATGATTTAAGGAGGAATGATGGTTCCGAAGTTCCTGTAAACTTGAATGATGATTCTTACGGGTATGTGGCAATTTCTGCCTATGAATGTAATGATAGATCAGTTGAAGATCCTTATAAGATTTTAATAGGAAATGTAAGAATAATTGATGATGCTGGGTACGAATACAGAATGAATCTTGTAACAGATGATAGTTCCGAGAATTTAATTGAAGGNNCCATATCTGGACTTGATAATATTCCTGGTGGACAAGAAGATCAGGTATATAATGAAAAAACAGGTATTACTTTTTCAGTATTTCAATTTGATGAGAATGAAGAGCCGATTTCCTGCGATCAAAAAACTTTTGGATGTGGTCCAGACGTAGTATTGAACTATGGTATTAACGAGGATTACCCAGCAAGCAGAGGAAACAACCTATTATGTGAAGGAGCTGGTCTTTCACCAGGACAGACAAATGGCTATATTTCTTTAGAAAATGCTTCTGCATTATCTCCTTTAGATAACCGCCCTGATCCAGAAGACGATAGTTTTGAATTTGTTTGTTTAGTAGGTCTTAATAATGGAGATGGAACAGGCAGTATGGATGAGTGTAGATTTAGATGTGAAGGTGGTGGAGACAACTGCGGCGGTGGATAAGTTTTTCTAAACTTGTAATTAATTACAATTTAATAAGCCCGAGACTAATATCTCGGGCTTTCTATTATAAAGTCTCTTAATAAAGGAGAATGATAAGGATAAAACTTATCATTAGTGATTATATTAAATTCTCCTGCTTTATACGATCCCCTAATTATTTTCTTGATTTTAGATTATTTATTCCTACAACCGTCGCCATTCTTAATATTTTACGATTATACTTTTAAGATTTTGCTAGAGGTGTCCGTATAGGTGTCCATATAGTACTTAATAGTATAGATTTATATCTGTTAGTNNTATATCTGTTAGTACTGTTTTTAAAAATTGTAATAATTGCAGTAGGATTGGGTGGTCGTATTTTAATATGGACTAGTATGGTTTGGTATTAATTAGCTAAATAATAGCCCTCATAAGGCTGAAACACGGGTTCAAATCCCGTTGGGGCTAGTTTGAATATACTCATTAATTTAATTTTAATTCAGATTCAAAATTTTTAATAAAGATCGGAATACATTTAACAAATTATTGAATTTCTCATCATTAATTTTATAGAAAGTATTAATAAAAGGCGGTTTTTTTGAACGGTCTAATTTATTGGTTTTCTCTACGTATCCGATTCTAATCAGATAGTCGATATATTGATTTAATTTTTTAGAAGATATGTTTAATGACTCGGATATTTCATTGATCTTAACAGGCTTATTCTCTTTATTAAGATAGATTAGTACAATTAAAAAATATTTATTTGATAATATAGATAGATCGAGTTCATTTTTTGATAAGAAGTTTGCTACTTTTTCCATGCCATTAATTTTTAGAAAATAACATATTTTTTAATTCTTTCTGCTTTTTTTATTATAATTATTATATTGATATTTAGGAGCAATCATAATGAAAAAAACCAATAAATATATAAAACAGCTGCTGGAGTACAGAAAAGATAACAAGATTGACCCGTTTAACTATTGTTTACTCAAATACGCAAGCTGGGAAGCTTCGTTGCAAGCACGTCTTCAGGAACATACTGATTATGTTACTCCCAGAATAATTGAGCTTATTTCCGGGATTTTAGAAGAATATGTGGACAAGGAGGACGTAAAAAAAATGGCTGAACTTCAACTGGAACTCACTAATAAATATTCGGATAAACTCCTTGAGATGGATAAAAAAATAAACAATGCTGTGGAAGAATATCTCGAGCTATACAATGAAGCACTGACCAGAATTATGGAAAATGATGAAAACAGTGAAAGTGAAGATAATGACTACAATAAGTTAAATTAATGAACAATGGGAATCTCAATAACAAAATATGTCTAATTTGCAGGAGAAAATTAGAGCAACCATTTGATAAACATCATATTATTCCTAAAAGTAAGGGCGGCAAAAAAACAATTCTTATTCACAGGATTTGTCATAGTAAAATCCATTCCGTGCTAACGGAAAATCAATTAAAAAACAACTACAATACAGTAGAGAAAATAGTATCAGTTCCCGAAATTAATGAGTTTATTAAATGGGTTTCAAATAAGCCACCGGGTTTTTATAAAAGAACAAAGAGAAAAAGGAATTGAAAACGGATGATTATGATTGATTGAATCAGTTAAATGTGATATAAACAACTTTAATAACCTTATTATGGGGGGAAGTTTAGGATGAAATACAAAAAGGTATTTTCTTTAATAGCAGTATTAGCTGTTTTCTTTCAATTTTCTTGTTCGACAATCAATACACAACATCAACTAAACACAGATTTTAGTATGTATTTTTTAACTGCATATTACGATCTTCGTGACAGGGATTCATATATTCAGGTAACAAATACATCACCAGTGAGTATCACTATTCATGTACAGATATTTCAGCATGACAGGGATTGCAGGGAACTTAATTTTTTCGACCAGCTCACACCTAACGATACGGTGGTTTACAATATGGACGACGTAAGACAAAATGACGGGTCTGAAGTTGGAATAACTCTTGCTGAAGATTCTTATGGTTATGTTGTAGTGAGTACTTCTAACGGAATTTTTGATTCTGAAGAACAAGGATCGAAAACTGCTCTTGAAAATTTCTTTACTGCTTTAATAGGTAATTTCAGAATAATAGATAATGCAGGTTACGAGTACAGGACAAACATGGCTTCACATGGTTTGTTTCCATTGCTTGATAATCTTGATGAGGAAATAATTCTAACTGGTGATGTTGATGATGACGATGAATTTCCACAAATACCTGCAACTCCAATGTACGCTAATTTTAACACTGTAGACGGAGCTATTTTAGCAGACGTAGTTGGTTATGCCTATGTTTTGGATTTTGGTTTTGATTTAGAATTTGGTGAAGGGCCAGTTGGTCTTCCTGAACCCGAAGCTGCATCATTTGCAGATACTGTAATAAATTTTACTCCTGGTGTTGATTTCAATGTATTTGTATTTGATCTTGATGAAGACCCACTATCCTGTGACAGGAGAAATTTTGCCTGCGGTAAGGTTATGAACTATGGTATAAACGAGGATTACAGGGCTAGTAGAGGAAATGACTTGCTATGCCCTGGCGGGGGACTAGCCGACCCAAAAGGCGGTTATATAATATTTGAAGACGGAATATTTCCTACCTATGATATTTCATTCACC
>JABAOH010047983.1_pt1 | contig 12647 bp, 14 predicted proteins | sample 7062181 | NCBI WGS metagenome assembly JABAOH01 (sample SAMN14538630, study PRJNA623070) | marine sediment metagenome | biome: marine biome [ENVO:00000428]; feature: marine pelagic biome [ENVO:01000023]; material: deep marine sediment [ENVO:00002113]; isolation source: pool of 5 deep marine... | reverse complement strand
TTCGAAGAGAAGCCTTTGCCGAAATTCCGCCGAGAGTTGAATACTCTCTAACAGAAGATGGAGTTGAACTCAGAAAAGCGATAAGACCGCTGCTTGAATGGGCTTCAACTAAGCGAGGAGAAAAATATCAGGCTTCACCTTGCCTCCAAGAGCCTTAATGAGGCTTCAGAGTTTCGGTTATGCCTCTGCTTCTGCTTTAACTTTCTGAGCAACTAGTTTGCCTAGGTTTCTGGCTCTTTCTAAATCTGCCTCTTTCGGTGGACCCCTACACTCTAAGGTTTCCATTATCTGGAAGCCAGATTGTTTCAAGCGGTCTTCTATCTGGCTTGCTGCCCCTCCTCCCCAACCATAGGAGCCGAAGATTGCAACCAGTTTGGTCCTTGGCTTTTGGCTTCGAATAAACTCGGTTGCCGTCAAGGCTAACGGGTGAGCTCCGTTTATGTAGGTAGGCGACCCGATAACAATGGCGCTTGCATCTACTAGGTCACGGGAAAGATGTGACAAGTCAGAAACTACCAGATTGTATGGTACAGTTTCTATGCCCTCTGCGGAAATTGCTTCTTCGATGACTTTCTCCATGGTTTCAGTGCTTCCCCACATGGAAACATAGAGGATTACAACCTTCTGTTTGAGGGGACCTCGAGCCCACATCTCATAAGCATCTATGATCCGCTTCGGGTTTCTATACACAACCCCATGGCTTGGCGCAATCACTTTAATATCTAAATCCTTAATCTTGTCCAAAGCACGTTTCACAAAGACCGGGAAGGGCATCATAATATCCGCATAGTACCTTTTAGCTTCGGACAAAACGAAGTCATCGGCTTCCTCTGCAAATAGTTGGCTCGGAGCGATGTGAGTTGCGAAGAAATCGCATGAAAAGAGGACGCCGTCTTCAACTAGAAAAGTGAATATGGTTTCAGGCCAGTGAAGCCAGGGAGCTTCAAGAAAACTCAAAGTCTTCCCTCCTAAATCAACTGTATCGCCTTCTTTGACCTCAAGCATGCGTTCGTCGGGCACATCGTAGAAAACCTTTGCCATGCCGATTCCCCTTTTCATCGCAACCAGCTTGGCATTATGGGCTACAGAAAGAACCTTGGGCATGGACCCTGCATGGTCTGGCTCAGCATGATTCATCACCAAATAGTCTATCTTCTTGGGGTTCACAATCTTCTCGATTTTGGAAAGAAGCAGGTCTGAGAAAGGCGTCCAAACGGTGTCAATTAGGGCTATTTTGTTCTTTCCGACAACGAGGTAGGCGTTGTAGGAGGTTCCGTAGGGTAGGCTGATTAAGCTGTCGAACAGTCTGCGGTGAAAGTCTGGAGCTCCAACCCAGAAGACTCCTGGAGCAATTTCGTTTAAGGCGTGTTTACTCATCTAATCACATCTAACCTTGAGACAGTTTTCTTCTCAACTTATTTCTAGTTGTTCTTCAAGTTCCTCGACCAGATGTACATACTCGTGATGTTTTCCTTCGCCGATTCTTTCTTTTTCGATGCTCTCAAATTTCTCAGACAGTTCTTTCTGTTCTGACGAGCTGAGAACTCTGTCGGCTAAGGGATAGAGAATGTCGTCTTCCTTTGGAATGTGCTGTGCAAGAAGCTCCGTGTAACCTCTAGCATTTTCTATTATGGCTGCTTTGGCGTTTTCGTCGCCTTGCTCATATTTTGTAACTGCCGAAGCTAGAGCTTTAACGAAATTTCGCCCTTGCTCATGCTCCATGCGCATTACGCCAGTTGGACCTCCTTCCCTTGGAATTCCTCGCTGTTCAATAAAGGGAAACAAGGTTTCTTCTTCCTTTCCATGATGGCAACTGTCAGCGAAAATGCGTATGAAATCTATTGCCTTTTTGAAAACACTGGGCGAGACTTCTTCGCCTTTTTCCAGCTTTTCACTTGCAACATTTAGTATTGTGAGCATTCTCTTTATGACCTTGTGCTCTTCCTTTAAGATTTCAGTTGACGATTCGCTATGTGCATGCATTTTTTCACCAAGTTCTGATGAGAAAAAGAAATGCCTAGAAGGTTGTAAATAAAGTTTTAGGGTAGATATTTTGGCAGTCGATTGCCAACTTAATGTCGTCCGGAAAAGGGAACTTTGCGACAGTCAATTCAGATTTTGTGCTTGTATGGTATGTTGTGTCATTTCTGAGTCTGCAAGACTTGAGCAATAAACTGAGCTTCTGGTATTGCGCCAACTATCTCTATTTGTTCATTGATAACTGTTTTGGGCACACCCAAGACCCTGTATTTCTGTCCAAGATGGGGGAACTCGCCAACATCTACAACATCAGCTCTCACGAGGTTGCTTTCCAACGCTAATTTGTAGGCTAAACTGGATGCAGTTGGACAGTAGGGGCAAGTTAGAGTCACGAAAACCTGGATATGTACAGGTTTGTTAATGGACTTCAGCTTCTCTCTTGTTTCTTGTGAAAGATTCGTCGCCCCGTTCGAAAGGGTGATTATGTTGTCTACAAGGGTCTTAAACTCGTATCCCAAGGGAACGCCATAATATCTTATGTCAAAGTCTTTCTTTCCTATCATAGCAATGGCTGGAACCTTGTTTATCTTGTATTCTTGAGCTTTTTCGCTGTCTTTGGCAAGATCGTAGATCTCCGCCTTAATCTTGTCTGATAGGCCTGCGATTTCTTGTACTAGTTCCCTTACCTCTTTGCAGTGGAGGCATTCTGTTTCTTGCACAAACGTGGCAAGATGAACGTCATCTTTCAGCTTGCTTTCAAATTCTTGTTGCAGATGTTGTCTATGTTCTTGTGGAATGAAACCCAAAAGGGAACACCTTTCATTCTTTGGTTTTACGAAGGCTTAAAACATTTACTATGGAAAGTATGCTTCTGTGTGTTATTGGAAAAACGGTTTCCTAACCTTTATATCTAGAGAAATCTCTTAGGGGGATAGCTGAGACAGGAGGATGACGTGTTTGAGTGAAAGATGGATTCAAGCTTCCGAGAAAATTCTGGATCAGATAAAGCGTTTAGAAGAGGCTAAGGAGAGGGACCGCTTGGAGCTTGTGAGGTCCCTAAGTTTCATGTTGAGTGTTTTACAGAGAAGCTTGCTTGGCTGGATGCAATGGGTGAACACGCCTGACATCATGACAAGGTTTTCACAAGAGGATCTAGAGAAGATGAGCAAAAAACTATCCACGTTTACCCGTTCCTTTATAGAGTACGACCTCGAGGCAACCAAATTAGGAGCCAAGAAGGGACTGAAAGCCAGGAAGATTGTCAAGAAGAAGAAAAAAGAGGAAAGACCTGAGACATTCTACGTTTGACTAAAGATAAGGCTCACTTTAAGCACGCACCATCGGATTGTTTTTTCCATTTGTCCTTGAAGACTTAATGTTTTGCTTTGCCACCAACCACTAAGACTTAAAAATCTAACCACTCTAACACAGATACGTGTGATATCCTTGAGCTTGCAAGTTGCCTTTCCATCACCTGAAGAGCTCGGAGAAACTTTTGATGCCATAGTGGTTGGCGCCGGTCCAGCCGGCATTGCGGCAGCCATATATCTTACGCGAGCCAACCTGAGGACTCTTGTTTTGGAGGCGGAAAAGCCTGGTGGAAAGCTTAGCGCGATAAGGCTCATTGAAAATTATCCGGGTTTTCCCTCAATAAGTGGGATGGAACTTGCTCGGCAAATGGCTAAGCACGCCGATGCTGTAGGCGTGAAAATTGTGTATCCAGCCCGAGTTATAGGCTTTGAATTGTATAGAGAACACAAAATTCTGCAGACAAGAGAAGGAGAATATTACGCGAAAAATGTTCTTTTAGCCATGGGGGTTCAAAGGAAGAAACTGCGAATTCCAGGAGCTACCCAACTCTTGGGTAGAGGTGTTTCCTACTGCGCAGTATGCGACGGAAGCTTCTTCAAAGGAAAAGATGTTGCATTGATCGGAAACGATGCGGAGACAATAGGTGATGGTCTGTACCTGTCTGGCTTGGTTAACAAGATATACTTAATCTCAGGCTTTAGACCCCCGAAATTTCAGCAACAGAGTCTTGAAAATCTGCTTTTAGAAGGAAATGTGGAACATTTAGCTAGACATGAACCAACCGAAATCTTAGGCAAATCCGTCGTTGAAAAAATAAAGATGGAGAGTGCAGACGGAAAAACAGAAGAACTCGATGTTCAGGGAGTTTTCGTCGCCGGAGAAAAAACCCCCGTGGGTGCAATACTTGCAAAAACTGGTTTGAATACTGATTCGTCGGGGTGCATTGAAGTCGACAACGAAATGAGCACCAGTCTGATGGGAGTTTATGCTGCAGGCGACTTAACTTGCGGAAGAAAATATCAGATTGCGGTAAGTGTCGGTCAAGGGGTCACAGCCGCTTTGAGCATTATAAAAAGACATGTAGAAGCCCGAAGGAAGCAGAAAACTTGAAGAAGCTTTTGGAAAGTCTATTAGAGGACAAGGCTCCTGGACCCTTCCTGTCTTTCTCCATATTTCACTTAATAAAAGCGTTGGAGCTGATCGCAAAGGAGAGACCGATTGGTCGAGGCAAACTTGCGGAAGAGTTAGGAACTGGAGAAGGTGCCATCCGCACCCTTATTGCGAGGTTAAGAACCGCTGGTTTAATTACAGTTTCCAAGCGAGGCTGTTCGTTAACGGGAAAAGGGGAGAAGATCTGGGGCAAAATGCAGTTGCTTTTTCCTCAGAAGATCAAACTGAAGCCGAATAAACTAACTTTAGCTACTTGCAATGTTGCAATTGTGGCAAAAGGCTGCGGTGATAAGGTTAGATCTGGACTAGAGCAGCGTGATGCATCTCTTCTTGCTGGCGCAAAGGGGGCTATAACCCTATATTTCAAGAAAGAGAAACTGGTTTTACCTGGAATAAGTGAGGATGTTTCCAAAGATTTTCCAGCGGCTTTCAGCGAGATCACTAAGCACTTGCTGTTGGAAGAGAACGATGTAGTTATCATTGGAAGTGCTGATGCTTGGGATAAAGCTGAGTACGGTGCTTTGGCTGCTGCTTGGTCTCTGATCGAAAACGACGGCGTCTAGCGTTTATAGCTAAACTGTGTATTTTTCTCCGCTTGTGAATATACGTTCTAAAGCAGCATTCAGATTGATTAGTCCATCATTGGTTTTTGAAGAAACTGGAATCAGTAGAAACCTTAAGCCTAGTCGGTAAATCACACGCATCATGTCTCGGCTGAGGAGCCGTTTGGTTCCTTTCAGTTTCTCTTCTATTGCTGTTTCCAACGCTTTTGGGTTGGCCGACCAGTCTACAATACGGTTGGCATCTTCTGAGGGAAGGAGGTCACATTTTGACAAAATAGGAACCTGAGGAAGAAAGAAGCGATTGTAGACGGCTGCTGACAGAAAAAGGTTTGAAACGTAGTTGAGGGGGTTCGCTGAGAAGACTGAGTCAAAGAGGTATATGAGAGCTTTAGGTTCCTTTGTTAATTCAGCTGCAATGTAGGGTCCGCTGGCTCTGAAGGCGAAAAGCTCCATTTGCCCAGGGGTGTCTATGAGAACGAAGTCGGGGTTGAAGCTTGTGATCTCTTCCCCCAGCCTATCAGCTTCTTCTGCGATAAGGTCGGCTGCCATAATTAATGCTCCGTTCGGTCCCAACCCGTACTGTTCCATGATGTCTTCGATTCTAATGCGATCTCGAATGTCAACTTTAGGCGTGTAAGGGAGTGTAAGGACGCCTGGGTCTAAGTTGACGGTGATAACGTTCTGTTCGGCGATGTGAAGCCATTCGGCAAAGGAAGCTGTTAGACGGGATTTGCCTGAGCCCGCGGTTCCGATAACAAATACAATATACATGAGTCTCACCGATTCAGGATGTTTCATTAGAATTCGACATGCTCTCCTATTTATGTTTGAGCAAACCTTGCAAGTTGAAGATTAAGATGGTAATATACTGCTACATCATAATTATACTTAAATCGGCAAGCAGACTAGTACACATCCTTTGGTGAGCTCCTATATGACTGAGAAGATTTATAATGGCATCCCATTGCATGTTTGCCAATCCTGCGGTTGGCGTTGGAACAGCTTCGAAGTTAGAAAATGTCCAAGATGCGGGGAGAGGAAGAAAACGTAATGTTGTTCGTCGGTTTTTCGCTTATAGTGCTCGGTTTCGTTTGGATTTTAGTATCCGAGATAGCGCTTGACTTATTTGAGAAAGAAGCAGTTGGTTAGGAGGGAGTCTGGGGAGAGTTGAAAGGTGACGGTCTTCCCCCCCAAAGGTGGGTTTGCTTCCTTTCTCTCCCTGACGATTAATTGAATCGTTTGTAGTTAAGAGTCATGTGAAGGATTTTTCTAGAAAGAGCTTCTATTTTGTGTCGGTTAACGTTCACTGAGGCAATAAAGTAAAATAATTGTGAAGCCCTAAGCGAGATGTTGTGGAAAGTTAAGGAGAGAAGAAATGTTTTGCATGATAATGTAGACGCTTCAGTTTTGGAGTTTCATCCCCTGACTCCTGAACGATGGACGGATTTAGAAGAGCTGTTTGGCGAACATGGGGCATGCGGAGGCTGCTGGTGCATGTGGTGGCGACTCAAACGCTCCGAGTTCGACCAGCAGAAGGGTGAAGGAAACAGAAAAAGTTTGAAGAAGATAGTAAATTCAGGTGAAATCCCTGGAATATTAGCCTATGCCAAGGGTCAAGCGATAGCATGGTGTTCAGTTGCTCCGAGGGAAATTTATCCAACTTTGGAGAGATCTCGAACTCTAAAGCGAGTTGATGACAAACCGGTTTGGTCCGTCGTTTGCTTCTTTGTTGATAAACAGTTCAGACGTAAGGGTGTAACTGGAAAGTTGTTGAGGGCTGCTATCGAGTATGTAAGAAGGCAAGGTGGCAAGATCCTTGAAGGATATCCTAAAGAGCCTAACAAGGAGAAAATTCCCGATCCCTTTGCCTATACGGGTCTTGCCTCCACTTTTCGCAAGGCTGGATTTGTAGAGATGCTTCGCCGTTCAGAGACGCAACCAATAATGAGGTACTTGATTAAGGAGAAATAAGATAAACTTCCTCTTCTCTATTTTCAGAATATGCTACCTGAAACCCTGACCGCAAGTTTCCTTGCTGTTTGCATGTCAACTTTTTTCTCAGTCAACCTATACAACATTGTAAAATTTCACATGGGCAAAAATGACGTGAAGGTTTACGCAGAAATTAGGCGTTCCAAAGACTTTTCCTTATCCTTTGCAGCCCTTGGCACTCTTCTCTTCTTTTTGGAATCGTTTCTCTTTGTGTTTCTTGCTTTGACTGGTTTTGCTTCTGCCTTGCATGTTTTTCCTCTACAGTTGCAATTTCAATTTGATTCCTATGTGCAGATTGCAAGCATTGTCCTAACGGGAGCTGGATACTCTCTTTTCATTTGGAGCGTTGTGGCCCGAGGCAGGTATGCCGTTTCGTGGAGGATGGCGGAGAACCACAGGCTTGTCACGTGGGGTCCCTATCGCTATGTGCGTCACCCATCTTATCTTGGATATTTTATGATGTTCTTAGGATTGTTCCTCATCTGGCTTAATCTAATGGCAATAATGCCTTTGGTCGCAGTTCCAGGCTACGTGCAAGTTACTGCCTCAGAAGAAGAATTGCTGAAACGCAGGTTTGGAGAAGAATATATAGAATATCAGAGGAACACGGGGCGGTTCTTTCCAAAGCGGAAACAAGGCTAAGGTATTTTTTTTGCCTTTTGTCTGTCACTCCCACTCTATTGTTGCTGGTGGCTTGTGAGTGATGTCATAAACAACCCGTACAACCTGCGGTATTTCATTTGTAATCCTTGTGGAAATTCTCTCCAAGACATCGTAGGGGATTTTTGCGAAGCTAGCTGTCATGGCTTCCCGGCTCTCAACAACTCGAACAGCAACCGTATAACCGTAAGCCCTAGCGTCTCCTTTCACACCAGTGGATTTGGTATCAGTTAAGACAGCGAAATATTGCCAGAGGCTGTCTTTTAAGCCAGCTTTTTCGATTTCCTCAGTTACAATCTTGTCTGCCTTTCTTACCACTTCAAGTTTCTCTTTCGTTACTTCCCCCGCCACTCTCACTGCCAAGCCTGGACCTGGGAAAGGCTGGCGCCAAACAATCTCTTTAGGCAGTCCCAATTGTGCAGCAACTTTGCGCACTTCGTCCTTGTAGAGGTCACGCAATGGCTCAACCACAGCTTTGAACTCCATTTTCAAGGGCAAACCAGCCACGTTGTGATGAGTTTTTATCTTGTCCGAAAACTTTCTGAAGCCCGACTCGATGCGGTCTGGGTAAATCGTGCCTTGAATCAGGTAATCAGCGCCCACTTGTCTAGCAACCTCTTCAAAAACACGAATGAACTCTTCCCCGACAATTCTCCGCTTTTCCTCAGGGTCTCTTATTCCTTTCAGTTTTCGCAAGAACCGTTCCTGCGCCTCCACTGAAATGAAGTTTATTCCAAAGCTTTCGAACGTCGATTTAACAAATTCTGGTTCGCCTTCTCGCATGAAGCCGTGGTCAACGAAGACCGCGGTTAGGTTTCTGCCTAAGGCTTTAGCTGCCAGGGCTGTGGTTGCGCTTGAGTCTATGCCTCCGCTTAATGCTATGATGGTTTTGCTTTCGCCTATGGTCTGCTTTGTTTCCTGTATGGCAGTTTCTATGAAATCCTCCACTTTCCAGTTAGCTTCACAGCTGGAAACTTCAAAGATGAAGTTGCGAAGCATCTGCATGCCCTTTTCTGTGTGAACCACTTCAGGATGCCATTGCAAGCCGTAAATCGGCTTCTTCTCATGTCTGAAAGCGGCGACTGGACTGTTTTCTGTGTGGGCTAAAGCTTGGTATACTGATGGAAGGGAGAATACTGTGTCGCCATGGCTCATCCAGACCTTCTCTTTTTTACTTAACCCTTTCAGGATGCCTACGGGCTTGTCGATGGTGACATAGGCGATTCCATATTCTCTATGTTTAGCTGGCTCAACCTTTCCGCCTGCTATCTGAGCGACGAGTTGATGACCATAACAGAGACCCAAAACTGGTAAGTTTAAATCTAGAATGTTCGGGTCGCATCTTGGAGCGTTGGGCTCACAAACGCTTGCAGGACCTCCTGAGAGAACTAGTCCCTTCACGTTGAATTTCTTATTTAAACGCAGAATTTCTTCAGGTTTAATGTCATGAGGAACAATCTCTGAATAGACATTGTGCTCCCTTATTCTTCTTCCTATAAGATGACAGTATTGTCCACCGAAATCTAGGACAAGCAAAGTGTCGTACTTCATGGGTGCATCTTCTCAACGCTGTGGAATAAATGCTTTTGTCACTACTGGTTAATTAGGAGTTTCTCTTTTGAACGATGAAGACTTTTGTCTTTCCATTCTGTTTCAATCGCTAATTCTTGTTCAACATACGCATATCTACATCTGAAAAGTATCGAAACGCCTTTTTGCCATACTCTTCGTCGAGTCTCGCGGCATAATTTTGAAGCGTTTTGAGGGCGTCGACGCCTCCAGCAGACTCGTCAAAGGACATTTTCATGACCCAACCCTTACCACGCAAATAGCCTGTACCAGTCGTCAAGTCTTTCTCTTTTACTCCTTCTAATGCAACACGTTCGCAACGTACTCCCAATTCCAGTAAAATCTTGAAAATTCTATCTTTTACAAAAGACCAGATTGCCAACATCTTTTCGCTCCCTCGATTAGCCTCATACGTTGCTGCATCAACAATGAGATGTGCACCATTTTCCTTCCTGAATCCACCAAAGTGTCCAAGTATCCACAAGAACCTCAAAAGATGCGCTCTTCGGTCTTTCAGGCGCTGTTGTTGTGCGAACGTGTCGGTATCCGCTAACACTAATGACGAACGCTTCACACGTGCCAACATCTGATGAAGCTTCTTGAGTACCATGGTTTCCTCGTCGGAGAAAGGAAGGTCCTCTGGAAAGTCAACAATTTTCGTCTTCAAAGCTGGAACTGCGGCTGCCTCTGCGATGTCTTCTGGACTGAGGGAGGCGCGGATTGCCTCCAAGTTTTTCAGGCCTTCAAAAGGTTCGATGAAAGTCAGATAGTCTACATCTGAGATAGGCCTTCCAAGTTTTTCCTCAAAGTATTCTCGATTCCACTGCGAACCATGTTCTTTTACATATTCACAAGGGTACCTAGAGCAGTAGGCGCAGTTTTCCACACCGATCTTGTCGACGCATTGGCGTATTAGGCAGCTGCGGGGAGGCAGTTTCGCTCCTTTCGGCATCTTCTCGTTGGAGGTTTGGCATGTAAGGCAAGGTTTTCGCGTGGGCTTGTAACCTAAAATTTCCTTGCATCTTTTTCTGAACTGTTCGAATTCGTCGGCGTCCATGTCCTTCCGTGCATATTGCCCCCAAGGACAGCCACCACAGTTGAAACCACATTTGCCGAATAAGTCTCTCATTTAGCGTTCTTCCTGGTTTATGGTAAACTTTGTTGGTTTTATTTATTTTACGTAAAAGAGCAAACTAAATGGTCATTTGAGTATTGATTTCCGCTGCAGAATGTTTAGCTATGAGCTTCAAGATATTTCATGGTGAAGTTTGGTGGACTAACCATGAGTAGCTCAGAAGATAAGAAGGAAGAGAAGCCTGCGAAGCTTGAGGAGGTCGCTGAGGAGACTGGAGAGCTAATTGGGAAGGGTGTTAAAAAGGCTTGGGGCGTTTTGAAGAGTTTTGGAGAGGGAGTGGCAGATGCTGTTGAGATGAAAGAAGAGCCTGATGATGTTAAAACTTTGACTTGCCCTCACTGTGATGCTTCAGTTCCTCCGCATTCGAATTTCTGTGCCAAATGTGGAAAGAAACTTTAGAACCCGTCTAACATAAACGCATAGTATAAATGTGTCCTTCTCATGTAAATTGACACATGAACCCTTACCGTTTACACATAATCATCTGCAACGATTCCGACTGCTCCGAGAAAGGTTCACAACAACTGTATGAAAATCTCAAACAGCTGGTTAAAGACAAAGACCTGAAAGAAACAGTGAAAGTCTCTAAAAGCACATGCTTAGACGACTGTGAAATCGGTCCCAACTTGCTTGTTTATCCTCATGGAATAATATACAACAGAGTGGGCGCCCAGGATCTGGAAAAGATTCTTGTGGCACACCTTAGCGGGGAAAAAGCCTCTGCACTAGAACATCATAAAATGTTAGAACAATTGTGATCTGTTCGTCCGTCAGACGACGCTTATGCTTTGTTTTCTTATAGCAAGTGGTTCCCACTATTATTCTTCAGAAGCTTCGCTCCACTTTTCAACAGTCACTTTGTTGTCTCCTATCTTGAAGGACATCTTCAGCTTTATGGACGAATTAGTTTTGAAGGGAAACATGCTGTCTTCTGCTAAATCAAGTGGAACATAGATTAGGTATTTGCCGTCCTTTCTTCTGAAAAATCTTCCTTTTCCTTCGTTAACCATGTTGTTTTTCACCTCTATTAAACTGAAAATTTACTAAAAGTCATAAACTATTAATATAAGTTGTGGAAAGTTCGGTCAAGATTTCGATGCAAATGAACCAGAGGTGAGTCATTTGTGAATCACTCTTGTTAGCAGTAGAAGAATTTCTGAAAATACAGCTGTCTGCTTTTAGGCGTAGAGATATTTCTGCAATTCCCACAGTGTTACCTCACTTTTGTCATTAGGCATGTGGGGCTCGTATTCTTTCCATTCTTCTATTTTCAACTCTGCATATTTTCCCGCGTTTTCTTTGCCCAGAGTTCGTATGCAGATGTCGTCGCTGTTCCATTCTTCTAAAGCCTCTTTCAGCGATGTGGGCAAGACTCCTATGTCAAGTTGTTTTCGCTTGGCTTCACTGAGGTGATAGATATTTGTGTCAACAGGGTCTCCTGGATCAATTTTCTTTTTGATGCCGTCTAGTCCAGCTTCGAACATGGCAATGTATGCAAGATAGGGGTTACATAGGGGATCTGGGCTTCTGAGTTCTATTCTTGCCTCATTTTCTTTTTCGGGGAAATATTCTGGCACTCTCACCAGGGCTGAACGGTTTCTCTTGCTCCATGTTACGTACACAGGCGCCTCGTAGCCTGGAACCAGTCTCTTGTAACTGTTAACTGTAGGCGCTACTAAGGCACATAAGGCTCTGGCATGTTCCAGAATGCCGCCGATGAAGTATCGACACGTCTGGGAAACATGGGCGTAACCTTCTGAATCGTAAAATAGGTTGGCGCCAGATTTTCGGTCAAATAGTCCCAGGTGAACATGCATGCCATTACCGGCTTTGCCGAACCATGGTTTTGGCATGAAAGTTGCTGTCCAATCGTATCTTTTGTCTGCTACGGCTTTGGCTGCGAACTTGTAGCGTATGATGTTGTCTGAGGTTGTGACTGGGTCTGAGTATTTGAATGTGATTTCGTTTTGGGCGGAGCCTACTTCGTGGTGTTGTCTTTCTACTGTCATTCCCATGGTGAACAGAGCGTTGGATAGGTCCATTCGATAGCTTTCTGTGACGTCTCGGCCTGGGGCTATGTCGAAGTATCTTTGCTTGTCTACTACGTGGTTTTCGACTGGGTAAACCTCTCCTTTTTCGTTTTCTAGTACAAGGTAGAATTCCAGTTCTGCGGCTGCTGTTGGTTCGTATCCCTTTGCTCTGATTGTTTCTGTGTGTTTCTGGCAGATGTGTCTCGGGTCGCTTTCAAAGCGTTTTCCGTTTGGTCT